>Ga0164315_10000965_pt1 | contig 21060 bp, 20 predicted proteins | sample GuaBasSedimGuay6_FD_113737 | JGI IMG/M metagenome (GOLD analysis project Ga0164315, IMG submission 113737) | Subseafloor sediment microbial communities from Guaymas Basin, Gulf of California, Mexico - Guay6, Core 4569-2, 0-3 cm | ecosystem: Environmental > Aquatic > Marine > Hydrothermal vents... | reverse complement strand
TTGCTTGACTACCGGTCTGTTCAGTTTGCCCATATTTCCTCCCCCTATCGAATATGAAATGTACGGGGAGGAGAATACCGAGTGTCAGCGGGAGGAGAATAACGGCCTACTATGGCCGGTTACTCTTCTCTGACAGAGGGATACTTTTTAACCGCTCCATATTTGTGGCCTTGAAAAATAACCTGCCCTCATCTACTAATGTTTCAGCCAGGGCAAAGCAATCGTCAACTTTATCGGCCCATTTACAAAACCGAGCTAATGAACGTATTGGCTCACGGCTTTCTATAATTACTTCCAATTCTTTTAGCGGCTTCAATATATTGCCTATGAGTGTTTCCTTGATATCGGCGTTTAATATGCCCAAACCCTCGAGTTGCTCGACCTGCTCCAGTTGAAACGCGGTACTGTCATTCTCAGCCAGAGCATCAATCGCCGCATTATCTTCCGTATTATTAGCCAATTCCGTTAATACCGCGAGTAGTTCTGCTGGATAAGCCTTCTTAAAGCCGGTTAATGACCGATAGAGCCAGTTCGCTCCATAGGGGGCTAGTTTTAGTTCTTTTATCCGGTTCTTTAGGTTTTCATTTTGCTCAAGAAAAGTATTGAGCCGAATCTGTTGTTGCCTCAGGATCTCGTGATCCAAAAACACCTGTTCTTGTTCTTTATAGGATGTTCCGATAAGCCGCTGACCACACTCTTCACAAAGATTGGTTTCTTTCTCCCCGGAATAAACGACCCAAAACCCTCTACTGTGTGTTTTTTGGCAAGCACTGGCACCACAAGAGGCATCTTGTTCTTTAAAAGCATAAAGACCTTTAACTTGGTAAGAACGAAACTTCCGGGTATCAACCGAGGCTTGGTGCGCAGGCCGGTTGACAATATCCTCCCATGTTTCCAGTTTTACTTGATCTTCAAGTTCAAATACTTGCACCTTTAATACCTCATACAGTTATTGGTAGGAATGGATTGTATCCGAAGTTAGACTCGCGCCCAGTGGTCTTTGAGTGTCATGGCACTTATTTTCTACAAAAGTTTCCAACCATAGATAGCTGTCATCCCAAGAGTATAAGCGGCTAGAATAAGAACATTAACCGGATTTCCAGAAAGTTTTGGCGTTTTGATCTGTGACACGTTCAAGGCCGCGAGTCCTAGACCGCTGGCATAGAGAACTGAAGAAAAAATCCCACCACTAAAAGCACCTTCAAACAGAAATACAAAAACAAGTATTATATTATTGTTGTCGAGTGCTAGTCCTGTATATTTCGTTCCACCAGCAAGACCGAACGTACTAAAATAACTTAACCGTATAGCACTGGCGGCAAGCATTAGAAATGCTCCAGGTAGAAATATAGGGTCAAATTTTCCATAACTCAAAAGAAGAATAGCAGGAGTGACGCCATAGCTCACAATGTCTATTAGCACATCAAGTTGCCCACCAAAAATTCGGTCATCACCCGTCCGCCCTTTCATCCTGCGCGCAATGAGTCCATCGGCCCAATCAAAAGCTACAGCCCATATCATTCCAATCATTGCAGCCGAATAAACACCTAAAATGCTGTAGTAAATAGCAAGTGTTGTGCAAGCCAATCCTGCAAGCGAACAGATATTGGGAAGATCCCGGACATAGGAAAGAATTGAGTTAGGGTGTGACTCTTGAAGTGACGGGTTTTCTATTGACATCGTAAATCCTATAAATAATGTATGGATATTATGAGGATAGGGTAATAGCGTGCTATTATGGTCGGCTACATAATTTTGGCCCAAGGATTAATCTTAAATATGGTTGTATATACGGTAGGTACGTTTGATTTATTGCATGTGGGTCACCTTGCCTTGCTAGAATACTGCAAAACATTAGGTGACACTGTTGCGGTTGGTGTTGCCTCCGATGATGTAGTAAACCTTTATAAGCCCAATGTCCCAGTTATTCCTCTAAACCAACGATTGGCAATGCTAGCAGCCTTGCGATGTGTCGATATTGTACGCTCCTACCATGAGCTTGAATATGTATCTGTTTGTAGGGAATTGAATATCGATATTTTCGTTATCGGAGAGGATTGGGGGAGCGAATCCCACAATCTTGCGGTGGAGTCCTATTTAAAAGCAGCAAATAAACAGATTGTTCAAGTTCGCTATAACCCCCAAACATCTTCCACGAAAATAAAGCAAAGAGTCATCGCCCAACCCCATAAAAATGCGTACATCTCACAAACAGCTGCATGAAATATATAGACAATTTGGGCGAATCGTAAGCGCAACAAATAGCCGTTCATGGCACTAGGCGGCCAGATTTGGAGTTAAAATCAATTGTTTCCGATGTCTGCTTTGTGGTCAGACCGTGTGAAAACTCCGAAGCGGGAAATTGCGCCCTCGAAATCTCGCTATTTACGCGCACGAGAATTGCGTGATATGGATGGATAAGGGAGCTGGAAAAATGATATGAGACCACTCTCCGCACGATCGTAAAATACCTCACCGAGTTTTCACACAGCCTGTGGTGAAAGCGGAAGTAGCGGGTGAAGATTGTTACGCATCAACTGACCCGAACTTTAACGGTGAGAGTTTTCGCAATCACGACCAAAGCCACAAGGGGGGGGCTCCACCCGTTACTGTGGACAAGCCCGGCAATCAATTCCCCCGGTTGCCCACGCGGACGGTAGCGCCATCAAGCCGGGCCATATCCCCGAGCAAATTAGCGCCGCGTCGCGATCAAAACCAGCCCGGCCGTCCCTGCGGACGCTGGGGATACCCTCGCCCGGAATGCGTTAGTGGATACCTCGAACATAACGGCCATTTCTTTTTGAGTCTTTCATTTAGCGTCGTTTTTCACTCGACCTCCGATAACAAATCAACAAGCGAGGATTAGAAATATTTCATAAATAGCGATAGCTCGCGCCTCCGCGCCCCCTTGTGACCTAACCCTCCGGGAGTACCTTTTACATAAAAGTGAGGGGGAGAACGCGCCGGGTTAAACATGCCGGAAAAGCCCGGTGTATTCTCCCCCTCGAGGGTGCCCGCGTCCATGCGTACTTTCATGGCTACGCCGTCGATATCAAGCGCGTCGGCAATGGTGTTTCCGCCGTGGTCGGCATGGAAGATGCCTTTTCCGTCGCTCATAACGGTGTTGCCGGTCAGGCAGGCATAAACCAGATTACCGATCGTCCTGGACGCGGCGTGGCCCTGTGCCGCAGGGATGCCATTGAACGGATCAAAACTGCCTTTACTGTGGGTGATAATAAAACGGAAGAAAGAGAGGCGCATACCTTAAAAGGATTAGCTGGCAATGATTATCGAAAGCCTACAGGCAATAGAAACGCCACAAGATACTTCAGTAGCCGCTCAAGTCGATCCGGCCAAAGTAAAAGAATTAATGGCCAATTTGCAAGAGTTACTTGAAGACGATAATACAGATGCGGCAGATGTGCTGGATGAATTACTACCATTGCTTGGCACTCATCATAAAAGTGATGTTAATGCATTAGCCACTTTTATTGAAGAATATGAGTTTGAAGATGCTCTCGTTATTTTGGGCGCGATAATCGAAGGGCGGGGCACTTCCTAACTGAACCGTACCCGCACGGGCCCCGCCGCCAACTGTTCCGGCACGCCGGCAAAATGCCCCGGCAGATTAGCGCCGCAAGATGCACAGCTACCCTGACTATCCAGCCCCCACCGACCCAGGCGGTGCCAATCCCGCTCGATAAGCAATTCACCGCAGTTATGGCACCAGGTACTGCCGCCCTGCGGGTCGCGCACATTGCCAGTGTAGGCGTAGCGCACACCGTTGGAGCGGGCTATTTCACGCGCGCGCGATAGCGTGGCGGCGGGTGTACGCTCAATATCCCGCATCTTCCAGTCCGGATGAAACGCGGTGAAATGCATGGGCACATCCGGCCCCAGGTGCTGTACCACCCATCGGGTCATGGCATCCAACTCCTGAGGGGAATCGTTTTCACCCGGAATAAGCAGGGTGGTCAGCTCCAGCCAGGTGTCAGTCTCATGCTTGATGTATTGCAGTGTCTCCAGCACCGGCGCCAGATGGGCACCGCATACTTTGTAATAAAAACGCTCGGTAAATGCCTTCAAGTCCACATTGGCCGCATTCACCGCCTTAAAAAACTCGATACGGGGCTCGGGATCGATATAACCGGCCGTGACGGCGACGGTCTTGATATCGTGCTCGGCGCAGGCAGCCGCCACGTCCACCGCGTACTCCATAAATATAATGGGATCGTTGTAGGTAAAAGCGATACTTCGACAGTCCATTTCCAGCGCCGCCTGTGCCAGTTGCCGCGGACTGGCACGATCCGCCATGCTGTCCATTTCCCGGGATTTGGTGGTATCCCAGTTCTGGCAGAACTTGCAAGCCAGGTTACAACCCGCTGTACCAAAGGACAGTACGCCACTGCCGGGATAAAAATGATTCAGCGGTTTTTTCTCGATCGGATCCACACAAAAACCACTGGAGCGACCGTAGCTGACCAGCTTGACTTCATCTCCCAGGCGCTGACGCACGTAACACAGGCCGCGCTGACCCTCCTGCAGACGACAATGTCGCGGACACAAGTCACACTGTAGCTGTCCATCGCCAAGCTGGTGCCAGTACCGCGTTGAGACTATTGTTTCATCCATACCTTGTAATCTTGGGCCACATACCCATATTTCAACTATGGTTATATTAATAGTGACAAAGATCACGCAGGTAGTTCCATGAAAATTCGCCCAGCGGCGGTGGCGGGCTCGTTTTATGCGGCTGACACCAGTCGTCTACAACGGCATATCCTGTCACTGATGAGCGGCGCGCATACCAATACATCTCACGTACCGCAGGTGTTGATCGTACCTCACGCTGGATACGTCTATTCGGGAGCCACTGCCGCCGAGGCCTATCGCACCATCGTGCCACTGGCTGACAGGATAGAGCGGGTCGTTTTGTTCGGCCCCGCCCACCGCGTACCTTTGCAGGGTATGGCCGTGCCCTCGGTAGATGCATTTGCGACACCAATGGGAAGCGTGCTCCTGGATAAAGAAAGCATCACACTTATCTCCGCCCTGCCCGATGTCTGTGTATCGGATGAGGCGCACCGGGAAGAACACAGTCTGGAGGTGCAACTGCCGTTTTTACAAACGGTTCTCAAGCACTTCTCGCTGGTACCCGTGGTGGTCGGGCACTGTGCCCCCCGGACGGTAGCGTCGGTGATGGATGCCCTGTGGGGCGGCCCGGAAACCCTCCTGGTGGTAAGCACCGACCTGTCTCACTTCCACACCTATGAGGATGCGACACATCTGGACACGCTCACCTGCGACCGTCTACAGGCAAAAGACAGCGTCCTGTCCGGACAGGACGCGTGTGGAGCCTACGCCCTGAACGGCCTGATGAGTACCGGGCATTGCCAGTCACTACAGGTGGAACTGGTGGACAGGTGCAACTCCGGGGATACCGCCGGCAGCAAAGACCGGGTGGTAGGCTATGGCGCCTTCGTTCTCCATTAAGCTGCGCGAGACCGAGCGCGGGCAGCTACTGCGAATCGCACGGCAGTCTATCCGCAACGGCTTGCAGGGGGGCGATGTACTGGAAGTCGCCCTGCATGAACTGTCGGATGCGCTCACTTCACGCCTGGGAGTGTTCGTCACGCTGACCCAACAGGACACACTGCGCGGCTGTATAGGCGCCATGCAATCCAGTGAGCCCCTGGCCCGTTCCGTCGCTGAGTCCGCCTACGGCGCGGCATTTCGCGATCATCGCTTTCCACCATTGACAACGCATGAATTGGCGCTGACATCTATCGAAATATCTGTACTTTCACCCATGGCGCCGATGTCTGTCGAGAGCCGCAGCGAGCTACTGTCCACCTTGCAACCCGAGGTAGACGGATTACTGTTGCAGGATCGACACCATCGATCGACCTTCCTGCCCAAAGTCTGGGAACAACTACCGGAGCCCGAGGCATTCCTGGCTCACCTGCTGGCCAAGGCGGGTTTACCCACTGATCACTGGTCCACAACCTTGCAGTTCTATCGCTATAGCACGGTTTCATTCGGTGAAGTCACCGCGGCAGCCTGAGCTGTTATTTGAGTTCAGCACTGCTTTTTCCCCAAAATAACCGCGAGACCCTGATCTGGCTTGTTTATCAACAACCCGTGAACGATAATCACACATTAACTTATCAGGAGTGTCAAATGTCTATCCACCCAGCATCAGTTATCCAACGACTACTTGTCAGCATTTTCGCCCTGGTGTTATCGGGCTGTGGCGCTAACAACTCCGAAGTCACCCACAGTTACGTGGACCCGGAATTGAATAAACTCGACCTGGAAGGCGTGTTGGTCGTGGCAGTAACCAAAAAACAGTCATCCCGGGTGAACTTCGAAGATGCATTTACCAAAGCGATCAGCCGTTACGGTGTGCGCGCCCAGGCCAGTCATACCCTGGTGCCGCAACAAAAACCATCATCCGAACAGATCATTGCCGCCGCCGAAGGCGCCGACCTGGACACTGTCCTTGTGACGCGCTACATAGGAGAGTCATCAGAGGAAGTCTACCACCCCGGCACCGTTTACTACGCGGTTGCTCCGGCTTTTGGTGGGGGCCGCCATCGAGGATTCGGGGGCTACTATGGCCGCGCTTACGAGGTGGCCTACGATCAACCGGTATGGACCAACAACATCACCCATTCGTTGATTTCCGACCTTTACGTCGCGCAGAGCAAGAAACACCTGTGGCAGGCCGTCACGGAAACTATCCAGGCAGGAAGTAACGAAGAAGTACGTGACGATGCGATCAAAGGCTTGATCAAAAGTCTTAAAGACCAGGGCCTGCTGCGCTAGCGCAGCAGCTTTCACAGGGTCGAATTTATGCGGCCGGCACGCTTTGGTTTTTGGTCAAATGAATTCAACCCATGGGGTAGCCAAGCTCGCGCAATGCCGCGGTAATCTCGTCCAGAATCGCCTCATCATCGATGGTCGCCGGCATCTTCCAGGCTTCGCCGTCGGCGATACTGCGCATGGTCCCGCGCAGTATCTTGCCGGAACGGGTTTTCGGTAGACGTTCGACCACGGCACAAAGTTTGAAAGCCGCTACCGGGCCGATCCTGTCCCGCATATGCTGGATGGCATCCGCGACAACCTCACCGGGCGCCTTTGTTACCCCGGTATTGAGTACCAACAGGCCCAGGGGCAGCTGACCCTTCATCGCGTCCGCCACGCCGATAACCGCGCATTCGGCCACATCATCGTGGTCCGACAATACTTCTTCCATGGCACCTGTGGACAAACGGTGACCGGCGACATTGATGACATCGTCGGTGCGCGCCATCACAAAGACATAACCGTTTTCGTCGATGTAGCCCGCATCACCGGTTTCATAATAGCCGGGATACTTGCTGAAATAGGCTTCGATAAAGCGATCTTCGGCATTCCACAAGGTGGTAAAATTGCCCGGAGGCAGTGGATTCTTGATCACCAGCACGCCAATATCGCCCGCCGTGACGGGGTTGCCCTCACCATCCAGCGCCCGCACGTCATAACCCGGCACCGCCCTGGCCGGAGAGCCGGGCACGATGGGCAGCAATTCGATCCCGAGGCAATTCGAGCAGATGGGCCAGCCGGTCTCGGTCTGCCACCAGTGGTCAATCACCGGTATCTGTAACTTCTCCTGCGCCCACTCCAGCGTATGGGGGTCACAGCGCTCACCCGCCAGGAACAGGGCCTGCAAACCTGAAAGGTCGTACTTCACCAGGTATTCCCCCTGGGGGTCCTCCTTTTTGATGGCTCGGAACGCGGTCGGCGCGGTAAACATCACCTTGACCTTGTACTCTTCGATTACCCGCCAGAAAGCGCCGGGGTCGGGGGTACCCACCGGCTTTCCCTCGTAAATCACTGTGGTGTTACCCCCAAACAAGGGACCGTAGACGATATAGGAGTGGCCCACGACCCAACCCACATCCGATGCGGCCCAATACACATCACCCGGCTCCACGTTGTAGATGTTTTTCATACTCCACTTGAGCGCAACGATGTGACCGCCCGTGTCGCGCACCACGCCCTTGGGCTGACCGGTGGTACCGGACGTGTAGAGGATATACAGGGGATCATTGGCATTGACCGGCACGCAGTCGGCTGGCTCCGCACTGGCCATGGCCTGCGCCCAGTCCAGGTCCCGCCCCCGGACCATGCTCGCATCCTGTAGCGGCCGGTGCAGAATGATGCAACTGCCGGGCTTGTGCTGCGCCAGCTCAATCGCCTTATCGAGCAGTGGCTTGTAAGCCACTACCCTGGAGGGTTCCACTCCACAGGTGGCTGACACAATAACCCTGGGCGTTGCATCGTCTATACGCACGGCCAACTCATTGCTGGCAAAACCACCAAATACCACGGAATGTATGGCGCCCAGGCGGGCACAGGCCAGCATGGCGATCAGGGTCTCCGGCACCATGGGCATATACACCAACACACGATCGCCTTTGGTCACGCCCTGGGCCGCCAGCACGCCGGCAAAGCGGGCCACTTCGGACAGCAACTGCGCGTAGGTGTACTGGCGTTTAGTATCCGTTACCGGGCTGTCATAAATGACAGCCGTTTGCTCTCCCCTGCCCTGCTCCACATGGATATCCAGCGCGTTGTAACAGGTGTTGGTGACACCATCGGGAAACCAGCGATAGAAAGGCGGGTTGCTGCTATCGAGAACCTTGGTTGGCGCTTGATACCAGTGAATGTCCTGCGCTGCCTGTCGCCACAGTTCGGTATTAGTCATACGCACTTACCTCAATCATCATTATCCCTTGAAACTAACACCATGGCGCGCGCTTGACAATTAGACCAAAGGCTCAACTCTTTATTTTGACCAGCAAGTTAAAAACCCAGGTGGCGAACTTACCATAGGGCGGCCGCAGGAACTGCACGACGGAAAAACCGGCCTGGTAGTGCACCGGCCGTAGCTTGGAAAAGGTCTCGAACCCCTCATAGCCGTGATAATGACCCATACCACTGGGGCCCACTCCACCAAAAGGCATGTCGTGCTGGGCCACGTGGAATAGCGCGTCATTAACCGTAACTCCCCCGGACATGATGCGCTCGATATACATGTTGCACAGCTTGCTATCGTTGGTGAACGGGTAAAATGCCAATGGACGGTCGCGGGCATTGACATAGTCCACCACCTCCGCCGGCTCTCTATAGGTCAGCACCATTAACAGGGGACCGAAGGTTTCGCGATTGCGAATGGTCATATCCTCGCTGGTATCCAGGATCAGGTGCAGGGGAAACTTGCGCGTCTCGTAATTGATTTCCTGTGCAGCGGACAGGTTGATCACCGTGGCGCCCTTGTCGCGCGCATTTTCCACCGTCGCCGCCAGACGCGCCACCGAGCGGTCATCGATAATAGCGGTGTAATCCACGCTGTTGATATCAGGGCAGTGTTTGGCCACATAGTCTTTGGTGGCCTGAACAAATGCCTCCCGCTGGGATTCATGTACGAAGACATAGTCCACGTTGGTGCAAATTTGTCCCGCGTTGAATTGCTTGACGAACATGATGCGCCCTACCGCCTTTTCCAGGGGATAACCTGGATCAATAACCGCGGGGGCCTTACCGCCCAGTTCCAGCACCACCGGGGTCAGGTTTTTGGCGGCGGACGCCATGACTGAACGTCCGGTCTGGCCGGAACCGGTGAATACCAGGAGGTCAAAAGGAATCTGCGAGAACTCGATGCCGACGCCACCGCTTTCTTCAAAGAACATCAACTTGTCCTCTGGCAAATAACGGCTCGATATTGATTTCAGCAAGCGCGTCAGGGCAATAGAGTTCTCCGACATTTTCACCATTGCTCGATTACCCGCGGCAAAGGCCGACGCCAGCGGCAGGAAGCTCAGGTTAATCGGGAAATTCCAGGGGACGATTATGCCCACAACACCCAGGGGCTGGGGAATGACACGGTTCTTGCCGCCGGCAAACATGCTGATATCCACATGCCGTTTCTGCACCTTCATCCACTTCTTCAGATGTTTGACGATGTCATTGATGCCATCTGTCGAGGTGATTATTTCGGCAAACTGAGTTTCGTGGCGAGAGCGGTTGCCATAATCTTCATTGATCGCGGCGATGATCTCCTCGAGATTTTCATTGATCATGCGCTTCAGGTTGAGCAGGTCTTCCTTGCGCTGCTTGAAATCGGGCACCGGAGCGGCCAGATAGCAAGCCCGCTGCCGGTCGAATTGGGCTCGCAACAGGGTGGCCGCTTCATTCTGCAAGTCTTTCTGTATCGCTATCATAATTTTCTCCCCTGGCTACAAATAGCCCAGACACATTAAATAAAGCACATAACGGGGCACCTCATCGAGCATTAATTTGAGGGATGCTTCCAGTACTTCTCCCGCAGGTTCAACATGATACGCGGCAACCACGGCCGCCATACTGTCGTCGCGCCACAACTTCCGAGTCTGCATGATTGGTAGCCGCATGCTCCAACAAAGTTGGAATAGTCAACGTGAAGCCCTACATGAGACCGTAATTAACCTGCTGCACTTTCATCCCTCCTGTTGTTATGTTGTCCATTGTCCTGGAAAAAACCGTTGAACTTACCCCAGAGGGGGTATCAAAATCGCTCAGGCATCGCTCCACCGCGGCGCCCGCTTCTCCAAAAAGGCCTTGCTGCCCTCTGCCGCATCCGCTGAGCGCATGGCATCCAGCATGGCCTCGTTAGCGAACTCGAACGCCTCCTCCAGCGGCTTATCGATCTGCCTGTAAAAAACCTCCTTGCCGGAGCGAATGCCCTGTGCTGACCTGGATGCGATCTTTTGCGCCAGTTGTTCCGTGTCAGCGCGCAACTCACCGGCGGGCACCGCGCGATTAACCAGGCCGAAGCGCACCGCATCGTCGGCGCAGAACAGATCACCTGTCAGTGCTAATTCCATGGCGTGTTTACGGTGTATATTACGCCCCACGCCAACCAGAGGAGTGGTACAGAAAATACCAATATTGACTCCCGGCGTACAAAATTTTGCCTCCTGACTGGCAATCGCCATATCGCAAGCCGACACCAACTGACAGCCCGCAGCCGTCGCAGTGGCCTGCACCGAGGCTATAATTGCCTTGGGAGAATGCACAATACCCAGCATCATCTTTGAGCAATCGCGCAGGATTTGCGCAACACGTGCCTCTCGCACCTTATCACTCTCTCCTTCCCGCCGGCTCATTTCGCGCAAATCATGCCCTGCACAAAAGACCGGACCGGAGCCGGTAATAACGATGGCGCGGACTTGCGGGTTGTCGTTAGCCGCATCAATAGCCGTTTTCAACGCTGCGATCATGGCGCTGGACAGCGGGTTGCGCTGCCGGGGTCTGTTCAGAGTCAACCACAGTACATGCCCTGCCATATCTTCGAGCACGTAGGGGGAGCTAGTCGTTTCCAGTGTTGTCATATCATGGCCTTTTAGTGCAAAGTGTTGTCAAACAAAGAATGGGTTTTGTCTGCGGTTCGGCTCAACCTAAAACCCTCGCAATCATTGGCCGCTACCATGTTGTATTTGTCGACGTGGTCGGAAAAATCCGGTAACGGCAGAAAACCCCGGGGCTCACCCGGTATACTGGCATCGATATACCAGGAATTGCAACTCGGATACAGCATCCTATCCGCCACCTCATTAATCCTCTGCTACACTTCACTGCCTGTGATCCTACATCCGCGCATTTCTTGATCTGCCTCAAGGTTGAGAGGCCACAGACAGCGCATATTCCCAGTCTTCCTCATTGTAGGTTTTGTCCATCATGCATGACAACCAAGATCTGACCGCAAAGCGTATTATCAACGCAATGCGCGCCCTGCCTCGCGATCATTTCATTGAGATGAGTGATCCCAACCTGGTGTTGGGGCGCAGTATTCCGCCCACCAATGCAGTGTCGGAAATCCTCAATCACACGGATGTCCATCCCGAGCACAAAGTTTTGCAGGTGGGCACCGGCGCCGGTTATGTGGCGGCACTGTTGTGCAAACTGGCCGCCCAGGTGGTCACCATGGAAAACAATCCCGCCATTGCCCGTTTCGCCCAGAGCCGCTTCAACAAACTGGGGCTGGCCAACCTGGTCCTGCGCGAGCTGGATGGCAGCGAGGGCGCCAGCGACCTGGGGCCTTATGATCGCATCCTGGTATCCAGCCCCCGGGTCATCAACAAAACAAGGCTGCTGGATCAGCTGGCCACCGGCGGCCGCTTGATCGCCCTGGAACAAGGTGAGAATAGCACCCACATCCTTACCCGCTATGAGATTACGGAGCTGGGAACCACGCTGCGCAAAGAGCTGGCCCTGGTGGATTTTTCCCGCGACACCGGCATGACGCTGCTCGACATGGGCATGGTAGACCGGGTAATGCTGTCCGCGGCACGCAGCATCGCCCGTCAGAAAAAGCTGCCCGTCATTAAAATACTTCGTGACAAACTCAACATGGAGGACACAACACTCTATCGCCGTCTGGCGGAAGAAAACGGGATGTCTTTCGCACCCATTGATGAGCTGCTGCCAACGGTACAACCACTACTCATGGAACGGTTTTCGCGCAGCTTTCTGGATGGTCACCACCTGATTCCCCTGCGGGTAGAGGATCACAGCCTGCATGTCGCCACAGATGACCCGGACGCCTCGGTGGAAGAAATCTTTCACATGTATCCTTACGAGCGGGTGCTCAAGGTACTGGTAACTCCGAACGACTTCAAGCGCCTGTGGACCACCGTTGAACTTTCCCTGCAAGGTGATGCGAGACAATTGTGGGACAAAAAATCCAAAGCCAAGGAGCAAGAAGACGAGCCCGATATCAGCAAGCCGGAAAAAACTCGTATAGAAGCACATCTGATCACCCTGTGCGACGCTCTGTTGCTGGATGCGGTAAGCGAGGACGCCAGTGACCTGCATATCGAGCAATACAAGCAACGCACCCGTATCCGCTTACGCGTAGACGGTGACCTGCACGATCTCACCCATTACGTCCTGTCGCCGCAGGAGACGAAGGGCCTGATCAACGTGATCAAGATTCGTGGTGAAATGGACATAGCGGAGAAACGCCTGCCCCAGGGTGGTCGCTCGCAACTGATGGCCGGCGGCATTGGCTATGATCTGCGTATCCAGGTCCAACCTTCATTGCACGGAGAGGCTGTTGTTATCAGATTACTGCCGCAATCGGGCAATATCGTCGCCATTGAAGACCTCGGTATGAATCAAACTGTGATGCGGCACTACCGGCGACTACTGGACAACCCCTCCGGCCTGGTACTGGTCGTAGGCCCCACTGGCTCAGGCAAGTCCACCACTCTCTACGCCGGCCTGTCGGAGTTGGCCAAGGACGGCAGGCGCAAGGTCCTGACCATCGAAGACCCCATCGAGTACTCGATGGAGGGCATTATGCAGACCCGGGCGCGCCCGAATATCGGTTTCAACTTTGCCGATGGTATGCGTTCTTTCGTGCGCCTCGATCCGGATGTCATACTGGTGGGAGAAATTCGTGATACCGAAACCGCGGTGGAGGCTATTCGGGCATCCCAGACCGGGCACGTCGTCCTGTCTACCCTGCACAGTAATGATGCGGTTGACGCCCTGCAGCGGTTATACGATTTGAACGTCCACGCCAATTCAGTGGCCAGCGAACTCATGGGCGTCATTGCCCAGAAACTGGCCAAGCGCATATGTCCTCAATGCAAAACCGGGGCGACACCTGATCCGGCCATCCTCGAAGAGTTATTTCCCGAAGGCACCCCCGATAGCTTTCGCTGTTTTGTCGGCAAGGGCTGCGCGGCCTGTGGTGGCCGCGGCACCAAAGGCCGGGTAGCCGTGGTCGAATACATGCAGGTGAACACCGAAATCCGTCAAGCCATCTCCCTGCAATACCCGGTGGCGGAACTGCGTTCCATCGCCCTGGACTCGGGTTTGACCACCATGCGTGACAGCGCCCTGAATCACGTTATCGAAGGCGTTATTCCCCTGGATGAATTGCCGCGCGTACTGCCTTCCGATCGAATGGCACCGGAAAAAAGAGGAGCATGCTGATGAAGCCCAGCAGCAAGAACGCCCAGCGACTGCCGGCCGAAATTTACTACGCCGACGAACTGGCAGCCCTGCGCCAGGCCGACCCCCATCCCAGGCCACCGGGCTGGTGTCTGTCACCCAAGGGGGTCGAGGCCTTTGTGCTGGGCGACGCGGACCAGGGTAGTTCTGCAAAATTTGTCGCCCCCAGTGAAATAGTAACTCGGGTTATTGTCTCCCTGGCTACCCAGCGCGGCGCCATGCTGGTGGGCGAACCCGGCACCGCCAAGTCCTGGCTATCGGAGCTGATCTGCGCCGCAATATCCGACGACTCCACCCTGATTATCCAGGGTGGCGCGGTGGAAACAGTGCAGCAATTGCTCTACACCTGGAACACCGCCCTGCTGGAGCGCAAAGGCCCCTGCCCGGAGGCGCTGATACCCGGCCCGATTTATCGCGGCATGGAGGCCGGCATACTGGTGCGCTACGAGGAAATTGCCCGCTCTTCCCCCGCCCTGCAGGACGCTTTGCTGTCTATCATGTCGGAACGCTCCATCCCGATTCCGGAACTGGCCGGAGAAGGGTCTATATTGTACGCCCGTGAAGGTTTCAACCTGGTCGGTACCTCCAATACCACCGACCAGGGCGTCAACGAGATGAGCTCCGCCCTCAAGCGGCGCATGAACTTCGAAACCATACGCCCCATCAAGGCGGTAGACGACGAAGTTGCCGTGGTGCTACGTGAGGCGGAAAAACTGCTGCTGGCTTCCGGCGTTGATGTAAAACCGGATGAGGAAATCGTGCGAGTGCTGGTCACCATATTCCATGAATTGCGCAACGGCCAATCCCTGGACGGGCGCAGTACAGATCGCCTGGCCTCGGCCGTGATGTCCACCGCCGAGGCGGTGTCGGTCGCCCATGCCATGGGCGTCTACGCCTACTATTACCGTGAGGGTGAGATGGTGGCGGAGGATTTTACCGACTTCCTGGTCGGTGCGGCGATCAAGGACAACACCTCCGACTTGAAGCGGATGAACCATTATTTCGAAACCGAAGTCGCCCTCAAGCAGGGCGCTGTGTGGCAAATAGTTTACCAACGCTGGCGGGAATCCTTCCGCTATTGATCAGGGCTGTCCTGATCACTGTGGGGCAGGTATCCGCATCCACCCGGATTGCAATGGATTTTTCCATTTAATTACCAATAACCTGATACTCTGTTACCACCATGCATGATTCGTTGGCTATTGTGCCCCAGTCAAATAATAATCGCAGTCGTTCAGGTGCAACCGGAGAGTTTTGCAACTTGCTTCATATGAAAGCCAGATTAGTTTTCATCGCTCTGCTGCTTACCTTGGCATCCTGCGCCGGCGTACCGTTCGACTACCCGAAAACAGCCAGCACTGCCCTGCCACCCAGTACTGACACTCGCATGGGGCAAGTTGATGCAGCCTGGGAACAGGCGCACGGCGAATTGTCGGGCGTTATTGGGCTGAGCGATGGTATGGATGCCCTGGGCGCCCGCCTGAAGATGATAGAACTGGCTGAAAGCACTATTGACGCCCAATATTTCATTGTGAAGAAAGACCGGGCGGGGGCCTTGTTCACTGGAAAAATGTTGCGTGCGGCCGACCGGGGCATCAGGGTGCGACTGCTGGTCGACGACATATTTTCTCCCGGCGTGGACCAGGCCTTCAGCCTGCTCAACTCCCACCCCAATATCCAGGTACGGCTATTCAATCCCCTGTCGCGGCAGAGCTTCAAATACTGGAGCTATCTGGTTGATTTCAAGCGCGCCAACCGGCGCATGCACAACAAGTCCTTCACGGTTGATAACGCCATGACCATTGTCGGCGGTCGCAATATCGGCGAGGAGTACTTCGAACTCAACCAGAACGTCAAATTCGGTGACTATGAAGTGTTTGCCCTCGGCCCGGTGGTAGACGAAGTGAGCGCAGGTTTCGACATTTTCTGGAACAGCGAACTCTCCGTCCCGATGGAGGCATTCAAAGTAAAAGTGAAGCCGGCTGATCTGGATAAATGGCGAGAGTACATCAAGGCACAGGTGGACAAAGGCGAGCACGGGATCTACGGTCAGGCGATGAATAGCTCCCTGTTACTCGATATCGAATCGGGTAAACGTAAACCGATAGCCGCCATGGTCACCATGGTTACCGACACCCCCGAGAAGTTGCAAAATGCCATAGGTGATGCGGAGCTGGCGACTCTGGCCCGGGAAAAAGGCCGACGCTTTCGCGCGGCCCAGCGCGAAATTATTATCGTCACACCCTACTTCATACCGCAGCAATCGGGGACGAAATCATTGGAAGCATTACTGGCTAAGGGCATAAGAATTGTTATTGTGACCAATTCGCTTGCATCGACCAATCATGTGGCGGTGTACTCCGGCTATAGGCGGTATCGCAAGCGATTGTTGCGGGCCGGCGCCGAAATCTATGAGATACGTGCCGACCAGGCGGGTGGCGAGAATGCCTGGGGGCACAGCCCGGAGATGATAACCCTGCATTCGAAAGCGAGCATTATCGATCGCGAAACTATCTTTGTGGGCTCGCTGAACTATGATCCGCGCTCGATACTGATCAACAGCGAGATGGGGCTGTTCATCGAGTCAGACTATGCGGCATCCACCTTAGCCGCCGCTATTTTCGATGCATTAGGCAGAGTCACCTATAAAGTGGACCTGGACGAACGCGGCAAGCTGCGTTGGACTTACCACAATGGTGAGCAACACGAAGTTCTGAAGAAGTCGCCGCAGGCCAGTTGGGGGCGACGCTTTATGGCCAGGTTCTACGGTTTTCTGCCTATAGAAAACCAGCTATAAAGAAAATGGCTGGCTATTGATAAGCCTGTCGGGCTCGACCGTTTTTTAGCCGCCCAGTTCTTTTTCAAAGGCGGCATCCAGAGCTGCGTTCAAGTCTTCCCTGACCCGGGCCTTGGTATGCTTGTGGGCCTCCATATTGAGGCCCGACAGTTGTTCCGCCATGGCGACCGCTCGGGGTAGTAGTTCATCTTCATTCACGGCTTCATCCAGATAGCCAGCCGCAACGGCGCCCACGGCATCGTACACCTGAGCCAGCCCAACTGCCCGGTTCATATGTGTCGTGGCCAACCTGGCTTTGGCGAGCTCCACGCCAAAATACGGCAGCGTCATACCGATTGCCACCTCGTTGAGTCCGATTTTGTAACTGCCGTGGATACCGATACGGTAATCGGCAGACAACAGCAGTAAGGCAGCCATAGCCAGTGCATGCCCGCTCACCGCCAGTATTACCGGGGCCTCAAATTTCAACAGCCGCCGGGATAGTGCGGCACCCGCCCTTAGCAGATCGAACACGATATCGCCCCCCTGCCCCATCACGGACAGGTCGAATCCAGCGGAAAATTTGCCGGGCCGTCCACCAATGATGACTACTTTCCCCGAACGTTCAGCCTGGTCCAGTGCGGCGTTCATCTGTGTCAGCATGTCAAAAGACAGCGCGTTGGCCTTGCCGTCGTCCATTTGAATAAAACAATATTGCAGCTCTTCTTTAATCTCAATCAATGCCGCCATCTTGTTAACTCCCCTGTTTTTCTGGATTATATGCTTTTAACCCTAAATCGGCGCTAAAGACAGGCTGGCATTGACCAGCCGGTCGCAACCGGGACGCACAAGGGCAAGACCGGGAAACAGCAGAAATTCTACGGCGGGTTTTGGCTTTTTAGCCGTGTGCGGGGTATCTCCCTGGCCAGGTATCTACTCATGTGTCCGCACGCATTTCCCCGAGGAAGTCCATTTTCCCCAGCGGCACACCCGCCATACGCAATATGCTATACGTTGTGGTGGCATGAAAATAGAAGTTAGGCAGGGAAAATGACAGGATGAAGTTCTCTGCGATAAACGGAATCTCGAAGTCTCCCATCTTGAATTTCATGGCATTGCCTTCCAGTGCGTCAAGTTCCTCCCGGCGCACCGTCCGCAATTCTTCCGTGGCGTCCCCCACCAGACCCTGCAGGCCCGCGTAGTCAAGCTCCGGCATGGAGGGGGGCGGAGTGAATACGCCTTTCCTGATCCCCTTGATCGCACCCAGGGAGTGGTGCCAGACCGAGATCACCTGGAACTGAAAAGGCAACATATCGGGACACAGCCTTGTCTCCACGATCTCTGCCAAATCCATATTATTTTCCCTGGCGAATTCAGCGCCCTTCTCCAGAACGCCCGTAATGCTCCCAAGCACCTGCAGGTAGTTAGGTATGCTGGTGTCATATAGTGAAATTGCCATTATCGCTCCTTTTCTCTATCGAATTGCGGGACATTGCCCGACCAAGTGGAAAAAATAGAGCCAACATTATGACATATGCCAGTTCGGCGCGGATAGGCATTATTATTGACTGCTTTAAAGAGGCCAGAGCCGTCGATACTCGCATCGCCGCCCAACTTCGGCCAATCGGTGGGTTTAAGTAGGGCACGGGATAACGTAGGATAAACCCACCGATCCGGGCGTCAGCTTAAACCACCGTCCAGACCACTAGTGGAGCCGGTTGATTGATAGAGCAGATTTCCATACGGGTGCGGGAGCAGGGTCTTTATCTGTGGGAGCACCGGCACCATGGTGGTTCGGCTCAGGTGGTAGTGCATCTGTGACTATCACCGCGGATTCATCACTGCCCATACCCCGCGTCGAACTCCTGCGTCGCCTGCGGCAGGTACTACCGTCCGACAGCATCGTAGAAGAGCCGGAGTCCCAGCGGCCTTTCGAATGCGATGCGCTGATGATCTACCGTGAACTGCCGCTGCTGGTAATACTGCCTGCCACCGTCGCACAGGTGCAGGATGTGCTGCGCATCTGCCATCAGTTGAACGTACCTGTGGTTGCCCGGGGTTCCGGAACCGGCCTCTGCGCCGGTGCCATGCCACACCCGGAAGGTGTGCTGCTGGGCCTGAGCAAGCTGGACCGCATTATGGATATAGATCCCCTGGCCCGCACCGCCCGGGTCCAGTCCGGCGTGAGCAATTTATCTATTTCAGATGCCGCGGCGCGCTATGGCCTGTATTACGCCCCCGATCCCTCATCCCAGATTGCCTGTAGCATCGGCGGTAACGTGGCGGAAAACGCCGGCGGCGTTCACTGCCTTAAATACGGGCTCACCGTGCACAACATACTATCCCTGGAATTGCTCACCGTAGAGGGCGAGCGACTCACTGTTGGCAGCATGGGACTGGACAGTCCGGGCTACGACCTGATGGCGTTACTCACCGGCGCTGAAGGCTTACTCGGCGTTGTGACGGAAGTTACCGTGCGCCTGCTACCCTCCCCCGAACTCGCCCATGTGGTGATGGCGGGCTACCCCAGGGACGCCGAGGCTGTGCTGCTGTGTGAAGTAGACGGTACCCGCGAGGAAGTGACGGGACATACCGCCAAAGTGGCAACCTTGTTCAAGGAACTGGGAGCCAGTTCCCTCAAAATTTCCCAAAATGAAGCGGAGCGTGCCCTGTTGTGGAAAGGCCGCAAATCGGCCTTTCCCGCCGTGGGTCGCCTGGCCCCGGATTACCTCTGTATGGACGGTACCATTCCCCGCAGCCAGGTATCGGTTGTGTTGAATGAAATCTCCCGCCTGTCCAGAGAATACAATCTGCGGGTCGCCAATGTATTTCATGCCGGCGACGGCAACCTGCACCCACTCATACTGTATGATGCCAGCGACCCGCGAGAAGTGCGCAAAGCTGAGGAATTCGGTGGCAAGATACTGGAGCTCTCGGTGCGAGTGGGCGGCTGCATCACCGGCGAACACGGGGTGGGCTTGGAGAAGCTACGCCAGATGCCCAGCCAGTTCAGTGCTGCGGAGTTATTGCAGTTCGAGGAAATAAAGCACGCATTCGACCCCGCACTCACCCTCAACCCGGGCAAGGGTGTGCCTATTCTCAAGCGCTGTCAGGAATACCGCGCCCTGCCCGCCAGGCACCAGCATGACTGACGGCAACCCTGCGGACCTGTGCCGGCAGATCATGGCGGCGATCACCGAGGCGATTGTCAGCAGTGCCTCCGGCTGCGGCAGCATGCTGGTAGCGTATGGCGAGCTATTGGCTCACGACCCCGCCTATGCGCACCGGGCAGAGCGCGTATCGGCACTGACCCGGGACATAGGCGAAGTACTGCTGCAGGAAAACCTGGATGAACTCGCTATTAATACCGCAATAGGCAAGGTCGCCGTGCATACCCCCTGCACACTGCAACATGCCCTGGGGCTGGCCGACCTGGTACCAGAGCTGCTGGGACGGACCGGATTCGAACTGGCACAGACCACTGACAATCATTTATGCTGTGGCGCAGCGGGCACCTATTCGATCCTGCAGGCATCAACCAGCGAGCGCCTGCGCGACAATAAACTGCGTGCACTGACCGGTGACGCGCCTGCCGTGATTGCCACAGCCAATGTCGGCTGCCAGTTACATATGCAGGTTTATGCAAATGTTCCGGTAGTGCATTGGATAGAGCTGCTGGATACAAACAATTAGTTTGACTGGTATCATTGGTATCATTGTAATGCCGGTGATTCTGCTATACCGCGTAAGTGGTACAACGATATTAAGGGAGGGGTTATGGCCGACACAAAAGACAAACTACTGCTCGACGCTGTCTACGAGTGGGAAAAGAACAGTCCGAACCGGGTTTATTTGACGCAGCCCCTGGAGGGCGGGAAAGTCGTGGATTACACCTGGGCGGAGACCATGAACGAGGCGCGCAGGATGGCGGCTCACCTGCGCTCGCTGAATCTTCCGGACAACAGCCACATTGCGCTGATCTCTAAAAACTGTGCACATTTTATCATGTGCGACCTGGCCATATGGATGGCCGGGCACGCAACCATTGCCCTCTACCCGACCCTGAATGCGGACACTGTTGCGTATATCCTGGACCACTCGGACTCCCGTCTGGTGTTTATTGGCAAGCTGGACGGTTGGGAAGACCTGAAACCCGGCATTCCCGACGGCCTGCCCAAGATAGCACTGCCGCTGGCGCCGGAGACGGACTTCGACAAGTGGGACGACATTATCGCCCG
>Ga0164315_10000963_pt1 | contig 21076 bp, 19 predicted proteins | sample GuaBasSedimGuay6_FD_113737 | JGI IMG/M metagenome (GOLD analysis project Ga0164315, IMG submission 113737) | Subseafloor sediment microbial communities from Guaymas Basin, Gulf of California, Mexico - Guay6, Core 4569-2, 0-3 cm | ecosystem: Environmental > Aquatic > Marine > Hydrothermal vents... | reverse complement strand
CGGCAACATCTACGATGTGATGGACGATCTGATCGACGTTGTGGGTATTGATGCCAAGCATTCCAATGAGGATGCCATCGATACTTTCGATGTCTGGGTTGAACGCTACGGAAAGAGGATCGGGAACTTCGGCGGTGTGGAGATGAACGTTCTATCGCTGAATACGCCGGATGAAGTAAAAGAATATGTCCGCAACCTGCTGCCGAAAATTGAGGGACACGGCGGTATCGCCATCGGTACCGGGAATCAGATTTCATCCTACTCCCTGCCGGAGAGCTGGATTGCTATGAGTGAGGCTGTGCGGGAGTGGCGGGGAGAGTCGGTATAAAATCTTTAGCCGATATTTCCCAGGGATATGTGCTTGGTTTCCATAAAGGCTTCCATACCTTCAGATCCGAGTTCACGGCCGACTCCGCTCTCTTTCATACCGCCGAAGGGGCAATTACTAGTGGAGGGTACCGCGTCGTTCAGACCGACAGAACCGGCTTCAAGGGCTTCAGCAACTCTGAAGGCCCGATTTAAGTCCCTGGTATAGACATAAGCCGCCAGACCATAAACAGTATTGTTTGCCTGAGTGATAACTTCCTCTTCGGAATCAAAAGGAACTACTGGTGCCAACGGGGCAAAGCTCTCATTAATCATGCACACAGCATCTTCTGGAACATCGGCCAGTATGGTGGGTTCCAGGTAGGGGCCGTCATTACGATCGACAGCTTTCCCGCCGCAAATGAGCTTCGCTCCCCGATCCAGAGCATCCTTTACCTGGGCGAGAGCGTCGTTCAATGCGCTCTGGCTGATAAGGGGGCCGATATCAATACCCTCTTCCAGGCCATAACCGATTTTAAGATTTCTTGTCCGCTTATTGAGCATTTTAAGAAACTTGTTATAGACAGTACGTTCCACATAGGTGCGGTTGGATGCGATACAGGATTGGCCGCTGTTACGAAATTTGGTGATTATGACACCTTCCAGTGCTGCTTCAAGATCTGAATCACCGAAAATGATTATCGGTGCATGACCGCCAAGCTCCAGGGAGAGGTTTGTTACTGTGGCTGCGGATTTTCGGATGAGTTCCTTACCGACATTAGTGGATCCTGTAAATGTTATTTTCCGGCAGATTGGATTCTCCATGAACTCATCTGAGATTTCAGCAGCAGGGCCGAGAACAACTTGGAAAACTGCTCTGGGGATACCGGCATCTTCCAGGGCTTTTGCCATCGCCAGGGATGAAAGGGGCGCTTTCCCGGAAGGTCTCAGTATAACTGTACATCCGGCGGCCAATGCCGGTGCTACTTTGCGTGCGGACAATACCAGTGGAAAATTCCAGGGTGATATGGCAGCTACAACACCTATGGGCTGCTGAAGTATAAGATGACGTTTACCCTCGGCTTGAGGCGGGACTATCCGTCCATAACCGCGTCGGGCCTCTTCGGCGAACCATCGGAAATGATCTATTGCGACATTAACTTCTCCTCTGGCCTGGGCCAGAGGTTTTCCATTTTCACGTGTAATAGTAACGGCAATTTCTTCAAGTCTTTCTGCCATCAATCCGGCAGATTTAAGCAGTATGTCTGCCCGATCCCGGCCGGTTTTAGCCCTCCACCCGAAAAAAGCTTCCTGGGCGGCATCTAAGGCCTTCCGTGTTTCATCTCTCCCGACGGTGGCCACTTTGGCAATGGTATCTCCGTTACCGGGGTCTGTTACTTCTATGGTGCCGGTTCCCTCAACCCAGGATCCATCTATGAAAAGCTTGTTAATCTCCATATGGTCCACCTATCCACTTTGGAACGTTTTCCCAGTCGCCAAGAAACTGTTGAAGAACCAAATCAGTCAGGTGATGATCATAAAGACCCGAAAGAATGGGGAATCCCATGGTGCAGGCATCGGCTCCAATGAGAGCGGACTGGAGAACATGCTCAGGATGACGGATCGCCGCAGTGAGTAATTGAGTTTCAAAGCCGTAATTGTCGAATATCTTCCGGATCTGATCGACCAGCTCAATTCCCTTCTGACCCGCTGAATCCAGTCGGCCAATGAAGGGGCTGATGTAGGTAGCACCGGCTTTTGCGGCAAGAAGGGCCTGTAGCGGAGTAAAATTAATGGTGGCATTGGTACTGATTCCTTCCGAGGATAGAATTCGTATTGCCTTGATTCCTTCTTTAATCACAGGAACCTTAACTATGACATTGTCGGAGATTTCGGCCAGAGCACGGCCTTCCCGAACGATACCCTCGGTATCTGTAGCTATGGTTTCAATGCTGACCGGACCTGATACAAGACGGCAGATTTCCGGATATATATCGCTGGGATTGCCCCCGGCGGTTTTTACATGCGACGGGTTGGTGGTTACACCGTCGATAATTCCCCAGTCGACAGCTTGTTTCACTTCATCCAGGCGAGCAGAGTCAAGAAAGATTTTCATAATTAATAAACCGATACCTTTTAGATTGGATACAGGTAATTATAGAGTGACTTTCGATCTTTCGGGGAGTGCCTGGAAGGCTTTTAAGGTAAAACTTCGGATATCTAAGCCAGTTTTATTACTTTTCCTGATTTATAGGATTGTCTGGCAGCCAGAGCCACTCGCAGAGCTTCCACTCCGTCATTCAGGGTTGTCGGGAAATCCCGGCTCTTTATAAAGCAGTTTACAATAGCCGCTACATTATCACGGATTGATTCAGGTTCACCGGCTTCACTGTCCCAGACCCTTACTACAGCATCTTTCGGATCGGAGTTCAGAGGAGCATAACTCAGAACTCCCCAATAGTCGGTTGCACCGTTATCCAGGCTGGAATATAGCTCTTCTTTCAAGCCCAGCCAGGCTGTACCTTTTGTTCCATGGACCTGGATTGTAAGATTGAAATCGAAGCCTGTAAGGGCATGAGATATCTGCCATGCAGAACCATTAGTGAATCGCCCCTGACAAAATGCCACATCCTCAAAATCAAAATCCTGATGAATTCCCCCTGTTCCGACGGAATGGACAGATGCGAATTCCCCCCCGGTGAGGAATCGTGCCAGATCGAACCAATGAGAGGTCTCTTCAACAATCAGGCCGCCGGATTTTGATTCAGACTGAATCCATTTCTTCCATTTATCACGTCGGAATGGTTTCCTGAAGTGATGTAGAGAGAATGCTTTTACCTTGCCCAGATCTCCCGAGATTATCAGATTCCGAAGTGCTGCTGTCCCGGGATTCAATCGGAACTCATATGCAACAGCAACCCGTTTGCCGGCAGCGGCAGCGGCAGCCCTGATACGTTCTGCACCGTCCATGGAGAGAGCGACCGGTTTTTCCAGAATGAGATGCTTGCCGGCTTCCAGTAATAGAACCGCATGTTTTTCATGGAGATAATCCGGAGTACAGAGGCTTACCAATTCGATTTCATAGTTATCGGCAACATCCTTTATATCGGCGCAGGGTTTGATACCAAGGTCTTCCCAACGGCTGGAGATCTGCTGTTCTGTAAATAATGGCCGCAGTACCGACATACTTCCCTGAGAGAATGTCCCACCGACACTGCTGCGGCGCGTTTCCCAGGCATCAGCCACAGCGATAAGTTCCGCTTCGGCAGACTGGAGGTAGGCTGCCGCATGAGCCATGCCTATTCCCAGCCCGACTACCGCTGTTTTCACGTAGTTACAACCCTGGGGATTGCCGGCAGGATTCGCCTGGCGTTATTCTGCAATATTGGAGTAAGAGTTGATTCCGGCAGCTTCAGTCCCTGTACCGTTTTTCGGTCTTCCGGGACCAGAGGATAGGGATTGTCCACAGTTTCACTACTACTCAGGAAATCCAGAAGGCGCCGGCATCGTTTCAGATTCCCCGGGAGAGACTCTCCGGAAAATGCTTTGAAATCCAGAGGAAAAAAGAATGCATCAGAACCGAAAAGTATGCGGTTACGAAAGCTCTTAAAGAACTCCGCCGCCTGCTCCGGATTTCTACTGAGAGGCTCATAAAAATAGTTGCCCGGGGCCAGATCGAACATGGCGTTTGGTGAATTATTCAGGAAAGCCGCCGCTTCCACCAGGTTTCCTCCCAGAAACAGCAGGTGTGGAAATACAAAGGTGGTATCCGGAGCGGCCTGACAGAGCCGTGCGCTGCTGTTAATCAGAGCCTTGAAACCGGGAACCTCCAATTCAGATAGAGAACGTTTACCGGATTCATTACTCCAGAACTCCGGGGGATCTCCGATATGGAAAAGGACCGGTATACCTTGTTTTCCCGCCTCCCTGCAGGCATCGACCAGACGTCTGTCATCGGGCATCAACCCGAGAGCCGCAGCCAGCTCCGGTTTTCCCTCCCACAACTTGAGTCCGTCAAATCCGGCTTCGGCCATGGCTGCCACCTGTGCAACGGGATCCCAGTCCCGGCGCCTGCCTTTCAGCAGATCAGAATTATCCAGGGAACCAAAAGCATAAACCTCCGGAGATTTATCTGTGCCGGAGTTCAGCTGCCGTTTGCTCTCAAGGACGGTGAGATTCAGATTTACCGGTTCAGGAGGACCGTCGGGGAAACCGGAAAGGGGCATGGATAGGAGAACCATCCCCTCAAGTCCTTCAGACTTCATATACTCCCTGATTTCACTCACCCGCCGGACATCCCCGCCGTGTACATGGAAATCAAAGACCTGCAATTCAGACATGGTTTCTAGCGCAGCCCGAACAGTGGAACTTCAGCCACTTCTGCGGTGACGGTGAGTGAAGCAGAGGTATGTTCTCTGGCGTAGGATGCAGGGAAATCCGATCCAATCGGTCCGAAGAGCAGTTTGCGGACCACCGTCTTCTGCCAGGGACGATTCATCCAGATCGATAGCCTCTCTGATGCCAGAATGGATTTCATTCCGACAGTGACGGCCCGTTTCGGGATCCGCTCGTAGGCTCCTCCCAGTGCTGTATGGGAATTTGTTGTGATGGTTTCCGGTGTCAGGCTGATAATTCGGGATGGAGAGTTCTTTGGACTCGGTGCTTCATTAAAGGCCAAATGACCATTGATTCCCACACCTGCATAACAGACTGTGGCAGCTCCAAGATTCTTAAGATTCTCGTCGTAATCTTCAGCTGCGGAAGGTACGGGAAAGTGGAGCTGTGCCTTTCTAAAACCGAAGGCCCCGTCGATGATGGGCTTTAATTCTATGCCTATGAAACCCCGGAATGAAAGAGGATGGCCCACAGAGATAAGATTATCCTTTTCATCGAGATATTCGTCCATGAAAAACAGATGGAGATGGGAAAGGTTTAGAGGAAGGGCCGTCAGGAGGTCAAGTAAATAACGGTACTGATAGACTGGCCCCACCGGGACAATAAAAACCGTTTCCCTGCCCAGTCCCAGATCGGTGGAAATCTCCCGGTACATGTCCAGGGCCATCCTCCAATAGAGGATGGTGTCATTCCCGGCAACTTGCAGGGGCATAGGGAGTTCCGAATCGCCTGTTGTCAGAACTCTGTCCAGGAAATCGCCCACGTTCTACCCCTTTAATGCACCGCTGGTCATACCCTTGATTATCTGCTCGTGGAGAACAATGTAAATAATAATCGTGGGCAGCATGGTAAGTACAATAGCGGCAAACATGGATGTGTAGTCTGTGAAAAACTGACTGGTAAAGAAACGAATACCGAGCTGCAAGGTACGGACCGCCGGTCTTGAAGTGAGCAGCATGGCGTATATGAACTCATTCCAGCTGAATAGAAAGACGAATGTTCCGGCGGTTACCATTCCGGGTTTGGTAAGGGGTAAAATAATTCTCCAGTATCGCCCGACAAAACCGGTTCCATCCATGATGGCCGCCTCTTCCAGCTCTCTGGGCAGGGTACGCATGAAGCCGTAGAGCAGGAATGTTGAGATGGGTATATTGATTGCCGTATAAGTGAATATGAGGGCCCAGATGCTGTCATAAATTCCCAGAGCGTTTGTCAATCGGAAGTAGGGGGCCATCAATGCGATAATGGGCACAAGAACCCCGGCAAGTATCAGGTTCAGCAGGCCCTGCCTGAAGGGAAAGCGTTCCCGTGAAAAGACGAATCCCGCCATAGAGGTAACAATCATGGTGAGGCCTGTGGAGACCGTTGATATCATGATGCTGTTCAGAAAGAGGCGAGGCAGGCCTGATATTTTTACCGCATTCGCATAATTGGTGAATTGCCAGATTTTCGGCATTGCAAAGGGTTTCAGCTGCAGTTCCAGATTGGTTTTGAAACTTGAGATGAGAAGCCATAACAGGGGAATAAAGGTGAATGTAAAAAAGAATATCAGGACGATCCATTTGGCGATATTTCCCAGGACCTGTGCTTTTCCCTGGTCGTTTGTTCTGACGATGGACATAGTGCGGCTCCTACTGTGTCAGATCGGAAGCGGAACTCTTCCGCCCGATAGTCGATCGTATGACAACAATCATGATTAAACCCAGTATTACCAGGGTTGTACTGATTGATGATGCCTGCCCGTACTTCAGGGCACTCAGTTTTTTGTAGAGCAGTATGCCCAGAACCGAGGTGCGGTTTGCCGGCCCACCGTTAGTAAGCAGGAAGGTGGCTTCGAAGTGGCGTAGACCATAGGCCATTGCCAATGTCATGGCTGTTACTAATATTTCTTTTATCATCGGTAAGGTGATGTGCCATTCCTGCTGCCAGACATTGGCACCGTCAATCTCTGCAGCCTCATAAAGGCTGTCGGGAATGGTCATCACCGAGGCGAGAATAATAATCATGAAATAACCAATGTAGAACACTTGTTGAACAATAATCGCCGGTAGTGCGGTAGCGTACTCGCCGAGCCAGTTATGGGTTAGATTTTCCAGCCCGATGGATACGAGCAGTTGATTAATTGCACCGTATTCAGCGTTATAAAGGGCGGCCCACATCATGGCAATGGCCACCTGACTGATAACATTAGGCAGAAAATAGACGGTTCTTAAAAACTTCCACCCTCGGGGTCGACGGGCAAGAATGAGAGCCACTATGGCTGCCAGCCCGATCTGTACAAAGCCATTGGCGAAAAGCCATATAAAATTGTTCTTTATTGAAAGCAGGAATGTTTTGTTTTGAAAGTTGGAAATGAAATGCTGCAATCCGACAAATTCAGGAGTACTAACACCGTTCCACTTCAGTGTGCTGGTAAAGAATATAAATCCTAGAGGATAGACAAAGTAAAAAAAGAAAAGAATAAGGACAGGTGTGAGAAACAGAGCTATCCAGAATGCATTCTTACGGGATTTGACATTCATGCAAGGATTCTCCTTCAATCTTCAGATTGTAAGAGCGGCCCGTTTTCACGGGCCGCCTGATTTTTTTAGAACATGGACTCTTTACTGAGCGTCGATGAGCATCTGGACGAATTCTTCCGGAGTGGCTTCATCCAATACGAGGGCGGCCAGTGCCTGGCCGAACTCCTGAATCACAGAGACCGGAAAATAATTATGAAGTCCGCCGGTGACGAAGGTGGCTTCGCTGGATACGCGGACAAACTCTCTTTGCAGAGGATCTGCGTCGGCACCCAGTTCGTATTTAATGGCAAACAGGGATCCGGCAGATTCACTGATGAACTTCACGTTGTCCGGTTCGGTGATGAACTTCATGAATTTTACGACCGCTGCTCGTCTGCGGGGATCGTCGGTATTGGCTGCGGCCAGGTTGGATAACATAAAACCAACCTGATTACCTTCATATTCTCCTACCTTGGGAGCCGAAGAAAGCATGGTTGCTGCATGAACCTCAGGAGCATCGCCACGGATTCGACCAATGTACCAGGGGCCGTTTATAAAGACGGCTGTATCGGCTGCCATATAATGGCCGCCGGAAACACCTGCATCACCGCCGACAGCATCACGTGTGGTATTGCCATCTGAGTACAGCTTTTTCAGAACCGTTGCGGCCTCGGCATAAATCGGGTCGGTCAGCGGTTTTTTCATGGCGTCGGGTCCGCCCAGACTACCCATAATGTGACTGTACCAGAGCATACTGGTCCAGGCATTTGAACCGCCGGTCATTTGACTGGTAGGAACGATGCCATTGGCCTTCAACTTATCGGCCGCGGCAAGAAATTCATCCATTGTGGCCGGGAATTCGGAAATACCAGCCTTTTTGAAAAGGTCGGCATTGTACCAGATAGGTGTAATGGCAATTTCAAATGGGACGGACTTGGTTGCACCGTTTTTCGTGCTGTCGACGACATAACTTTCAACGAAATTGCCCCGCCAGCTGCCGGAGAACTCATCGGTGAAATCCATCAGAATGTCGCTGTCATAGTATTGGAAGGTTGTAGGATCGGGATTGAACACGAAGATATCCGGTGCCCTGCCCGAGGAGAGCTGGGTATTGATTTTGTCCCGGTAGCCATCGGTGTCCGGATTGGGTTCCAATAGCACTTTTATCTCGCCGGTATTCTCGTTATTGAATGTTTCGAGAAGTGTGGCGATCGGACCGGACTTGGAGTCCTGTCCAACCCAGAATGTGGGAAAACTCAAGACTATTTCACCAGTCTCTTCCATTGCTGCGTCACTGCCACCATTGGCGAAGACCGGAACTGCAATGGCAATGATCAGCAATAATGCCAGTCCGCGAACGATACTTTTCATAAAGATCCTCCTGATATTTTTGAACCCCCGATACGGCTTATCCGTGAAACCGCCGGACCGGGATAATTCTATTCTAACGCATTGGGGCTCATGTTGTGATATCCCCTTTTTCACCCTTCATGAAGTCGGTGTTCTTGTCCCCTACCCAGTAACGTTCACCGGCGATACACCAGATGAAGCACAGAGGAGAATCGTGACTGAATACCGGGTGATAGTTCAAAACGGGAATTGTAACATGATCTCCAACTCCCACAGATGTGACGAATGTCTGGTTCTCGTCATCTTCGTATACAGTCATGGCACCTTCGCCTTCGATGAAGCTGTACACTTCTTCCTGATCGCTGTGGTTATGAGGAGGCCAGGCCCGTGTATGATCCTCATAGAAGGTATAACCGGCCATGAATTTATTGGCCCCTTCAGAAACATCGAACATCTTGTAGACAACTTTACGGTTCAGGTGCCGGATACGCTCGTTATTCTTCTTTGCTTCTTCAAAACTTGAGTGGAAAACCGGATGAATATCTGTCCCTGGAGCTCTGTATACATAGAGATGCCCCTCTTCATCACCCTGATGGATTATCTGGAAACCCATACCTGAAGAAATGTAGAGCACATCGTAGTGACCCAGCTGATAGTTGACCTCTCCCGCTCTGCAATTTACTGATGCTCCAAGATTGAAAAGCAGTACTTCTTCTCCCTGGAAGGCATAAGAAGGGCTGATGGTATTATTGATGCGGAGGTCGGCGGCACTCAGGAATTCGAGGCCGCTGTCCGGACCGTTGAATGTTTCCACCATGGTGCAGCGGCTACTTTCCGAGTTGAATTTTTTACCAGGTTTCGGCATCTGATTTCCTTTATATAAAACCGGAGTCATCAGAACCGGTTATTATTTAGTTACTGTAAGTAAATTATATAGAGTGTAATTGGAGTATGCAACATAAAAATCCCTCAGTTCCGGGAATTCAACTTAAAGAATTACCCCTGAAGGAAAGAATCTGTAGATTCTTTCCAGAAATCCCCAATATGGCTCCCTGGGTGCTTAGGGGTGAGTCGGGGTGAACAATGAGCCATTTCCTTTTTTTCAGCATTCCCTGAGTCCTTTAATCAGTGTTATCCATAGTGAGCGTTTGCGGTAAAAAACCGCTGGTTTACCTATAGGTGCAGCGACTTTTACCATACCTCCGCTATAAACGGAGCCGCTCCAGAGGTGTACCCATTCATCATCCGGCAGGTAGAGTCGCCGGCTTTTTTGTCCTTTGCGTATAACCGGTGCTACCAGTAGATCGGGACCATACATATATTGATATTGGTTTTCGTGTAAGTGCAGCTTGTTATCGTCAGGATAGTGAATCCAGGGATGACGCATGGGTGGGACGCCGGATTCCTGATACTCGTCTGACAGGGCCTGATGATATGGTTTAAGGGCCGTGAAGATGGAGGACATTCTGGCCAGGTGGGGTAGGATTACATCATCATTATGCAGAGAGGATCCGACATCCGGCCGGTTTCCTTCATGTGACCGCATGGTTTGGGTGAATGCCGCCTGCTCAGCCCATCTCATTATGAGTTCACGACTTCTCTTCAGCCATAATACAGTCGTATAGCCTCCGAGGTCTGAATGGACATATCCGATACCGGTGAAACCGAGGGATATCGAGCCTGGTATTACGGTGGGAAAACCCTGATCCCGATTCCAGTTTACTAACTGATCACCCGTCCAATAAGACGGTGAATGTTTCGCGGATCCTGTGTATCCGGCCCGCATGAAAAAGGCCGTTTCGTCTGCTTTACCTGCTTCAATCACAGCTTCCCTGTTAATTCGGGCCCACTCTGTGATGTAATGATTATGATAAGTCAGACCGTCAGATCCGTCGTGGAAAACCGCATCAGTAGGAATGTATTCACCAAAGTCCGCCATCCACCCTGATAGACCCGTTTCAATCATATTCTTCCTGATAACAAGTTTAATCCATTCCCGGCAGTCTGGATTGGTGAGGTCTAACATTGCTGCCGGGAAAGTTGTGATGGTAACCAGATAGTCCTTACCGCCTGTATCCTTTACGCAATAACCGTTTGCGGCCGCTTCTTCATACAATTTTCCTTCAAGGGCCAGAAATGGATTGATATAGCCCAGATACCGGATTCCTTCGGTTTTCAGTTCCTTGATATAAGCGGGTAGAGAAGGATAGAGTTTCTCATCATAGCTCCAGTCCCACATCAGTTGTTTTCCAAAAGAGGTTTTTCTAACTCCCTCCCAATCCTGGCACCAGAGCCCTGATATCTTAACTCCGGCAGCAGTCATCCTGTTCAGTTTTTTCCGGGTTTCCTCTCTGCCGCCCTGGGCTCCCAGCCACATTCCGTCATAAGACCATGAGGGCAGCTTCGGTTGTCGGCCCAGATAGGACGTAAGAGATTTCATAAGGGATTTCGGTTCGGCCTCAACACCGAATACGATTTTTTCGGGAATTTCCCAGATATGGAGAGTATGCCGATCCGGTTTCTGAAATCGGCCTTCACTGTATGCTGAGCTTTCACTATGTATGTATGCACCGGAGGTGAATACAAAAGTGGGCTGTGAAAAATAGCTCGTATACCATTTTCCTCCGTATCTGGATTTTAATTCAGAGATAATAGTGAGGAGATTATATCCACGGCCCAAACCCGGTTCCTGTACCCAAACCGGAAGGTTTCTGCCTCGAAGGTTAAGGTGTGTATACTGTTCGCCGCCTCCGTAAACTTGTTCGTCTCTATCTGCAGCCCAGTGAATCCAGAGACGATTCCAATTCTTCTTTACGGTTTTGAACCCGATATGAAGACGCTCGTCTATCAGCTCCAGAATCATAGTGAGCCCTACGCTGTACTCCACTACAATACGATTATTCTGATTTTCAAGGATTGAATAATGGCGGCAGGCTATTCGCTTTACCTGCCGGTCTCGAATTTTGAAGAGGCCGAAATAGAAGTGGAAACGGCCGCGGCCCTCACCAACTTCGACACAGGGTGATGCTGATGAATGCCGGAATATCTCTTTGCCTTTCAGGGATACTACGAATCCATCACCATTGTAGTCAAACTTCAAGAGTGGAGTATCGGATTGCCTGTCAGCTGTTTTCGTTGATTTCAATGCTGTTCCTGTAATGTCAGTTTGAGAAGAATTTCTTATATACCAGATTTGCGGCACCCCGGCCGGCTTTTTCCGGATCGTACACTGCTGAATCAATGAGTGTCCGTCCCTGCCATCGTTCACTGGCCTGAGATTTAACTTCCGATCGAACACGGTTTGCAAGGTATTTACCCAGTTCCGGTGACCGAGTGACGATAAGGAACATTTCAGGACCGAAAAGACTGATAAGATTCCGTATCGCCAGAGCCAGGATTCCGGCTTTCTCGTCCAGGATAGATGTAACTCTTTTCTCTCCCTGTACGATCAGGGAGTCGATATCAGTAATGGATTTCAGCCTGACCGCCGGCAGGAGGTCATTTATAATAGCTCCCTCGGACAGGTATGTTTCCAGACAGCCCCGACTGCCGCAATCACATTTCCGGCCATTGTACTCCACCGTGATGTGCCCGATTTCCAGGGTTGTATGAGTCTTTGTAACAAAAATATCCCCATCGTCCAGGAATGCTCCGCCTACTCCTGCCCGGATCATGACTGAAAAGAGGGAACGTACATCTTTACCGGCACCACGCTGATACTCATCCCAGGCTACAGCAGCACTGTTATTCTGTATTGTCACCGGAAGATTGAATTCCTCATTCAGGGCTTTACCGAGATTAATATCTGCTATCCCCATCCGGGAGTACTGGATCAGTTCTCCGGTCTCCACATCAACCTGACCTGGTGCGGCAACACAAAGTCCAAGCAGCTTTTCTTCGGGAATTTTCGATGCTTCTATACTTTCTCGAAACATGGTGCGAAGAAGAACAATCACATCCGATTTGTCAGCAGGATCGAGATTCCAGGAACGGGAGAATACTACATCACCGGCAAAATCCACGATTACAGCGGAAGCCGAATAGGCCCAGAACTCCATTCCCAGAGAATAAGCAGCTTCGGGAATAGGTTCAAAAAACACCGGCTTTCGACCTCGTTTTTCCCTGTCGGGTTCCCGGTGGACACGTCTTATGAAGCCCTCATTTTCAAGATGACTGAAAAAGCGAAGAACTGTCGGCGGCCTCAGACCTGTCAGGCCGACAACCTCACTCTGAGAGATTCCATTGCCTTCTCTGATGAGACGGAGGATCAGTTTTTCATTAGACTCACGAATGTCCCTGCCGCGGACGGGTTTCACAATGTTCTTCTCATATTACCTATACCTTAGCAACTAACAGCTGTTGCCGCAAAGTGAAGTTTTTAGAAAAACCTGTCTTTACACTTTTATCAGCCTGTGATATTTATTATTTACCATAAGTAACTAATTGGCAAGTGAGGTTGAACTGTGTTCGACACTGATTTGAATGATAAGGCACTGGAGATTCGTAAGAAAACCCTGGAGATAATCGGAAAGCTGGGAGTCGGCCATATCGGAGGGTCTCTTTCCGTGGTGGAACTGTTGACAGTTTTATATTACAAGCGAATGAAAATCGATCCTTTAAACCCCGGGATGGAGGGCCGCGACTGGTTTGTTCTATCCAAGGGACATGCCGGGCCGGCACTTTACTGTGTTCTGGCCGATCTCGGTTTTTTCCCGAAGGAATGGCTTCTGACACTTAATGCCGGGGGGACTAACCTGCCCAGTCATTGTGATCGGGTTCGGACTCCGGGTATCGATATGTCCACTGGTTCTCTGGGACAGGGGTTGTCGGCCGCCGTGGGGATAACTCTGGCTCAACGAATTGATGGACATGACAACTGGGTTTATGCATGCATTGGCGATGGTGAGAGTCAGGAGGGGCAGAACTGGGAAGCTGCTATGACGGCAGCCCACTATAAAACCGATAGGCTCATTGCTTTTACCGACTTTAATAAAATGCAGATTGACGGTCTGACCGAAGATGTTATGGGAATTGAAAAGATTGAGGATAAATGGGCCTCTTTCAATTGGCATGTACAGAGGATTGACGGCCACAATATGGATGCTATTGATGATGCTATAGAAATTGCACAGGGAGTTTCAGGGAGTCCCCATATGATAATCCTGGACACGATCAAAGGTAAGGGTGCCGCCTTTGCTGAAGGGAATCCAGGGAATCACAATATGGTTTTTGATATAGAAAAGGCTCGGGAAGCAATTAACGCTCTGGATGCCAAAGCCAGGGAGGCAATCTGATGGATATGCGTGATGTTTACACTGAAACACTGATTGAACTGGCCGGTAAGGATGAAAGGATTGTACTGCTGGAAGCGGATCTGATGAACGCTACAGGAACGCGTCCCTTCAAGGTAGCCTATCCCGACCGCTTCATCAATGTCGGTGTCTCAGAGGCTGATATGGTAGGTGTTGCCGCCGGACTCTCAGCGGCAGGCAAGATTCCCTTTGCCGCCAGTTTTGGATGTTTTGCTTCCCGGCGGGTATACGATCAGTTTTTCCTTTCGGCTAATTACGCCCAGTTAAATGTCAACCTTGTGGGTACAGACCCCGGAGTTACGGCTCTTTTCAACGGCGGTACCCATATGACTTTTGAAGATGCTGGCATTATGCGGAATATTCCGCAGCTGCGAATCCTCGAACCCTCAGACGAAGTGTCTCTCCGGAAGCTTCTGCCTCAAATTGCGAATTGGCCGCGGAGTGTCTATCTCAGACTTCATCGAAAGGGTGGTTGGTCGTTTTACGGTGAAGATGAGACTTTTGAAATTGGGAAAGGAAAGCTTGTTCGTGAAGGCTCGGATATCACGTTGGCCAGTTTTGGAATGGTGATGCTCCAGGAAACACTGAAAGCGGCGGATTTGCTGGAGAAAAAAGGTATTCACGCGGATGTGATTGATGTTCTGACACTTAAACCCCTGGATCGTGAGCTTGTTTTGGCTTCTGCTCGAAAAACCGGGCAGATTGTTACTTGTGAAAACCATAACATTTATAACGGCTTGGGTTCCGCAGTCGCTGAAGTTCTCGCAGAAGATGGTGTACCGGCTCGACTGAGGCGTATTGGATGCCAGGATAAATTTGGAGAGGTTGGTAAAATCGATTATCTGATGGAAGCTTTCGGTCTGACAGCAGCTCATATTGCCGGCGCTGCCGAAGCCTTGATCGGGATGAAAAAAACCGCCTGATGAAGGCAGGAGAGTACAATGGTTGATAAAATAAAAATTGCATTAGCATCGGATCTTTCAGGTTTTCCTCTCAAACAGGCTATTTCTGAATATTTTAACGGACGGGAAGACATTGAATGTCTTGATTTCGGCATAAACGATCCTGACAAGCCGGAACCCTATACTTTACAGGCACCTAAAGTTGCATCCGCAGTTCAGTCCGGTAAGGCTGATCGGGGTATTCTGATTTGTGGTACAGGGCAGGGTATGGCCATCGTGGCAAATAAGCATAAGGGAGTCTATGCCTGTGTTGTTGACTCAGTTTTCTCCGGAGAGCGTTCAAAGATTGTCAATAATGCCAATGTCATCACCTTGGGCGGTTGGATAACAGCACCGTTTCTGGGTGTTCAGATTGTCGAAGCCTGGCTGGCGATGGCTTTTTCTCAGAAAATGGAATTCAAAAAAGAGTTTCTTCAGAAGAATTTTGATCTTGTTCAAGAACTTGAAGAAAAGCATTTCAAATAGAGAATTACCAGAATGAAACTCTTTGAATTTCAAGCCAAGAACATCTTCCGTGATGCCGGGATACATGTTCCCGAGAGTGCCCTTGTAAAGACAAAATCAGAAGTGAAGAAAGCCCTTTCTGTTATCGGGTATCCGGCTGTCCTTAAGTCCCAGGTTCTTACCGGTGGTAGAGGAAAAGCCGGCCTTATCAAAATCGTGGAGGATGAATCGGCAGCTATGGAAGCAGCCGGTACTCTATTTTCTTCTCCTCATCGGGTGAATAACATTCTGGTGGAAGAAGCTGTGGATATCGAACGGGAAATCTATCTGGCCATCACTGTCGATCCGGTGGAAGCCTGTGCCCTTGTACTGGCAAGTGCCGAAGGTGGTGTGGAAATTGAAGAGCTTGCTGAATCGGCGCCGGAAAAGATTTTCCGGGAAGTTGTGAACCTGGAGAAAGGACTTCAGCCTTTTCAGATACGCAATCTTGTCAATGTTCTGGGTTTGGAAGGTTCCGCAGCAAAAGAAACAGCTGCAGTACTGAGCGCTCTCTGGAATGTGTTCCGGGAAAGTGATGCAGAATTAGTAGAGATTAATCCGCTGTTTCTCTCCAGGAGCGGAGAAGTCCTGGCCGGGGATGGAAAGCTGATTCTTGACGATAATGCTGCGTGGAGACAGGACAGAGCTGATGCCGGCCGGGAGTACTTCGATTCCGAAGCTGCGTTTGAGGCTGCAAAAGAAGGCATCCCATACCTCCAGTTTGACGGAGAAATCAGTCTGATGTGTGCTGGTGCCGGGCTCACTACAACAGTCTACGATCTGGTAATAGATGAAGGCGGAACCGTGGCGAATTATCTGGAGTTCGGCGGCCCCAATTACCGGAAAGCCGATAAGGCCATGGAGCTCTGTCTGAAGAATGATTCCAAGGTGATTCTGATGGTTACCTTCGGCACTATTGCCCGGGCGGATGTAATGGCGGAAGGCATTGTTTCTGCAATTAACAAATTGAAACCGGATCGTCCGATCGTCACATGTATCAGGGGTACCAACGAAGCTGATGCGGTGAAAATTCTCGAAGAGGCGGGTCTGATACCTCTTTTTAATACCGAAGAAGCTGTCCGCACTGCGGTTGCTCTGGCTCGGGGAGACGCTTGATGGGCATTTTTATTGATAATAATACCCGGGTGCTGGTGCAGGGAATCACCGGCAAAGAGGGTTCCTTCTGGACCGGTCATATGCATTCTCTCGGCACAAATGTTGTTGCAGGTGTAACCCCGGGAAAAATGGGCCAGGAAATTGACGGTGTTCCGGTATTCCATACGGTCCGCCAGGCGGTAGCAGCGCATGAAGCTGATGCTGCGATGTTATTTGTTCCACCGCGGTTCACCATGGATGCCGTATTCGAAGCCCTTGATGCAGGTATCAGAAAAATTGTTACCATTGCCGACGGAATCCCCTTACAGGACTCTCTGAGGATACGCCGGGCTGCTCTGGATGCCGAGGCTCGTGTTATCGGCGGTAATACTTCAGGTGTGATATCCCCGGGGAAGGCCATGATGGGATTTTTCCCATGGTGGATTGAGCGGGTATATAAACCTGGCCGTATTGGTGTTATGACCCGCTCCGGTTCACTTACCAATGAAGTTACCGCCATGGTTGTAGAAGCCGGTTTTGGTGTGTCCACACTTATTGGAGTGGGGGGCGACCCTGTACCGGGTACCCGTTTTGTTGAAATGCTTCCGGATTTTGAGGCCGATTCTGAAACCGATGCGGTGGTGATTATCGGGGAACTGGGGGGTACTATGGAGGAAGAATGTGCCGAAGCTGTCGCTTCCGGTTCTTTCACCAAACCGCTAATTGCTTTCCTGGGCGGCCGGAATGCTCCGAATGGCAAGCGAATGGGTCATGCCGGAGCTATCGTCACCGGTGGAAAAGGTGATGTGGCGTCCAAAGCGGCAGCTCTTCGTAAGGCTGGTGCCGGTGTGGCGGACCGTCCCCGGCAGGTAGGGGGACTGCTTCTGGATGCCCTGGGAGCCAGAAGATGAAAACCCTCAATACCAGTTCTCCATCGGCAGTGAAATCCGGAATCATCCTGGCTGTCGCTTTCCTTGTCGCAATCGTTTTGTGGCTCTTCCCGCTACCTGCATCTTTCACCGCTATAGACAAAGTTTCCCTTTCACCTGCCGCTCAGACGGCAATGGGTATACTGATTTTTGCTCTTATCCTGTGGATGACTGAGGCCATCCCGTTTCATATTACCGGACTTCTGGGAGTCTTATTGCTGGCCCTCTTCCGTGTGGACAGTTTTAAGAACATCATATCTATCGGTTTTGGAAATCATATTTTTGTATTTTTTCTGGGAGTTCTTATCCTTTCAGCCTTCATAACGCACAGCGGGCTGGGTAAGCGGATATCGGTGTTCCTGCTCTCTAAAACCGGAAACTCCACTCGGATGATTATTCTGGGTTTCATAATTACCGGCACTCTGCTTTCCATGTGGCTCACCAATATGGCAGTTGCCGCTATGCTTATGCCTCTGGGACGGTCTATTCTTCAGGAAGAAGGGGTAGAGCCCCGGAAGTCCAATTTCGGCAAAGCTCTGATGATTTCCATCTGTTGGGGTTCGATAGTTGGTGGAATCGCGACTCCCTCCGGTGCCGGGCCCAATCCTCTGGCAATTGGGTTTCTCAAGGAAATGGCTGGTATCGATGTCAGCTTTATTGATTGGATGGTTTATGGTGTACCTTCGGCGGCATTACTCATATTGCCGGTCTGGGGTGCTCTACTGCTATTTTTTCCGCCTGAAATGAAAAAGCTCAAAAAAACAAAAGAGGAATTGGCTCAGGAATATGAAGACCTCCCGGCTATGGGCCGTGAAGAGAAAATCACTCTGGCATTGTTTCTGCTTACAGTGGTGTTGTGGGTTAGTTCTCCCTGGCTTGAAAAACTGCTTGGCATATCAATTCCCATTTCAATGCCTGTACTTCTGACTGGGTGCCTGTTCTTTTTTCCGGGTCTTACTACAACTTCCTGGAAGAAAGTGGAGCAGGAGATAAGCTGGAGCGGTATTCTGCTGGTGGTTACCGGGATATCAATCGGTATGATGCTTTATCGAACCGGAGCGGCTGAATGGCTTTCAATACTGCTTCTGGGTGGTATCGGCGGCATCCACCCCCTCTTACAGGTGTTTCTTGTTGTGTTGATTATCAGCTTCCTGAAAATTGCATTTTCGTCCAATACAGTTACTGCTACGATTGTTATTCCCATAATGATTGCATTGTCGGGGATTCTCGGAATAGATACGTTGAGTATCGCTATTCCGGCAGCTCTTACGACATCAATGGCCTTTATTCTCGTTACCTCAAGTCCGACAAATGTTATACCGTATTCCGCAGGTTATTTCACCATTAAAGATATGGCGGTGGCAGGAGTGGCTATCACCGTTGTAGCCTCGGTTATCGTCTCAGTTGTGATATATCTCGTGGGGAGCATGCGGGGATTGTATTAATTATGGTGTAATGTCTCATAAACGCCGCCGAACTCCCAGGCTTTCAGGTTTCCCCCCGCAGGGCGTCAGAGGTCAACAAAAATTATTTCCCCTTTGCCTTATACACACCCTCGCCGTCGTAGAATAGTCCCAGCCACTTGTCCCAGGGAATGGTTCCCCTGCCGAAATTGCAGGACACGTAGCGGTGATGCAGGTAGTGAAAATAGTTGCCCACGGGCCATTTATTTGATATTCAGTATCAATTGTATAATATTCAGACCAGAGGTAACGCCATGAAAAAAGAAATCACAATCCGGGAGTTTGCAGACGAGCTGGTTGAAAGGCTGAACGCGGATAAAACCGTCGACTGCTGCAAGCAGGAGCTTTTAAATCTGGCTGCGATTGTCAAGGACAAACTGGCCGATCACCTGATTAGTGTGGAGTGGAAGAGTTAGCACCTTTTTACGGGATTGCAGCAATTTATACTAATCTCTTTATCAGGTTTTATTGACTTACTCTCCTTCTATATGTAATATTATCATATATATTAATAATGTAATTACAGCAAATACCTTACAGATAGACTATGGATCATTTGACTAAGGTCAACTGATGAATTAAAAAGAATACTGATAACTCGATAAGAGGAACAATTGAAAGATGCAAGTGAACTCTGCAGTAAAAGCGATTAATGTACGCTACAGTGAATTGGCTGAAGAAAGCTGCTGTTTGTCCTGCGGCGGAGCTATCAATCATGCCGGAGTCGAATCCGGTGAAATCTGTGCCGATCTGGGTAGCGGCAGAGGCCTGGATGTCATTAAGATGGCCCAGGCAGTCGGAGCTGAAGGCCGGGCATACGGTATCGATGTCTCTGAGGGTATGATTAGGAAGGCGAGGAAGAACATTGATAAGTTCGATGTTATGAATGCCGAAATAATCCAGAGTGCCCTGGAAAGTCTTCCTTTTAAAGACGGGGAGCTTGATCTGATTATCTCCAACTGCACAATTAACCACGCCGAAGATAAAAGAGCTGTGTGGATGGAGATTGCCCGTTCTTTGAAATCCGGGGGCCGGTTTGTTGTCAGTGACATCTATTCCATGGAAGAGGTTCCTGAAAAATACCGAAACGACCCCGAAGCCGTAGCCGAGTGCTGGGCGGGATCTGTAACAAGGGATGAATATCTGGATCAACTGGCTGGAGCCGGATTTGGAAACCTGGATATTCTCGAGGAAAGTGCGCCTTATGAGAAGGCACAGATTCAATGTGTAAGCTGGACGATCAGGGCCTATAAGGCATGATCGCCGGAAAATTTATATTAAGGAGATGCTGATTATGAAGAAAAAAGGTATGAAAACCTTGATTCGGAAGAAGCAGGCATCCGGGAAAAATGTAGCACAGTGCTGTGCTAAAATTTCTCCTGTTGTGGCCGGCTGTCACGACTGAGGTTCTAACCAGCGGCCGGGTCCTTCGGGACTTGGCCCTTTTTTTGAAGGTTAAGTAATATGCAGTTCAATTATTCAAAGCACAACATTTTCGGTAAACTCTCTGATTCTGATGACTATTACATCATCAATCCCCTCCGGGGAGAGGCTGATTTTCTGGATGCTGAAAGTGCCGGGGAGTACCAGAGCGGTAATTTCTCAGAACCCGAAGACTGGGTGAAGAAAGGCTACCTTGTAGACTCCTATAAAGAAGAAGAGCAACTGTTCAAGAACGGTTATCTGGATTTTCTGGAGGCCCGGGATGAATCAGAAGTTCAGATATTCTGGGTGCCTACCTATGCCTGTAACTTCGGATGTACCTACTGTTACCAGGAAGAGTACGCTCCGAAATCCGCAGGAAATACTCTGGAAGTTCAAAAGGCTTTCTTCGAGTATGTGAGAACGGAGTTTGCCGGACGCAAAAAGTACATTACTGTTTTCGGTGGTGAGCCTCTTCTGCCCACAGCCTCCCAGCGGGCCCTGCTGGAAGACCTGATAGAGAGGGCGAATGAGCAGTCTCTGAGCCTGGCCTTTGTTACCAACGGTTACAGTTTGGAGGATTATATTCCCCTGCTGAAGAAGGCCTCAGTACGGGAAATTCAGGTAACCCTGGACGGGATCGGTGAAACCCATGACATCAGACGTCCCCTGAAAAATGGCGGAAGCACATTCGACCGTGTTGTCAGTGGTATCGATGCGGCCATCAGGAACAAGTTTCAGGTAAACCTGAGAGTGGTACTGGATCGGGATAATATTCAGGATCTTCCCCGGCTTGCGTCCCTTGCACGTGAGAAAGGGTGGCTGGATTCCGGTTATTTTAAAACCCAATTGGGACGT
>Ga0164315_10000962_pt1 | contig 21100 bp, 23 predicted proteins | sample GuaBasSedimGuay6_FD_113737 | JGI IMG/M metagenome (GOLD analysis project Ga0164315, IMG submission 113737) | Subseafloor sediment microbial communities from Guaymas Basin, Gulf of California, Mexico - Guay6, Core 4569-2, 0-3 cm | ecosystem: Environmental > Aquatic > Marine > Hydrothermal vents... | reverse complement strand
GGCCGCGATGGCAGTCATCCGCGGTAGAGAGAAGAAGAGCGGCGGTGAGATCTTCACGGCGTCGATGGCAGACATCGTCTTTCTGCTGATCGTCTTCTTCGTGTTGACCTACAACACCGAGGTCGATCGAACTCAGGTCGACCTTCCCGAAACCTGGGTGCGCAAAAACATCCCGAAGAAAGCTGCGGTGATCTCGATCTCTTCCCCGGACCAGGGTGAAGTGGTCAGGGTTTCGACTGGTGAGGAAATGTCCTTGCCGGTCAGCACCAACGAGGAGGTCATCACTTTTGCCTCCACCGTTGTTGCCCAGGACCCCACCAAGGAATTCATCATTAAAGCTGACGCGGATGTTCACTACGAAAAGGTCGACGCGGTTCTTGATGCTCTGAAACAGTCGAAGGTCAAAATCATCTTCCTGCTGTCAGACCAGAAGACCGTCGACGGCTGACGGGGGCGATCATGGGAGTCATCAATATCAAAAAACGGGAGATCGAATCCGAGATCTTCACCGGCTCCATGGCCGATATCTCGTTCCTCTTGATCATCTATTTCATGGTCACGTCGGTGTTTTCTGCGACACGTGGGTTGGATTTTGCTCTTCCTGAAGAGAACAATGAACAACCTGAGATCAAGCAAGAGGACTCGATCGATGTCTACGTTCAGCCGGGGGGAGACCTCCAGCTTGACGGCAACCCGATGGCCAGAGGGCAGATTGCCGATCAGCTGTTGCCATATGTTGCGGAAAAACTCCGCCAGAATCCGAAGAAACCCGTGATTCTGAGGACGGATCCTGATGCGACCTACGGCAATATGATCTACGTTTTCGACATCTTGAGAACACCGATAGAAGACGGCGGAATCAAGATCGAAACCATTTCAATTCCAACCCAGCGCGAAATCAGTAATATCTGGACGATGCTGGGTGTGGCCGGTTAAAGGGGGTCAACATGAATGAAACTCCCAAGCCCGTAGCGCAGAAGGAAGAGCAGCTTCCGCAGACGGTGATGGAAATCATCGCGATGGAAGAGGCGCAGGATTCGAAACTAGCTCGAATCGCCTTCATCAGCGCAATGGTGTTACATGCCATTTTCTTCATCATGAACTGGAACTTCCTGGTCTGGGGCGACGACGCCGGGGACCACGAACAGAAGAAGACCAAGATCTACGTGGTCAAACAGGTCAAGTTCAAGCAGCCTCCGAAAAAGGAGCTGCAGCAAATCCCCAAACCGAAGACCAAAAAGGTTCCAATTCCTGATCCAACGCCTGACGAGCCGGAACCGATTCGTCAGGAGGATCCCGACGAAGACTTGGACTTCATCGCGGATGACAGCCTGATTCTTGGGGTTCCCGATGCGCCACCGGCGCCAGAACCTGAGGGCCCCGTGAGGTTTGTCGTCGGAGGAAATATCACTGAACCGGAGCGCCTCAGCGGCCCCAACCCCGTCTATCCCGAAGCGGCACGACGCGCCAGGATCCAGGGGGTTGTTGTGTTGGAGTGCACCATCGGCAAGGTCGGGAGAGTGACCAATATCAACGTGCTCAGGGGCTTGCCTCTGGGTTTGACCGAGGCCGCTGAGAGTGCCGTCCGGAAATGGACTTTCAGGGCTTCGACTCTTAACGGAAAACCGGTCGAGGTGCTCTACATCCTGACTGTTCGGTTCAACCTACAGTAGGGCTACGGGGGACCCAGGAATTCTATGGCTCTGCAAGGCTCTCTCTCAGAACTTTCTCTTCCGGATGTGATCCAACTGGTCAGCGTCTCCGGGAAGAGCGGCGCGTTCCATCTGGTCAAAGGGGAAGAACAAGGCAAGATCTTCCTCAAAGACGGTCAGATCATCGATGCCTTCATCGGAAACCTTCGGGGGGAAACCGCAGTTTACGAGATGGCCATTTGGTCCAGCGGGGATTTTTCCTTCGAGCCTGGGGAAAGTTCTGCCGAAGTGACGGTGCAACGGTCCAACGCCAATCTGATGATGGAGGCCGCCCGACGTTTGGATGAATGGCGGGTCTTGTCCCGGAGAATTCCCTCCCTCGACCTGGTCCCGTTCTTCTCTCCCAGAGAAGGCCAGGATCAGGTGACCCTGAGCCCTCAGGAGTGGATTCTTGTCACCCATGTTGACGGGCATCGGTCCATCGAAGACGTGGCGACAATTCTCCGTTGGTCAGCCTTTGATGTTTCAAAGCTGCTCTTCGGAATGATCACATCAGGCCTGGTTGGGCTGAGAGAGCCGGAAGAGGATCAAGACGGAGGCGGTTTTCATGCCGGACCGAGTCCGATCACGCTTCTTGGGCTGGCGGAGAAAATTCGTACGGTGGCCATTGATGTCGTCGGCCCCGGCGGCGAAAAGACCATCGAAAAACAATATGCCGGAGCATGCACCTCGATTGAACGGGGCGGAGACCTCGGCGTCATTCGGGAAATGGTGGCACAGAATTCCAAGGCCATTTCCCTGCTCAAGGGCGCCGAGGTTGCAGCGATGTTTGACGAGCAGGTTCGCCCCCTGCTCGGTGGAATAGACGAAGGTTCTTCCTGAACCTCAAGGAGGCGTTCATGATTCATTCAGGATTCCGCCTCGGCGCGAGATTATGCGTCGGGATCCTACTCCTCGCGGTGGCCCTTCCTGCTGGAGCCGAGGACAACCAGGACTACAACAAGGGTCTCGAGGCCTACAAAGCCCGGGAGTATTCGAACGCTATCCTGCGGTTTCAAAAGGTCGTAGAACAGAGCCCCGAACATGCCGGGAGCTACTATTTGTTGGGGCTCTCCCTGCGGGCGGACAATCAGACGTCAAAAGCCCTGGCAAGCCTCCGAAAGGCCACCGAGTTGGACCCCACCAGTGCTTCGTACGCCATTGCACTGGGACAGACTCTGATTCAGGCCAAACAGTACAATGACGCATACCTGACGCTGAAGAAGGTCCGCTACTCCAATCTGGATGCCCGGGCCCGCCAGAGTTATGCCCCGGCCTTCGCCAATGCTGCGATCAGGGCCGGGTTCCCGGGAGAGGCCATCAGCGTTTTGGAGGCCCAGACCAAGGCCACCCCGAAGAACGCCGAAATGTTCTACACCCTCGGTTATGCCTACAGCAAAGAAGAGGACTACGGCAAGGCCTTCACCGCGTTCAAAAAAGGGTTTGAACTGGACCCGTCGAGCACCAAGAGCGGAACCTCCGCAGTCAAATCGGCGATTTCCGCCGGTCGCCGTGCTGGCGGCTCGCAGAAGGACAGCTACTATTCTCAAGGCGCCGTCATCGCCGAAAAACTAGCGAGCGCCTCGCCCACGTTTGACAACCTTCTGCTCGCTGGAGAGACCCGCTTGGGCGCCAAGGACTACCAGAAGGCATTGGGCTGGTTTGACCGGGCTCGATCCAAACAACCCCAAAATGTGTTGGTGCACTACTACCACTCACAGTGCAACACCAATCTGGGCCAGTACAATTCCGGTATTTCAGACCTGCAGCAAGCGTTGAAAATTGGCGTCAGCGGCTCAATGCGGACCAAGGTCTACAACCAGATGGGTTTCATCTACGACAAAACCAAACAGTACGACCAGGCCGCGACTGCTTATAGCAACGCAGGAAATACCAAGATGGTCAAATCGGTCCAACAGAAGAAAGCCGATGCCGCCAAGAACGTAGAGGCTGACAAGGCAAAGGCTGCATACGAAGAAAAACTCCGGGCCCTTGAGTTCCAGATCAAAGAACTCGAAGGCATCGGTGAGGTTGAAGAAGCGAATGACCTTCGCGAACACCTCGAGAAACTTCGCGAGCAATGACTTTTATTTCTCTAATCTTAAGGCGCCCTCCGGGGCGCCTTTTTTATTCGGGGTCCGCAGAGTTGACTCTATTCCGTTTCGCCGGCCCGGGCGTGACGAGCCATCGTCACCACGGCCGCGGCGGCCGGGAGGATCATGCCTACTGCGATCTCAGCCGCCGGCAACCATGGCGGGCAGACCGGAGGAGTAAGTCCCATCGCCTCGACAAGAGTCCCGACCAAGGCGACCAGGTACCAGGCGCCCACCGATGCAGCCAGTCCGGCACAGATGCCGGGAATCAGGGCTGCAATCAGAAAGGGACTCCTGATGGCGCCTTCGGTGGCACCGACCAGCCGCATGATCGTAATCTCATCGGCGTGCCGGTAGACCTCCAGGTGGATCCATGTGCCGGCGAGCAGAAAGGCTGATGCCAATAAAACAACGCTGATTCCACTGAGAATCCAACCTGCCCTTCGCGCCATCAATCCCAGGATCCGATCGACTGAGGATGTTGGCCCCACCGCGATGACGGCTGGGCCCTTGGCCAGAGCGGAAACCTCTTCAGGATCCCCCGCCTCAACCTCGACCAGGGTCGGCAACTCAACCGGGTTCTCTCCAGCAAGGAGATCCTCGAGGTAGGGAAACCAGAGTTTGAGTCGTTCTTCCAGTGTCTCTTGCTTCACTTCGGTCAGATGCCAGCCTGGGTGAATCCGAGCCTGTTTGGCGAGCCAATCCTGTCGCTGTTCGGCATCCATTTGTGGATGGAGAAGGACCCTGACGACCGCCGTCTGGCGTTCCAGTGCCACCAACGGCCGAGCCCACAACCCTAAGCTGATGGTGAAGCCGGCCAACGACATCGGAACGGCCAAAGACAACGCCAAGACCGCACTGACCGCACCGCGCCGACGCAAGAGTGCCAGGGCTTCCTCAAGTGCATGGGCCGTCATGGCGGCCAACTTCCGTCATATTCGATCCGACCCTGGTTCAATACCAGCGTCCTGGCCGGCATTGCCTCCAAGAGGGCGTGATCGTGGGTTGCCACAATGATCGTGGCGCCCTGATAATTAATGTCGCATAAAAGGCTCAGCAGTTCTCCTGCCAAATCGGCATCCAGATTGCCGGTCGGCTCGTCTGCCAGGATCAAACGCGGTTGATAAGCAAGTGCTCTGGCGATCGCCACACGTTGTTGCTCTCCACCCGACAGAACCTCCGGCAGGGCGGATTGGCGATGGTGAAGGCCCAAGCGTTTGAGGACCTGATACGCCCGACGATGGGCTTCCCGAGCGCCTAAACCATGGAAACGGAGAACAAACCTCACGTTTTCCAATACGGTCTTGTGGCGAAGGAGTTTGAAATCCTGGAAGATGACGCCGATCTTCCGTCGAAGAATCGCCAACTGCTTGCGGGACATTTGATCAACACGTTGGCCTGCGACCCACACGCCACCCTCGGACGGCCTTTCGGCTGCGTAAAGCAGCTTCAGCAGGGTGCTTTTCCCCGCACCGGAGGCCCCGGTCAGAAACAGGAACTCTCCGGGTTCGACCTTGAGGTCGATCCCGCGCAGAATCCTGCGTCCGTCATAGGTCTTGGTGAGATTCCTGAGGCGAATCATGGTAACGCCGAGCAGTGTACCGGAACCTGGGTTAGGATCGCTTCATGGCGCAACCACCAAAGGGCTGGTCTGAACGTGTGTTTGCAGAGGAACGATTCTGGATCAAAGACTCCGGAAAGGTAAAGACTCTCCTGGGATGGGGGCCGCCATTGAACCGAGACGCCTCACTGATGCGCTTGCAGCGGCTCACCGCAGCAGCGGGTTTTCCTTTTGGGGCTTTGGCGTGTGCTGAGCAGGTCCACGGATCGTCGGTTGCCGTTCTCAGCGGAGATGTTCTGAAAGGTCCAGTTCATACCGTTGGCGCTCACGATGGCCTGATGTGCACGACTCCGGATCGGGGCGTCGTCGTCTGGACTGCCGACTGTGTTCCAGTCCTCGTCGAGGGTGGCGGTATGGTTTCAGCTGTCCATTCGGGCTGGCGTGGAACCGCCGCCGGCATCATCCCCAAAGCTATTGAACTCTTTGCTCGCCTGCATGGGACCATGCCGTGCGATCTCTCCGCGACGATCGGTCCGGCCATCGGCCCATGCCATTATCCCGTGGGCTCAGAAGTGATCACTGCCCTCGACCGGTGGGCAGTTTCGGATTCTTCATGGCGTCAGGGAAACAGTATCGACCTGCGACTGTTCCTGCGCAGGCAATTGCTGGATCTCGGACTGCTGGACTCAAAGGTTGAGATCGTAGGTCCCTGCACCACCTGCGATCCAGGGCTGGCATCATTCCGCCGGGATGGCCTCGCCGCCGGGCGTCAAATTTCGATTATCGGAAGAACCGCGGACCGGCTTGGCCCGGTGAGATAGACTTTCTGATCAAGGATATCGGATAGGGCCAATCCGGCCCGCGCTTCTAGGTTTTGCGTTTCGCGCAGTGGTTGAAAACTAAAATCCCACCGATGCGCGCAGCGCATCTCTCAGAAGCCTGTGGGGCAGAGGCCTCGACCAACTCATCTCTTCTACCGCCTTGGCGGCCTATGCTCTACAGGCTTCTGCCTTTGAGCTGCCCGCAGGCGGCTGCAACATCGGCGCCCTTGGACCACCGGACGGTCACGACCCGACCGGTATCTCTCAGGGTCCGGGCAAACGAATCTACCGCTCCTTCTGAAGGCTGCCGAAGGTCGGGGAAATGTTCGACATCTTCATTCAAGGGGATGACATTGATCTTGCTTGGAATTCCCTCAATCAGCCGAGCCACCAGATGAGCATCGGCGACCTGGTCGTTGAAGTCCCGAATCAGGACATACTCGAAGGTGATCCGACGACCCCGCTCCAGAGGGAAGGCGCGGACGGCAGCCATCAGTTGATCCAGAGGATAGCGGCGGGTGATGGGCATGATCTCCTGACGGCGCTGCTGGTCAGGGGCATTGAGCGACACCGCCAATTTTGGACGCCGAGAGAGGCCTGCCATCCACTGTATGCCCGGAATGATTCCGGCGGTTGAGATGGTGATTCGTTTGGGACTGACCCTCTCGTAGAGCACTCCCAGAGCCCGACCGAGGGCGGTCGTATTGAGCAACGGTTCCCCCATGCCCATGAAGACCAGATTGACTCTCTCGACTTCTTGGGGAAGATCTCGTCGCATCAGGCGATAGTGACCGACCATTTCTTCAGGCTTCAGGTTCCTGCCGGCACCCAGCGCGCCGGTCACACAGAAGGTGCACCCCACGGCGCACCCGGTCTGCGAGGACAGACACAGAGTTGCCTTCCCCCCGTCGGGCATGGAAACACCCTCAACCGTCGCGCCGTCCTCAGAGGCAAAGAGGTACTTTGTCGAACCGTCATTGCTGACGGCCCGATCCAGGACCTCCGGCTCGGCCAGGGAGAAATCCTTCGCCAGGGCTGCTCGCAGAGACTTCGGGACGTCGGACATTTCCTCAAAAGTTCGGGCGTCTCTCTGGTGTATCCACCCTGCGACCTGCCGTCCCCTGAAGGGCCGGTCAACGGTGTTCTGAAGGAGTTCAGCGATCTCGACGGATGTCTTACCGAGTAGATTCATGCACTCTCCGACCGAATGGGCTCGAAATCAAGTCCGTTCTCGGAGAGAATAGCGTGGATGGAACCGATACCGCACCTTCCCGATCGCCTTGGGCCTCATCAGATCTCCAAGTGGCAACCGATTGCCGGTGACGCCTCCGGCCGCCGGTACTGGCGGGTTGAGCTACACGAGGGCGGGACCGCCATCCTCTGCCGTTACCCCGAGCGGTGGCATTCTATCGTCAAAAGGGACCTCGAAGTCCTTCTCTGGCTACGGGATCGAGGGTTACCGGTTCCAAGAATCATGGCCGGCGATGCTAATTCTTTATGGGTATTGCTGGAGGACCTCGGTGCGATCGATGGAGAGAGTTCCCTGAGAAAAACGGCCCCTGAAGCACGCGCAGGACTGGCCGGTAGATTTCTCGAGCCCCTCTGCCGGCTGTCTGCTCTCCCAGTTACAAAGCTCCCTCATTGGAACCCCTCCCTCGATCAGGCGTTTCTTCGCTGGGAACTGAACGGCTTCGAGATGTGGAGCCTCCCGGAAAAGACGAGGCAGAAGGTGGGCAAGGTTCTCCAGCCGTGGCTCGACGAACTGGCGGCGGTGGTCGCCAGGCACCCACGGGTCATCTGCCTCCGCGATTTCCACCTCAATAACATTTTGGTCGATGCCGAAGGCAGGGTCGGGATCATCGATGTCCAGGACCTCAGGCAAGGGCCGGACACCTATGACCTCGCCAGTTTACTCTCAGATCGTGCGATGCCCGAAATGCTCAATGCCGATCAGCGATTGGCTGTGGCACAGCTTTGGGCCGATTCCGTTGAGGCTGCTCCCGGGTGGCAGCGCCGCTTAGAGGAGACCACCCTTCAACGTGCCCTCAAGGTCCTCGGGACCTTTGCTTTCTTGTCGGCGAAAGGGTTGCCCCAGTACCTCAGGTGGGTGCCCCGGACCGCCTCGACCGCTGCCGGAATTGCCGAACCACTCGGGGCGCCCGCCGGAGTCATGGCAATTCTGCTAGAATTGGCAGCTACTGGAGGTGTCGATGTTTGGTAGCCTTGGTCTTCCTGAACTCCTGATTATTCTCGCGATCGTAGTCTTGATTTTTGGCGTCAACAAACTCCCCCGACTGGGAAAAGGTCTGGGAGAGGGCATCCGCAATTTCAAAGACTCAATCAAGACCGGAAAAAACGACGAGGCCGAGGACAACGGCTCCTCGGACTGAGCACCCCGAAAGTCCGAATTTCTCATCGAGATTGAAAACGGGGCGGCCCGGAGGCCGCCCCGTTTTATTACCTGTGCTCGCTGCATCAGGCCCAGCAGGACATCCCTCGGCAAAGCCATCGTCCACCTCCAATCTCAAGCAAACGTCTGACGACACCGTACCCCAGGGAGCGGAACAAACCCAATGATTCTAGCGACAAATCGTGCCCAGTCAGGGCCTCAGAAGGAGAAATCTGCCTCTTGACACCTCGGGCATCGAGACATATCATGTACAGAGACGTTGAAAATGAGTCTGGATTAGAGGGAGTTATCATGAGCAAGCTGGCCCAACGTGCCCAAAAACTATTCATCCAACACCTGAGGGAGAACAACCTCAAGGTGACCCAGGAAAGGCTGGCTCTGTTGGATGAGATCTTTGCCACGAGCGACCATCTGGACGCCGACGACCTTCTGGCCAGAATGAAGGTCAAGAAGCGCAAGGTCTCCCGCGCAACGGTCTACCGGACCCTCGATCTCCTGGTTCAGTGCGGTCTCGTCCGCAAGAGCCGCCTGGGCCGAGAGCACTATTTCTACGAGAAGATGGAGCCGGGCGGCGGACATCACCACATGGTCTGCATGGCCACCGGAAAGATCATCGAGTTCTGGGATGCTGATCTGGACGAGCGCCTTCGCCACATCTGCCATGACCACAAGTTCAGGCCGTCCTTCATCTCGATCCAGATCCAAGGCCTCAGCGAAGAAGGCCAGAAGGTCGAGCAGGAGACGTCGTTTTTCTAAGTCCAGATCTCACCGCAAGGGCGTAGGTCCAGCGGTTAGTTGTTGCTTCCGACTGAGCCGGAACCTCCTTGGTTGCGGCTCAGTCGTTTTTTGTGATCGACACGTTGGCGATCCGTCGTTTTCCAACCTGGATCAACAGAGACTCTCCCGAGATTGAAGAGATGGTCATCTTGGGGTCATTGACGCTTTCACCATCAACCTTGACACCACCTTGCGACATCAGGCGACGGGCCTCGGAGTTCGAGCCGGCCAGACCCGCCTGAACCAAGACCTTGGAAAGCAGCATCGTTGATGCCTCGCTGGTGATTTCAACCTCCGGAATATCGGTCGGTAATTTCCGTCCGGAGAAAACCCGCCCGAACTCGGCCTCGGCCGACTTGGCTGCCTCCGCATCGTGAAATTCCTCTACCAGAAGTCGGGCCAGGGCCTTTTTGACTTCCATCGGATGCCGTCGACCCTCGCTGACGTCGGTCTTCATCCTTTCGATATCCTCAGCGGGCCGGTCTGTCAAAAGCAGCCAGTACTTCCACATCAAATCATCCGACACTGACATCAGTTTGCCGAACATTTCGTTCGGCGGGTCTTCGACGGCGATATAGTTTCCAAGACTCTTCGACATCTTCTCGATACCGTCCAGGCCTTCCAGCAGGGGCAAGGTCATCGCGACCTGAGGCTCGAGTCCGCGCTCCCGCATCAAATGACGGCCCATCAGAAGGTTGAAGAGTTGATCTGTGCCGCCCAGTTCGACATCACATTCCAAGACCACCGAGTCATAGCCTTGAGCCAAGGGATAGAGAAACTCGTGCAGTGCGATCGGCTTCTGGGCCTCGTACCGTTTACGAAAGTCGTCCCGCTCCAACATTTGGGCAACCGTCACCGTGGCGGCCAGCCTGATCCAATCTGCAGAACCCAACTGACCCAGCCACTTCGAGTTGAAGTCGACGACGGTCGTTTCGGGGTCGAGCAATTTGAAGATCTGACGGCGGTAGGTCGCTGCGTTGACTTCAATCTCTTCCTTCGTCAGCTGGGGACGCGTTGTGTTCTTCCCCGTTGGGTCGCCGATCAGGCCGGTGAAATCCCCGATCAGAAAGACCACTCGATGGCCCAACTGTTGAAAGTGGCGCATCTTTCGGATGATCACGGTGTGACCCAGATGCAGGTCGGGCGCTGAAGGGTCGAAACCCACCTTGATGGTTAAAGGTGTGCCCGACTCTAGTGAGCGCTGGAGTTTTTTCTCCAGTGCCTCCGAGGGAACCACGTCAACGCAGCCCTTGGTCAAGAACTGAATCTGTTGTTGGATCGTTTCTGTCATGACGTCTCCATTACTGCTCAACAAAGCTGACGGTCGCAGGACCGGAGGCGGTCCACTGGGCGTCAGGCGCTTCGGCGAGGTGTTCAAGTTCAAAATTAACGGCCACCAGGTCAACGGTCAGGGCGGCCATTTCGCGGTCGCCCGGTGTTCGCCAACTGTCACTGCCCGCGGCGATGGCCGCACAGACCCGTGCTCTGCCCAGCACACCACCCGCCGCAGTCACGACCCGGGCTGCGACCTCTCGGCGCAGGGTCCCCAGTTCCTCTTCAGTGACGGGCGCAAACAGCCGGCCCCAATTTTTCTCAATATCTTCTTCGAGGGTGGTGACCTCACCTTCCCTGACGATGACTATCACCATGACTGAACGGCCTGGAATCAAGGGCAACAGGACCTCTGCAACGGCACCGTCTATCAGCCGCGCCGTCCGACTCGGGAGCAGTTCGGCAATGGTCTCAGGGATGGGAAATCCACTGCCCAAAGGGAGGGCAACGACGACCGCCGATTGAGTTCCCGCCGCAGGCATTCGGTGCCTGGCAACATCCCCAACGCTGCCCTCGAGAGCTGTTCGGGAGGGGGATCCACCGACTCCGAATTTTTCCAGGGCTTCCAGTGCCAGTTCAGAATCCACCGCAACGCCGCCGACAGCCAAATTTCCCGGTGCCAATACAGAGGCTGGCGTTACCGCGCCCCCCGCGTGCAAACCCAGGATACTCGCCATCAGACGAAGGGCCGTTCGGCGAGCGTCACTCTCGGTCGTTACCGGCGTCGAATCGGACGATATATCAGCCATGGATGACTGGAGGGCCTCGCAGAGTCCGGGGAAATCGCCGGTCTGGGCGGCCATTTCCAATCGGGGTGGGTTACCTTCGACGGCAATGTAGGCCGGTCGATTGTCGGACCTGCGCAAGGCTGTTGCCAACCGGGTCAAAACCGCCGCCTCGGCATCTCCCGTCAGGTTCGACAAGAGAACCGGCCGGAGAACCAGAGTCGACAATTGCGCCGAAGGGCGAGCCAGAATAGCGGCAGAGAGGTCGTTGCTCATGCTGGACGTCTGCGGCCCTGGTGCGAACCTGGGTCGAAAATGGCGAGGCGGCAAAACAAATACTGCGTGACCCGGATGCCGAGGCAGCCACTGGCCAGCGGCTTGTCGAACCCTTTCCAGGGTGACGCCATCAGGCCCGAAGAGATATTGGCGAACGCCGTCACTGCCTCCGCGCCTCCACAAGTCCAACAACTCGAGACCGGCCCTTTCGACCGCTTCGAGTTTCGCTGATCGGGCAATCCGTAGTCTCTTAGCCACCCTCTCGACGGCCTCGGCCTCAAGAGACGGGTCCCCAGACACCTGTGCCAGGCCCAGGCGAAGGCTCCGCAACTCGTGACCACCCAGGTCGCCGTCAACCGACAATTCAAGTGTGCCGACATCACCCTCGATCCGGGTCCTCAGCCCAGAACTGACCTTGATCAGATGGCGGGGCAGCAAGGTCCACAAGACCTCGACCGCCGTTCGGTCTGCGTCGTCCACCGGTGGGAACTGGACTTCCAGGCGCAAGATCGACGGCCCCCCGGGCTGCCCAAGACGTCGCTCTTGACCTCCCTCTTCCAGGGATCGATCCAGACGCGATGGCATCGCTCCGGTGACCTTGCCCGTGAGCACACTTTCTGCCAGGTCGATCGCTTCCCGGCGACCCGAGCCACCAACGATGATCAGAACTGAAGGGGCTTCTTCAAGTTCCCCCAGCTCGGCCTCCAGTGCCGCGGTAAAAGTCAGATCGCTACCAACCACACAGTGCCCCTGCCACTCCCTATTCTCGGTCAGTACGGGCCAGCAACCCGCCGACATCTCGGCCAGGGTCTGAGTCACCAATACGACCTCGGTCCCTCCCTTGAGCGAGCGAACGGTCAGGGCCTGGGCGTCCACCATTGTTGCCATCGTTCCCAGCAGGACCAGGAGGATGGGGGCAAACAGGCCAAAAAGCGAGGGGAGAGGCGGAGTTCCCTTTGGACTTGAATGTTGATATTGAGCGCTGGGCTCTTGATCAGGGTATGGGCTAAATCCAGTGTCTTCAATCATGTCGGGGAGATGGTAGCATGAGAGGTGCTTTCACGGCCTAATCCGAATTCACTGGCAGCAATTGTCACCAGCTGGCTCGCCGCCTTGAGTGCCGGAATTGTCACTTTGGGCATCATTGCCTGCGGTCAAGGTGTTGGCGCAATGCTCGGAGGTTGCCGCTGGATCGGCGTGACCCTGCCCCTCCATCGGCAGCCATGGGCGCTGGTCAATCAGCCCTCCTTGGCCTTTTCTACCGATGGCGCTGCCATAGGATACTGGCTGGGCGGTACCTTGGCCTGCCTGCTTGTCGCCACCCTCGTGATTCCCTTCGTTCCGAGGCTGCGTGGTCTGACCTCGGAGTTGTTGGCGATCCAGATCTCGTGGATGGCTTCGGTTCTCGGACTCGGGTGGATGGCCCTCCTTGATCCCTGGGACGGACATCTCTCCCGCTCTCTGCGTCTCCATGAGATGTCGCCCGCGCTGGTATGGCTACTCCCTGTGCTTGGCGCCTGGGCCGCCCTGATACCTACCCTTCGTCTCCTGGCCCTGGTTCGTGGAGCACAGCCCCAACTGGGCCGTTCGGGCCGAGTTCTGACCGTCGTGATACACCTGGTTCTGCCGGCCTGTGTTTGGATCACGGGTGGCCTCGTGATGATCTCTCGGACGAGTTCAGTCAACAACGGCACCCTCCTTGAAGGCCTTCTTCCATTCGAGGCCCTCTGGCCGCCGGTGCTGGCGGCCGCCCTGCCTTCCGTTGCTGCCTTGACCATGGCATGGCTGGCCTTCCCCAGGGCCTGGGTCCATCATCTGGAACCGGTGAGCCTGAGATCCGGCGTTCTCCTGATGGTCTGTGCCGCAGCGCTGGTCGGATTCCAACTGACCTTGGGAGGACCTTCGGGGCAAGGGACCTGCCGGGGTGTCCTCTGGGCACACGCCAACAGCCGCAACAATCTCAGGCCGTGGGTGACCCCCGTTTCTATCCTCGGCGCCTCCGCCCTGCCCGGTATCGACGACAGCTCCCCTGGCGGGGAATAGACCGAATACTACGTCGGTTGGCTTGAGTGACCGCACCTGAGAAGGAGCGAGTCTACCCAACGAAAGTGGAGGACACATGAAAAACCTTGTTGCGAAGAAAGCGCCCAATTTTACTGCCCAGGCGGTCCTTGAAGACAATTCGATGGAAGATCTGACCCTTTCGGACTACCGTGGGAAATACGTTGTATTGTTCTTCTACCCCCTGGATTTCACCTTCGTCTGCCCTTCTGAGATCATCGCCTTCGATGACAAGCTCGACGAATTCAAAAAGCGCGGCTGCGAGGTCATTGCAGTCTCTGTAGATTCCCAGTTCAGCCACTGGGCATGGAAAAACACCCCCCGGAACCAGGGCGGTCTCGGTCAGGTTCGTTTTCCCATCGTTGCCGACCTCAAAAAGACGATTTCCAAGGACTACGGTGTGCTGCTCAAGAAAGAAGGCATCGCCCTGCGAGGCCTGTTCATTCTCGACAAAGAAGGCGTCATTCACCACGCGACGATCAACAACCTGCCCCTGGGCCGGAATGTTGACGAAGTACTGAGGACCCTCGACGCCCTGCAGTTCACTGAAGAGCATGGTGAGGTCTGCCCGGCCAACTGGAATCCCGGAGATGCCGCCATGAAGCCCACGGCCGACGGCGTGGCTGATTACCTCGGCGAGCACATGAGCTAGTTTCCGTCCAGAAAGGGTGCTTTTTTGCAATCTCGGCGTCAGACTTCGAATTTCCTTGTGCGACGTACAGGAAGTACGACTCCGCGGAAATTCTCGTCTTCCTTGACCTTATCAAAAAACCACCTCTTTCTGAATCGAAAACTGTGCCGTTTCGTCCAGACTGTTTCGGACCGGAATGAGCTAGAATTTGGTTGGGCCGGCTTTCGGGCCGGTCCCAATCACTCTTACTGGAGGTTCCATGAACGCCAATGTCGAAAAAGCCCTCAACGAGCAGATCCACGCAGAGTTCTTCTCGTTCTACCTCTACCTCTCGGTCTCGGCCTATTTCAAAACCATCCATTTGGACGGCTTTGCCAACTGGATGAATATCCAGGCCCAGGAGGAGTACTCCCATGCGATGAAGCTCTTTGACTTCTTGATCGAGCGGGGCGGTCAGGTCGAGTTGATGGCTCTGGACGCACCCCAAAAGAAATGGGCCTCGCCGTCGGCGGCGTTTGAAGCCGTCCTGGCCCATGAGCGATACATCACCGACCGAATCAACGCGCTGGTCGACATCTCAACCCAAGAGAAAGACCCCGCCACCACCGTGATGCTGCACTGGTATGTCAGCGAGCAGGTTGAAGAGGTGGCAACCGCCGATACCCTGACCAACCAGGTCAAGATGGTTGAGGGCTCGAACCACGGGTTGTTGATGCTGGACCGTGAGCTTGGTTCACGCCAGATGGCCGTATCGGAACCCCCTGCATAACACCGCACAATCAGGTTGAATATGGCGTGCAACCGTTCGGTTGCACGCCATATTTTTACCCAAGTCCTACCGCGTATCGAACGATCTCTGAGGCGACATCGATGCCTGTCGCCGATTCTACCTGCTTGAAGCCCGGTGTCGGGTTGACCTCACAGATGACCGTTCCGCTGGGGCCCTCGAGAAGATCCACACCGCACAGACCCAGGCCCAGAGCCTGGCCTGCCGCCACCGCCAGATCCAGCTGATTCTGGGACAAATCCGCCTTCCAGGCGGATCCTCCACGAGCCCCATTGGATCGCCACTCTCCACCCACTGCCTCAAAATGGGCCGAGGCGATAGGCCGGTCCCCTGCGATCAGAACCCGCGTTGACCGGCCGCCGCATTCGACCCATTCCTGAACCACGAACTCGTCCCCCAGACGCCACAGGGAATCCAATACGCTTTCTAGGTGGTCGAGCTGCCGGCAGATAATCACACCCACCCCCATCCGCGAACGACGAAGTTTGACGACAACCGGTAGGCCCAGCATCGATACGGCAGCGGTGGCAGTTGTTTCGGGTTCCATCGCCGCCAGAGTTTTCGGAATTGGGAGGCCCGCCCCCGACAGCTTCAAGAGGCTGCGCCAATGATCTCGCCCGATTCGAAAGGCCTCGGGACCGTTGGGGGTTGGAATTCCCGCATATTGGAGGGCCTCGACCATTGCCAGCATGGTTTCCGGTCGCCAGTTGCCGACACGGGCGATCGCGGCCCGAGGTTTGGCGTCGAGCACACTGTGACCGCCCATCAGGATGTCCGTGGATCCGCTGCCGGTCTGAACAACCACTTGAGTCGCATCGACGATTTCGACGTTGACGTCCAGACCACGCCCCGCTTCAACCAAACGGCGGTTGCTCCCGACATCCGGCCGGGCGGTAAAGATCAGGAGTTTCATTGAGTCCACCCATTCAGATTGTTAAACCCGCCCATGATTCCTTCTCCAAGAGACCAAGAAAGATCCGACACCACACGATGATATCAAGGTGTTTATACTGACCTATGGTTGTTCATACAGCGAAGATCGAAATTCAAACCGAAGGACATGGCCACACGTTGGATCTGACCCAGGAAATTGAACGGTGGCTGCGAGAGATCCAGGCCGCCGAAGGTCAGCTAGTTGTCTGCGTCCCGGGTTCTACCGCAGCGATAACGACCATTGAGTTCGAACCCGGAGCACTCCAAGATCTCGAAGAGGCCTTGGAGCGCCTGGCGCCTTCGGACAGGGAGTACCACCACGATCGTCGGTGGGGTGACGGCAACGGATTCTCCCATCTGCGCGCAGCCGTATTGGGGCCTTCAGTCACTGTTCCGGTCGCCGAAGGAACGATGCAGTTGGGAACATGGCAGCAGCTGGTCCTGGTTGAGTGCGACGTCCGACACCGCCGCCGTTCCATTGTTCTGTCTTTTGTCGGCACGAACACTTCTGGAGACTACTGATGCCACATTTGATCCTCGAAGGAACGACGGATATCTCGTCCGCCGCCACAGGGATACAAACCGTTGCCAATCGCTGGGGGCGTGCCGTTTTGAAGACCGAAAGTTGGTGGACGAGGTCTGACGGTCACGCTGTGCTTGTTGAAGGTGTGATCGTCGAGTTTTCTCGGGCCCTCCACCCTCTGGCCGTGATCGCTCCTCATCATGGCGACACCGCCGTGCGCCTCTGGCCCTACCTCGAGCTTGAGAGAACACAAGCGCTACAACGTTGGCTGGCACTGATTGCGGCGGATTTACAAAAAGCCGGTGCCGGCGCACTCAAAAAAACCAATATCTCGGACGAGATTCTGGACGGGGTGGGTCTGCGTTAGCCCGTTCCCGTCTCGGGAACCGCGCTGTTCCCACCCCGGGGTCGGGATTCAATACCGTTGGCAGATCACGATGTTAGCGACTTATCCTGAGGCAAGCCGAAAAAGCGAGGCAAAAACCGCAGGTTGAAGACACCACTTCTTCGATTCAAGGGAGTTGCCTGCTGGGAATACGGCCTTCGTATTTTCGAATCGAATGCGGGCGGGACGCCCGGCTCTCTACAATGGGCCAACCGGGTGTCCGATGCGATGTTGTGGCCGCGGGCGTCCTCGCCCGCTGGGGCTGCCGTCCAAGACCCCTTTTTGCAAGCAACTAGGCTGATAGCTGACAGCTCTTCTCCACCTCGGCCCAGGCTCGATTGAGTTCGGCCTCGAGCTGTTCAGGGCCGCCGCTGTTGTCAACGACGACATTGGCCAGGGCAGTTTTTTCTTCGATCGGCGCCTGGGCGCCGAGCAGGGCACGGGCTCGCAAGGGACTGACACCCCGATTGAAAGCTCGTTCGAGCTGTTGTTGATGGGTGCATCTGACGACCATCAGCAGATCGTAGGTTTTCCAGGAACCGGTTTCGACCAGCAAAGCAGCCTCGACGACGGCGATGGGGTGCTCGACGGCATGCAACCATCGGTTGATCTCGTCCCGGACGACAGGATGTATTGCACGGTTGAGCTGTTCGAGGGCCTCGGGGTCACCGAGCACTCTGGCCGCCAGGGCCGCACGATCGATCGACTGATCGGGCTTGAGCACTCCATCCCCGAAAAGATCCGCAACCAGGTCGACCCCTTCCCCTCCGGTGCCATAAAGTCCGTGCACGACGGCATCGGCATCGAGAACCGGAACGCCGCGCTGCCGCAGCATACTGGCGACGGTGGATTTGCCCGAGGCCAGGCCACCGGTCAGGCCAACGGAGAATGTCCGGTCAGTCATGAGGACCAGGTCCCCGAACTCTTTTTTATTCCTCTTCGTGCCTCTTTGTGGCTATTCCTCTGCTCTTCCTTTGCGTTCTCTGCGCCTCTGCGTTTCATTTGTGTTCTTGTCCCCCCCGTCGCAAGCGTGCTGCCCGTACGGTATTGGCCATCAGCATGGCAATGGTCAGTGGTCCGACCCCACCGGGGACAGGTGTGATGCGACCGGCCTTGGGCGCGACGGCCTCAAAGTCGACATCGCCCGAGAGCACGGCGCCGCGTTTTTCGAAGGCGGCCATTTTCTTGGGATTACCCGAGTACAGCCTCTCGACGGTCGCCCGGTCGGTGACGCGGTGCATGCCGACGTCGATGACGACGGCGCCCTCTTGCACGTGGTCGGGGCCGATCAAACCCAAAACACCAACGGCGGCGATCAGAATATCGGCTTCGCGGGCGACGGCCGCGAGGTCCCGGGTCCGGGAATGGCAGACAGTGACGGTCGCGTGGGCGTGCAGGAGCAGCATGGCCATCGGTTTGCCGACGATGTCCGAACGTCCGACGACGACGGCTCTCGTGCCCTTGATGTCGATATTTTCTCGCCTGAGCATCTCCATCACACCGGCGGGGGTGCAGGGAACCAATTGGGGTCGACCCTGCTGCAGCAAACCGACGTTTGAGGTGTGAAATCCGTCAACGTCTTTGGCCGGATCGATCATTTCGAGCACCCGGTGGGCATCGAGATCGCCCGGAAGGGGTAGTTGCACCAGGATGCCGTCGACGGCATCGTCGGTGTTGAGCTTGTCAATCAGCTCTTCCAGCTGCGTCTGGGGGGTCTCGGCTGGCAAAATGTGGGTCTTCGACACCATGCCCAGTTGGTCGCAGGTCTTGGCCTTGGATCCTACGTAGACCTTGGAGGCGGGATCTTCCCCGACCAATACGACATCCAGCCGTGGATGAATGCCCTCACGAACGAGAGCTGCCACATTCGCGGCAACATCCTCGCGGATTCCGGCAGCTACGATACTGCCCTTCAAGAGTTTCTTTTCATCCATGAGTACTCCTTTTGCCCTCGTACACGGTGGCGACGCCCCCGGTGACGGGCAACGCCGAGACCTGCTCCAGGCCGACCGACTCCAGGAGATCGACCATCCGTTGACCTTGTGGGAATTCGCTGACCGATTGCGGGAGGTAGCTGTAGGCTTCGGAGTCGCCGGAGAGCCACCGGCCGACCAGTGGTGGAACGGTGCGAACCCAGCCGCGCATCAGGGGGCCGAAAAGGCCCGACGGCCTGGAAAATTCAAGGATCAGCAAAACGCCGCCGGGTCGTAGGACTCGAATCAATTCCCGGAGTCCCAGCTCCAGGTCTTCGAAGTTCCGAACGCCGAAGGCGACGGTGACGACATCGACGCTACCGCCGGCAACCGGCAGCTTCAAGGCGTCCCCGGCAAAAAGGGGCAGGCTTTGCTTTCGATCGAGAACCTTGCGCCGCGCCAGCACCAACATCGGCAGGCAGAAATCGGTGCCCATCGTCGGGCTTTCCCTATCGAACGCCAGCGCGACATCGCCGGTACCGGTGCAGACATCGAGGGTCAGCCGGGGCCGGACTGCAGCCACCCGCCGTGCCAGGAGCCTGCGCCACCCACGGTCCTGCCCCAGGGACAATACCCGATTGAGCAGATCGTAGCGATGGGCGATTCGGCCGAACATGCCACTGATTTCGGGCCCTCTCTTGGAACGCAGTTCGTCACGCACGGGCGGAGATTAGCATGGGCAATTCGTCCGACGAATTGCATGGGGCCCTTTGGGCCCGATTCCGCGGCAGGGGCTATCTCAGCAGCCCAACGTTCTTCGGAGACTCTCCAAAGCCAGCCGGCGGTGGGAGATCTGGTTTTTCTCAGGCGTCTCCATTTCGGCGTAGGTCTTGCCACCGCCGCCTGAAGGGATGAAGACGCTGTCCCAGCCAAATCCGTTGTGGCCCCTGGGGTGGGCTGCAATCTGTCCCTCAACGACCCCCAGACCGGTCAGTTCTTCGGAATGGTCGGCAGCGCAGGCCATGCATCGAACGACGGCACGACGTTCTGAAAAACCGTCGGCCAGGGTGCAGATGCCATCAGGACCAACCGAACTCAGCAGCCACCGGATCAGTGGTCCGGGGAAGCCGTTCATGCCTAGCAACTCCAACGCCGTGTCCTCGACCAGAACCGGTCCATCGATATATGCCCGGGCACCGAGGGCCTTGTGGTGGACGACGGCCTCAAGACTCAGGGACTGGATCTCCTCGAGATCCAGGGCCTTGTGGGCCAGTCGGAAACCGAGTACTTCCTCGGCTTCCCGAAGTTTGTGCAAATTCGAGGTGACGAAAACCAAGCGTTTGAAGTTCATTTGGCGCTGTCTGGGGGAATGACCAGGTAGACGGCGATCTTGCGTGACAGCCCCTTGAGGGGCACATCCCCCAGGTGTTCGGTTTCGAAGACGTGGGCGACGGCGGCCTGGGTGGTCTCGCCGATCACGATCTGCCCAGGTTTGGCAACGGACCCTTCGAGCCTGGCGGCGACATTGACCGTGTTGCCCAGCACGGTGTAGTCGACGCGGGTGGCGGAGCCGATGTCGCCAACGACGACGGGGCCGGAGTGGATTGCTACCCGAACGCTGACCGGATCATCTCCCGCCGCCTCGCGCTTGGTATTCCAGCCCTGCAGCCCCTCCATCAGCAATAACGCGCTTCGAACCGCCCTCTCTGCGTGGTCGTCCTGTGGCAGCGGGGCCCCCCAGAAGGCCATGACGGCATCACCGATGAATTTGTCCAGGGTGCCGCCGAACTCGAAAACGGCATCGGCAGCCAGGGAGAAGAACTGATTGAGGAACGCTGCGATTTCCTCCGGAGGAGAGGCTTCACACCGGGCGGTGAACCCGACGATGTCTGCAAAGAGGATCGACGTTTCCCGCAGGGTGACGACCGGCTCTTCCCGCTCGGGCCGAGCCAGCACGGCTTCGATGACGGCGGGGGAGTGATACCTGACCAGCCGGTCTCGGACCGCTTGTTCCGCCCGGATCCTCTCGTTGAGTTGCGCGCGCTCGATTGCGACCGCCGCATAGTTGCCCAGCGCGGTCAACAAATCCAGATCGGTTGCCGAGAAGGAGCCGACATGCAGCGGAGAATCGACGTAGATGACGCCGATCACCCGCTCACGGTGCCACAGAGGGGTGCACAT
>Ga0164315_10000961_pt1 | contig 21102 bp, 15 predicted proteins | sample GuaBasSedimGuay6_FD_113737 | JGI IMG/M metagenome (GOLD analysis project Ga0164315, IMG submission 113737) | Subseafloor sediment microbial communities from Guaymas Basin, Gulf of California, Mexico - Guay6, Core 4569-2, 0-3 cm | ecosystem: Environmental > Aquatic > Marine > Hydrothermal vents... | reverse complement strand
TCCCGCGGGAGGCGAGTACTTGAAGATGTTGTCCTGTGGTGCCGTGAACTCCAGTTCCGCCACGGCCAGGACCGCTATCCGCGTCAGATCCTGACCACCCTGTTGTACTTTCATTTCCACGCGGGAACCCAACACGAACCCCGAATGGGGATCCACGCAATAGGTGCGAATACCGGGACGCGGCGACGCCGGGTCCCCGGTCGGCGGCGGCGGCGGCACCCTCAAAACCCGGCAGGTGATCCGCTTCCCGCCCACCTGCAGGACACTGTCCCCGGCGGCCACGAAATTCCCCTCGGCAGGCAGTATCACCGGCGTCAGACCCGCCAGGAAACTGAAACCGCCGGTGGCCATGAAATCCGTGGATCCGGCCGTGTCGAAGTCCCGGTCCAGAGGCGCCGGACCACCGACGTAACAACCTTCCAGCTGACTGATATGGAACCACGCACCCTCCGGTCCCGTGCCCAGGTGCGCCTCACCACCCTGCCCCACCTGTGTAACCACCAGACGATCGGGCCAGCGGGCAGCCGTTCGCAGCTGTATCAGGGACGTATCGGCCCGGGCGCCCTGGGCGTCGATGAGTGTCAGGTCGGCAACCATCCGGTAGCCCTGCAGGTCGGCCACCGTCGCCCGGGAACGTGCCAGCATCTCCTGGTGGGAACCCGCCGCTGCCGGCGCTGCAAGGGTCAATACCAGTAACATTGTGGCCGCCGGGACCCATGAAGCGGGAAATGCGCGGATCAGACTGCAAATGAGCATGGGGAGGTCCTTTCAGGTCCGGTGGTTTCGGTATTGCCGATACCACGAACCCGCCCCAATGGCGAGAAGTTTCGTCCTGTGGGAATTATTCCGGGGTCGGAAACCGGCCAGCATTCAAGCAAGTGCAACGCCGCTGTTCGCCACTTGTGGGCTTGCCAACCCTAAGGTCGAGAGTTGACAGGACACTAGCAGATCGGGCCGGCGGCGAGGGCCAGGATGTTCTGGCGCTTGGCGATAACACTGTCGATCAGGTGCCGGATGGGCTCCAGTGGTACCAGATCGGGATCGAAGGTACCGGCCAGCCACAGGTCCACCGAGATGTTGTCGCTCATTTCATCCTCGGCGAACCCCGCGACCTTTTCGGCCACGTGCAGGGCATGGGCCAGGGATTCGTGGGCTCCGGCGTATTCGGGCTCGTGGTGCCACCGCACCGCCGAGACCGTCTGCTCGGGCAGGTCCCAGCTCTCCAGAAGTGCGGCGCCAGCCTCGGCATGGTCATAGCCGGTGAGCCGCCGCTCCTGTTCCACGGTCAGCCCCCCCACATCGGGGAACATGTCAGGATAGTCGCCCGGCTCTGCTTCTGTCTCCACATCAGCGGACCCGGGGCCGAGCCGGTCCAGCTCCGGGTCCAGGACGAGTTTGCCGATATCGTGGAGCAGTCCCGCAGTGAAGGCCCGATCGCGAAGTTCAGACTGACCCATGGCCCGGACGAGGGAGGCTGCGCCATAGGCCGTGGTCAGACTGTGCTTCCATAGACCATCGAGATCCAGACCGTAGCCGGGAAGGCCACGGCGCAGGACCGGTTCGAGACTGAGAGCGAAACAGAGCCGGGCAAAAGTCAGGTTCCCCACCAGCACCAGGGCCTCGCGGGGACTGCCGATGCGGCGTTGGAAGTTGTACATGGACGAATTGCAGAGTTTCAGCAAGGCCGCGGTCAACCCGGGGTCGCTCTCGACAATGGGAACCAGGCGACGTGCCTCGATCATGGGATCGTCGATGATGTCCACCAGGGACGTCAGCGATTCGGTGCACGTATCAATGGTCATTGCCGACGCAACTAGATCCTGTAGGGATGCCAAGGGGGCGATTCCTGACTGCCCGGGACATGACGGGGACCGAGGTGGAGGGCGATACCACCCCGGGTCCCTTGGCCGGTCTGTCTCAACCGACACATAGGGTTTCGTCCCGGAAACGTCTGGTTGGAGATGGGATTATCTTTAAAAAATTCTAGCCGATTCCCTGATCATGGTTATGGGCCGATACGGATGTGGTGGTGCCGTTTCTTGCCCACTTGCAGGGCGATGCGATCGCCGTTCACATCCTCCAGGGTCAGTCGGTGCATCTCGTCGGTGATGAAATCACCGTTCACCCGCACCGCCTTCTGCCGGATCATGCGCCGCGCTTCACCCTTGCTGCCCATCAGGCCACTGGTTACCAGCGCGTCCAGCAGGGGCAGACCGTCGCCGGAAAGATCACCGGCAGGGCGCTCGCTCGAGGGTACGGTGCTGGCATCGGCTCCACCGCCGAACAGTGCCGCCGCCGCTTTCTCGGCTTCGTCCGCCGCCTGCCGTCCGTGAAGGATGGTGGTCACCTCGCGGGCCAGCACACGTTTGGCCTCGCGGATGTCGGCGCCCTTCAATTCCTCCAGGCGCATGATCTCGTCACGGGACAACAGCGTGTACAGGCGCAGGAAGCGCGAAACATCGGCGTCGTCCACGTTGACCCAGTACTGGTGGAAATCATAGGGACTGGTGCGCGCGGCAGACAGCCACAGGGCGCCGTCGGCGGTCTTGCCCATCTTGGTCCCCGACGACGTGGCCAGCAGGGGGAAGGTCAGACCGTAGACCTCGTTCCGGTTGACGCGCCGGCAAAGATCGATGCCCGAACAGATGTTGCCCCACTGGTCGTTGCCGCCCACCTGCAGACGGCAGCCGTGATCCCGGTTCAAGACCATGAAGTCGTAGGCCTGCAGGATCATGTAGTTGAATTCGATGAACGAGAGACCCGTCTCCATGCGCGTCTTCACCGAGTCCCGGGTCAGCATCTGGTTCACGGAGAAAAAGCGGCCCACCTCACGTAGAAAATCGATGTAGCCCTGGTCCGCCATCCAGTCCGCATTGTCGATCATGAGTCCGTCCGTGGGCCCGTCACCGAAATCCACGAAATGAGCGATCTGGTCCCGGATGCCTGCCAAGTTGTGGCTTATCTGTTCCGGTGTGAGCATGCTGCGCAGTTCGGTCTTGCCCGTGGGATCACCCACCAGGGCGGTGGCTCCGCCCACCACTGCCAGCGGTCGATGTCCCCAGCGCTGCAGGTGCACCAGGCCCATGATGGGCAGCATGCTGCCCGCGTGCAGACTGTCGGCGGTGGGATCGAATCCCGCATAACCGGTCACCGTTTCATTGACCAGCAGTTCAGCGAGGGCGGCCTCGTCCGTGCACTGCTCGAAGAAACCGCGCCACTTGTATTCCGCAATGAGTGAGTCGAAGCCGTTGTCCATGTTGGTCACCACAGTGGTTCGTTGCCGCCAGGTGTCGGCTGTCCGGAATGAAGCGGCCGCCGGGGGCCACGCTCCCGAGACCGCCCGCTCCGCCGGTGGTCCTGACAGGAACCGCGAACGGAACCTCCACCGCGAACGGACGGACTCCGGAGCGCTCCCCCGTGCGGCTCAGCGTGACACGAGACCGGCAAGGGTCGCGAAGAAGTTGGGAAAGGATACCGCCACGCATTCGTCATCGTCCAGCGTCGATTCGCCACTGGCAACCATGGCGGCCAGGGACAACGCCATGGCGACGCGATGATCACCTGCAGTGGCCAGGACCACAGGGCCGCCGGAGCCGCCGGCCGTGAGCGGTTGTCCACCCTTGATCACCCACCCGTCGGGGCGCTCGGTCACGTCTCCTCCGAGCCGGGTCAGACCCCTGGCCATCAGGGCAATGCGATCACTTTCCTTGTGTCGCAGTTCGCCGGCGCCGGTCACCGTGGATACGCCGGGGCAGATCGCCGCCAGTACTGCCAGGGCCGGCAATTCGTCCACCAGGGCCGGCACCTCGCCCGCACCCACGGTAAAGGGACGCAGGGCATCCCGACTCAGGGTGATGTCGCCCACGGGCTCACGGGCAGGGTCGGCGACGGATTGTGCCGTTACCTCCACCACCGCCCCGGCTCGCCGCAGCACCTCCAGCAAACCGGTACGTCCCGGCCCCAGACCCACTTGGCGCACCGTCACCCGTGAGCCGGGCACCAGGGCAGCCGCCACCAACAGGAAGGCGGCGGTGGACAGGTCACCCGGCACCTCCACGTCGAAGTTTGATACGGCCGCGCCACCTTCGATCCCCAGGACATCGCCGGGGCCGGTGGTCACCTCCACACCCATGGTGCGCAGCAGGCGTTCGGTATGATCGCGGCTGTCACCGCCTCCCCGTACGGTGGACCGGCCGGCAGCCCGCAGCCCCGCCAGCAGCAGTGCCGATTTGAGTTGGGCCGAGGCCACGGGAAGCTCGTGGTCGCACGCCCGCAGGGGCGCCGCCTGCACCTGCACCGGCAGGCGATCCGGTTCTCCCAGCCAGGCAATACGGGCACCCATGGCCGCCAGGGGCGTTGCGATGCGGGCCATGGGTCGGCCGCGCAGGGAGGCATCGCCGTCCAGCACCACCGCCCGGCCGTCAGGGGGCAACCAGCCCGACAGCAGGCCCATCAGCAACCGGGCAGTGGTGCCGCTGTTGCCGCAGTCGATCTCCAGTGGCGGGCCACCACCCTGTTGCATGGCCGCCACGGCGGGCCGCGCATCCACTGTCAACACGTCGCCCGCCAGGTCGGCACGGGACCCGAGGGCACGCACCGCCGCCAGACTGGCACGGGTATCGGCACTGTCCAGCCAGCCCGCGGCACGACAGATGCCGTCGGCCAGCAGGGGCATCAGGGTGACACGATGGGACACGGATTTATCACCGGGAACCTGCAGGTCACCGGTCAGGGGGCCGTTGGCATGGACCAATCTAGTGCACATAGCCCAATGACCTCAACTGCCGGCGGGTCTCCTCGTCGATGGTGACCGTGCCTTCGCGTGCTTCGGCACCGGCCAGCAATCCGTCCAGCAGGGCGGACAGGGCCGCCACGTCGTCGGGACGCTCGTCGGCCAGATCATGGAGTTGGCCCGGGTCGGTCGCCAGATCATGAAGCTGTCGTTCACCACCGTCGCTCAAGGTCAGACGCAGGTCCCCCAGACGCACGGTACGCAGACCCCGGTCCAGGCGGTCCCGCGGGAGATCGGGATTCATGTTCTGTAATAGGTCCAGCAATTGACCGCTGGGGCGGCTGTATTCCGCCACCAGGGGCCGGTCCGCGGAAAACTCAGCCCCCAGCAGCGAACGGCTGAAGGGCAGGGAAGCCGGCGGCGACACGCCGGCCAGTTCGAGGATGGTGGCAAAGAGATCCGACAGCATGACCGGGTCGTCCCGCCGACCGGCCGGTACACGTCCCGGCGCCCGCATCACCAGCGGCACCGACAGCAGGGACTCGTGGACCGAGAACTGATGGCTGACCAGATCATGTTCGCCCAGGTTCTCGCCGTGATCGCTGGTCACGATGAGTACCGTATTGTCCCACGCATCGAACTTCTGCAGGTTGCTCACCACACCGGCCAGGAAAGCATCAGCCGTGCGGACATCACCGCCGTAGAGGGCTTCGATCCGGTGCCAATCCACCGATCCGGCGGGGTGGAGTCCCGCCTGATGCTCCACCACCCAGTCGCTGGGCACCAGATCATCCGCGGGCAGGTGACGCAGGTACCGGGCCCGCACCGCCGGCGCGGGATCGTAGGGATCGTGGGCTTCCAGGAAATTCAGGAAAGCGAAGAAAGGCGCCTCCGATTCGCGGCTCTCCAGCCACTTGTAGAAATGGTAGTTGGTGCCCCGGCCACCCTGGTCACCACTCCAGGTCCCGCTGTCCCCCTGCAACCCTCCCCGTGGCGGCGACTCCCGGTGGAATCCGAAATCCCGGCAGAGCCCGGTGGTCCGTACCGACAACCAGGGGTTGGACGAGAAGGCCCCCGTCTCCCAGCCCGCCTCGCCCAGCAGCCCGGCCAGGGTGGGCAATTCCGCAGCCAAATGCGGGTAGAGATGGGTACACCCGTGGCCCGAAGGCAACATGCCGGTGAACATGGAGGCGTGGCTGGGCGGTGTCCACGGCGCGTTGGCGAAGGCATGGGTAAAGACCGTCGCGCCCGTGGCGAGCCGATCCAGGGTGGGTGTCTGACTGGCCTGGTTCCTCGCCCCCGGACCGGTATGATCGGCCCGCACCGTATCCAGCACCACCAGTACGATGTTCGGTGGCGGCTCGCTCTGGCAGCCGGCCAGCAGGATCAGCGACAGAGCCGTTCCCATGATCAATACCCGACGCATCAGAACCTCCGACCCGCACCGAGGGTGAACAGTGTGCCCGGCATGGGCACGCCGGGGACCTCCATGTAGCGGCGGTCCAGTAGATTCGTGCCCGTCAGGGTGGCGTACCAGCCCGCAGCGTGACGCCAGTCCAACCGCGCGTCCAGTACGAAGGCGTAACGGAAATCGTCCGGGCCACCGGTGCGTTGCAGGTAGCGGCCGGTGACCGTGGCGGAAAGGGCCAGGGGCAGGGCTACAGTGCCCGCGGCGGTAAGCTGATTGCGCGGGGCGAGCATGACGTACCGTGCCTCGAGGTCCCCGGGCAGTGACGTCTCCTTCTCCAGCAGGGTCCAACCCAGATCCCCCGCATGACCGCGACGGGGCCGCCAGCCGAGAGTGGACTCCAGGCCGGTCACCTTCCCCTCGGCGACATTCACCGCCTGCCAGGTGATGCCGTTGTCCGTCAGGACCCAATCGATGAGGTCCCGCTCGTGGCGTGCGAACCAGGTGACACGCCAGCGCCAGGGAGCCAGGTCCTGTTCCACCCCCACCTCCCAGGTCCACCCCTTCTCCGGCGTCAGGCCCGGATCACCCCGGCTGAAAGGATCCTCGTAGTAGAGATCGGTGAAGGTTGGTACCCGGTAGACGTTGCCGATACTGGCGCGAAAGGTCCACGACTCCTCCAGCAACCAGCTCATCGCCGCGGTACCCGAGAGTTGGACATCCAGGTTGGACTGCTTGTCCAGCCGTCCGCCCAGCTGCCAACCCAGGTGGTCGCCCCGTCGATCCAGTTCGGCGGACAGGGACAGGCGCCGTCGGAGATGGTTGCCCAGGGCCGGACCGCCTATGCCGCCGCGGATACCCTGGCTGTCGATGTCCTCGTAGACGGCCTCGACCCCCGCGGCCAGGTCCAGATTCTCGCCCACGGTGGCTATGCCCCGCACCTCGCCCGCGATCTTCCTCGTCACGTGGTCGTTGATGTAACGGTCCGGATCATCGCGAAACAGCACAAAGTGGTCGGTGTGGCGACGGAAGAAGAGCCGCGGTTCGAGGTTCATTCCGTCGCCGACACGGGCATTCCAGCGCGCGGAAGCAAAGAGGGTCCGGGTCTGTTCCCACGAGGCCACCGGCGCGTAGAATCCCGTGGCCCCGAAATCACGGTCGGCATAGCCCACGTAGACATCACCCTCGCCATGGCCACTGGTGTGGACCAGGCGCACGGTGCCACTGGCTATGTCCGCTTCATTGGCGCCCTCCAGTTCGTCGCCGTCGTCCTTCACGATCGTATAGCCGTCGGTGTGGAATGCTTCGGCCGAGGCGCGCAGCGCTGTTCTCTCGCCACCCAGGTCCAGGCTGCCCCAGCCACTCCAGGTGCCGTTGCCGCCGCCCAGGGCGCCAAGTTCGGCGGCGGTGCGCCCCAGTGGTCGCCGCGGTACCACGTTGACGGTACCCCCGAAGGCCCCGGAACCGTAGAGCGCCGAGCCGTGACCCGGCAACACTTCCAGACGCGCTATGTCATGCCGGCCCAGGGGCAGGTTCATGAGATGGTGACCGGTCTGGGGATCGGACAGGTCGTAGCCGTCGAGCAGCACCTGCACCTGTTCAAAGCTGGAACCGCGGATGGTCAGGTCCGACTGCACGCCGTATTGCTGACGCTGGCCCGTCACCACCGAGGGCACCATCTGCAGCAACTCCGGTGCCGAGCGCCCCGGCAGGCGTTCCAGGTCCCCTTCGCCCAGCATCGCCACGTGACGGACGAGTCCGGGCAGGGAGGCCGGTACCCGCGATCCCACGACCTCCAGGGTAGGAGAAAGCCACAGGGTATCTCCCTCGACCACGACGAACCCGGAAGTATCGGCCGGGGCCGTGGCCGCCGTGGCTCCGGTGCAGAACACCGCCGCCGCCGAGACGAGAATGATAGCTGGCATCTTCACGTTGCAGTTTCCGTTCCTGTCGGTTCCGGGCAGATATGCGGTGGGACGAAAATAGTGTCGTGTTGCCGGTCCGGCCAGCCCGGAAGGGAGTGCTCAGCCCTGGCGCCTGACTACCACCAGGGTGATGTCGTCGCTCTGGTCCTCGCCGGCGGTATGCTCGGCCACCGCGGCCAGGATGGCTTCCTTGATGCCTACCGCCGGCAGATGGGCGTGGCGTCGGACCACCTCGACCAGGTTCTCCTCGCCGAACATGGCCTCCGGGTCATCCTCCTCTGCCGACGGACCGACCGCTTCGGTAATACCGTCGGTATAGAGTACCACTACCTCGCCCGGTGCCAGGACCACCTCTTCCTGTTCGTAGGTCACGTCGCCGATCATGCCCAGCAGCAAGCCGCCCCGTCTCAGTTCGTCCACCGTCCCGTCGGCCCGCAGGACCAGGGGCGGATTGTGTCCCGCATTGGTCGAGGTCAGGGTCCCGGTTGTGATGTCCAGCACACCGTAGAAGAAGGTGGCGAACATGTGGGAGTCGGTGGAGCGGACTATCAGGTCGTTCACCCGGCCCACTATTTCCGCCACGCTGCTGGGATGGATCACCTGACCGTGCAGGCTGGCCTGCAGGTTCGACATGAGCAGGGCCGCGGGCATGCCCTTGCCCGACACGTCACCCACGGCCACCCCCACCCGCTCCTTGCCCTGGACGATGAAATCGAAGTAGTCGCCCCCCACCTCGCGACTGGGAATGCTGGTGCCGGTGATCTCGTATCCACTGAGCCGCGGCTCCACATCCGGCAGCAGCCGCTCCTGGATCTCGCGCGCCGTCTGCAGCTCGCGGGTCAGGGCCTCCCGGGCCAGGGCATCCTCGCGCCCCTGCTTCACGGCCCGGGTCATGTCGTTGAAGCTGAGGGCCAGGTCGCCGAATTCGTCCTCGTTGGCGATGGCAATGGTGGCGTCCAGGTCTCCGGCGGCCACGGTGCGTGTCCCCCGGTGCAGGGCATGCACCGCCGACACGATGCCCTCGCTGATGCGCACGCCGAAGAACAGGGCGAAGACCTCGATGATCAGGAACAGTGCGGCCACCAGGCCCAGGGCGATGACCACCGCCACGTTGACGTTGTTCTCGCCTTCGAGAAACTCGCCGCGCAGGTCGGTCCAACCCACCTTCAGGTTTATGAAGAGGCTGGTCGATGTGAATCCGTCGTGGGTCAGGCGGTACACGCCCAGCAGGGTGCCGCCGAAATAACGCATGTCTTGCCAGAAGGACGGATCCCCCGACACGTCACGGTAGACCACCTTGCGGCCGGGATAGGCATCGTCGAACCCGGATCCCCGACGCTGGTCCGGGCGGAGCCTGTCCTGCGCAGCTTCCTCGTCCTCGCTATCCCCATCGGTGCCCAATGACTGCAGAGACACTCCGGCCCGCAGTACGCGGGACATCTGCTGCAGGGCCTGCTCACCCAGCAGCCAGGCCCGGACCCGCGGTCTGTCCGACCCCACGTCCTGCCAGCGCATGAGCCACAGGTCACCGTCAGCCACGAACCATGACGTGGTATCCACCACCACGGCCGTACTGTCAGCGGCCTTCTCGCTCAACCTGGCCGCCAGTGCCTGGTGCAATCGCCCCGTCCAGGTCGGAGCCGGTACGGCAACCGCGTTCCCGGACACCACCACCGGATCCGGCCAGGCGAAAGTGGTATCGAAGACTGCCGGCGCCAGGTCCACGCCCCGGTGGACGGCCAGCCGCCATGACTCGGTGATGGCCAGGGCCCGCGCCGCCCGCGCACCGCCCAGACTGGTGTAGACCGTCATGACCGCCAACAGAACCACCAGCACCAGGGGCACGAAGCCGATGAGGAAAGCACTGACCCCCAGCTTGGCTCGCAAGCGCAGGAAGTGCAGGCGCATACCCATGGCCAGGTGGAACATGGAGGCCACCCAGAAATAGGCCAGGGAGAACCAGGCCCAGGTACCCAGGTTGGTCAGGGTGCCGCCGGACCCGGAGGACCGCAAACCCCACGCCGGCACCAACAGGGCCAGGGTCAACAGGCCCAAACCGAAACCCACGGCCCGCCGCCGGTCTCCCACGTGACGCCACGGCTTGTAGGTGCGGACAGTCAGGAAGAAGCCGGACAGGGTCACGCCCGCCACCACACCGCCGGTACCCCCCAACAGGGGTAACAGCACGGTCAACGCCAGGTAGATCATCCACAGGATCCGCCCCCACGTATCCAGCAGCAGAAAGGTGATGGCCAGGACCCAGGACAACACCAGCATGGCCGCTGCCACCGGGGCCAGTACCTCCCCGGCCCAGCCACCGCGAGCCAGCCCTCCCGCCACTGCGGCCAGTGCCGCCAGCAACACCGCCGCCAGGATGGCACGCCAGGCCCTACGGCCACGTGATTCAATGGTCCAGTTCACCGGATTCCGTGCTCCTGCTTGTAGGTGGCCCAATTGTCCTTGAGGTTGCAGAAAGCCTCGAAGTCCCCGGCCAGGAAGGGGTTATTGGTCCGCTCCTGCCCAATGGTGGAATAGGGCATCTCTCCCTCACCCCCGTAGTAGTCGTGCCCGGGAAGGACGCGCAGGTCGTCCGGAAGTTGCAGGACAAGCTGCAGGGATTCCCATTCCTGGCGGGCCGATGACCCCGGAAAATAGGACCCGGTGCCCCCCACTTTGCCGCAGAACAACAGATCCCCGGTGACCAGCACGCCGGGGGCCCGGAAGCAGAAATGATCCGGTGCGTGCCCCGGAGTAGCCAGGGCCTCGATGGCCAGACTACCCGCTCGAACGACCTGTCCGTGGGTCAGACCCTGCCGACCCTCCCGAACGTCACCCCTGAGAATCGCCGCTCCCGTCAATTGGGCCAGGGCTTCGGCCGCACCGTCGTGATCCGGATGACCGTGGGTGATCAGGATGGAGGTGATATTCAACCCGCATTGCTGCGCCACGGCCGCGAACCCCGCGGCGTCGAATCCGGGATCCACGGCTACAGCGTCGCCACCGCCGGGATCTCCCAACAGATAATGGAAGTTGCGGTCACCGCCGAGGTGGATCTGGTAACAGCGCAAGGCGGAGGTACTGAGGTCACGGGTCACGTTGGTCTCCTGGCGGAAGTGGGTGTTGCGCCATCCTAACTTCCCGGTCACCACAGGGCGAGGGGAACCTGAACCGAAGGGTATGGCGGTTTCCGCCACACGTCGTACGCTGACATTACATGGCGGACGAGGGCAAGTCGCGGCAGTTGAAGATCTGTTCCGCCGTGCTGCCGGTGCGCGATACCATCGAGAGGATCATTCATGATGGCAAACACGATCGCCCGCGGGATACGGTCCCGACTGCTGGTACCGGTCCTGATGTTGGCTGCCGGCAGCGCCCTGGCCACGGGCCAGGTGGGCGAACCCGCCGCGGACTTCAACCTGGAAAACGTCGAGGGCGGCTTCTTCACCCTGGACCAGTACCAGTCCGATACGGTGGTTTTCCTGCAGGTCATCGGCTACGGCTGACCGGGTTGCATTGATAACGGCCCCGGTACGGAGGCCATAAACCAGGATTACGCCGCACAACCGTTCCAGGCCCTGGCCATCGACGTCTGGGATGGCCTGCCGGACCAGGTCGCGACCTTCCGGGTCAACGCGACCATTTCGTTCCCCCTGCTCATGCAGGGCTACGCGGCGGGAGTCACTACGGACTACGACTGCACTTTCGACATCTACTTCGTAATCGACAGCGACGGCATCATCCGTTACCGCGGCGATTTCGATGATGTGCTCATCAGGGCCGCACTGGACACGGCCATTGCCGCGCTGGGTGTCTCGGCGACTGACGATGTACCGGCGGCAGGTCACCTCTTGCAGGCCAACTACCCCAACCCGTTCAATCCGCGTACGGTGATCCCGTTCGAGCTGGCGCCGGGTGCAGGCGAGGCGGCTGTTCGTCTGGAGATCCTGGATCTCAGGGGAGCAGTCGTGGCAACCCTGCTGGCAGGACCGCGGTCCCGGGGGCAGCGCCATACCGCCATGTGGGACGGCACGGACCAGACAGGGAGACGACTGGCCAGCGGTGTCTATCTGGCACGACTGAGGGTTGACGGGATCAGCTGGTCACGGCCGCTGACACTCTTGAAGTGATCACCCCAGTGAGTTCGGCCCCAACAGTTCCTCCACCCGTTTCCAATCGGCTTCGGTGGTGATCTTCCAGTTCCTGTGGTCTCCCTCCACGATGGTGGGAGCGTGACCGCGGTCCGCCATGAGACTGCCGTCGTCGGTGAAGCGGGCACCGGTATTGGTAGCCCAGCGATGGGCCTCCAGCAGCAGGTCCCAGCGAAACACCTGAGGTGTCTGCACGGCCCGCAGGCGCGGCCGGTCCAGGTAGGTGGCATGCCCCTCCGCGTCGCCGTCCATGCGGATCACCGTGTCGGCCAGGGGAATACCCGGTACGGCGCCGCCGTGGTTGATGGCCGCCACACACAGGCTGTCCAGCAGCTGATCACTGGCAAAAGGCCGCGCCGCATCGTGCACCGCCACCAGGTCATCGTTCGCCGGCAGGTGTTCGCTGGCGGCCAGGGCTTCAACGGCATTGCCGGTGGACCGGGTTCGTGTCTCGCCCGCCGGCGCCAACAGCCACGGCAGGTCGAGAGGGCCCAACAGGGGTGTCAGGGCACTGTTGGCCTCGTCCCGCCAGGCCGATGGCACCGCCACGGTGACGGTAACTGCCCGGGGCTCCACGTTCAGGAAATTCTGCAGGCTGACGGTGAAGAGCATGCCACGGCGCGTGGTGCGGAACTGCTTGGGCGGCAATTCGTCCTGCCCTGCGCGCAGACCCTTGCCCCCGGCCAGCAGGATCAGGTGCAGATTCGGTTTTGTTTCGGGCATATTATCTCCTCAGGCACGGGCGGCGCGTCCGCCCGGTTCCAGGGCCAGGGCCACGGCGGATTCGACACTGTCCGCGATGACCATCTCCAATCCTTGCTGGGCCGCCGTGGCGGCACCGTCCGGCTCGGCCAGAATCGCGCGCCGGAAACCGTGTCGAGCCGCCTCGCGCAGCCGGGAGTCCCGGTCCGCGACCCGCCTCACCTCCCCAGTCAGGCCCACCTCTCCCAGCACCAGGGTATCGGCCCGTACCGGCTTGTCCCGCAGGGACGAGGCCAGGGCAGCCAGGATAGCCAGATCAGCGCCGGGATCGTCGATGCGACCACCGCCCGCCACCTTCACGAAGATATCGCATCCGGCCAGGTCCAGTCCCGCCCGTTTTTCAAGAATGGCCGCCAGCAGGGCCACACGCTTGCTGTCCACTCCCTGCACCACACGCTGGGGCGTACCGTAGCGCGCGGACGATACCAGGGCCTGCACTTCCACGAGGAAGGTGCGCGAACCGTTGCGCACGGCGCAGACAGCTGCGCCGGGTTCATGGCCCCGCCGCTCGCCCAGAAACAGCACGCCGGCCTGGTCCACCGGCACCAGTCCGTCGGCGCGCATCTCCATCACCGCCAGTTCACCGGTGGTACCGAAGCGGTTCTTCACCGCCCGTACCAGACGGATGGCGCCACCACCGGAACCCTCGAAGTAGAGTACGGTGTCCACCATGTGTTCCAGCAATTTGGGCCCGGCCAGATCACCGCTCTTGGTGACATGCCCCAACAGGAACAGGGGACAACCGCTGCGGCGGGCGAAATCGGCCAGCACGCCGGCACAGTAGCGGATCTGGGTCGGCGCACCGGGGTAGGCTTCCACTTGCTCGCTGTGCAGGGTCTGGATGCTGTCGGCGATGACCACGCACGGCGGCGGATCAGCGCCGGCTTCCTCGCGATCACGGGTCAGGATCTCCAGCAGGCTTTCCAGTTGGACCTCGGCGATGATCGAGAAGCCTTCCTCCTGGTCAGGCTTGAAGCCCAGGCGTTCGGCGCGCATGCGGATCTGGGCAGGGGACTCCTCGCCGGCCACGTAGAGTACGCGTATCCCCTGGCGTACCCACCACAGTCCCAGGCCGGTGAGCAGGGTGGATTTGCCCACGCCGGGTTCACCGCCCAGCAGCACCACCGAGCCCTCCACCAGACCACCACCCAGCACGCGGGATATTTCGACGGGTTCGACCCTCAAACGGGCTTCCGCGGCTGACGAGATCCGCGCCAGGGGCACCGGGGCGGCTCCCGGTTGCATCCTGCCGCTGCCGGCAGCGAAACCGACGGCACCACCGGTATCGGGCGCCTTGAAGCCGCGTGCACCCTTGGCAGCTTTGCCCGTTGCGGCGACCTTCATCTCTTTCATGGTGTTCCAGGAGCCGCAACCGGGACAGCGTCCCAGCCAGCGCAGTTCCTCGTGGCCACAGTCGGTGCAGAAGAAGTGGGTGGATGTCTTGGCCATGTCATATCCCCATGCTACAGGCAACAATGGCCCGGCGTGTCGGCCGGACCACTGCGGTCGGGCATCGAAGTGGGTCCGTCAGCGCAGCAACGTCATTTTGCGCTGGCGCACGGCCCCGTCCGGCGTGACCAGACGGTACAGGTAAATACCGCTGCCGACGGTGCGACCGTGCCGATCCCGCCCGTCCCACACCCGCCGGTACAATCCGGCGGCCAGTTCCTCGTCGAGCAGGTCGCGGACCAGCATACCACGCAGGTCGTAGACTGCCAGCCGCGTTCTGCCTCCACGAGCCAGTTCGAAACGGATTCCGGTACGTGGGTTGAAGGGATTGGGCACATTCGGCAACAGCCGGTCCCCCGGTCCGGGAACAACGTCCCCTGCCGTTGACACCTCGTCGATGTACGTCAAGTTCAGGCTCCAGCCCTGGAGCGTTCCGGTCTGCCCCGCCACCTCATCGTAGATATACAGTAACCAGAGCCCTTCGCTGCTCTCACCACGGAAGTCGTCCAGATCACCCGGACCATCCACCGTCAGGGTCGCCGGCCAGTTGCCCGCCAGATCGGCAGTACCGGCACCGCTGCGGTTGTGCAGCATGACATGGGTCCCCAGGGGGCTGACCAGTTCCGCCCGCAACTCACCCACGTCCGGATGGACCAGATCGATGTCCACCGACAGGTTCCAGATCTCTCCACCGGCACCGGCGCCAAGTACCACCTGGCCGTAGACTCCGGTGGGATCATCGTCCGGAACGGGATAGGAAGTCGGATCAACGAGGGTGGTGTCCCGTGTATCCATGGCGATGATATCCATGGTGCGGGTCCCGGTGGACGTGGTGTTGGCCAAAGCCGCCTGATCGCGGACCGTCAGATCGTAGGTCAGACGATCACCCGCGGCGATTTCGTCCACCGTCAGTGGAAACACCAGCGACCAGACCCCGTCGCCGAAATCCACCAGGGGGTACGGCCCCTGTTCCAAACCGCCGTTGAGACGGAAATGCAGATCGACACCGGCCACACCCAGATTGTCATCCGCGGTGCAGGACAACAGAGGCGGCCACACGTACAGGGTCTGGTTGCCCACCGGGAAATGGCTGATCACCGGCGGCGTGGTATCCGGTCCCACCACGAAGGAGTGCCGACGCGACGGTGCCCGTACCGGATCGGTTACCGTTACGTTTTCGGCGTCCGTTCCCGTCAGGTAGTAATCCACCGTGGTACCGTTCGGCTGGCCGGGAATGTCCGCGATCCAGGACACGGGACCACCCCCGGTAGGCATCAGTTCCACGGTCTGCCAGTTCCCGGCGTCCACTCGCCACAGCAACTGCGGCGGGGCGGCCCCCAGGCCCGCCCGGGCCGTTATGAAGGTGCCCACGGCATAGGGGCCGGATGTACTCTCCGTGTCACGCTGCGGCGTATGTCCGAATACCGGCCCGAACCAGGTCACGGCTGCGTAGGCGTCCACCACACCCCAGCCCAGGTCATTATCGGGTGCGCCGGGCTGGCTCGCAGTCTGGCGCAGGGCTTCGCGTACCTGGATGGGGGTCAACTGGGGCGCCCGCTCGAGCACGAGGGCTGCCACACCACTGATCAGCGGGCAACTGAACGACGTGCCGCTGGCCGTTCCGTAGCCCCGGTCGTCGTTGGGATTCGCCACCGTGTTGGACACACCCCTGGCTGCCACATCGGGCTTGATGCGCCCGTCGGCCGTGGGCCCGGGAGACGAGAACCAGGCCACCAGCCCGTCGTTGTCCACCGCACCCACGGTGATGACACTGTCCGCGTCCGCGGGAGCGATAAGGCTGCCGGTAGTCAACCGGTCATTGCCCGCCGAGGTAACCACGAGCAGTCCCCGGGCCGCTGCCTGATCCGCCGCGCGGGTCGTCACGGCAGTGTTGCCGTCCAGATCCTCGAATTCGTACCAGTCGATGTAGCCCAGGGACGAGGAGATGATATCCGCGCCGTTGGCTTCAGCCCACTCCAGGCCGGCCACCCAGTTGTCCTCCTCCGCGGGAACCTCCTCCGTCAGGTGCTCGGTACGGGCCAGCAGTACCGACACGCCGAAGCCCGGGGAGATCATGCGGCCCGGGCGATGCGCTGCCACGTTGGAGAGGGTCATGGTGCCATGGTTGCGTGAGCCGCTGGGATCCGTCTCCTCTTCGTCGACAATGGGATCGCCGTCGACGAAGTCCCAGGCGTCCAGCACCGGGATGTGTCGCAGGGCTTCGTGGGTGGTACGAAACCCGGTGTCGAGTATACCCACCACCACATCGGCGCCGGTCAGTCCCAGGGCGTGGACCGCTTCCACGTTGAGCTGCTGTATCGCCTGCAGGCTGCCACCGTAGTCCCAGGTCCGATCGGCGGCGGCGGACTTGTCCTTGGGCCCGACCACAGCTTCAGGAAGCAGCGGCTCCAACGGTGGCGCAGGACGACGGGTCGTAGCCACCAGATCGATACGTGCCACTTCGGGCCGATCAGCCAGGCGCTGCAACTGGGCGTCGGTAACCAGAAAACTGGCTGCGTTGAGCCAACGGCTCGTATGCCGCAGTTCGGCGCCCACAGCACGGGCGGCCCCCAGATAGGAGGGGTGTACCGGCAGATCTCCCGCGTCCACCGGCAGGACGTCGGCACCACGGACCCTGGCCCGCCGGGCAATCACGCGCGGGGACAGCTCTGCTGCCAGTTGCTCCAGGGCCATGGCGAGTGGGGCACCGGACAGGCCCTTGTCCCGGTAGAATACCCATACCAGCAGACGGCCGTCGTCCCGGCGAGCAGGGGAATCCACGGCAGCCAGTGCAGCGGCGGCGCGCGGAGCCATGGACGCACTGGTAGCAGTAGCGATCAGGGGCAGAACCGCCACCAACAGCAACACGGTTACGGGCACAATACGACGGATCATGGTCCCCTCCAGGACATGGGTTCTTGATGAATGATTATAACATGATATGACGCCTGAGGCGGCATCAACCCATATCGTTCACGCTACTCAAGGTATGATTATCGGCGAGTTAACAACAGCCTGCTAGTTGGCCAGGCCCGACCCGCCGCCTGCGGGGCCGCCCGCTTCGTCATCCACCAGTCCCATTTCCACGAGGATGTTATAGAGCCACATCTGGGCCTCAGGCGAACGATTCCAGCTCTCACCCAGCATCTGGGCGCAGACCATGGCTTCATCCTCGCTGCCCGACTCCAGATAGGGCGCGACTACCGGCTCGGCCTCCGGGTCCCCCATATTGACGAACCAGGGCGCCACGTAGGGATTCGCCTCCATGGCCTGGTGCAATGCGTCCAGGGCCGCGTCCTGGTCGTCTACCAGTAACAGCAGCAGGACCCAGGACCAGGCCGCCACCGTGCCATCATCTTCAATGTCCTCCAGCAGATCCCCCGAACGCTGGCTCTCGCCCATTGCCAGGTAGTAGCTTACCAGTAGCAGGCCGTTGCCCATGTGGTCGGCGGGATCAAGGTCCAGGAGGTTCTCGTAGAGATCCACCGCATCCAGGCGACGCCCCACCTGCCACATGAATTCAGCCAGATGTTTGACGGTGCGCATATAGGGGCGGGCCTGCACCATGGGCCAGAAGTCTCCCATGAACTCGGCAAAGAACTCCTCGCCCAGACAACGTTCACCGCATGTGGCGGCGTGCTCCATGGCGGCCACCAGTTCACCGGCGTCCTCGCAGGTCAGGATGGCGTGCAGGGTCAGGGCGTCGCAGTTTTCGGGGTCCAGTTCCAGGGCCTGGCGGACCAACTCCCCGGCCTGATCGCCGTTTCCGGACTCGTAGGCCTGGAAAGCCAGTTCCTGCGCCAGTTCCCGGGGGTGGTTTTGCAGTTCCTCGAGCCGCCGTTCGAACAAGCCGTCCGCCACCTGGTCGGCAATCGCGTCGAGGAACTCCTCCTCTGACTCGTACTGTGCTTCCTCCTGCAACATGGCGTGGCGCATGAGGCGCTCGATCATGAACGGCGTGTCGGGCTGCTGGCGGTTGTCGGTGGTCATGGTCTTGTTCTCCACAGTCTGGTCCGGTTATTTAACGTTGATCCGGAAATGGTAGGAAGTGGGAGCGTTGGCGTCAAAGTCTCGTTGGAAAGTGCACGGACCGTGCCGTCGCAGCCAGGCAGTTCCAAAGTGCGATACATCCACGCGCACCACTTCATGAAGCCCGGCATTGTGGAAAATTAATTATACAAGATCTTTTTTGCCTTTATATAATAATCCGTGTCAAACTCAGCCTTCAATGTCATGGCGTTCCTGCTCGACCATCATATCGAAAAGGGGATCGCTGACAGGCAATAATTTGCCATTTGTCTGGGCGGATACATATGTCCAGTCCTTACCGACGCTTTGCCCTGCTCGTGCCCTCCCCGGGAGTCCGCGCCTTGCCAACACCACCACCACTGCAGATCGGTTTGCTGAACATGATGGCCGACGGCGCTCTCAAGGCCACCGAACGCCAATTCCAGCGCCTGCTCGGTGGCCGCGGCGGACCGGATGACAGCACAGCCAGGGCAGCCTGCGTCCTGCACCCCTTCTCCTTCCCCCGGATCCCGCGCGGTGCGCAGGGTCGCACCTATATCGCCGACCATTACGAGGACTTCGCGACCATCACCCGCCGCGGGCTGGATGCCCTCATCATCACCGGCGCCAACATCGCCACCGCCGAACTGGAAAAGCAGCCGTTCTGGCAGTCACTGCTGGACGTCATGGCCTGGGCCGAAAGTAATGTGCGTTCGACACTATGCTCCTGTCTCGCCACCCACGCGGTGCTGGAGTTCCGCTACGGACAACGCCGCCGCCGGATGCCTGAAAAGTTATGGGGCGTGTATCCGCACCTGGTTGTCGCACCCGGGCATCCGCTGGTGCGCGGATTGGCTGCCACGGTTGATGTACCCCACTCGCGGCACAACGAAATCACTGCCGCACAATTCGAGGCCGCCGGGCTGAAGGTCCTGGTGGCAGGCCCCGGGGGAGGCGCACACCTGGTGGTATCGGCGGACGGACCACCGTGCTCGCTGGTGATGTTGCAGGGACACCCGGAGTACGATGATGTGAGCCTGCTCAAGGAATACAAACGGGAGATTGCCCGCTTCGTCGCCGGCGAAAGAGCCGACTATCCACCGCTGCTGGAGCAGACCCTGGATACGAGCGGGGAGGCACTCTGTCTCGATCACCGAAGGCAGACACTGGCGGCCCTGGGCAATGGTGGTGACAGGCCGGATTTTCCCGAGACCGGATTGCTGCCCCATGTGCGGGGCACGTGGCACGATGCCGCATCCAGGGTGGTTCTAAACTGGGTGGAGGCCCTGCACGCGGATGAACCGGGGCCGGGTTGAAACCGGCGGGCTGCGCCATATCGAACGCGGCGTTCCCATGCTATCATCCCCGCACTCTCTCACCGACCATCGCGAAAGGACACGCCTACATGTCCCGATTTCCCATCCTCGGTCTAGCCCTGGGCAGCGGCGGGGCCCGTGGTCTGGCCCACGCCGGCGTCCTGCAGGCCCTCGAGGAAGCCGGTATCCGCGCCGACCTGGTGGCCGGTACCAGCATGGGTTCCATCGTGGGCGGACTATACGCCCAGGAGCCGGATCCCCAGCGGGTCTGGACGCGCCTGCAGGCCTACGTGGAGAACGAGGAGTTCGCGTCCTACTGGGCCCCATTCGTGCCCCGCGACGATGAGGAAGCCCGGGATCCCCAGAGCCGGTTGACGGGTATCTACGACTTCATGCAGCGCAAGCTGATCACCGTCAAGACCGTGACCAGGCCCTGGCAACAGGACGCAGCTCGCCTGCGCGATCCCCTCGAAACCCTTTTTGGACCCATCGACTTCAGCGAACTGACGATCCCTTTTGCTGCCGTGGCCCTGGACCTGGTGTCCGGTGACAAGGTCGTCTACACGTCGGGCCAGGTGGTGGACGGCATCTATGCCAGCAGCGCCATCCCCGCCATCTTCCCTCCCGTGCAGATCGACGGGAGCATGATCGTGGACGGCGGCGGGCCCTTTCGGGTGCCCGTGGATGCCTGTCGCGATCTGGGCGCGGACATAGTGGTGGCGGTGGACATTCCGGCCTTCGAGGAAACCCGGTTCGGCACGGGCCTGGACCTTATCCTGCGCAGCAACACCATCGCCCGCCAGCGGCTGAACCGTTTCGTCCTGGCCAGTGCCGACTTCGTCATCCGCCCCGACGTGACGGATTACCATTGGGCCGACTTCGCCAACGGACACGTGGCCAGGGACCGGGGATACGAAGCGGCACGAACGGCGATGCCGGCGCTGCAGAAACTCCTGCGCGAGCGGGCGAGTCTGTCCTATCGGGTGCGACAGGGGCTCGGCAAGCGCCTGGGTCTGGCCTAGCCCGACCGCAACGCGCCGCGGTATTCCAGGGAAGCCACCACCAACGCAACGGCCACCGCCAGGTCCACGCCCCCGAGCAGGCCCAGTCCCAGGGGATGACCGGCAAGCACGCGCTTCAGCACGTACATCAACACGACCATGGCCAGGATAAAGGCCAGCAGCTGGGGCGGATAGATGTGCCACGGCCACATGCGCTCCGTGGTCTCCGTGAAACGCTGTACGTTGCGGCGCATGCGCTTGCGCATGACGAGGTTGGCCTTGATTGCTCCCAGGAGTACCGCCACCGGCGCAATCCAGGCCAGATGCCAGGTGGGCAGGCCACCGTCCAGGGC
>Ga0164315_10000960_pt1 | contig 21139 bp, 18 predicted proteins | sample GuaBasSedimGuay6_FD_113737 | JGI IMG/M metagenome (GOLD analysis project Ga0164315, IMG submission 113737) | Subseafloor sediment microbial communities from Guaymas Basin, Gulf of California, Mexico - Guay6, Core 4569-2, 0-3 cm | ecosystem: Environmental > Aquatic > Marine > Hydrothermal vents... | reverse complement strand
TTTTTCTGAACGTTGGATGCGTGGTGAGTATGAACATGAGGACAGTATTAAATTTGATAATACTCAGAAGTTCGTTACCGCCGGTGGTAAAACTGTATATGGTGGTGGTGGGATCATGCCGGATGTATTTGTCCCGGTTGACACCTCCGGAGCCTCAGAGTACTATAACAAGATCCGGAGTCTTGGTCTGATGTATCGCTTTGCTTTTTACTATACAGATATTCACAGGTCTTCTCTCGATAAGTTCACCACTGCCCGGGATATTGAAGGCTATTTAGATGACCAGGATCTCCTGCCCCAGTTTATCAAATATGCCAGTGGTAAAGGAGTCCCGGCCGATTATAAGGACATCAGAACTTCCGAAGAAGTCCTTAAAAAGACCATCAAGGCCTATGTGGCCAGAAATATCATCGACAATGATGGATTCTATCCCATTATTGCAGATATTGACCAGACCCTTAAAGTGGCCATCGATACCATTGCCACCCTTTAATCCTTCCTTCCGATTAAACCTTTTTCTGTATTCATTATCAAAGAGACAGATGCAATTGCTATTTGTCTTACTTAATTTTTAATGATATGAATACACGAATTATAAAAACAGCAGGAGCCCTTCTACTTGGGTTCCTAATGATCACAGCAGTCAACGCCCAGAACCGTCAGGGTGGAAGGGGCCTCGGACCCTGTGGCTCAGGAGATGGTCCTGCATATGGCAGAGGCCTGAATCAAACTGATAATGTACCTTATGGAAGAGCGGGTCAGTTCACCAGACTTGATCTAAGTGAAGAACAGCAGGCGAAAATGACCTCTCTGCGTACCGACCATTACAAGGAAATCACCCCATTGAGGAATAAAATGTCAGAACTGAAGGCCAGGGAACGTACCCTGCTATCGGAGGAGAGTATCGATATGAAAGCGGTCAACAAGACCATCGATGAGCAGACCGATCTGATGAACAGCATGAGAAAGCTGCAGGTTGAACACCAACTTGCGGTGAAAAGCAATCTTACAGATGAACAGGTAATGAAGCTTCAACAACGCAGGCAGTTTTCCAGAAGGAACGGTATGCATGGGAAAAGTGGCCACAGAGGCGCAAGATATAACGGTGGTAAGGGCATGGGCCAGAGCTACCGGGGAATATAAGGGTTAGTGAATACAGCGAGTCAGACCTGTCGGATCTGATCTTTAGGGATCATGAACGGCAGGTCTTTTTTATTCCTTGGACAGCAAACTGTCAATAAGATCATAGGTTCCCTATAGGGGGGTATTCCTTTGATATCAAATTCACTCCTCCAGGCCAGTGATTCTTCATGACTTATATGTCTTTAAGAAAGACACAAATGTATTTACAAGCTTCTCCGGCTCTTCCATAAAACCCATATGACCGCTATCCTCCAAACGCAGCACACGGGCATGGGGAGCCAGGGAAGCCAGTTTTTCAAATACCTCCACCGGGATATAGTTGTCTTTCATCCCCCCAATTAACAGGAGGGGCAGTTCCGGGTTCTGTAAAACAGCTGTACGATCGGGTCGTTCCTTCATTCCGTTCAGCAGGGCAATCATCCCATCATCCGGAGACATCAGTGCCATCTGTTTTAGGCTTTCAACCTGAGGGGACATGCGATCCAGATTATCAGAGGCAAAAGCTTTGGGGATATTGACCAGCACAATCTGTCTCTTTTTCCCACAGAGTACCAGGCTGATCTCACGTTCACGATTCTCCCGCTTCTCTTCGGTATCTGCAAAAGGGGTGGAATGAACCAGTGCATAGCCGGCTAATCTTTCAGGAAAAAGATCTGCAAATGCCATACATACATAGCCCCCCATGGAGTGCCCGGCAAGGAATATTTTCGGGATCCCTTCCGCATCAAGAATGGCCCTTAGCGCAGCTGCGAGTTCATCCATGGTGTGCACCCTTCCCCAACAGCCCGAGTCTCCATGACCGGGAAGATCCGGAACAATAAAGCGAAAGCCTGCTGGCATTTGTTCGGTAAATGACTGCCATATCTTTCCACGCTCCAGGTACCCATGCAGCAAGACAATGCACTTCCCCTCACCGTAATCTGAGTAGACCAAATCGCATTCCCTGAAAGATATTCGTTTTTCCATGGCTTCTTAAGAGTTTCTGTTCATCAGTTCTTCAATCTCATCCGCTTCAATGGGTATATCTTTCATCAGGTCGACCGGTCCATTGTCGGTGATTAAAATATCATTCTCAAGCCGGATTCCCAGCTTCTCGTCCGGAATATAGATGGCAGGCTCACAGCTTAACACCATTCCAGCTTCAAAAGGTAAGGTACGGTCGAAGGAATCATGAACATCCAGTCCCATGGAATGAGAAGTGCCATGCATAAAGAATTTTTTCCACAAAGGTTCTGCATCCGCATTTGTCTCCACATCTTCACGGGAATAGAGTCCCAGGGCAATATGCTCCTCTTCCCACAAATGTCCCACAGCCTGATGAAAATCGGACATTAGAGTGCCCGGAACCATTAGATCAATTGCCTTCCTAAAGACCCTGAGTAACGCATCATAGAGCATTCGCTGTCGCGTGGTAAAGCGTCCGTTTACCGGAATGGTTCGGGAGCAATCGGCAGCATAGTGGTTTACTTCGGCTCCGAAGTCCATCAATAACAACTCCCCTTCCCCACAGATACAGTTGTTCTCCACATAGTGAAGAACCAGCGCATTCTTCCCACTGGCCACAATAGGTTCAAAGGCATGCCCCTCCGCTCCTAAGCCAATAAATTCACCAATGATCTCCGCCTCTACCTGGTACTCATATATTCCGGGTTCAAGCTTCTTTAGCACCCTCAGGAATGCTGAATGGGTGATGGCGACTGCCTTAATAATCTCTTCGATTTCCTCCGGCTGTTTGATTCTTCTGAGACTTTGAAGCAAAGGCGCCAAAGATGTACTTTTGGAATTATGAGCATCTCTGTCTTCGTGCGAGGCCCCGGCTTCATGGTCGGTATAAACCAATGTTTCATCGCCAAGGATTAGTTTAAGGAAGACATCCTGCTCTTCAAGCCACCGGACCTGGCCAATCCCGGAGAGTGACTTAAGCTCTTCCTGACCGGGAATATGTCCCGCCCATAGTTCAGATTTATGGGTGGGTCTTTTGATAAACAGAACCTCCCTGAGATCGGGATCGGGGTGATCGGGAGCAAAGGCAAACGCACTCTCCTCCAGGTTGATCCCTGTAAGATAGAAAAAGTCTGACTGCTGTCTGAAGGGGTAAAACTGATCTCCGTTCCTCATCTTTCTTAGACCCGATCTGGTCAGTGCCACAGCTCCCGGAGACATCATGGAAGCAAGCCTGGCCCTGTTACGAATAAATAGTGCAACCGGAATAGCCTGTGATTTCATTTGATAACTATGACATTACTTAGAAGGTGTTTAAACTGTTGTAAGAAACATTTTACACCCTGTTAGGAGAATCAGAAAATCTTATATTTGTTAACTGCCTTTTGCAATTTAAGTAACTTATTTTAATTGTAATCATATGTCTGGAATATTCACCTCTTCCCTTGGGAAGAAACTTTTGATGTCTCTGGCTGGAATTTTTCTTATCGTTTTCCTGCTGGTTCATATGGGGCTCAATCTCCTGCTCATCATTTACGAAGACCCCATGGTCTACAACAAAGTGGCCCATTTTATGTCCTCAAGCATCCTGATCAAGATCTTCGAAATCATCTTGTTTGGAGGTTTCCTGCTGCATATTATCTATGCCCTGATTCTCCAGATTCAGAATTGGATTGCAAGGCCAAGCCGGTACAACAAAGCCAATTACTCGAACACCTCGTTCTTTTCGAAGTTCATGATTCATACGGCAATAATCACCCTGACCTTCCTGGTGATCCATATGATGGATTTCTATATTAAAGCCAAACTTGGTCATGCCAGCGAAATTATAGTGGATGGGGTTGTCTATCATGATTTTGTCTCGGAAGTTGTAGATAAATTCAAAATACTGCCCTTTGTGATCTTCTATATCGCAGCGTTTGTCTTCCTGGGCTTCCATCTGATGCACGGATTCCAGTCGGCCTTTAAAACCCTTGGGATGGATAACAGAAAATATACACCGGTGATTCAGGTACTGGCCATTTTTTACTGTACCCTGGTTGTGGCCGGATATTCGATCATTCCTGTGATCATCTACTTCTCATAACAATAACAGATACCCAATATGGTAAAACTACAATCCAGGATACCCGAAGGACCCCTGGCTGAAAAATGGTCAAACTACAAATCCAACCAGAACCTGGTTAATCCGGCCAATAAGCGTAAGCTGGATGTGATAGTTATCGGGACCGGTCTTGCCGGTGCAGCAGCAGCAGCCTCCATGGCGGAAATGGGATTTAAAGTTAAATCCTTCTGCTACCAGGACAGCTCCAGGCGGGCTCACAGTATTGCGGCCCAGGGTGGCATAAATGCAGCAAAGAATTATCAGAATGACGGCGACAGCACCTACCGCCTCTTTTACGACACCATCAAGGGAGGTGACTACCGCTCCAGGGAAGCCAATGTATACAGGCTTGCAGAGGTGAGCAACGATATCATAGATCAGTGCGTTGCACAGGGCGTACCCTTCGCCCGTGAGTATGGGGGAACCCTGGATAACCGCTCCTTTGGAGGAGCACTTGTTTCCAGGACCTTCTACGCACGCGGACAAACAGGGCAACAGCTTCTTCTGGGTGCCTACCAGGCGTTGAGCCGACAGGTAAAGAAGGGCAATGTGGAGATGTATCCCCGCATGGAGATGTATAACCTTGTAATGGTCGATGGAAAAGCCCGGGGGATTATTGCCCGCGATGTAATCACAGGCAAACTTGAACGCTACAGTGCCCATTCAGTGGTACTGGCATCGGGAGGTTATGGAAATGTATACTTCCTCTCTACCATGGCCATGGGGGCCAATGTCAGCGCTATCTGGCAGTGCTATAAGAAGGGGGCTATCTTTGGAAATCCCAGTTTTATTCAGATTCATCCCACCTGCATCCCGGTCCATGGTGAAGACCAGTCAAAACTCACCCTGATGAGTGAGAGCCTGCGGAACGACGGGCGTATCTGGGTTCCTAAAAAGAAGGAAGATGCTCTAAAACTTCAGAAAGGAGAGATAGGGGGTGTGGATATTCCGGAAGAGGACCGCGATTACTACCTGGAAAGGCGCTACCCGGCATTTGGGAACCTGGTTCCCAGGGATGTGGCCTCGCGTGCCGCCAAAGAGCGCTGCGATGCAGGCTACGGCGTCAACTCAACCGGTCTGGCTGTGTTCCTTGATTTTAAAGATGCGATCAAGCGACTTGGGAAAGATGTGATAGAGGCCAAATATGGCAACCTTTTCCAGATGTATGAAAAGATTACCGACGATAACCCTTACAAGAATCCCATGATGATCTATCCGGCCATCCACTACAACATGGGTGGAATGTGGGTCGATTATGAACTGCATACCACCATACCCGGACTCTTTGCCACCGGCGAATCCAATTTCTCCGATCATGGTGCCAACAGACTGGGGGCCTCAGCCCTGATGCAGGGACTTGCAGATGGCTATTTTGTGCTGCCCTATACCATTCAGAATTACCTGGCCGATGAGATCAATACACCCAGGTTTAAAACGGATATCCCGGAATTTGATACAGCGGAAAAGGAGGTACAGGATCAACTTGAGAAGCTGATGGATGTGAAAGGTACCATGAGTGTGGATACCCTCCATAAAAAACTTGGAAAAATCATGTGGGAGGGTGTTGGAATGGCCCGGAACAAAGAGGGCCTGAAGAAAGCTATTGAGGAGATCGCAAAACTGAAGGAGGAATTCTGGTTTCATGTGAATATTCCGGGAGAGCTGAACGACCTGAACCAGGAACTTCAGAAAGCAAGCCGTCTGGCCGATTTCATAGAGCTGGGTGCTCTTATGGCCAGGGATGCTCTTCACAGGGAAGAGTCATGTGGGGGGCACTTCAGGGAGGAGTTCCAGACCGGAGAGGGAGAAGCGCTGCGTAATGACAAGGATTTTACCTATGTGGCCGCCTGGGAGTATAAGGGGGACGATAAGGAACCTGCGATGCATAAAGAGGTCCTCAATTTTGAATACATCGAAGTCAAACAAAGGAATTATAAATAAGAGATATACTGCCATGAACCTGAATCTGAAACTGAAAGTCTGGCGACAAAGGGATCCCAATACCAGGGGTAAGTTTGTAAACTACCAGCTCAAAAATATTTCAACCGACAGCTCCTTTCTGGAAATGCTGGATGTACTGAACGAAGAGCTTATTACCAAAGGTGAGGAACCGGTTATTTATGACCACGATTGCCGGGAGGGTATCTGTGGAGCCTGTGGCCTGTATATCAACGGGAGGCCACATGGTCCCGATTCACTGATCACGGTTTGCCAGCTCCATATGCGTAAGTTTAAAAATGGGGATACTATTGTCATTGAACCCTGGAGAGCCAGAGCGTTCCCGGTGATCAGGGACCTGATGGTGGACCGTAATGCATTTGACAAGCTGATCCAGGAGGGAGGCTATGTCTCGGTCAATACGGGTAGTGCACCCGATGCCAATGGCATCCCCGTGAAGAAGGAGAAAGCCGAACTTTCCATGGATGCAGCTGCTTGTATCGGTTGCGGAGCTTGTGTGGCCGCCTGTAAGAATGCATCGGCCATGCTGTTTGTGGGTGCCAAAATATCACATCTCACTCTGCTTCCGCAGGGCAAGGTGGAGGCCCGGGACCGGGTCCTCGATATGGTGACTAAAATGGATGAACTGGGCTTTGGAAGCTGCACCAATACTGGTGCCTGTGAAGCAGAATGCCCCAAGGGAATCAAGCTCACCAATATTGCACGTCTGAACAGGGAATATTACACTGCGCTGGTCTAATCGCCCAACGCCCTTCTCCTCAATTCACAGGTGAGTCAGCCATGAAGTAACAAGATAGTGGCATTTATACTTTCATGGTTTCCTCAACCTCATCCACAGTTTTGGGGATGGGTGTTCCCAGTACCTTGCTTCCTGCATCGGTGATGAGGACATCATCTTCGATCCTGACTCCACCTAATCCACGGTACTTTTCTACCTGATCGTAGTTGATGAATTGTGCGTGCTTATGTTCCCCTTTCCACTGATCAATCAGGGCCGGGATAAAATAGCAACCCGGCTCATTGGTAATCACAAAACCAGGTTCCAGTTCACGTCCCAGTCTCAGATAGGCAGTCCCAAACTGTTCGCTTCGTTTCAGCGACTCGCTGTAACCCACATTATTTTCGCCCAGTCCCTCCATATCATGAACATCCAATCCAAGCATATGACCCAGTCCGTGCGGAAAGAACAGCGCATGTGCACCCGCTGCCACGGCTTCATCCAGATCGCCTTTCATAAGACCCAGCTCTTTTAGTCCACCCGCTATGATCCGGGCAGCCATCAGGTGGACCTCTCTGTAGGTCCGACCGGGGATGGATGCCTTGATGGTTTCCGTATTGGCCTTTAGCACGATGTTATAAATATCACTTTGCTGTGTAGAGAATTTCCCTCCCACAGGAAAGGTCCTGGTAATATCGCTGGCATAGCACATGGCTGTCTCTGCACCCGCATCACAAACTACCATTCTTCCTTCCCGAAGCTCATTGCCGTGATAGTGATTGTGCAGGGTCTGACCATCCATACTCAGGATAACGGGAAAAGAGACAGGGCCTCCATGGGAAAGTGCGATCCCCTCGATGGCTCCGGCCAACTCCCGTTCATAATTGCCGGGATAAGCCATTTTCATAGCTGTGGTATGCATAATCGAGGCCACATCCACTGCTTTCTCAATCTCTCTGATCTCACTTAGATCCTTGATGGAACGTAGCTTCACCACCGCTGCAATTAGTTCCTGCGAAACCAAGTTCTTTACGCCTTCGTAATCCACTCCCATCAACTCCGCCAGTGCTACCATATGGTCGCCCCGGTATGGGGGAAGCAGGTGTACTTTCCGTCCCGATTTCAATGCCTGCTTCAGAACGTCGCCAAGCTCTTTCAGGGATGCAGAAGAATCAATCCCAACTCGAGCAGCCAGATCGCTTACTGCGGGCTGCTCTCCCATCCAGATAATATCATCGATGTCGCTATCATTGCCATAGAGTGTATCCTTGTCATTGTCCACATCGCACACGCCGTAAAAGCCGGGTTTGTCGATCCCGAAAAAATATAAAAAGCTGCTATCCTGCCTAAAGTGGTAGGTATTGGCCCTGTAATTCATGGAACTCTCCTCATTGCCTGGAATCAGGATGATTCCATCACCAAGCTCTTCACGCAACATCTTTCTTCGTTGCCAGTAAACCTCTTTTGCAAACATAATTCTCGTTGTTTTTTGTAAAGATTTCGATAAGAAATTAAATGTAGCCTCATTTTTTGATAAACGGCCTTATCCGGACAAGAAGTTTTTTTAAATACGGTTCTGTTCCAATTTTGTAACCTTTTCAAAACCAAAGCGTAAAAAAATGCGAAGAGTGTCGTTTAGCTTTATGATTTTTATACATTCGCACTTTGAGAGCCATTTATTAACCCGTTGTCAACAATTTTACTAACATGCCCTATCGTCGTTTACCCAACACGGACTCTGCCCGCATGAAATCTCTGAAGTCTGCCTATGAAAAGGGGAAGGACCTTCCTCCATTTAAACTGGCCTTCAGCGCAAACTCTTTCCGGAAGATGCAGATGTTGCTTCCCCAGTTTGAAAATGCCATCAGCGAACATAAAAATTCCCTGAATCTCCAGGCAGAAAAGAATAAAGAGTACCAGAAGCGTCTGAAAAAGGTAAAGCTCTATATATCTCATTTCATACAGGTGGTGAACCTGGCCATTTCCAGAGGGGACCTGACTCCTGAAACCAGGAATTATTTTGCAATGGGAGAAGATGAAAAGAAAGTACCCTCACTCATTACAGAAGAGGATGTGGTCTGGTGGGGAGAACAACTGATCAAGGGGGAGCAACATAGACGCAACAAGGGGAAGAACCCTATTACCAATCCCACCATTGCTATTGTAAAGGTTCATTTCGACAAATTTATGGAGTATCACAACCATCAGAAAAGTCTAAAAGACCGAAGTCAGCGTGCACAGGTAAATTTGAACGAAAGGCGCTCACAGATAGATGGTGTGATTCAGCAGATCTGGAACGAAGTGGAACACACTTATAGCGATCTTCCCGAAGAAATGCGCAGGGAAGAAGCCGGGGAATACGGTCTGATCTATGTATTCAGGAAAAATGAATTAAGCAATGCTACCCTTTTTCAATCTCCCCGGATTGAGGAGATCGGGTAGTAAATCTTTCTGTCTGATAATACCAGAGTACCACGAAAAATAAAAATAGTGCCAGGCTGATTACCGCTGCTACTGGGATCAGTGTACTTGTTCCAATCTCTTCAAGCATGTCGTCGGCACTTCCCCTGGAATTGAAATAGTAATAGATCACCCCCATGGCATTATTCACAAAGTGGGCCAGAATGGGATACCAGATTGATTGTCCATAGTACATCAGGTAGCCCAGGACCAATCCAAGTACAAATCTGGGTAGGAAGGAGAAAAACTGAAAGTGAAAGGCACTGAAAAGCAGGGCAGTGATCAGGATGGCCAGGTGGGGGTTTTTAATCATCTGGGTCATTAACCTTTGAATCAATCCCCTGAATATCAACTCCTCTCCCACTGCAGCGATTACGCCAATCATCAACAGGTTCATCAGGAGTCCGCCAAAGCTTTTGGTGGCTGTAAAAGCCACCATCATCTCTTCCGCTGTACTCTCCAGTGTGCGAAGCAACTGGTCCAGCGCCCTTATGGGTATCTCCATCTTCAGGTTAATCTCGGCCATGTAATTAATAAAGGGGATCACCGAAACCATCATCAGGATAACCAGCAACATGGGAGCCATCCCGGTAGGATTCCTGAATTTGTAGTAAGAGAAGAAATCCCCATCAAAAAGGTAGGAAAATAGAAATGCAGGTATGATGAAGGTCCCCACAGAACCAAGCATCTGTATCATTTTTGAGGCTGCTACATAGCGGGAGTCATCATAAGCTCCCAGTGCCAGAACATCTGAAATACTAAAACCATATATCCATGCAGCCAGAAATGCACCCAGGAATTGAAAGGCTAATCCCAGGATAAACAGGATTACTACGGAGAAAAGAAACTTCTCGGAAGGCCTCAATCCAGCAAGTAATGCGTTCTTCGGCATGATTTTTTGTAATTTTGAGCGGACTTAAGGCACAAAGAAAGCAATTTGCACACTTAGTTCCTACAATAGTTTTACACCATGCGCATAGGAGATCTCAATCTTGGAGACCAGCCACTTTTTCTTGCACCCATGGAGGATATCACCGATCCTTCCTTCAGATATCTGTGCAAGAAATTTGAGGCCGATATGATGTACACCGAGTTTATTTCGTCGGACGGACTTATCAGGGATGGTGCTAAGAGTGTGAAGAAACTGGACATATATGACTACGAGCGACCTATGGGAATTCAACTCTATGGCCATCTTGTGGAGTCCATGGTGGAGGCCACCCACAGGGCGGTTGAAGCCAGACCCGATGTAATCGATATTAACTATGGCTGTCCGGTACGCAAGATCGCCAACCGGGGAGCCGGGGCTGGCCTGCTTGCAAACATCCCCCTGATGATGGAGATGACCAGGGCCATTGTAGAGGCCTCTCCCATTCCTGTCACCGTTAAAACAAGGCTGGGCTGGGACGATAACAATAAAATCATTGTAGAGGTGGCTGAGCAACTGCAGGATCTGGGGATCAGCGCACTCACCATCCATGGACGCACCCGCGCCCAGATGTATAAAGGGACAGCCGACTGGACCTTAATTGGGGAGGTGAAAAAGAATCCCAGGATGCAGATACCCATTGTGGGGAACGGGGATATCACCTCTGCGGTGGAGGCCAGGCAGGCCTTTGACCAATACGGGGTAGATGGCATAATGATCGGCCGGGCAGCTGTAGGAAAACCGTGGTTATTCAAACATATCAAACACTACTTGCTTACAGGGGAGCTGCTGCCAGAACCCACCGTGGCAGAAAAGGTCGAGATGGCCCGAATGCAGTTTGAAAAATCACTGGAATTAAAAGAAGGACCGGTTGGAATTTATGAAATGCGCAGGCACTTTTCCAACTACTTCAAAGGGCTACCACATTTCAAAGAGATGCGTCTGAAACTGCTCACCACCCTGGATGTGGACGAGATTTTTTCGCTGCTGGAACAGATAAGGGAGCAATATGGTGATGAGCGACCGGAGATAGCCGGTGGCTTCTGGGATAAGTAAGGCACTTAATCCTGATTGCCGCGCCTGGGATAGTCAAGGTTATAGTGCAGTCCCCTGCTTTCTTTACGGGCATGGGCCATTTTGATAACCAGGTAACCAACGTTAATCAGGTTACGCAACTGACAAATCCGCAGGGAGACCTTAGATTTTTTATAAAGCTCCTCGGTTTCCCGATAAATGATCTCCAGCCTGGCTGTGGCCCTTTCCAAACGGAGGTCGGAACGGACAATTCCCACATAATTGCTCATGATCTGTTTGACCTCTTTCAGATTTTGTGTGATAAGCACCATCTCTTCAGGATGGGTGGTGCCGGCATCATCCCATGTAGGAATCTGATCGGCATACTTGCATTCTGGAGCGTGCTGTACTGCATGTTTTGCTGCCCGGTCGGCATAAACAATTGCCTCTATCAGCGAGTTGGATGCGAGCCGGTTTGCTCCATGAAGTCCGGTGGAAGAAACTTCCCCCACTGCATAGAGCCTTTTGATCCAGGTCTGACCATCCATATCCACTTTCACCCCACCACACATATAATGGGCTGCGGGCACTACCGGTATCAGGTCCCTGGTGATGTTGATGCCCAGCGAGTGGCATTTCTCTGTAATATTTGGGAAATGCGCCTTCAGCTCACTGCCACTCAGGTGGGTGGTATCCAGATAGACAAATTCATGTCCGTGGACCTTCATTTCGTTATCAATGGCCCTGGCCACCACATCCCTGGGAGCCAGACTTCCGCGGGAGTCGTACTTATTCATGAATTTCTCACCCAGCTGATTGCGAAGAATTCCGCCATAGCCGCGCATGGCCTCAGTGATCAGGTAAGAGGGAGATTCACCCGGATTGTAGAGGGAGGTGGGGTGAAACTGTACGAATTCCATGTTTTCAATAATGCCCTTGGCCCTGTATACCATGGCCACTCCATCGCCGGTGGCAATGGTTGGGTTGGTGGTGGTGGAATAGAGATTACCAGCTCCCCCGGAGGCAAGCAAGGTTGTTTTTGAAAGAATCCTGTGCACCTGTTCTGTCTCCAGGTTTAATACATAAGCGCCGTAGCACTCGATATCGGTCAGATGACGCTTGACCAGCTTGCCCAGGTGGTGCTGCGTGATCAGGTCCACTGCAAAATGATTCTCAAGCAGCTCAATTTTTGGGTGCTTCCGTACCTGTACCGAAAGAGCGCGCTGGATCTCCTGTCCCGTATTGTCCTTGTGGTGTAGAATCCGGTGTTCGGAATGCCCTCCCTCCCGGGCAAGGTCATATTTCCCGCTACTCTGCTTATCAAATTTTGTGCCCCACTGGATCATCTCACTGATCTGTTCGGGTGCCTCTCTTACAACCATCTTCACAACCTCTTCATTGCATAGATGATCCCCGGCCACCAGGGTATCTTTCACATGTTTCTCATAGCTGTCGGGCTCATAAGTTACTGCAGCGATCCCTCCCTGCGCATAGCGGGTATTGGTCTCATCCATCTCCGCTTTGGAAATCATGCAGACGGTACCGTGCTCTGCAGCTTTCAACGCAAAACTCATTCCCCCGACCCCGGAGCCAATTACCAGAAAATCATACTTTTTATCCATGAAGCTTGCCCTCTTATTTAGGAACAAATATAGGAAATAACCCTTTTTCATGTACTTTTGTGATTCTGTTAATTAAAAATTGAAGAATCAATGGCCCAGGAGGATCTCTTTAAGAAGTTGGTAGCCCACTGCAAGGAGTATGGATATGTATTTCAATCCAGTGAAATTTATGACGGATTGGCTGCTGTTTATGATTACGGACAGTACGGCGTTGAACTGAAGAACAACATCAAAAAATACTGGTGGGACTCACTGGTCCGGCTGCACGAAAATGTGGTGGGACTCGACTCTGCCATCTTTATGCACCCCACCATCTGGAAAGCATCGGGACATGTGGATGCCTTTAACGACCCGCTTATCGACAACAAGGACTCCAAAAAACGTTACCGGGCCGATGTGCTTATTGAAGATCAGATGGCCAAATATGAGGCCAAGATTAAAAAAGAGGTGGAGAAGGCAAAAAAGCGCTTTGGAGACTCCTTCGACGAAGCCCAGTTTGTCAGCACCAACCCGAGGGTGCTGGCCAACCAGGAAAAACTGGACAAGTTGCATGGGCGTTTTGTGAAGGCCCTGAACGATTCCGACCTGGTGGAGCTGAGGCAAATCATTGTGGACGAAGAGATCGTATGTCCCATATCCGGATCAAAGAACTGGACCGATGTGAGACAGTTTAACCTGATGTTCTCAACCGAAATGGGCTCTACCTCCGAGAGCGCCAACAAGATTTACCTGCGCCCCGAAACAGCCCAGGGCATCTTTGTGAACTACCTGAACGTACAAAAATCAGGCAGGATGAAGATTCCCTTTGGGATTGCACAGATAGGGAAAGCCTTCAGAAATGAGATTGTGGCCAGGCAGTTCATCTTCAGAATGCGTGAATTTGAACAGATGGAAATGCAATTCTTTGTCCCCCCGGGAAGTGAACTGGAATGGTTCGAGACCTGGAAAGAGACCCGCATGAAGTGGCACCGTGCCCTTGGATTCGGAGATGAGAAATATCGCTTCCACGATCATGATAAGCTGGCCCACTATGCCAATGCAGCCACCGATATTGAATTCGAATTCCCCTTTGGATTTAAAGAAGTGGAGGGAATTCATTCCCGCACCGACTTCGACCTGGAAAGTCACCAGGAATACTCCGGGAAAAAACTGCAGTATTTCGATCCGGAAACCAACAAGAACTATGTCCCCTTTGTGGTTGAAACCTCCATTGGCGTGGACAGGATGTTCCTCCAGATAATATCTGCAGCCTATTCTGAAGAGACCATCACCAAGGAGGACGGATCAACCGACTCCAGGGTGGTATTGAAACTGCCCCCCGCTCTGGCGCCTGTAAAACTGGCGGTCTTCCCGCTGACCAAAAAGGATGGTCTTCCCGAGAAAGCACGCACGATTATGCATGAACTGAAGTTTGAATTTAACTGTCAGTACGAGGAGAAGGACTCCATTGGGAAAAGATACCGGAGGCAGGATGCAATCGGAACTCCATTTTGTATTACCATAGATCATCAAACCCTGGAAGACGATACCGTAACCATCCGTCACCGGGACAGCATGAAACAGGATCGCATCCATTGGACCAAGCTCCAGGAGATCATCCAGGAGAAGGTGAGTATGAGAAAACTCTTTGAAACCATTGCCGAATAAAATCTGATTATGAAAGATGCTCTGATCGAATCCCTGACGAAGTTTGCCAAATCGCACCTGATTATTCTACTTGGCTTCCTGGCTCTGGCCCTGGCATATATGAGCCCTGTATTGGATGGAAAGGTGCTATCTCAGCACGACATGAACCAGTCTCAAGGGGTACGACAGGAGTTAACGGCCTATCAGGACGAAACAGGTGAATCTTCCCAGTGGACCAATTCATTATTTTCGGGGATGCCCTCCTTTCATGTGGGTCCAACCGGGGCAAGAACAACCATATTCAGAGAAATAGCTAAAGTGACTCGCTTTGGAGCCGGAATGTCCAATCCCATCGCCATTCTCTTTGCCTACCTGGCCTGTTTTTATATTTTGCTGCTTACCCTTCGTGTCTCTCCATGGCTAAGTGCCATTGGAGCCATTGCATTTGCGTTCTCCTCTTACAACCTGATCATCCTGGAACCGGGCCACATCAGCAAAGCTTACGCCATTGCATTTATGGCGCCGGTTGTGGCAGGAATTCTGCTAACCTACAGAGGTAAGTACCTGGTTGGGGGACTTATTTTCATGCTGGGACTGGGGATCGAATTATACTACAACCACCTACAGATTACCTACTACCTGGTGCTATTATCGGTCATCATCGTCCTCTCCAAAGGAGTGTTCGCCATCATCGAAAAACAGTTGCGGAAATTTATGACCGCCTCCGGAGTACTTTTGATCGTAGCGCTGCTGGCACTGCTTCCCAACATATCTACTTTCTGGACTAATTACGAGATCTCCAAACAGAGTATCAGGGGAAAGCCTGAGCTTACTGCAAATCCGGAGAACCAGACCTCTGGCCTTGACAGGGATTATGCCCTGAGCTATAGCTATGGAAAGGCAGAAACCTTCTCGCTGATGATTCCCTTTATGACCGGAGGAAGAACCGGAGCCCTGGGTGGAAATGAAAAAGCCATGGAAAAAGTGAGTCCGCAACTTAAGGAGACTGTTGCCGGATCGAACCAGTACTGGGGAGCAAAGGCATCCACGGCGGGCGATAATTATTCGGGTGCCATTGTGGTATTTTTCTTTGTGCTGGGGCTCTTGCTTATCAAAGGCCCCATGCGCTGGTGGATAATCATCAGTAGCCTGCTCTCCATTATGCTGGCCTGGGGCAGTAATTTCCCGGCACTTTCCAACTTCTTTCTGGATCATGTTCCATTTTATAACAAGTTCAGGACTGTAGAGATGACCCTGGTCATTGTCTGTTTCAACATCCCGCTTCTGGCCTTTCTGGCCATAGACCGGATTCTGAAGGAACCGGATCTGATCCTGGAAAACAGGAAACAGTTCCTGATGGCCTTTGGGCTTACCGGGGGACTTTCCCTGATATTTTTCCTGATCCCCGGCCTGTTTAACTTCTTTACGGAGCGGGAGGAACTGATGTTTAATCAGCAGCTACAGGAGGCAAATGTCCAGTATGCAACTCAGTTCAGACAGTTTATGGACGAACTGGAGGCAGCAAGGATTTACATTTTCAGGCACGATGCCATCCGCAGCTTTATACTTATTTCACTGGCCTTTGTACTTACCTGGTACTTTGCCAGCAAGAAGCTGAAAATGGCCTGGTTCCTGGCAGGGCTTGCGTTGCTTGTCACGCTGGACCTCTGGTTAATTGACCAACGTTACCTGAACAAGGATAATTTCGTATCCAAAAGACAACAGGAAAGCACCATGGCCATGACCACGGCCGATGAGCTTATCCTTCAGGATCCGGACATCCATTACCGGGTAGCCAACCTGACTGTAAACCCCTGGGCGGATGGTACCACCTCCTACCACCATAAATCCATTGGAGGATATCACGGCATAAAAATGAGGAGGTACCAGGATCTGATTAATATATACCTGTCACAGGGTTTTCAGAACATCATTGGGGTTTTGAATGCGCAACCAAGCTCTGTACAGCTGGATTCTGTCCTGGCTGAACAACAGGTTCTGAACATGATTAATACCAAGTATTTTATCCTGAATCCATCCTCCCAGCCCCTCAGAAATTCGCATGCCATGGGCCATGGCTGGCTGGTGAATGATATCAAACTGGTTGAAAATGCCGATGAGGAGTACCTGGCACTTGCAAATACAGATCTTAGCAGGGTGGCCATCGTGGACAAGAGGTTTGAAGCGCTGGTACCGGAGAATCTCAGGCATGAAGAAGCTTCCGGAACAGTGGAACTGACAGAATACCGGCCAAACCATATGCGCTATGAAGTAAGTCTGGATCAAAGTTCACTGGTGGTCTTTTCCGATATCTATTATGAAGGAGGCTGGAAGGCAAGCATCGACGGCGAGCCGGTTCCGCATTTAAGGGCCAACTACATATTACGTGCCCTGCCGGTGGATGCGGGAACACATATTGTTGAGTTTGAATTCATTTTTGAACCTTTCGAAAAAGGAGAAAAGATTTCCCTGGCGGGATCCTGGTTGGTCTTGTTGCTCTTACTGGGTGGTGCCGGGTTCTACGCCTATTCAAGGGTGACAGGGAACCCCCGGGAGAGCACAGAATAAGCTCCATGAAATATAGATCAGAAAAGGCCTCCATTAATATCGATGGATGTTCCCGTTACATAACTTGAAGCTAGTAAATAGTCAATTGCATGAATGATTTCCTCGTGTGAGCCAAACTTCTTAAGTGGGATCTTGTTACGAATATTTAATCGCAATTCCTCTGGTATACGGTCTGTCATTCCAGTATCCATATAACCCAGGTTCAATGAATTAATAAGAATGTTTTTGTTGGCATTTTCAATAGCCATAGATTTTGAAAGTCCCCATAAACCAGCTTTTGAAGCTGCATATGCAGTGGTTCCAATAGCCCCGGTTTGTGCTACAACAGAGGAAAGATTGACAATTCTTCCATATTCCTGATCACGCATAAAGGGTAAGAGACCGCGGATCATGAAAAATGTGCCTGTAAGATTGGTGTCAATCACTTCCTTCCATTGCTCCGGATTGGATTTATGAGCAAAGGAATCATATACAATTGAAGCGCAATTAATCAGGCAAATCTCTTTCAGATCAGTTTTTAGTCTTTCAATAAAATCTGATACTTGCCTGTAATCAGAAATATCGACCTGGAAGACTCTATCATCCCTATCAACCTCTGGTTTGTTCTTATTATATGTACCAATGGTAGAATTATCTGATCTACTATAATGGTCAAATAGTAATCTCCCAATACTCCCTGAAACACCAGTAATTATTTTCATAGTCCTTCCCTTACCATTTCATAATTGAAGCTCCATATGTCCATCCACTCCCTACAGCTGCAAATAATATTGTAGTTCCTTTTTTCAATTTCCCAGCACGGTTAGTTTCATCCAGCAAAATAGGAATCGTACCTCCGGCAGTATTTGCATATTTACTCATGTTGGTCATAACCTTTTCAAATGGCAAACCAATGATTTCAGCCGTTTTTTGCAAAATAGCAATACTTGGCTGATGTGGGATCATAAGATCAATATCCGAAATGGAGAGATTTGTATCAGATAGCACCTGGTTAATGGCAATTGGGAGCACCTCTGTCCCTGTATCATAAACCGCACGTCCGTTCATCTGGAAGTAATGCATGCCCTCTTTTATAGTCTCTTCAGTGGCAGGATGTTCAGATCCACCAGCAGGAACGGTGAAATTATTTCTTCCCCTACCATCTGAATATAAGCGGAAAGCAATGAATCCCTCATCGCCATTTCCATGGGTGAGTACTGCAGCGCCGGCTCCGTCTCCAAAGAATATGGAATTTCTGCTGGACCAGTCGGTGATTCTGGAAAAGGTATCGGCTCCTATAACCAGTACATTATCGTATACGCCACTGGCTATGTACTGAGAAGCTACTGACATGGCATACAAAAACCCGGAGCATACAGCAGCAATATCAAATGCCACAGCATTATACGCCTGGATTTTATCCTGAACAATTGTGGCTGTTGATGGAGCAAGACGATCTGGGGTTGCTGTTGCCACAATAAGCAGATCAATCTCATCTTTTGTCAGGCCAGCATTTTCAATTGCTCTTTCAGCAGCATTCCCTGCAAGATCACTGGTCGATTGATCTGGCGCAGCAATATGACGTTCTTTGATACCTAACTTCTCTTCAATCCACTTAGCTTTAGTATCAACAATTGACTCCATGTACTCATTTGAATAAACGGTTTCTGGCGTATATGAACCAGTTCCGATTATTTTTACCTGCCTTACAAATTGCTTCATTCTATCTAAACAAATTATTAATCAAAAGTAAAATTACTGATGAATGGTCTCCGGGTATATATCCGAATTCCCCATTTTCTAACGTAATCTCTGAAATCATCTGTGACTATTGTTTCCTCTCCAGAATATTCCATAGTAAGGAAATTCACCTCGAAATCATCTATTCGTACCACCGGAAAATTGATTTCTATCTCCGGTTTCAAATCATGATACTCAGCAATTTTTCTGTAGTTGTCTATAATCTCCTCTGTCTTTTTTATCTGGTCTGCTTCATTTAATGGTGTAATTTCTTTAATAAATTTAGCTGGAGTGCCGCCATAAATCCCCTTTTGCAAAATACTTCTGGTTACAGTTGAATTGGCGCCGACCACGCAGTTTTCACCTATCTCGACACCCATAAGAATAGTTGTCCTGTAACCAATTATAACACCATCCCCAATAGTCACCCCCGAAAAAACTGCAGGGTATCCTTCCAGGGCAGATAACCAGTAACCGTGTGTAATGATGGCTACATCCTGTGACAGCCCAACATCATTCCCTATCTTAATTGGCTCGCAAACATTTATAAAATTGTTATGGATGGTACAACGATCTCCTATTTCGAAATCCGAATTAGGATGTTGCCTTCCTCCACCACCTATCTGCAGTCCCTGTGAATGAAACAGGTGTTTCCCAAATCTTATATTGTTGCCACGAATCGAAACATTGTTCCCCAAGCGGCTATGGTCACCAATAGAGAAATCTCCTTTAACTGAAATGGATATATTGTTCCCAAAACTCACTTCATGACCAATATTTATTGATCTGGCACTGATCCTGATGTTTTTGTCCTTGTCTTCGAAAAGTTCCATAGCTGTTTATCTTATTACCCAACGCAATACTTCAAATGCCTCAGCTAGCCCCACTCCAATCTGGGTCCCGCGTGTAATGGCCAGACTCCTTATAAAACTTTCTGATGCGTAGGAGCGACCTTTTTGGGAGTTGTAACAATCCAGTGCGTTTAATTTCACCTGCAAATGCTCCTCTTCTACATTTATAAAGCATGAGGTAGTGAAAGTCAGATTATTCCATGGCAGCTCATAACATAAAATAGTCGTTTTCTTAAATGCGCGTAAACCTTCTATGGCTATAGTTGTATGATCCTGATGAATATCCTTGAGCGTCGGCATGAAAACCAAATCAGGATCCAAATCCCTGCTCAGTTTAACCAGATCCTCAAGAATTTCCTGGCGATGATAAGCAAAGTGCCTGACTTTATATCTGAATATAATTAACCGTTCTTCCAGAATCCCAAGTGCCTTTGTTGCTTCTATTACTTCATCTTCAAGAATGTTCTTGGGATACTGGGGCGGGACAGATTCCTCCGCAAGAGAGAAGGCTGCATAGTATACCTCCTTGCCTTCTTTGATGAACTTAGCAATACTAGCTCCACATCCAAATTCGCCATCATCCGTATGTGGAGCGAGGATCAATATTTTATTGATATTATTCATTGGTTCACATTTAAAATTAAGAAAATACGGGATTTACGCATTGTTGGTTAATTAGTTAAGTCTGAAAAACCCATTGGTTTTCTTGGCTCCAGATTTTAATATTTGGGTAGTGTACAAAGGTTCCATGTACATATCGGCACAAAACAATAGTTTCTGCCTTGATCCTTCTGGCTGCTGCATTGGCCCTCTTACGCCTCTTGGGATGCTCACGAAAACGCTGATCAATCATCAGCCGCTTCAATGTACGCTTATAACTCTGACGCAATATAACACTTTCTTGTTTTGCAATATCCCTGCATTTCTCAATGTTCTTCTCCTGCACTGTGGTATCAATCAATATTATATCACTAATTGTCAATATGTTATGGCCTTTCAGGTTCTACTTTGATTCCTGTTCATTTTCTTTAAATGATATCCCAATTCCTGCTCCAGGATACCAATGCTTAAAAGGAATTTCTTATCTGCAAATCTTTTCTCTCTTGAATCTTCAATAGCGGATAGAATGGTTCCCCTTAAGGTATCATCTGAATGAACCTCCTCAATGTATTCAATTATTTGAGAATAGTTCAATTTTGTCACTACAGCTATTGTATGGGCTAAATAAGCTATAATATCCTGCGTCAAATGATATGTAAAATTCGTATCCTCTTTTGAAGTTAGGCCCCATTTAAAAAATTCAAGGTATTTCTTATTGAAATATCTTGATGCAAAATATAGCCGTCTGAGAAAATTAAAAACCCATATGCTTTTTAGTAAGCTAAGTATCTTTCTCATGATATAATGGTATCCCTATTTATAAATAATCGCATATAAGAGATTCTTTCTAACTTCTTCAGTGGTATACCTTAAACCAAAGGAATT
>Ga0164315_10000959_pt1 | contig 21145 bp, 21 predicted proteins | sample GuaBasSedimGuay6_FD_113737 | JGI IMG/M metagenome (GOLD analysis project Ga0164315, IMG submission 113737) | Subseafloor sediment microbial communities from Guaymas Basin, Gulf of California, Mexico - Guay6, Core 4569-2, 0-3 cm | ecosystem: Environmental > Aquatic > Marine > Hydrothermal vents... | reverse complement strand
CTGTATAAAGTGGAAAACGGAAAACGTACCGATTTACCGCTGTTGGGTAAGGGAAGGACTTACGGTGTGGATGTGAAACCGCTTGGCAGCGGATGGAATACCCTGAAACTGACTGTTAAAGATGACTTGTTTACTGTTTACCTGAATGGGGAAGAATTATTTCAGGTGAAGGACCAAACATTTAAAAATGCCGGAAAGATCGGCCTGTGGACCAAAGCAGATGCCGTTAGTTATTTTGATGACTTTCAGGTGGCAAGTATGAAGTAGAACGGATAAGTGCATAGAGTCCAGCTTGAAATAAAAAAACGATGCAGTACATATAACTGCGTCGCCAGATCATAACCTCCATAGTCAGGAGTATTTTAAAACTTATACAAGCCGTCGTTGTTTAGCTTGTCAGCAATATTTCTTCTTGATTCTTTTACATTTGTCGGGTCGGCTTTGGTTAATGTTCTCAATGCATTGCACAGTTTGTCTTTCAGATCGCCTTCGGCAAACGAACCGATAGCATCGAAAGCATTGGAATAGGTTTTTTGTAAGGTGTCACGCGTCAGTACGTCAAGAATATCACGGTAAATCTTCGCATCATGCTTCAATCCTTCTTTTTCTATTTTTTCCACCCGAAGCAGGGTTGATTCAAATACATAAACATGCATAATCATGTCGGAAATGTTCATCAGGATCTCCTCTTCGTAAACCAGATCTCTTTTAAAAGTATCTGACACAACGGGCAGTAACATCAGGACGGCTTTTTTGAGGTTGGAAACAAAAGCATGCTTGATTTCGAAATATTCTTTTCCTTCAGTTTCCACAGCCTGCAATTTATCCAGGTTGTTTACGACTTCGTTGGCTGCTTCAAACAGGTTGATCTTATGCTTCAGCCCTTTCTTAAGTGTCGAATCAACAGTGATGAGGCGGTTGATCTCGTTGGTGCCTTCAAATATCCGGTTGATTCTGGAGTCACGGTACGAACGGTCAGCCGGAGCTTCGGATGAGAATCCCATACCTCCATATATCTGTACCATTTCATCCACAACATAATCCTGCGATTCGGAACCATAAACTTTCAACAAAGCGCATTCTGGTTCGTATTCGGCTACCCCTTCGATGTTTGCCTGACCGTAAGTTTTCCCTTGTTCCAGTAAACTGTCAATAGTATCTTCTACATCTTTACTTGCCCGGTAAACAGCTGATTCGGTAGCAAACATTTTCACTACCTGGTTGGCCATTTTATGTTTGATGGCGCCAAACTCAGCAATGAATGAGCCGAATTGTTTCCGTTCGTTAGCATACGAAACAGAATAATTTATAGCCCTGCGAATAGCACCCAATACGGTTGCTCCCAGTTTGATACGACCGATGTGCAAAATGTTCAGAGCAATCCGGAATCCTTCCCCTCTGCGGCCCAGTAAATTTTCGACAGGCACTTTTACATCGTTAAAAAATATCTGGCGTGTCGATGATCCCCGGATACCCATCTTATGTTCTTCAGGGTTCATGGTAATTCCTTCCCAGCTTGACTCGACAAGGAAAGCACTCAAAACACGGTCGTTCTCAATTTTTGCAAAAACAGTCAGCATATCGGCAAAACCACCGTTAGTGATCCACATCTTCTGGCCGTTCAGTACGTAATGTTTTCCATCTTCCGATAATACGGCTTTGGTTTTTCCGGCATTGGCATCTGACCCGGCTCCGGGTTCCGTAAGGCAATAAGCAGCAAGCCATTCGCCCGTGGCCAGTTTAGGGAGGTATTTGGCGTGTTGTTCATCGTTGCCGTAGTAAAGTAGTGGAAGCGAACCAATACCTGTGTGCGCCATAAAAGCCACAGAAAAAGAATAAGCAGAACCTATAGATTCGTTAGCTTTCATCGATGTGAGGAATGATTGTCCGAATCCTTCGTATTTTTCTGGTACTGAGATACCCAGCAAACCCAGTTCTCCTGCTTTTTTCAGTAGTGAAGGCATCAGGCCTTCTGTGTGTTCATCCAGTGCATCAAAATTTGGAGCCACTTCCGTCTCTACAAAGTCGATGCAAGTTTCAGCAATCATTTGTTGCTCTTCATCAAACTCCTCGGGAATGAAAACGTCCTTGTAAGAAATATCTTTAATTAAAAACTCTGCTCCTTTAACTTTTGCTTTGGTGTCCATAAAATTTTGTTTTCGTTTTGATCAACAAAGATATAATTTGAATTGTTTCAACGTATATGATCAATACAAATCTTGTTAAAAGAGATTTCAACAAAAAAGCCGGACAATTGTGCCCGGCTTTTCAGAACCTAAAAATATAGTTTACTTTTTCTCTCTTTTCTTTTTGGGAGCTGCTTTTTTTGCCTTGGTAATCGTGATTTTGATATCATCTTTTTTCACGTCAACCCCCACATTGATGGTGTCGCCCTCTTTTATTGAACTGATGATGATTTCTTCGGCCAGATGGTCTTCAATATATTTCTGGATTGCCCGTTTCAACGGACGTGCTCCGAACTGCTCATCCCATCCTTTTTCGATGATGAAATCTTTGGCTTTCTCGGTAACTTTTATTTTGTAGTTCATCTCATGGATGCGCTTATACAGGTGCGACAACTCAATATCGATGATCTTATGAATGTCTTCACGTTCCAGTGATTCGAAAATGACTACATCGTCTATTCTGTTCAGGAATTCAGGCGCAAAGGCGCGTTTTAAAGCATTTTCAATGACACCCTGAGCATGACTTGACCTGCTTTGTTTTTTAGCAGAGGTACTGAAGCCAACACCCTGACCGAAGTCTTTCAATTGACGCGATCCGATATTGGATGTCATAATGATGATGGTGTTTTTAAAATCGACGCGACGGCCCAAACCATCGGTAAGTACACCATCGTCCAGTACCTGCAATAACAGGTGGAATACATCCGGGTGCGCTTTCTCAATTTCATCAAGCAATACAATCGAATAAGGTTTTCTTCTGACTTTTTCTGTTAGTTGCCCGCCCTCTTCGTAACCAACATATCCGGGAGGCGCTCCCACAAGCCTTGAAACGGCAAATTTTTCCATGTATTCACTCATGTCCACTCTGATCAGCGCATCGGCAGAATCAAACAGGAATTTGGCCAGCATTTTGGCCAGATACGTTTTTCCAACACCTGTTGGCCCGAGGAAAATGAAGGAACCGATAGGTTTGCTTGGATCTTTCAGTCCGGCCCTGTTGCGTCGAATAGCTTTAACGACTTTTTTAATGGCTTCTTCCTGTCCGATGACCTCCGACTGAAGTATTTTCTCCATATTGACAAGTCGCTGGCTTTCGCTCTGTGCAATATTCTGAACGGGTATTCCTGTCATCATGGCAACCACTTCGGCAACATTCTCTTCCGTTACTTCCTCGCGATGTATTTGGGCTTCTTCTTCCCACCGTTTTTTCGCTCTGTTCAGCTCTTCTGTATACTGCCGCTCAATATCTCTGAATTGAGCTGCCTCCTCAAACTTTTGTGCTTTGATGGCACTGGTTTTCTGTTCTTTTATCTCGTCAATAGAGTGTTCGAGATTGATTATTTCAGCCGGCACATGAATATTGCTTATGTGTACACGGGCTCCGGCTTCATCCAAAGCATCAATAGCCTTATCGGGTAAATACCGGTCGCTGATGTAGCGATTTGTTAAATTTACACATGCTTTAATTGCATCATCTGCATATTTTACCAGATGGTGGTCTTCATATTTTTCTTTAATATTGTTCAGAATGTCAATAGTCTCTTCCGGAGTTGTCGGATCAACAAGAATCTTCTGGAACCTTCTTTCCAAAGCTCCGTCTTTTTCAATGTATTGCCTGTATTCGTCAAGAGTTGTGGCTCCGATACATTGCAGTTCGCCTCTGGCTAAAGCCGGTTTAAACATATTGGAAGCATCCAGTGAGCCTGAAGCGTTTCCTGCGCCTACAATCGTGTGTATTTCGTCGATGAACAAAATGATGTTGTCATTTTTCTCCAGTTCGTTCAGTACAGCTTTCATCCGTTCTTCAAACTGGCCGCGGTATTTTGTTCCTGCCACCAGCGAAGCCAGATCAAGGGTTACAATCCGTTTGTTAAACAGGGCACGTGATACTTTACGCTCCACAATGCGCAGTGCCAGACCTTCGGCAATGGCAGATTTACCCACACCGGGTTCGCCGATCAGAATAGGGTTGTTCTTCTTCCTTCTGCTCAGTATCTGTGCAATGCGTTGCAGCTCCTTTTCACGACCTACAATAGGATCGAGCCGGTTTTCTTCAGCCATTTTTGTTAAATCACGGCCGAAATTGTCCAGTACCGGGGTTTTGGATTTCGATTCGCCAGATTTCTTTGTGCCACCGCTGAATGATTTAGGCCCTTCTTCAGGTTCTTCCGTTTCACCGGGAAGCTCCGCTTTTGGCTCGAAATAACCCGTGTCCTCTTTCTTTTCTTTTCTGATGGTAATTAATTCTTCTTTGACATTGTTGTAATTAACGCCCAGGCTCTCCAGTTTTCTTGTAACCAGATTGTTCTCGTCCTTTAATATAGCAAGAAGAAGATGTTCTGTGCCGATCAGATCACTGTTAAACAATTTAGCTTCAAGGTAAGTTATTTTAAGCGCTTTTTCTGCCTGTTTGACAAATGGGATATTCTCCAGCTTAAGGGTGTTACCATTGCTCGTCCTGACGGCATCTTCAATGCTTGCTTTAAATTGCTTCAGGTCAACACCGAAATAATTCAATAACTGAACGGCTAATCCATCGCCTTCACGAAGAAGCCCCAGAATAAAATGTTCAAGCCCAATATAGTTATTCCCTAACCTTATAGCTTCTTCACGGCTGAATGACAGCACATCTTTAACCCGTTGAGAAAACTTTGCATCCATAATTAACGTTTCATTTATCTGGCAAAATTACATAATCCGTAAATACCAACCTCATACGGATCTTTAAATTGTCCACATCCATAGTTTAATAAAATTTAGTTGGGTATTTCGTATACGAACAATGCCACCGATTAGTTGCTAAATGCCTGATTTTCCGGAAATACTATTCTCAGTACAATTGTTTACTGAATACGGGGTCGCTGATTTATTTTTTACCGGTTACTTTATCAATCACTTTTTCTACCGGGTTTTTTGCGTCTGGTATCTCTTCGCTGTGAATTGTTGATGGATTTCCATCTCTGAGCGCATTGTAATGAGGTGATAAAATCTCAACACCGGCCTCGTTGAAAGATTCCAGAATGTTTTTGTTTAGTTCAGAATAAAGTAATGTCATTTTGTTTACCTGCCTTGTGTATACATTTAGTTCGTACTCCACATAAAAATCGTTCAGGCTCTTATGCAGAATAAACGGTTTGTTGTCGCGCGACAATGACTTTGTTTTTTTTGCAGCCTTCAGTAAGAGATCATTTACTGTTTGCCAGGGGACATCATAACCGATAGTAACGGATGTGTAAAGAATGATACCAAGTTCTTTGGCATTGTTGGAATAGTTAAGTAAATGCGTGTTGATGATTTGTGCATTGGGAATGGTTACTACTTCGTTTTTCAGTGTTCTGATTTTAGTGACCAGCATAGATTTTTCCACAACTGTCCCGATGGTGGTGCCTATTTTCACCCTGTCACCAATCATAAACGGACGCATGTAGGTAATTACAATTCCTGCTACAAGATTGGCAATTGCAGAAGTGGATCCTAACGAAAACAGTACCCCGAGAAAAATCGACACCCCCTGAAATGCCGGCGAATCGGATCCGGGCAGATACGGGAATATAAAAACCAGTGCGAAAGCATATATGATCACTTTCAGGATATTGGTCGTGGGTTTGGCCCAATCCTTATGAAATCCTTTTATTTTCAGCTTCTCTTTTTCAATTTCGCCGGAGGCATATGACAATATTCTTACAAAGTAGCGGGCAATTAATAATATAATAATGATGAAAAACAGGTTAGGCAGAAAATTCCATATGCCGTACAACACAAATTTAACGGGATCGGCAATGTACCCGTAGAACTGCTCTACAATACCTTTTGTCCATGGCATAAAACTGAACAGCAGGGGGAGATAAAGGACCAGAATCAGAATGATCAGGGCATATTTAACAATAGATGAAAGAAAAATGAAAAAACTGTCAGGTCCTTTGGGTGCCAGGTATCTGAATAAGCTTGTCCGCTTTCTTTTCAGGTTTTTTTCATATTGACTGAGTCTGTGGTTAAGCCATTTAAAAAGCCTGTTAACAAGGTAAAAGATGATAACCAGACCGAACAACGTGAGTATGGTCAACCCGATGTTGATCAGCCAGTCTTTGGCGCTCTTATGTTCAATATGTTTTTTAAACGATGTTTTGATGGATTCAACATATGCCTTAACTGCCTGTGTGCGGGGTATGCCCAATGGAGCTACATCTTCATCGCTGATGCTCATTAAGGAAAACCCCTTATAAAAAACAAGTGAGTAATTGAATTTATCGACTATACTGAAAGAATCTTCAACTGTTGTGAGTTCGTTCGCCAGGCTGTTTAAATGATCGGTGATAACGCCTGCCCTTTCCTCTGGCGTAAAAGGGCCAAAATGAGCATAAAGCGGAAATAGTGTATCTCCCTGAAATATGATATATACGGGCTCTTGTTCCGATAAAGTAGAGATGTTTTCTGTTACAATGTTTACTGTGTCGGTATTTTGAGCAATGATGCCGATACAGAAAAAAGAAAAAAAGAAGACGATCAGAAGAAGCTGTTTTTTCATTGTATACGGGATATGGTTTCGCTTGTGTAAAAGTAAATGTTTTATTTAATTAGTAAAATCAAGTCACTTGCAGGATTTATCAATCACTATGCTCTATTGTATACATTGTACTGGATGTCGCCAGACGATTTTTAACAGTTTAACCCCGTTGGTGGTACCATATTTATTTTAGGTATTTTCCCTGGTAATGGCAGGTGCTTTTTTGTGCACAGGTGATAAAACCATTGAATGTATTTAGTTTGGCAAAAACTAAAAGCGCAGCCTAATGCTCAAAGTTTATTGCAGCAACATTTTTTCATTCGGCCAAATTTCATAATTAGATTAAAAATAATCGTCATTTTTCTTGCAATATGCACATATGTGCATTATCTTTGCAGCAGCAATTTAAAAGAAAGTTATTGAATGCCACGACCAAAAAATGAAAGAATAGTTCATGAGCCCCCCTTGTTTACCGAGTTTAAACCTGTAGGGGTTCCGGGTAAATCATTGCAGGAAGTACAGCTTGCGCTGGATGAGTTTGAAGCCATGCGTTTAGCTGACTACATAGGAATGTCGCACGAAGAGGCTGCAGATGAGATGGGCGTTTCGCGTTCTACATTCAGCAGGCTGATAGAGAAGTCAAGAAATAAAATTGCCGAATTTATTTTCCAGGGAAAGATGCTGACAATTGATGGGGGCAACATACATTTTAGAAGAAATATTATTCAATGTTCCGATTGCGGGCATATGTTCAAAATAGATATTGAATCACCCATAACCGAATGCCCTGAGTGCCATTCGAGAAATTTAATAAATCTGGCCGGTGGCTTCGGACATGGGGAGTGTTGCAGAGGAAGAAACATACATCATAATAAAAACAAAAGGAAAGGAGGTAAATATGCCACGAGGTGACAGAACAGGCCCTTTAGGCTTAGGGCCGATGACAGGAAGGCGCATGGGAGATTGCGCCGATACTGAGAACACAGGTTCAGGATTTGGTTCTGGCAGAGGATTTTTTGCCAGAGGCAGGGGAGGAGGCTTTGGCTTTGGTTATGGCCGCGGATTTGGATTCTTTAACAGAAGTGTTGATCCTAATGATGAAGGTACAATCAAGGATGAGATCAAATCCATGAAGAGCAGACTATCGTTTCTCGAGAATCTTCTCCACAAAAACAAACCTGAAGAATAAAGTCTTTAAATCATTCCGGGATCTTTTCCCGGAATGATTTTTTAAAACAGAAAGGAAATGAATTTTTTAAAAACAGATAGTTTTAGATTAAAGGTATTACTGCTTGCAGTAAGTATGATATTATTCGATGGGTGTAAAACGGTAGATAAACTGACCCATTTTAACATGGATTATGACGAAACAATAACGATTCCGTCAACAGTGGGTATTAATCTGCCTTTTAATTTAATTACGCCGAATATTAAAACGAATTCGGAAGAAACTTTTCAGATTAACGATACCCACAAAGACCTGATTGAGGAAATAGTGTTGAAAGAGCTTACACTAAATATAGTGAGCCCCGTAGGTGCTGATTTCAGTTTCTTAAAATCAATAGAGGTGTATATTTCCGCCGATGGATTGGACGAAATTAAAGTTGCGTGGAAATACGATATCGATAACGATGTCGGAGCTTCCATACAATTGGAAACAGTCGGTGATGATCTGAAAGAATATATTAAAAAAGATGAATTTGACCTGAAACTCACAACAGTAACGGATGAGCTTATTTTGTCAAATCACGATATTGAAGTGAAATCGAAATTTTTTGTTGATGCAAAAATATTGGGAATCTAAAAAAGTAAAAAAATGGAAAGAGGTAACAGAATACCAGGACAGGGAAAAGGCTTAGGACGTGGAGGTGGCCAGGGACGAAATAAAGGAGGTGCTTTCGGCCCGGGCGGTTATTGCGTGTGTGCCAAATGTGGCAAAAAAGTACCCCACGAACAGGGTGTTAAATGTACGATGTTGAAATGCCCGGATTGTGGCCATACCATGATCAGGGAAGAATTGCTGAAAAAATGATGAAATACGACACAGTATTACATAGACACATAGGTTATAAATTATATTATAAACATAAAACTTTATACAGATGAAAAAGATATTGAATTTATTCAATGATGAACATTGGGAAGATGCCATTGAATATCCCGATGGAACGAAACAGAAAGTGCTGCGTGACAACGAAAAAAACGGGAAGACCATTTTGCTGAAATTGCCTGCGGGATTTAGCATGGCGCCTCATTCGCATGTTACTACAGAGCAGCATTTTGTACTTGAAGGCGAGTATACCAGTGATGGAACCTTTTACCCGAAGGGGTCTTACCAGATTTATTATCCGCATGAAGAACATGGACCTTTTGAGTCGGAAAACGGAGCGCTTATTCTGGTAATATGGGATCCTTTTGAAGTCAGCTAGCTTTGGTAAAACAAGTGTGTATTTTAAAAAGAATTGAACGATGAAGAAATTGTTTGCTGTACCAACAATAGATGAAAAACTGTGTGCCCATTTCGGGCACTGCGAGCAGTTTGCTGTAATTGAAACAGAAGATCAGAAGATAACGAAAGTTGAATATTTGACGCCACCGGTACATCAGCCGGGAACTTATCCGCGGTTTTTAGCAGGTAAAGGGGTGAGTACTATAATTTCAGGAGGAATGGGAATGAAAGCGCAGGAAATATTTGCACAAAACAATATTGAAGTGTTTATGGGCATACATTCCGATAGCCCTGAAGCCTTAGTTGTACAATATCTTGCCGATCAACTGGAAAGCGGTGATAATCTTTGTGACCATTAAGCACAAAACGAATGAAGATTGCTGTAGCAAGTGGAAAAGGAGGAACGGGGAAAACAACGTTATCCACCAATTTGGCATCTTTTCTGGCGGAAAATTACCCTGTAGTTCTGACCGATCTGGATGTGGAAGAGCCTAATTCAGGTTTGTTCATCGAGGCAGAGCTTGTCAGCGAAGAACGCAAATTTAAGATGATACCTGAGTGGATTGAAGACAAATGTACGCTCTGTGGTATTTGTCAGAAAGTGTGTAATTTTCATGCCGTTATCCAGTTAGGCCCGATGATCATGGTTTTTCCCGAACTGTGTCATGGGTGTTATGCCTGTTCCGAACTTTGTCCCGAAGATGCCTTACCGATGATCCGTAAAAAAATGGGGCAATTAAAGCATTTTAAAAAAGGGAACTTGCATTTTGTAGAGAGCAGGCTGGACATTGGCGAGGAGCAGGCCGTTCCGTTGATCAAACAAACCCACAAATATATTGATCAGCATTTTGATAAAGATTTTATAAGAATCTATGATGCTCCTCCCGGCACATCCTGTCCGGTAATGGAAGCCGTTAAAGACACCGATTTTGTGATCCTTATTACCGAACCAACTCCTTTTGGCTTGCACGATCTTACACTGGCGGTAGAAACTATGAGGGAGTTAAAAAAGGAATTTGGCGTAGTGGTGAACAGGTATGGTATTGGCAACGATGATGTATTGAAATATTGCCAGGAGGAACAGATAGCAGTACTTGCAAAAATTCCCAACGATCGCCGGATTGCCGAACTGTATTCACAAGGCAAATTAATTTACAGGGAAATTCCTGAAGTGAGGGAAGAACTGGAAAAAGTCAAAGAACTCATTATCAGGAGAATGGAGGAGGTAGTAAGATGAAAGAAATAGTGGTTATCTCAGGAAAAGGAGGAACGGGAAAAACATCTCTTACAGCCTCTTTTGCTTACCTTGGAGGCGAAGATGTAATAGTGGCTGACTGCGATGTAGATGCTGCCGATATGCACCTTCTATTGCAGCCCGATTTTGCGGACGAAGACGATTTTTACAGTGGCGAACTGGCCCATATTAGCCAAAATGAATGTATCCAGTGCGGCAAATGTGCCGAAGTATGCCGGTTCGATGCAATCCCGGTAATCAAAGGCCGGTATATTGTAGATCCGCTTGCCTGTGAGGGTTGCGGCTATTGTGCACGGGTTTGCCCAACAGATGCCATCACCAATAAAGACTTAAATGTCGGCAAATGGTATATCTCAAATATCAAAACCGGTAGTATGATGGTGCATGCAAAACTGGGTATTGGAGCTGATAATTCTGGAAAACTAGTGGCAAAGGTTAAAAGTGAAGCTAAAGATATCGCTGAAGAAGAGCGTAAAAATCTTATCATCGTTGATGGTTCGCCCGGCGTGGGCTGCCCGGTTGTTTCATCCCTGTCCGGAGCCAGTTTTGTAGTTCTGGTTACCGAGCCATCGGTTTCGGGTTTGCACGACCTGAAAAGAGTTTATGAATTGGTGCATAAATTTAACATTAAGGCCGGTTGTATAATAAACAAAGCGGATATCAATAAGGAAGTAACTGCTGAGATAGAAAAATTTCTAAAAGAAGAAAATATTGTTCATATCGCTAATTTACCCTATGATGAAAGTTTCACTAAAGCCATGACAAATGGCCAAACAATCGTAGAGTATTCAGATAATCATTTAAAGGATTTAATTATAGAAAGCTGGAATGATATTTTAAAATCAATAACCTAAAAAAATTAAATATGAAAACAAAAAAAATTGATGGAATTGCCTGTTTTTTTATAGAATTAATGGTTGCACGTTCGCCTCTAAGTGATCATATGAATTGTTTAGTTCTGGAATCAGACCCAATGCCCGATTATTATGCCAAAAATAATTTCCCTCCTAATGAAAAACAGGTGAGCGACCGGCATTTGTTTCTTCCTGTGCGAAAAACTATTAATTGTTTTCAGGATGTAGTTTTTAGAAAGGTAAATGAGTTAAACAAAAAATTTAACTCACACCTGAGCATTTATCCTGGCCAAATAACATTTCAAAACGAAGAGCATCAATGTATCAGATTGAATTTGAAGGAAACAGATCAATTGCCACAATTAATAGAAGAATTCGAGAAACTTAACATACGCTTTTATTCTGATAAAAAGGTTGGAGCCTATCAATCATTAATTTATTATAAAAAACATACGGTTTTTGAAAATCTCGAAGAAGGAGTTTACAAGGATGAAAATAATCCAAACCGTTACTTTTTTGAAATAAGCAGGCAAATTGAGTTTGACCAGTTTAAAAAAGGGATTGAAAGAATAAAAAATAATTGTGATTACCATCTTTTCGATTCCTTTTTAGTGTCCCTGCATTTTAAAAATGAAATAAATGATTTTATTGGGATCTACTCAAAACATTGCGAGAAAAGCAGGTTTAAGGAGTTGAAACAAGAGATAATAAAACAGTTTAATTAAACTATAGAACATAAATAACCATGAATTTTATTAATCATTTCCTGCGGTAGGCAGGAAATGATTAAAAAAAATTCTAAGAGAGTAAAGTGGTTCCATCTGTGCGAAAATTTTGGAATTGCTTCATATTTAACAAATCACAAATTTTAAACACATGAAAATAGCATTTACTACAAAAGGTACTTCTTGGGGGTCTGCTATGGATCCGCGTTTTGGAAGAACAGAATATTTTCTGATCTTTGATGAGGAGAAAGATAAATTATCTGCTTATGATAATCGGGCAGCAGCTAATGATGCGCACGGTGCCGGTCCGAAAACAGCACAAAAACTGTTTGAATATAGCCCCGACGTGCTGATCACAGGTAACGGTCCCGGAGGAAATGCAGCCGCAGTCCTGGAAAAAACGGGCGTAAAAATTTATGTCGGGGCTGGCGATATGACCGCAAAAGAGGCCTATAAAGCTTATAAAGATAATAGGCTTAAACAATTTTAAAAGCAGATCCGAATCTTTCTAATATGATCATTCACGCATAATCTGATGGAAAAGTTCGTGGTACTTGGAGGTGGTTTTGCAGGGGTTGAAGCGGCCATAAGATTGAAGAAATACGGATATAACGTAACTTTGGTGTCTGACCGTGATTATCTGTTCATTTATCCTGTCTCAATCTGGGTGCCGACTAAAAAGAAATCATTTGATGATGTGAAAATTCCGTTATCAGCTTTGCAGGGAAAACACGGTTTTGACGTGGTTGTTGATTCGGTAAAAAGAATTGATATTCATAACAATACGGTTGCGCTCTCTGAAAACACACTGACATACGATTACCTGTTTATCGCCATGGGCATGCACAAGGTAATGGCCAAAGGACTTGAATTTACTCATTCCATTTGCGGGCATCCTGAAGAAGCGGTGAACATTCAAAAAGAACTGGAAAAGCTGGTTCAACAGGGATATGGAAAGATTGCTGTTGGTTTTGGAGGAAACCCAATAGATCCAACGGCAACAGCCGTAAGGGGAGGCCCGGCATTTGAGTTGATATTTAACATCAGCCATTATCTGAAAAAGAAAGGCCTGCGCGAAAAGTTTGAACTGACTTTCTTTGCGCCTATGAAAGAGCCCGGGAAACGAATGGGACAGAAGGCACTGGACAAAATGGATGTGTTTTTCAAACATTACCACATCAGTAAACAGGTAGGGAAAAAAATAAAGGAGTTTGAAAAAGATGCCGTTGTTTTTGATGACGGTTCGAAACTGAATAGCGACCTGATCATCTATATTCCGGGAGGTGACGGGCACAAAGTAATTAAGGGTTCGGAATTGCCTTTAAGTGATGCCGGATTTATAAAAATCAATGAATTGTGCCGGGTTGAAGGCCACAGGAATATTTATGCTATTGGTGATGTGGCCGAGATTGTTGGCCATGACTGGGCTGCCAAACAGGGACATATTGCCGAGGTAATGGCAGATGTAAGTACGTATAACGTACACAATGAGTTAGCGGGAAAAGGGAAACGGAAGAGTTACTGGGAGAAGTTACATATTGTTTGTGTTATGGACTCAGGCGATGGAGCTGCCTTTGTGGTGCGAAATCATAAACGGGATTTTATTATCCCATTACCAGTTATCGGACATTGGCTCAAGAAAGGCTGGGGCTTTTATTATAAAAATTCAAAATTGAAGAAAATGCCGAGAATACCGGGATTGTAAATAGCTAAAAAGTAATGGATGCTTAAAGACATAACCAACATATTATTGGGCGCCATTCAGATCACCGGCTTCATCTTTGTGATGATGCTGGTTATCGAATATGTGAATGTGCAAACGAAAGGAATCTGGGAGAAAGGACTGAAAGGAAACCGGTGGCGGCAATATTTGATTTCTGCAGTACTGGGAGCTATACCCGGATGCCTGGGAGCATTTACGGTGGTAGCTCTTTTTTCGCACCGGCTGGTTTCATTTGGGGCGTTGGTGGCTGCTATGATTGCTACCAGTGGCGATGAAGCTTTCGTGATGTTTGCCATGTTTCCGCAGAAAGCGCTACTGATCACACTTTTATTGTTTGTGATCGGTATACTGGCAGCTTATGTCACCGATAAGTTTTACAATCCGAAGTGGGTGACTGAAAAATTCAGTGAGAAAAAGTTGCCTCTGCATGAGGAGCACCATTGTGTTTGTTTTCAAAGGGATAAGTTGCTCGATTATTTGATAAGACCATCGGTTTACCGGTTTATTGTTGCTGTCCTGGTGCTTTTGTTGATGGTAGCAGTTATTACAGGAGTGCTTGCTGGCGAAGAAATGATATGGTTACGGGTGACTTTGCTGCTTTCGCTGGCTTTTTCCTTTTTTATAGTGGTCAGTGTTCCGGAGCATTTCTTGAAAGAACATATTTGGAATCATATCATCAAAGTGCACATCCCCCGGATATTTCTGTGGACTTTCGGAACGCTCCTGGTCATTCATTTTTTAATGAATTACATCGACATACAATCGTGGCTTTCTGACAATTTACTCATCGTATTGTTAGTGGCCGTATTGGCAGGTATAATTCCCGAATCGGGCCCGCATCTGATCTTTGTTACTTTATTTGCACAGGGAACCATCCCGTTAAGTATATTATTAGCCAGTTCCATCTCACAAGACGGACATGGGATGCTGCCGTTACTGGCCGAATCAAAACGCGGTTTTCTGGTGGTGAAATTAATCAATGTGGGTGTAGCATTATTATTTGGCATGTTGGGTTATTTAGCAGGATTTTAGGATGAAAATGTGGGAATGAAGTTAACACGTAACATATCGCAAAGAAATTATTATTCGCTGCTTTGGCATGCAGGATTTCTGGCTTTTGCACGGAACTTTATCGATGTGGATACGGTTATTCCTGCCATGCTGGTGGATGCCGGCGGGACAGCTTTGCATGTGGGTGTGCTGACGGCTATTATGCTGGGAGGCTCCAGCTTTACGCAATTGATTTTCGCTCCTTTCATCAGCAATTACTCGTACAAAAAAGGTTTTCTGTTACTGGGGATTAATTCCAGGATTCTGGCGTTGCTTGCATTGGGGCTTCTGCTTTATTATTCTTCCCGGCTTCACGGAAGCTATATGGTTATACTGATCTTTTTACTAGTCACTGTGTTTTCCCTGGGAGGCGCTTTTGCCAACATCAGCTATACGGATATTATGGGAAAATCGCTGCTTCCGGAAGCTCGAAAACCATTCTTTTCCATCAAACAGGTATTGACGGGGATTATTTTATTAGGCTCTGTTTTTTTAGCCCGCTTTGTTCTTTCTTCTGCCGGTTATCCTGTGAATTACACCTATATGTTTTTTATTGGCTTTGGTGCTCTGGCGATTGCTTCACTGGGTTTTTGGAACCTGAAAGAAGTAGTGCCGTCAAAGATGCGGGTTAAAAACCCAACTCATTTTTTTCAGTTGGTGAAGCATGAACTAAAGCAAAACAAACGCTTGGTTTATTTTCTTGGTTTCATCAATACACAGGGCATAGCCATCTCTTTTTTACCGTTTGTTATTTTGTATGCCAAGCAAAACTTTGACCTGCAAAGCGATCAGACGGGTAATTTTTTACTTTTCAAGGTAATAGGAAGTGTGGTCACAGGACTACTTTTATTTGCTCTTAAAGGAAGATTCAGATACCGTAATTTGCTTTATCTGAATATTTTTCTTTCTGTTCTCCTGGCAATGCTTATACTTATACTGCCCGATTATCCGCCTTTCTTCCTGATGTTTTTTATCGGGGGGATCATTTTTGCTACGTACAGCATCACTATGAATGGTGTTTTGCTGGAAGTGTCGGACACGACTAACCGGGCACTTTACACGGGTATTACAGGCGCAGGAAATATACTGCCTGCTCTTTTTCCATTATTGGGTGGGTGGATCATTACACAATACGGATTTAAACCTTTTTTTGTTTTATTTATCCTGGTGATTCTGGCCTCAGCGTATTTCGTCATTAATTTAAGATGTAAACATTAATAAAATATAATTAGTTAAAAATAAACAAGATATGTTGCAGTTACAAAGTAAATTCATCATGGCTCCCCTTAAGTTGGGTTACAGCGACGGAACGGGTGTTATTACACAACGACATCTTGATTTCTATGGGGAAAGAAATAAACACATTGGCGCAATCATACCTGAACCTTTGTATATGGATGCGGGATTGCGGGAAATTCCCACACAAATAGGTATTGACAGCGATAATAAAATCCCCGGTTTACAACGTCTGAATGAAGTAATTCATCAGTATGGAGCAAAGTCCATTGCGCACCTGAATCATCCCGGAAGGATGGCTAATCCTAAAATTCCGGGGAATTTCTTCTGGTCATCTACCAGTAAACCCTGTGAAAACGGAGGAGCAATCCCGGAAAAAATGGACAGAAAAAAAATGGATGTCGTCATTAAATTGTTTGTTGACAGTGCTAAAAGGGCAGTAGCTTCCGGATTTGATATGATCGAATTGCAATTCGGACATGGTTACCTGTTAGCTCAGTTTATATCGCCGGCTGTTAACGACAGGGAGGATGAATATGGTGGAAGTTTTAACAACAGGGTTAAATTTCCGCTTGAAGTAGCTAAGGCTGTTCGCGGAGCAGTAAAAATTCCAATAATTACCCGTATCAGCGGAGATGAGATGATACCCAACGGGTTTCATCTGGAGGAAATGGTAGCATTCTCAAAAATGCTGGAGGAAACAGGTATGGATGCCGTGCATGTTTCGGCGGGTTCTGCCTGCTCAACACCTCCGTGGTTTTTTCAGCATATGTTCATCCCTAAAGGAAAAACATGGGAAATGGCCGGTAAGCTGAGAAAGGAATTGGAAATGCCCGTCATTTTCGTTGGAAAGATAAATTCGGCCAAAGACATAAAGTTTATCGAAAATAGTTACGGAGCCGAATACCTGGCGCTGGGGCGCGCCTTGGTAGCCGATCCCGATTTTGTTGGGAAATATTTAGGAGAAACGGACGGTCTGATCAGGCCGTGCCTCGCCTGTGCCGAAGGTTGCCTTGGCGGTGTGAAGGGAGGAAAAGGCCTGGGCTGTGTGGTCAATCCACGCGTTAATACAGGACTGCAGAAAGTCACCATAACTTCATCGGCTAAGCGTTTTGCCGTTGTCGGAGGAGGTCTTGCGGGTATGGAAGTGGCTATCACATTGCATGATGAAGGTCACCAGGTGGATTTATTTGAGAAAAATGAACTGGGAGGCCAGTTTAACCTCGCTTTTCTTCCTCCGAATAAATCAAATCTGAAAGAGATTGTTGATTATTTTGTTGAGGAGATTATGCAGCAGCAAGAACCAAAAGTTAATGTGATCAGGGAAGAAGCTACAGCTGATATGTTGGAAAGGGCAGGTTATGACGGAGTGATTATAGCCACCGGTGCTGTACCTGCCGTACCGCCGATTAAAGGACTGAAAGAATTTTACTGGACGGAATTTCTGGAAGACGAACACTTGCCGAAAGATCAGAAAGTGCTGGTGATAGGTGGCGGCCTGATTGGAATGGAAGTGGCTTCTAAACTGGTGGATGCGGGCAACCATGTGGTAATCGTTGAGATGCTGGATGAAATAGCCCGAGGCATGGAAATGATTGAAAAGGCCATGACGGTTAAAAAAATAAAATCCAAAAACACAGAAATATTCCTGAACCATAAGGTAGTGGAGGTGAATGGTGACCAGGTGATTATTGAAGGAGAAGAGGGCGCTAAAGTGATTGAGGGAGTTGATAAGATCGTGGTAGCAGCGGGTATGAAAAGTTTTGTGCCTTTTGAAAAAGCGGGGTCCATCCCGGTTTATTTTGTGGGTGATGCACAAAAAGTAGGTAAAGCACAGGACGCTATCCATGATGCTTACGAACTGGCAATAAGTTTATAAAAATTATTTAGACTTTCCAGTGAATTTTGATTGTGGGAGTGTCCGAATATGGTAAATAAGAAAAATAAAAAAATAAAATATGACCAATAAAATATATCCCGATTCGGGAGTGGAACTGACACCGTTTATAGCCAAAAACTATGATTCTGTTATGAATGCAGCATCTTTTGGATTATATAAGGGGTTTATCAAAAAGGCTATCAAAAACATGGCTATCCGACCGGAAGATCACCTGCTTGACCTGGGTTGCGGAACAGGGCGCAATGCGGCTTTGATGGCCGGTTACCTGTCGGAGAAGGGAAAGATAACCGGAGTAGACCTGTCGGAAGTGATGGAGAAGCAATTTAACCGGAAGTTTAAAAACGATCCGCGTGTCAGTTTCGTCAGGCAACGGGCGGATATTCCCTTCAACCTGGGTGAAAAATTTGATAAAATATTGATCAGTTTTGTCATCCACGGGTTTCCGCATGAGGTAAGGTTGAAAGTGCTGGAAAATGTGGTCAGTCACCTGAAGCCCGGAGGTGAATTTTTTATTCTGGATTTTGCTGAGTTTAACATGGCCGAAATGCCGGCATTTCACCGGTTTGTATTCAAAACCATAGAATGTAAATATGCTTTTGATTTTGTTGAGCGTGACTGGAAACAGATCCTCTCCGGGTATGGTTTCGGAAATTTTAAAGAAACACTTTATATGAAAAAATATGTCAGGTTACTGAAAGCGGTAAAAACGGAAGCTGGCGAAAAATAAACCAATCATGAACGTACGATTTGCACTGGCAGTTAGCAGCGACAAGCAGTTTGAAAAAAGACATTTTGGAGATGCGGACAAATACCTTATCTATGAACATATTGATGACAAGCTTATGTTTTTATCTGAAGAAGTCAACGGTTTTAAAGATATGGATGAGACAAAGGTACACGGATCACAGCGGAAAGGACATGCCATTATTGAATTTCTGAAAAGCAAGAAAGTAAATGTTTTGGTATCTCGACAATTCGGAAAGAATATTAAAATGGTTAACCAGCATTTTATACCGGTCATTATTACTACTGAAAATTCGGATGATGTACTGGAGATTCTGAATCATCATATTCATTGGATTGAGGATGAATGGGGAAATAATAAACAAGGGTTTAAACTGTTTAAAATCAAAGCAGGGATACTAAAAGCATCAATAGATAAGTAAAAAATCGAATATTTTAAATAAAATTATCAATAAATAATTCAAATCAATGAACACAAAAAATTTAGGATTTAACTCAAAGTTAATCCACGCCGGCGATTACCGGGATGAATTCGGGAGTGCTGTAACACCAATTTACCAAACTTCCACATTTTCTTTTAAGAATGCGCAGCATGGTGCTGATTTGTTTGCCGGGAAAGAAAAAGGGTACATCTATACCCGTATTGGCAATCCGACAATAAATGTGCTTGAAAATAAACTGGCAGAACTCGAAAACGGGTACAGGGGAATTGCTTTGGCTTCAGGAATGGCTGCTGTGTCAACAGTATATATGTCAGTATTACAACAAGGTGACCATATGATTAGCACCAGCGCCGTTTACGGGCCCAGTCGTGGCGTGATGGAAACTCACTTTGCAAAATTCGGCGTCGAATATTCATATATTGACACGTCCGACCTTGATCTCATCGAGAAATCCATCAAGCCAAACACAAAGCTGCTTTACTTAGAAACACCAGCTAATCCAACGATTCAGTTAACCGACATCAGAAGAGCATCTGAAATTGCACACAAACACAACATTCTGGTTTGTGTTGACAATACGTTTAGCAGTCCGTACCTCCAAAAACCACTGGATCTTGGTGCCGATATTGTGTTGCATTCTCTGACCAAATTTATTAACGGGCATGCTGATATTGTAGGCGGAGCTATTGTGACAAAAGATGAAGCATTGTATAACGTAATTCGTAAAACAATGACATACCTGGGTGGAAATATGGATCCGCATCAGGCGTATATGGTGATCAGGGGTGTAAAAACATTGTCTCTGAGGATTGACAAAGCCCAGGAAAGTTCAATGAAAATTGCTGAATTTCTGGAAAATCATCCAAAGATAGAGTGGATAAAATATCCGGGATTGACATCATTCGAACAACACGAACTGGCCAAAGAACAAATGACAGGTTTTGGAAGTATGATAAGTTTTGGGCTCAAAGGTGGTTATGAGGCAGGAAAAACGCTGATGGATAATGTTCACCTGGCTACACTGGCTGTTTCGCTGGGTGGAGTAGAAACACTGATACAGCATCCGGCCTCAATGACGCATGCCGGGGTCTCAAAAGAAGATAAACTTGCTGCGCACATCACAGATGGTTTGGTAAGGTATTCGGTAGGAATAGAAGATGTAGAAGACCTGATTAACGATTTGGACAGTGCGCTTGAAAAGGTAATTATTTAATATGGGATAAAATGAAAACAAAAATCGGAATTATCATCTGCGACCGCTACCGGAATTGTGCCGGTGGAAAATGTTTCAGAGCGTTGCAAAACAGGGAAGGAGCGTTTGACATATATGAAAAAGATGAGGAGGTAGAAATTGTCGGCTATACGGGTTGTGGCGGATGTCCGGGAGGCAACATTGAATATGCTCCGGAAGAAATGAAGAAAAACGGCGCCGAAGTGATTCATTTTGCGACGGGTTTTGTAGTGGGTTATCCACCATGTCCTTATATCGACCACTTCAAAAGGTTTATCGAAGAGAAATTTGATATGAAGGTGGTTGTAGGAACCCATCCCATTCCGGAAAAATACCGCATCACGCATGAAAAACTGGGCACATGGAATACACCTGAATGGGAAGCATTTATTAAACCGACTATGGTGGACGAAAAAACACGTATAGCATACAATTAACTCAACTTACGATGTATAAATACATCTTCGGACCGGTACCTTCACGCCGCCTCGGTATGTCGCTGGGCGTGGATTTAATTCCAAAAAAAGTTTGCTCGCTTAATTGTGTCTATTGCGAAGTAGGACATACTACCAAACTGACTACCGAGCGTAAAGAGTATATTTTGTACGATAAGGTTGTGGGAGAACTGGAACATTATTTTCATCACAACCCTGATCCTGATTACATTACTTTCTCGGGTTCAGGCGAACCAACCCTGAACAGCAGGATTGGTGAGGTACTGGACTTTATAAAAAAGAGAAAACCGGGTATTCCGGTAGCGGTATTGACAAATGGTACGCTGTTCATGAATAAGCAGGTGCGGTCTGAGTTACTGAAGGCAGATGTGGTGCTGCCTTCACTGGATG
>Ga0164315_10000958_pt1 | contig 21163 bp, 16 predicted proteins | sample GuaBasSedimGuay6_FD_113737 | JGI IMG/M metagenome (GOLD analysis project Ga0164315, IMG submission 113737) | Subseafloor sediment microbial communities from Guaymas Basin, Gulf of California, Mexico - Guay6, Core 4569-2, 0-3 cm | ecosystem: Environmental > Aquatic > Marine > Hydrothermal vents... | reverse complement strand
GATTAGTCTTAAATTCTTCCAAAGCCGCTTTTAGGCTATTGGCTATCTCATCATTATAATCACCCTTTTCATTGAAAAGGGCTAAAAATTCTGCATGGCTGGATCGCATGTAGCTGTGCAGGGTACTTTCAAAGCCAGACAATTCAAGGAATGTGTGCCAACGAACCAGAAAACGAGGAAAAATTTTAGCCTCGAAGAGAACGAGAAATAAATTGAATGCCGTTGCACACAAAAGGACGTTTGCCCACCCTACCGGGCTTTTTTTTGAGAAATATAACCATCCTTATAAATCTGAAGCAAAGTGCGTTCTTCCAGCCTATTTTTGTATCCCAATGGGATATTTTCCAAAGCGGTTATTGGAATTTCAAATGTTAAAATCATAAATTTCTCCTTAAAAAAATAATAAATCGCATTCATTGTTTTTTACCCATCCTACGCTCGCTTGCTGACCCCAATTATTCCAATTATTCCATTATTTCTTTTTCTTAGCTATACGTTCTTGTGCTGATTTGCGTATAAATTCACGAAAAATCACTTCAAAACTAACTCTACGAAGACCATGTTTTATAATTAGGGCATCTTCTTCCTGCTTTGTTTTTGCATTTATTAACTCATTATACATTTTCATTCGCGTATTACGATCATACCCTTTCATTGCAGCCAGTGTTTTTTTTCTAGAATATTCGTTTCCTAAGCTATCAAATTGAATATCTTTTTCTTCTTGCTCTGGTGGTACAATCGGAGGAGTAATCTTTCGTGATTTTTTTGGTTTGTCGTGGTCATTTTTCTTTCGCGAAGGCAAGTCTTCTACTACATTAAATGGCTTTTGATAGAACAGGGCCAAATCACGTTGGACAAAAGCACGATTTATTTTTTCTAGTTTAACAATAGGTGTGTAGCCAAGGTAAATTATTTTGTTTTCTGGGATGAACGTAATATGATGATGTTGCGGCATACTTTGTAGCATTTCATGTTTTATGAATTTGCGTCTTTTGAGTGATGTATTAATACTTTTACCTTCGTTACTGCCACCACCACTACCAACAGGGAGAAAACTCCAATTGCTACTTTTTCCCTCGGTAAGCCGTTGTTCGTAATGTGTGTACTCAATTTCACCAAACATTTCTTGAATATGGTTAACAGTTTCTAGATCGGATAATCGAAATAAAATCAAGGCAAATCGAGAACTATCTAATAATTGCTGTTCTAACTTGTTTTCTTTAGGCAAGAATTGTGCGCCAAGAAGAAGTGCTCCTCCTTTGCTTCTAATTTGAGTCAGGACCTTGGTTTTAGTTTCAGAATTAAACTTTAAATTCAGAAATTCATCCAATACCAGCAAGGAAATATCTTCAGTAGTATCCGGTTTCGACAACAATGCTTCAGTAATAACCGATAAAAAACCAACAAATAATGCGTTCAAAGGAGCTGAGTATGCAGGATTATTGAGAAGAAATAATTTGGAACCTGACGAACTCAGAAAGTATCGAATTGAAAATTGTTTCTTTGGATTACTTGTAGCAACGAATGCTAACAATCGTAATGTTTCAATAGCTAGTGCCATCGTCGAGTAAATACTCCCTTCTGTTGGTTTACCTGCACTCTGAGTACGATATGTGTCGAGTTTATCCAAGAGAATGTGCCATTTCTCTAGAGACGATTTATCTTTAGCCGAAAAATGGGTTTCCATAAAGTAGTCTTTAATTATATTAACAGCCGATGAACTGAAAAAGTCTTCTTTTTGTGTTTGGCTCTCAATCAAATTTTTTAAGAAAGATACTATAAGTGCCGGGTAAGCATGCATGTCTGACCAAATATCCCATGCAGCCCCTCTTTTGTCGTATGGATTAAAAATGTAATCCTGATCTGGATGGTATAGTTTTTCAGTATAGTCGCCTTTGGGATCATGTATTATTACGCGCTTAAAATGCCTATATCCCCAATTTTCATTGAGAATAGAAAAGAAAAATTCCGTTTTACCACTACCCATTCCACCGAGCGCAAATATAGTTTTTGTAAAATCACTTGGACAAAATCGCATTTGTGCCTTCTGAAATTCATGCACATCCTGTCCGCAGTTTTTAGAATGTAAAAACGCCTTTGTCTCCTCCGCAAACATGAAGTTATCAATAAATATGCCTCTCCCAATTCCACAGTATTTAGCATTGATGTAGGTTATTAATGGATTTGCTCCAGTCCAGCTATAACCGTGCTTCTGCGTCGTTTCATTCAGGTAACTTCCTAAATTTTCGTATGAGTGAAGCGGTGGCAAAAATTCTTCCACCTGTTGCTGTTTTTTTTGGTCTTTAAATAATGCCCACATAATCCCTCCAATGAAAGCAACAATAATGATAATTGCTCTTGTTTCTGATTCCATGTAAAAGAACTATTTTATCTAGTTAGTTGCTGAGTTGGTTGTTCTTGGCTCTGCTCTTGTTTCTGTTCTTTCTTATGTTCCTGTTCTTCCTCTTGTTTTTTCTCTTGTTCTTCTTCCTCTTGTTCTTCTTCCCGTCCTTCCCTTTGTTCATGTTCTTTTTCTTGTTCTTTTTCTATCTCTTTTTCAGGTTCTTTCTCTGGTTCTTTCTCCTGCTCCTTTTTTGGTTCTTGTTCCTGCGTCAACAAATCAATATCTCTTTCAATTAATTGATTTAGCAGTCCTTGGTTATTTGATCCAGCATCACCACCAAAACCCAAGTTATTGTTATCGTTAGATTCCACGTTAGTAGTGTTATTCGTTTGCCGTTCTATCAACTCATTGTTTTTTTCTTGATTTTGATCATAATCTTGTTTATCCATTTGTTGTATATCTTGTTTCTGTTCCTGATTTTCTTCTTGTTCTAAAATTTCAATTTCATTGACCTTATTTCCAACGAGTTGTTCTAAAGTATTAGGAGTCTCCTGCATGTTTTTTACATTAGACAATTTTTCACCTAGTTTAAAGCCACCAGAAGATAATGAGTGAAATTTATCATAATAATTAACTGGCTTAAGTACACCATCTTCAAATAATTGTTTCTGCAATGCATTCGGTATGTGTATTTGTTTAGCATTTCCATAGCCATGTTCTGGAAATGCTTTTGTTTTAGCGACTTCTAACTGAATATTTTTATTAACATCAAAAACAATTACAGTTCCTTTTAATTCTTTGTGTTTCATGTCTAGTGACTGAGTTGCCATACTAAGCTGTTCTGCATTCAAAACAGTTTTATCAGGACTAGAAAAAACTCTATCAAGAGTATCTGGAACAGTAAAAAAATCATAATTTTCAAGTGGTGATTGATTAAGATAGGAATCAATTGCATCAATAATAGGATGATGTGTATACATTACTAATTGACTACCTATTTCAATTGTTTCAGTATGCCATTCGTCAGTCCTTGTATCTTCGTTAGGATGATTTTTAAGAGACCATTCTTCTTGTGCTTCTTCAGCAGCACTTTTTGACCATTCTTCTTGTGCTTCTTCATCAGCACTTTTTGTATTGAAATCCATGTAAATTCCAATTTTTATTCTTTTACGTCTTTAATAATACCATCCAGAGCATCGATCTCTGACTTGCCCTTCATTTGATCAGAAACTCCTTCACTCACAGCAGTGCTTGTTGATGGTGCCGAAGAAAACGTAGGCGCACTGCCTATTAGCGGACTACCTTGACTAACAGAACCAAGATAGTTTTCAATATACTTAAATATCTTTCCAGACATCTTCGACTGTTTAACAGCTCCAACTACCGCAGTAATAGCCAAAGGAGCAAAAATAATCGCCCCAACAGCACCGGCACCAGCTTTGTCTAACCAACGACCCGCTCCAATCTCAACTTCCATCTGATTTTTATCTTTCTGGTGAAAAGTAATATTCAACCCAGTTGAATTTCCGGTAAGTTTGCGCCAACCTCCTTTCTTTTCGATTTGAAGCAATACGCCTCCATCTTCAGTAGGCATTTGCTGGCATTTGAAATCATCTTGAATCAAATAGCTTTGAAGTGCATTCATACAAGCCACTGTGGTTGAAGAGTCAGTTGAATAGGTGCGTTTTTCTGTACTCATAGTAATTTCTCTCTTGGTAAGGTGACGTTATGTAAAATTGACGAACTTAAGACTCCGATGTCAATTGAGTTCGAGCCTTAGAAAGCATTCCCAGCATTAAGGATGCCTCCGCAGAAACTTTGCTATCTTTATTGGTGACACGGTTTCTCCATTTTCTGTACTGCGATTGAATCCACTCAAGTTTTTGCTCTTTTGATAAGCCCTTTGGCATACCCAAAATATCAAATGTTGACATATCCTCACTGTGTTGACGTGTAGATATTGTAATATGTCGATCATGGATTTCAGTCACAAACTCTGCGGCCAATTGTAGCTTTCCAGAGATATAGGAAAGCATCTCTTCCTCGGAATTTTCTAATTTATCGTCAGCAACCGAAACTCGCACACAAATTTCGTAGGCTTGCTGCGACAATGGAGGTGAATTTTCTCTAAACAATTCATCGCAAATACGTTGTATCACTTCTCTTGGTTGTTGTTGCTGGTTTTTTAAACTAGATAGTGTCTCCTTCATTGTGTTGTTTACTTTTTGCTTGCGTGTATCCGCGTTTGCTGCTTTTGCATACAATTCACTGAAATATTTCTTTATTGTGGTAGCTTCCGCTTTTCCGATACTTCCACCGATTGAGGCAAAGCACAATGCCAAAGTAGCTAATTTAGATTCTTGATCAGCAATCGCTTCCTGAAACTCCATCCAACCATAAGTTTGTTGATTAAAGCCAATCGTTGTTTCACCATCAATATAGAATTGCTCAACTGAACCGGGAGGCGTGATTCCTACCAGCACTTTTATCCGTCGTTGTCCTTTCTTTGGTGCAACAAGTGCCTCAGTAGGTATACGGACTAACTCTATATCGTCAAAGGTTACAGAAGCGTATGGTAATTCAGCATCTACATCGAAAGTGAAAACTCCATCAACGTCCGAGAGTTCAGGTATATAGCAAATTATTGGTTGCAGATTCTGCTCACCGTCTGTTACATCTATCAACCTAACTCGGTAGACTATATTGGTATTATTATGGGAAAAGTGCGCTAGTCCCTTGATACTAACACATATTAACTCAACAGTCCGTCCGGGCTGTTCAGGAATTGGCTCGTTCCTTTTTTGGCAATAGACATTAAGGTATGGTTGTTCACTTCTGATGGGGATATCATTATCATCATTTTCTCTATTGCTAAAATTACTATCATTATTTTCTCTGTTGCTAAAAAATTTGAAAATAAAGAAAATTATCACTCCCCAAAATATAATTCCTAAGAAAGCACCGCCATTACCATTAGTCGATGCACTATATAATGTATCATTACCATAGTTTTCGACAGGAGTTGTATTGAACTGACCATCGCTATATGAATTTAAACCATTCGTAGTCGGATTAGTTCTATGAATAGGTCTATCAAACTGATTGCTGCCATACGGGTTTATCCCATTTACGTTTGTGTTAGAACCAGTTCCAGAAAATGGATTATTGAATTGATCGCTACCATATTGGTTTAACCTGTTTGTATTTGGTGTAATTCCATAAGAAGGTATATCAAATTTATTGCTACCATACGGATTTAATCCGTTTGTATTTGGAGTGACTTTCCCAAAAGATTCATACGGGTGGTTTTCTCCATATACGTGACTTTGAAATAATAAAAAACAACAAACCAAAAAAAGTGATAACTTCATTTTGCTCCACTCCTTGCTATAAAATAGCTTTATCTAAATTAGTTTATTCGATTTCTAGATCATCAAAAGCGGCTTCATCAATGTCATTTTTATCACTGCTTTTCATTGCTCTACTAGCTGTATCCAAATCGAACTTTTTTCGATTGCCTGACTCCACATCAATAAACTCACAAGACATACGACCATTAGCATCGTAAGAATAGGTTACTTTGATTTCTAATCCAGCCGGGCGATTTGGGGGAAGATCAAGCAAACCATCCGCAATAATATTGACAAACTTAGGGTCTTCATCTTCTCCCTGCGTAATCTGACAGTGAACTTGTGTCTGACCATCATTAATGGTATAGAAAGATTCGGTTGTCGATTTAGGGATTGTGGTGTTTTTTGGTATTATTGTCGAATTACGTGGAGCTGTTGCTCCATGATGGTCATTTAACGAAATAGTGCCAAAACTATGATTTGTCACATCTTGAAGTCGCGTATTACGTAATGCAGTTGCTGCGTCTTCTGTCAGTTCAATCATTCCTTGGTCATGCATAAGCATCCCAGCTTGTATTGCTGCACCCAAAGCTACAGCCTCATCTGGATTTACTTGCGAAAGCGGTTCCTTACCGAATTTTTTATATAGCATCTTTTTGATAGCCGGAATTCTGGTTGAACCACCAACGAGTAACACGTGTTCAATGTCGTTTTCTTTCAGATTCGCTTCAAACAGGGCATCTTCAATAAGCATCTCTGTCTTTGTTATCAAGTCCGAAATAAGCTCTTCAAACTCTGTACGTTTAACACTAGCATTCATCCAATGCTCGCCAAGATTTAAAGGAATTGGAGAAACTTGCTCAATTTTTGATAATTTTCGTTTTGCCCTTTCTGCTTCGGTCTGTGCTCTTCTAAATGGCGTAGAATCCTCTTCTGTTTTAAGGTAAGTTCCTTTTTCCTTATGAAAAAGCTTACTTAAATGTTCTGCAAGAGCTTCATCAAAATTAACACCGCCAAGATCATGATCTCCTTCGGAAACTATAACGGTTATTTCTTGTGGTGACTGGATATCAACAATGGACACATCAAAAGTACCACCACCAAGATCATAAATGAGAATCTTACCTTTGCATTGACCGGTTTTTGCATAAGTTAGTGCGGCGGCTGTTGGCTCGTTTATAATGCGTAGCACTTTAAGTCCAGCTTTCTCCGCAGCATCCATAGTTGCTTTACGACGATATTCGTCAAAATAGGCAGGAACAGTAATGACTGCGTGTTCGATCTGACCTAATGTTGATTCGGCATCTTTTTTAACCTTTTTCAATATCATAGCACTGATGTCAACGGCTGAGTAGTTCTTTCCATCTTGGTCGATTTGCCAATTATGGTCTCCCATACAACGCTTGACATGTTGAATAACTTTGTCCGAATCACCAGAAGCAGCATCAGCAGCGAGTTGTCCAACCAAAATAGGCCCATCTTCTTGAAAATACACAGCGGAAGCAGTCACGCGCTCTCCGTCAAGATTTGGAACTATTTCGGGTTTACCACTACTGTTCAGAGTCGCCAATGCAGAGTAGGTTGTTCCCAAATCTATACCAATAGCATGTTTCTTCATTATCTTACCTCATTACCTTTGCGATACATTACAATTTCTGCTTTCCTGAGTACCTTGATTTTATCGCCATTTTCAATACAATAGCCGCAAGCTTCAACTTTAGATATAGTATTTGGCTTACGCATTATGGAGCTTTTCACCGAACCTACAGTTACCATGTATTCGTAATCTGGAATATCTGAAATATTCGGAAAGATGACGCTCACCCCCAGTCCTTTAAGTTCTCCCTCCACGTTGTCATAGAGTTGACGAATGTATGAATTATTATCTTCTTTTCCCATATCCATACTTGCAACTTTTCGAAAAAGCAGTTGGTGAATCCTTGATAGCGAGTCAATTCCTTCCCTTCGGCCTTCTTCTTTATAAGAATTTTTATGTTGTGCAGATAATTCAATAAGCGCACTAGAGTAATCCTTTAAGTCATATAATTCTGCACGCATTACATTTACAACATCTTTGAGATCTAAAAATGCGTCTGCTGGTGATTTCTTTTTAGCAGACTGACTTACATCGTTTTTAGACAATTGTGTTTGCACAGGCCCACCATTAACTTTTTCTGTGGAATTTTCTGAGTCTAGCCGATTAGAACTAGAATTATCATCTGATTCAGAATTTATATGCGCGTTTTTTTCCTTACCCGAAGAATCGTAAGGTGAAACTGTGTTAGTCAATGTTGTTAACTCTTTTTCTTATTTATGTTAAAAAGCAAGCGTAGAGTGGGTAGAGGTACGAAACCCACCATTCATTAGAAAGAAAAGGTGGGTTTCGCTTTCGCTCTACCCACCCTACTTTTCTACTCTACTAATAAGTATGATTAGTCTTAAAATCTTCCAAAGCCGCTTTCAGGCTATTGGCTATCTCATCATTATAATCACCCTTTTCATTAATCTTGGCTAAAAGTTCTGCTTGGCTGGATCGCATGTAGCTGTGCAGGGCACTTTCAAAGTCCACGACTTTTTTCAGGGGGACATCGTCAATATAGCCCTCATTAGCGGCATAAAGGGATACAGCCATTTCTGCCACCGTTAAGGGGGCATATTGTTTTTGCTTCATCAGCTCAGTGACTCGTTGCCCCCGTTCTAATTGCTTACGGGTGCTTTCGTCTAAGTCTGAGGCGAATTGGGCAAATGCGGCTAATTCTCGATATTGCGCTAAGTCTAAGCGGACACCGCCTCCCAGCTTTTTGATAATTTTGGTTTGGGCGGCACTTCCGACTCGTGATACGGATAAACCTGCATTAATGGCAGGGCGGATGCCCGCATTAAATAAGTCGGTTTCTAGGAAAATTTGCCCATCAGTGATGGAAATCACGTTGGTTGGGACAAAGGCGGATACGTCACCGGCTTGTGTTTCAATAATCGGTAAGGCGGTTAATGAACCTGTTTGCCCTTTGACTTTACCATCAGTGATTTTTTCAATGTGGTCAGCATTGAGACGGGAGGCGCGTTCTAACAAGCGAGAGTGCAAGTAGAACACGTCCCCAGGATAGGCTTCACGACCAGGTGGACGGCGCAGTAGTAGTGAAACTTGACGATATGCCCAGGCTTGTTTGGTTAAATCGTCATAGATAATCAGTGCATCTTCGCCCCGATCTCGGAAAAATTCACCCATCGAGCAGCCGGCATAAGGGGCAATAAATTGCATAGATGCCGCATCAGAGGCGGAGGCGGAAACGACAATCGTATGTTCCATCGCCTCATGTTCTTCCAGTTTATGCACTACGTTGGCAACCGATGAGGCTTTTTGACCAATGGCAACGTAGATACATTTAATACCGGTACCTTTTTGGTTAATAATGGTATCTATTGCTACGGCAGTTTTACCGGTTTGACGGTCTCCGATAATTAATTCACGTTGCCCACGTCCAATTGGTACCATTGCGTCAATGGCTTTTAAGCCGGTTTGTACCGGTTGTCCAACGGATTTGCGACTGATAACCCCAGGGGCAATTCGTTCAATCGGCAAGGTGGTACTAAGAGGTGAGCCGTCTTCATTAAGCACCGGACCTTTCCCATCAATCGGTTTACCCAGGGAGTTGACAACACGACCTAATAGGCCATCACCAACTGGAACCTCTAAGATTCGTCCAGTACATTTAACGCTGTCGCCCTCAGTGATATGTTCATAGGGACCTAATACGACCCCACCGACGGAATCACGTTCCAGGTTGAGTGCCATACCAAAGGAGCCGCCAGGAAATTCTAGCATTTCACCCTGGACAGCATCTGCTAAACCATGAATACGGACGATACCATCTGTGACGCTGACGACGCTGCCCTCACTACGGGATTCCGCCGCCAAATCGTAAGTTTGGATCTTCTTTTTAATTAATTCGCTAATTTCTGAAGGATTCAGTTGCATTTATATTCTCTCGCTTTAACGGCGCAATTCGGTGGCTAATCGTTGTAAATGTCCCTTCATCGAGACATCAATGACATCATCACCCGCACGAATGAGACAGCCGCCCAATAAAGACTTGTCAAGTGCCATATTGACATCAACAGTTTTACCTAAACGCCTTTTTAAGGCAGTTTCAATTTCTTGCTGCTGTTGAGGTTCAACCGGATAAGGGGTGAAAATCTCTACATTGAGATACCCCTGATGCTGCGCTTTTAATTGTTCATATTGAAACGCTATTTGTGGTATTGCTTGTAATCTATTGTTATCCAACAGAATTTTAAAAAAATTCTTTCCTTCCCGTTCCAAATTGTCATCACAAATATCAAATAGTAAACGGGTTAAGGTGTCTTTATCGACTTGTGGATTTGCAATAACCTTATCTATAATAGGGTCTTCAATGACTGTCGTTAGGAAATTTAAGTCATTGGACCAGTCATCAAAGTTATCCGCTTCAACTGCCAAGTCAAATACTGCATTGGCATAAGGACGTGCTAAAGTTGCAAATTCTGCCATAACATCAATTGCCTAGATTAAATAGAAATTTGTAGACATGTCACTATTTTAGGTCATATTTTCAAACGTGTATAAATCCAATATTCCCTCGCCTATCTTCGAGATCATGAAGGCTTATCAATAATCAAACAATCACGAAGTTGAACATATAGGCTGGTTACAATAAGAGGACATGTCTACAAATGTCTATATTTTTAACGACTATAGCTTTTTAATCATACTATTAAGGAATTCTTCATGCTGTTTAGCATCAACTTCGCGTTCCAAAATCTTTTCGGCGGTAGCCAGTGCTAAATTAACAACTTGCCGTTGCAAATCTTCTTTAGCCCGATTGACTTCGTGTTCGATTTCAGAAACGGCAACCGTGATTTGACGTTGCCCTTCAATACGCCCATGCTCTTTAGCTTCCTCAACAATTTCATGAGCACGTTGATTCGCTGTCGTAATAATCTCCGCAGCGTTCTGTTTTGCTTCGCGTAATCGTTTGGTGGCGGCTTGTTTGCCTAATTCCAATTCGTGTGCGCCACGATCTGAAGCTGCCAAGCCGTCAGCAATACGCTTAGTACGTACCTCCATCATTTGGGTGATGGGACCCCATAAATATTTTTGAATGAACAAAAGCAACACGACAAAAGTGAAGATTTGTCCAAAAAGAGTGACTGTGATGCTCACATCAACCCCCGTTTATTGAATGAGTGGGAAAATTGATTAATGTCAATTGACCTAGCCGCCGATTGCTGCTAAAGCAGCACCTAAAAACGGATTGGCAAAAATGAACCACATAGCCATACCCAGGATGATGAACGGGAAGGCTTCCATTAAACCGCCTGTGAATAACATTTGTACCATCAGTTGAGGTCTCATTTCAGGCTGTCTTGCAATACCTTCAAGGTATTTGGAACAAATCAACGCCCAACCGAGTGCGGATGCAAATCCGGCGGCGGCGAGCATAATGCCAACAATCAAGGCGGTGGAGCTATAAAGCTGTGTAATCAATTCAGGGGTCATTCAACAATCTCCTTTAAGTATTAATAAAAAAAAACAATGGTTAATAGTTAATTGTGACTTAAAAATCCGATTTTTGAAAAAATCGGATTTTTTGCGGGACATTAACAATTAACAATTAATGCCCTTCTTCCATCGACTGATGAGCAAGGCTTAAATAAACAATCGTTAACAGCATAAAAATAAAGGCTTGTAAAGAGATAATAAGTAGGTGGAAAATTGCCCATATACCGCCAGGGATAAATTGAATCCACCAGGGTAGTAAGGCAATTAATATAAAAATCAATTCTCCAGCAAACATATTACCAAATAAACGTAGCCCCATGCTGATGGGTTTTGCTAACTCTTCGACAGTTGTCATCATAATGTTAACAGGCATTAACAATATTTTGGCAACAACATTACTAGCGGAGAACGGGTGAAACAAAAACATCTTAGTAAAGCCAAGTCCTCCTTTGACTTTGATGTTGAAAAAAATAATTAACGCAAATACACTACCTGCCAATGCCAATGGAGTGTCTAAATTAGCAGTGGGTACCACCCTTAAATATTCAATGTGCATCATTCCAGCCAGCCAGGGTAGTAAATCAACAGGTATTAGGTCCATGGCATTCATTAAAAGAATCCAAACAAATAATGTAAACGCCAAAGGTCCTATTAGTGGATTATAACCTATAAAAGCATCTTTCACTTGTTTTTCAACAAATTCAAGTATGATCTCTAGTAAGTTTTGCATCCCGGTAGGTGGCTTATCAGGATCCAAATTATCGCCTACTTTCTTGGCTATCCAGCCTAAAAAGATAGCTAAAATGGCTGCAAAAAAGAAGGTATCTATATGAAACGTCCAAAAACCATCACCAATGGACAAATTAGCCAAATGATGTTGAATATATTCAACGGGTCCTGCCGGTTCACTGTGAGATTCGGTCATATATTAACGATTCCATTAATTAATGCGATGCCAAAGCTAAAGCTTTGGACTCCAAAATAATTGCTTGAAGACAATTAGTGATAACATAACAATTAATAATTCCTAATTCCTAATTCACAATTCACAATTAATCCGATTGTCCATTAAACAAATAGCCAAAATGGGCAATGGTAAATGCGACTAGTATAGGTATAGGGGGTAAGCCGAGCCAACCCATGCCTAAAATAAAAAATCCTATTGTATAAACAAAGCGTTGTAATGCAGCCAGATAAAATATTCGGACTTCTTTACCAGGCGCAATTTTTGCTAACTCAGCGGCTGTTTGCAAGCGGCGCTGCGTCATCCAAACATTAAACATAAGCATGCACCCACCATAAGATGCGGCTTGCGCCGCCAATAGCCCCTGATAGAAATAAAAGGCATATCCCAAACTAACTGTTAATAATAATTGTACAGCTAGTATTTTTGAGACACCGGTATTTGGTGTTGTCGCTTCAGAAATGCTTTTGTTATTCATCGCAATCGGATAAAATTTTGCCTATCAAATTTATAATTATAACTTAAAAACGCTTTTTTTGTTTTAAAAAATTTATAGGGCAAGTTAGAAATCCTATTTTTTGACAAATCGTATTTCTTTAATATTTTTGAGTTTGCCGTATTGATTAAATTTTTGGCTTCAAAAGACGATTTTTGCCAAAAATAGTTTTCTAATAGGTAATGAATCCCTTTATTTTAAACTTTCACCAAGCAATATGAAAATATTAATTCGTCAGCAAGGGGTTGCCCTCATAACCGTTTTATTAATAGTTGCCTTAGCTACCATCGCAGCAGTCGCAATGACAACGCGACAACAATTAGATATTCGTCGCACCGCTAATGTGATTAACGGTGAACAAGCTTATATGTATGCTTTAGGGGGTGAAAATTGGGTGAAACGGATTTTGCGGCGCGATGGCAAACAGAATCGTATTGATAGTTTCCTGGATATATGGGCAATACCCATCCCGCCCTTAACTATCCCAGGCGGTAGTATCCAAGGGCAAGTTGAAGATTTACAGAGCCGTTTTAATTTGAATAACTTAATAAAAGAAGGGCAAGCAAGTCATGAAGATATTATCCTTTTTGAACATTTGCTGCGTATTTTAGAATTATCGCCGACGTTAGCGCAAGTAGTGCTAGATTGGATAGATAGCGATATGGAAACTCGCCCTGAAGGTGCTGAAGATAATACTTACCTTACCCAAACTCCTGCCTATCGTACTTCAAATACCTTATTCAGTCATCCAACGGAAATACGTTTATTGGCTGGTTTTGATAATAAGATTTATGAAACCTTATTACCTTATATTTGCACCTTACCTACCAGAACACCAATTAATGTGAATACGGCACCCTTGCCGGTATTAATGGCATTAGCTGAAGGGCTAAACGAAATGGGTGCCAATATTTTAATCGCCGAACGGGAAAATAAACCATTTGAATCGGTGCAAGATTTTCTGATTCATGATGCTTTAGCAGGATTAGATATTAAGACTGATCATCTTTCAGTTTCAAGTGATTATTTTCTACTGAGAACACAAGTCCAAATTGATCAGACGAGGGCGCAATTAAACAGCGTTTTGCACCGAATGTCAGGTACAGTCGTGCTGGTGATGCGAAGTCAAGCTAGTTGAAGTAGTGGACTTTTCAGAGTTTCTAAGGCAGACACGCAGGTTTGCCCCTACAAGATGTGATATTAATACTTGCTCCAGCAAAAAAATTTCATCCATTAACTTTTATATCCAATATTGTGGCTGTTGAGAAAGAATATCTTCGGCGAGTCGCTGAAAAAAAGCACGAATAGTCGTAAAAAACTCAGCCTGTTTACCATCTTTATCAAAAAGAAACTGTTTTGCTAGTTCTATTTGCGATTGCTTGATTTGTTCGTATGAAGCATTATCACCTAAAGAGGTGGTTGCGAGTTTTAGATTTAATGTAACCCATTGATTTACTTCAAATTTCTATTTTTGTAAAGCTAATGAAATCAAGCACTTAAATTAAATCGGTATAATGTATAATAAATCTTAAATAAGAAAGCTATGTCAAATATACCAATACCAACTCAATTGGATGAAGAAGACTTCAACCGATTCATTTGACCACACCTTTCTCTGCAAAAACGTGGTCCTAAATGTCAAATAGGTTACCATAAACTTTTCAATTACATTTTGAAGGTACTTTATACCGGGATGCAATGGAAAGAATTACCTATTGCTCTCAATCCGATAACCGGCAAAGGTGAAATCCACTATTCTAATGTTTATAAGCATTTTGCGAAATGGCAAACGGATGGTTCTTGGGAATGTGCTTTTAATTCATCAGTTTTCTTCATGAAAACGGCAGATCAGCTAGATATTTCAGTTCTTCATGGGGATGGTTCTAATACGGTTGCCAAAAAGGGTGGGGATGGAATTGGCTATTCTGGTCATAAACACTTATGGTTCGGTGATTCAAAACCTAGAATTTGAAATTAGAAAAATGACTCTACAAGTTGGGTGTAAGTTGTTGACGAAAAACCAAGCAAATCTAGAATATTTTGTTGTAAAGCAGATCGTTGCGTCAAGTGATATGATGAGTGAAGTACATCTTTTGTAGGGGCATTTATGGTTGCCCTTTTTTGTATTTCACCCAAACGAAAAACGCGATATCACCAATTAGATTAAGTATAAAGATGAGGACAATAAGGGTAAAGGGGGACAATGGTCTTCTAAGTGTAAGTTTGAGATTAATGAGAAACCCAAGTTTATTGAAGGCTCGGCGACACCAAATGCAGTTGGTGATGGTGCGTCCGTTCGATTTACTTGTATTTGGAGTGATCATGAGAGTGATGCGCTTTATGATGTGAAGGCTCAATATGGCACCACTGAAGTTGAATTCAAACCCGTAGAGAAGTCGGGTCCTTGGGTTGTGTTTACTAAAGTGGTGGAAGTAGAAGGCCCAGGTGGGCATTCGGTAGAATGCAAAGTTTCCGATAAGAATGCTAGGGAATTGCACACAACTGAATGGAAAGATGCTGATGCTGGTACATTGCCGATTAATGCCCAGCCTTTGCCAGAACGTCCTCGGTTGGAAATTAAGAAAGCAGAAAACACTATTCCAGCTGGTCAAGATTATACAATTCAATTAATGGCCAGTGATTTTGACGTTGATATGGTGAGAATCGAAGTTGATTGGACGGGGCATGGCGATCAAAATGATGAGCAATTATCCCCAACTGATGAGGTGATGACTTTTACCCATCAATATCCAACGACTGGTTCGGTTACTTGGTCTGCGACTGCTTATGATGCTAATAATCATAAAAGCAATATGGTTCAAAAGTGGGTAGGTGTTAGCTTTCCACCTGAAACAGCCGAGATTGCAAAACAAGAGATAGCTAATAAAGACTCTTGTGATAATAGTAATAAGGATAAACGAAATCTTATACATGATCCTATTGACACTGTTACTGGTGCACAGGTACTTCGCCATGATTTACTGAGTTTACGAGGTGTTTTGCCGCTGTCTTTTACCATTAGCTACAATTCCTTGTTATTGGCAGAAGGAAATTTAGGGCGTGCTTGGGAACATAATGGCTATGACTTTACTTTACGGGAATTGCCTAATGATGATGTCATCATTAATTGGTCTGTAAATCAGTTTAATTTGTTCGCTAAATCTGGTGACGCTTATAAATCTCCACAATCCGCCTGTCATTCCGATACCTTAGTTAAAACGGCTGAAGGTGGTTTTACTTTAACGCGCAAAGGTATCACTTATGACTTTGATGAATTAGGGCGATTGCTCAAACTTCAGAATCGCCAAAAACAAGCTTTAGAATTTCAGCGTGATATTGATGGGCAATTGACGCAAGTAACTGAACCAGTATCGGGTATCTCTCTTAGCTATACTTATAATGGCGATGGTTTATTAACAACCGTGACGGATTCGTTAGGGCGGCAAGTGCAGCTTGGTTATGATGGGGATCGTAATTTAACCACGATTACGGATGCCGCAGGGCGAGTGACTACTTATACTTATAATGAGTTTGGGCAGACGCTAACCGGTGCTAAGGATGGTCAACAATTCTTTAGTAATAGTTATAGCAATAATCGTATCGTTGGGCAAACTGATAGTAGCGGTAATTATTCTAGCCTCGGTTTTAGTGGCAATCAAACCACCGTTACCAATCGGAATGGGCAGAAGCAAACCCATAATTACGATGGGGAGTTTTTCCTACAAAGTAGTCAAGATGAGTTGGGTAAAACCACGAGTTTTGGTTATGCGAATGGTAAGCGTACCAGTGTCACGAATGCTAATGGGCATACGACGGGTTTTGCTTATGATGGTAAGGGCAATTTGACGACGCTCACCGATGGCACCGGTAGTGCCACGCAAATGGCTTATGATGATCAGGGCAATGTCTTATCTATTAGTGATGCCTTGGGAACCAGAGCCAATCTTGCTTATGATGCTAACAATAATGTGATTAGTAAAACCGATGGGCTGGGTAATACGACGCAGTACAGCTACAATGGTGCAGGGCAAGTGGTGACGGTGACTAGCCCTAGTGGTGTGATAACGGCTTATGACTATAGTAAAGGTTTGCCGGTTAAAGTCACGACGGCGGGTGATAGTCAAGCGTTGATCTATGATGCGGCAGGGCGTTTGGTTAGTGTGACGGATGCTAAAGGGCAAACCACGACGCTGGCTTATGATAAGGTTGATCGTTTGGTGCAGGTGACGGATGCGTTAGGTCGCACGGTGAGTATCACTTATGATAATCGCGATAATGTGTTGACGGTGACGGATGCCAGTGGTGTGATTACCAATACTTATGATGCCAATGACAATTTGATGAGTCAAGTTGATGTGTTGGATCGTGAAACCCGTTTTGAGTATGATGCGGAAGGTCGCCAAATTAAAGTCATTGATCCGAAAGGGCAGGTGACTTTGAAGCATTATGATGCGGCTGGGCGATTGATTGAGGTGACTAATGCGGATGGTAAGAGCAAAACCTTGAGCTATGATGCGGTGGGGCGGTTGCTGAGTGTGACAGATATTTATGGACACACTACCCAATATGCTCGTGATGCCGTAGGTCGTTTAGTGAAGAAAACAGATGCGTTAAGCCAGGCTACCGCGATGACTTATGATAGTCGGGGTAATTTGCTAACCGTGAAGGATGCTAATAATAACACTACGCAGTATAGTTATGATGCGGGTGATAATTTAGTCAGCAAAATCAATGCGTTAGGCAAAGAAACCCGTTATGAGTATGATTCGGATGGGCGGCGCGTTAAAATCATTAATGCCAAAAATCAGGTGACCCAATTGGCTTATGATGCCAAAGGGCGTTTGGTGACGGTGAAGGATGCTTTGGGGAATACGCGGCAGTTCAGTTATGACAAAGACGATGTTTTATTAAGTCTGCAAAATGAGTTAGGGCATATCACCGCTTTTACTTATGATGCGGCTGGCAAGCGGACTGGTATTACCGATGCGAATGGTCATGCTACCCAATATGCTTTTGATCTGCGGGATAATTTAACCGCTATCACGAATGCGGCTGGTGGCGTTAAGCAGGTGAGTGCTGATGCTAAGGGTAATATATTGTCTGTTACCAATGTCTTGAATAAGATTACGGGTTTTGTTTATGATGCCAACGATAATCTGGTTAGCAAGACGGATGTGATGGGGAATAAGACCAGTTATGCTTATGATAGTGATGATCAGGTGGTGACGGTGACGAGTTCTAACGGGACGGTGACGACTTTTGAGGATAACCGCCCAGTCAAAATCACGGATCCACAAGGGCATACACAGACGTTGAGCTATAATGCGGTTGGGCGTTTGCTGACAGTGACGGATGCTGAAGGGCGTGTTACTACTTATAGTTATGATGCGGTTAATCGGTTGGTAGCGGTGAAGGATGCGTTAAATCGTACTATTGCTCTGACTTATGACGCGGTGGGTCATTTGCTCACAGTGACGGATGCGATGGGTCATGTCACGAAGCGGAGTTATGATGATACCGGTAAATTAGCGAGTCAAATCAATGCGTTAGGTGAAGAAACCCGCTATGAGTATGATGCGAATGACCGTTTGGTGAAAGTCATTGATGCGAACAATCATGCCACGCAATTGGGTTATGATGCAAAGGGCAGGTTGGTGAGCGTGACTAATGCGTTGGGTAATACGCGACAGTTGAGTTATGATGCAGGCGATAATTTGCTGAAACGGATTGATGCGTTGGGCAATACAGTGGCAGCACTCAGTTATGATGTGTTGGATAATCCGCTCAGTGTCTCTGACGCGCTGGGGAATACTTCTCAATTTGAGTATGATGCGGCAAGCCATTTAATTGGTTCGGTTGATCCAGCGGAAAAGGCAACGCAATTCAGTTATGACGATCTGGGTCGTTTGGTAACGAGTGTGGATGCCGCTGGGAAATCCAGTCGTCAAGTCTTTGATAAGGATGGTCATCGGACGCAGCTCACGGATCCCAATGAGAATCAAACGAACTTTGTATTTGATAAGAGTGGGCGTTTGGTGAAGGCTACCACAGCAGCAGGTGGTTCTGTACAGTATAGTTATAGTGCGAGCGATTTGCTGAAAACGGTTATTAATGCCCGGGGGCAAGCTCGGCAGTTTGAGTATGATGCTGGGGGTCGTCTCACAAGCATGACTGATGCCGATGGTGAAGTGACTTATACTTATGACAACAACGATAATGTGCTGACGGTGACGGATGCCAACGGTGTGATTAGCCGGGATTATGATGCAGTTGGTCGGGTGATTAAATATACCGATAGTCAGGGCAATGTGTTGCAGTATGCTTATGATGCCGCTGGTCATTTGGTGACGCTGACTTATCCGGATGGTAAGCAGGTTTTTTATGCGTATGATGCGGCTGATCGGTTAATCAAGGTGACGGATTGGGCTAATCGTATGACGAGCTATACGTATGATGCCAATGGACGTTTAACGCAAGTGGTGCGCCCTAATGGTACGCGGATGACTCGCGATTATGATGCGGCTGGGCAGTTAGTGGAGCAACGGGATGTTGATATTGATAGTGAGTTGATTCGGCAATTCAATTTTGTCTATGATGCGGCGGGCAATATCACGCAAGAGCAATCTCTCCCGGAAGCGGTGTTAGTGCCAGTACGTTCTGTGGTGATGAGTTATGAGGCGGCGAATCGTGCCGATACTTATCGCAGTGCCACAGTGGTTCAAGAGAAGGATATTCTGTTGGATGCCGATGGTAATATGACGTGGGGACTGTTGGAGCGTGGTTCGTTGGATCGTGACTGGGTGGAATTTGCTTATGATTCGCGGAATCGTTTGGTTAAAGCCGGTGACACAGTTTATCGTTATGATGCTGAGAATCAACGAATTGCGGTGCAGGAAACTCGTTATGTGGTTAATTCGCAGCCGGCGTTGAGTCAGGTGTTGATGAAAACCGCTCCCGATGGTCAAAAAACGTTTTATGTCTTTGGTTTGGGTTTGATTGGACAAGAAGCGGGTGGTGAGTATAAGGCGTATCATTTTGATTTGCGTGGGAGTACAACGGCTTTGTCGGATGTTGAGGGTGAGGTGGTTGAGCGTATTCATTATTCGCCTTATGGGGATGTTATTAGTCATCATCCGAAGTTGGTGGATGTGCCGTTTTTGTATAATGGGCGTGATGGTGTGGTGACTGATGATTCGGGTTTGTTGTATATGCGGGCCCGGTATTATAATACTGATCTGCGGCGGTTTGTGAATCAGGATGTGTTGTTGGGTGGTGTTGCTGAGGGGCAGACTTTGAATCGGTATGCTTATGTTACTGGTGATCCTGTGAGATTTGTTGATCCGTTTGGGTTAGAACGTGCTGCCAATGGATTAGACTTTGATAATCCTGAAGAATGGAAAGAGAAATATGGTAAAGGTTGGGAAGTTGAATATTGGTTTCGATACTATATAGATATTGAAGGAAGTTGGGAAGTAACAGCCATTTGTAAAGCACTAACTAAAAAAGGTGGGCTTCGTATGTTAGGAGAAGCCTATGTTGAGGGTGTTGAAGATACTTTTATTCCCATAGTTGATCCTGTTACTTTTGGTACTGTTTCTAGTGCAGCGAAATGCACAAGTGGTTATGATGATGCATCTGGTGGTGAACGACTTTTAAGTTGTGCGGAGATAATTCCCTTTGCCAAAATTTTGAAAGGTAGAAAGCTTTTCAATTTTGTGAATAAAGGAACTGATACAGCATCTAATATTCAAAAGGTTAATAGAACTGAAAAGGTTGCTGCTAATAGAACGATTATATCACGACAGAATACTACATGCGGAAAGATAGGAGAATGTTTGTCTGGGATGAATAAAAACCAAGATAAAATTGAATCTAAAATTCCCTCGCTTACAGGAACAGCAAAATCTGGTTATCGACTTCCAGACGGTGGTGTTATTAATGGAAAAAGACTCCTAATACAAGATTCGAAAATGGTTAAGGAACTGCGTTTTAGTGATCAAATGAAAGATTTCTATTTGTTTGCTCAGAAGAACAAACTAGATATGGAGATATTTGTAAGTCCTTCTAGATTGAAAAAAATAGACACTCAGATGCTAGAAAAAATTAATAGCGGGCAAATTAAGTTATTTGATATGTTTTCAAATAAGAGAATTATGCCTTTTCGTGGTTCTTCTGGAGAATTCATATTTAGACAAGTAGCTAAATAGCCATGTTGGGTGTGCAACGTCTTTTTGTTGCCCTCCACAAATTGGCTTTTTTGTCTATTTTGTCTGAATCAGGATTGACGGGATTTTAGGATTTTCAGGATTGGTTTATTGGTTTTATCTTGTTAATCCTTTAATCCTGTGAATCCTGATTCAGACATGTTAGTATGGATTTGGTGGATTTGACTACCCACCCTACATTTATAGACGGGGCTGCACTGTTGTTGCCCTTAACTTGTTTGAATCAGGATTGACGGGATTAT
>Ga0164315_10000956_pt1 | contig 21216 bp, 18 predicted proteins | sample GuaBasSedimGuay6_FD_113737 | JGI IMG/M metagenome (GOLD analysis project Ga0164315, IMG submission 113737) | Subseafloor sediment microbial communities from Guaymas Basin, Gulf of California, Mexico - Guay6, Core 4569-2, 0-3 cm | ecosystem: Environmental > Aquatic > Marine > Hydrothermal vents... | reverse complement strand
CTTTGCGTCTTTGCGTGAAATAAAAAAATGAGTCTCGAAAAAAACATAAAGGAAGCCGTAAGGCTGATCAGGAAAGCAAAGTATGGTGTTGCCTTTACCGGTGCCGGCATTTCTGTTGCCAGTGGTTTGCAGCCTTTTAGAGGAGAGAACGGGCTTTGGAATGAGATAAACCCAAATTATTTTGAAATAGATTTTTTCAAAAAAAAACCATATCAGTCGTGGAAAATTATTAAAGAAGTATTTTACGACAACCTTGCCAATATTAAACCCAATATAGCCCATAAAGTACTAGGTAGAATGTGCGAAAGAGGTTTTATTGAATCAGTAATTACACAAAATGTTGATGGTCTCCATCAAATGGCAGGAAGCAAATATGTTTACGAACTTCATGGTAGTTGCAGACAGTTGGTGTGCAACGAATGCATGAGCGAATACGATTTGGGATTTGCTGATCTGAATTTCCTCCCTCCTACTTGTTTTATGTGTAAGGGAATATTAAAACCTAATATGGTATTTTTTAATGAGCCTATCCCCCACTTTGCCAAAAAGCGATCCTTTGAAGAAGCAGAAAAAGCAGATGTATTTATTATTATTGGAGCCAATGCAGAGGTTTACCCGGCAAATGCAATTCCACTTGCTGCAAAAAACAAAGGGGCAACAATCATCGAAATAAATATTTCAGAATCTCACTTTACAAGTGAAATAACTGATATTTTCCTTCAGGGAACTTCCAGTGAGATAATGAAGAAATTTGGCGAATTACTTTATGTATAATTCATAGTATTAATAAACAAAACTATCTTTGCAAAAAATTAAAGTGATTATGAATAAAGTCATTTTTCTATTTTAAAAGTAAATTATAAGACTTTAAATATGAACCAATTATCAGAATTTGGATTGGGAGACATGCTTCAAACAAAGGGTAGTATTCAATGCGTTGGAGTAGTTGGCTGCGGTTCGGTAGGACAGGAAATTACATTGCTTATCGCCAAGGCTGGAATCGAAGTTGTTTTTGTTGATGTTTCGGAAGAAAGAATTACAGAGATTTTTACAGAACTTGGCATTCATTTGGATAATGAAATTGCACATTGGAGCCTAACCTCCTCCGATAAAAAATTAGTTTTATCACGGATAAAAGGAACTGTTGCAATTGAAGACTTAAAAGATTGTGACATTGTTATTGAGGCAATTAGTTCGCGTAAACGTGGAACGATGTTAAATATACGACAGGATTTATTCAAGAATATTGAGGCTGTTGTAAGTGAAGATGCTATTATTTCTTCTCAAGTTTCAACATTGACGATTTCTGACCTTTCCAGCGAACTTAAAAAACCTGAACGCGCAATCGGGCTTCACTTTATTGATCCGTTTGGAAAGACACAAATTGTAGAGGTTAGTAAAGGTCTTAAGACTTCTGAAGAGACATTCCAAAAAGTATCTCGTTTTTGCGGAATGCTTAAAAAGAAAGTTATCAGCATAAACGAATCACCTGGAAATATAAGTACAAGGATGATAATTCCCTTTATCAATGATGCCTGTGAGTTACTTTCTGAAGGTGTAGCAAGTATTGAGGATATTGACACTACCATGAAAGAAGCCTCTGGCCATCATATTGGTCCTTTTGAACTTGCCGACAGGGCAGGATTGGATAAAGTGCTAAAGTTTATGGATAATTTGTACGCTGAATTTGGTGAACAGAAATATAAGGCCTCTCCTATTATTAAAAGACTTGTTCGTGATGGATATTTAGGCCGAAGAACAGGAAAGGGTTTTTATACATACAAGGATGGTAAGGCCATTGGAAATACAATAGAATTTGTGATTAATTAGTAAGGTTCAATTGTTCGATGGTTCAATTGCTCGATTTTAAAATTGTTTGTAACAAACAGAATAAATTTTACACAAAAGAAACATCCATGATCGATTTTTGGCAGAAAGGATGATTAATAACAACAAAAACGTTGCGTCGCTGCGTCTTTGCGAGAAAATAAAATAAAATGAAAATTATAGTTTTAAACTGCGGTAGTTCATCAATCAAATATCAACTTTTTGATATGCCATCAAATGATGTGATAGCAAAGGGTGTTGTTGAAAAGATCGGATTAAATGGAAGTTTTATTAAACATACAAAAACCGGTGATGATCAGGTTAAACTTGAAGGTGAAATTTTAGATCACCAGCAAGGAATTGAATATTTGCTTGGAATATTGACTTCTGAAAAGCATGGTAGTCTGAAAACACTCAATGAAATAAATGCCGTTGGCCACCGCGTAGTACATGGTGCTGAGGAATTTAGTGGTAGTGTTTTAATTACTGACGAAGTTGTGGCTGCCCTGGAACGTTCCAGCGAGCTGGCGCCACTTCACAACCCTCCAAACCTAAAAGGAATTTATGCCATGCAAACAGTTTTGCCTGATGTTAAGCAGGTTGGAGTATTTGATACTGCTTTTCACCAAACAATGCCTGAACATGTTTTTCTTTATGCTATCCCATATGTTCTTTACGAAAAATATAAAATCCGACGCTACGGTTTTCATGGCACAAGTCATAAATTTGTTTCTGCCCGCGCTTGCGAGATTTTAAATCTTGATATTAATAATCAAAAGATCATTAGTTGTCACCTCGGAAATGGATCATCAGTGGCTGCAGTTAAGAATGGAAAGTCATATGATACTTCCATGGGAATGACACCTACGGAAGGTTTAATTATGGGTACACGTACGGGAGATATTGACCCCGGTGCTCTCCTTTATATTTCCGACAAAGAAGAAATCAACACTAAATACACTCAAACCCTTATTAACAAATTCTCAGGACTTATGGGAATCTCAGGTATTTCTTCAGATATGCGAGAAATTGAAAATGCTGCCAACAAAGGCCATCACCGTGCTCAAACTGCCCTGGAGATGTTTGCCTACAGAGTGAAAAAATATATTGGGTCTTATGCTGCAGCAATGGGTGGTGTTGACACAATTGTATTCACAGGTGGCATCGGAGAAAACGACACAGAAACACGTAAGCGTGTTTTAAAGGGTTTGGAATTTTTAGGTATTGAACTCGATGAAAGTAAACTTAATATAAGAGGCAAAGAGACCGTCCTCACTCTCCCAACTTCCAGAGTGAAGGTAATTGTTGTACCGACAGAAGAGGAAATGATGATTGCTAAAGATACTTTTGAGATAGTTGGTTAATCCAGTTGATTTTCACGCAGCGACGCGGAGGTGCAGCGAAATGCTAGAATAAGGCATCCTTTTATCTGCCTGAGATGGACCAAATAAAAATCACAATCCATTTACAACTCTCTGAATACCATTCTTAAGTAATGCTTCATTAAAATTTATGAGCAACCCAAGTTTGGTATTTGTTAATCTCAAGTATGTTAACAATTGCTTTTGATGAACTGGATTAATGGTCTCCACTGATTTTATTTCGATAATTACTTTTGATTCTACAATAATATCAGCTCTAAATCCTTTATCCATTTTAATATCTTTCCAAACAACTGGTACTGGTACCTGAGTTAGAGTTTTCAGACCTAACTTTGAAAGTTCGTAATTTAGAATATGCTCATAAACAGATTCAAAAAGTCCTGGTCCAAGATTGCGATGTATTTTAAAGCAAGCATCTAAAATTACAGTAACTAACTTATTCTCTATTTTCATATTTGTATTTTTTAGCACCAACATCCAGTAAAAATTGACTGAGGAATCTATTGAAATGTAAAATCACGCGGAAACGTTACGAGCCAACATTTTATTTATGTTGCGTTCGCTGCGTCGCCGCGTGCAATAGATAGGGTTTTACTTTTTCTTGCCCAACAACTGAATTTGGGAGGCAATAACTTCTGTCATATATTGTTTTTTACCGTCTTTATCATCCCAATTACGGGTAGTAAGTCTGCCGGAAAGAAGTAATTCACTTCCTTTTTTCAGATATTTCTCTGCAATTTCAGCGGTTTTGCCAAAGGCCACAATATTGTGCCATTGTGTTTCTTCTATTTTCTCACCGTTTTTGTCACGATAATAATCGTTTGTGGCAATTGGAAAAGAAACTTTCACATTTCCATTGTCAAATTTGAATGATTTTGGATCGTCACCTAAGTGACCCATCAGTTGAACTGAATTAGTTAAATTAGTCATAATATTAAGTATTTAATCGTTAATAAAGTGTTCTATTGTTCAATCGCTTAATTGTTAAATTCCTCAATTGATATGTTAAGAACGAAAACTGATGCAAACATATGGCGACCAAAAAAACATAGCCGTACGATAAGCGTTTACTTCCGTTTATTATCGTTTGCAAACGTTTATCAATGTTTTTATTGCTTTATTTCTGTAAGTTAGATTTTGACAGAAAAATATAAGAAATGGGTATTTTAATTAATATGAAAGACCTATCGCAAAAGCAGTAGCACTTTCATAATTTAATAAATAGGAAAAAAGTTGGGGATTTGGCAATTGCTACTCTTGGAATAAAAAATAAATTTTATTAAGGCAATTCCTCACCAGGCAAATAAATAGTCTTCTCTACTTTTCTTTTTACAGGATCAAGAGACATAAAATATCGATACAATGCTTTTAATTCAATTTCATCCATTCTTGAATATGCTCCCCAAGGCATAGGTGTTTCATTTAATACACGACCCTGTTGAAATCGGGAAATAAATGTTTCTTCGTTCCATTTTGCAATTACCCCAGTCTCTTTATCTGGTGTTAAGTTAGGAGAAACAAAGGCATATCCTTTTGAAAAGGCATCGGGCTCAAAATTCATTCCACCGGCGAAATCAGGTCCAATAAATGCACCTGATTTTATATCTCTTTCAGTATGACACCCGATACAATTTGCAATATTATTTGCAATATATGATCCATATTTTATTGTAGAATCTTTTAGGACAACTTTAGGTGGGTCATTATCTGGTGCTATTGGTTTGACCACTTCTAGTGCTAATAATATCTTTCCAAGAAACTCATATTCCGTTTTCTTAACACTATTATTAACTGGTTCTTGAGACCGCAGAAAGGAAATGATAGCAGTTAAATCATAATCACTCAGCCCTTGAAAAGGCATAAAAGGAAAAACTAACTTATTATCATGACTCACAGAATAGCGTAATGTTCTGGCAATCTCATCATCGGTCAATTTCCCAATACCAGTTTCCATATCAGGAGTTAAATTAGGTGCTCTAAAAGCACCTATTGGAAGGTCTAATTCCCATCCTCCACTCAATGGAATTTCAAGTCCATTTTCAACCTTTAATAATTTATCCATTGGTACGTGGCAAACAGAACAATGGGCAGGTCCAAAAGCAAGATATTTTCCACGGGCAATAATTGTTGAATCATTACTTGCCTTAATATTAGTAAGTGGGGCATCATAATCTCTATCCCAAGTGGCATTAACAAAAATGATTAATCCAGCAATTAATATTACAAGAACTCCAATAATTGATAAAATAATTTTTTTCATAACGACCTGCATTTAGTTGAATAATATTAAAGCAATTACAAAACAAACAACCAAAACTCAATCTTGCAAAAAAGAGTTTCAATCATAGTTCATACTGCAAATAATGCCGTAATAGTGTGTCTGAAAAAAATATTTAGAAGTGTAAATGTATGTTAATTATTAACAATTGTCAAGTCAAGTCTTTTTAAGACTCAGATATTTAAGTAATAAAAGGAGTAAATAATAGAATAATTATCAATAAAATAAATCAGAAACTTGTCAATTTGCGATCATCCAATTTTCAATAATAATTGCAATTGAATCCGCAAAGAGAATTAATAGAAATCCCAACTCGGTTTTAAAATTCATTCTTCGGAATATGGCAACAAGTCCAACCATAAATGCAAGTATTGCAAAAAGTACAGCATTTCCATGCCAGTGATTAATTACCCATAGCCAGTACATAAATATTGAGGCTGACAATAGAGTAATTACAATCCTCTCTCCTATTTTCTTCTCTTTTACTATTACTCCATAAATAATAGCAAGAGCAACAAATGCCATATAAATATAAAATCCTGGCATTTTCACGATTGTCGCAGGGAATAAGACCAATACTATTCCTACTACCATTCCAAGAGTAATGGTAGCTGGAAATATTTTTTTCGTTTTAATTGTCCAGAAAAGTCCAAATGCTGCTGCTGATCCAATAATAATTGATAAAATCATTTTTAGTTATTTTTATTCTTGCTTAATATCTTCAACAAAATACCTTAATCCTAAATATTTTAAAATAATTCCTATTGTAAAAATACAAAATTGTGTTTTATTTTACTATGACTTAAAAATAAAAAAGGGCTAAAAGATTACATAAATTGCGATTCTTTCAGCCCTTGAAAACTATATTATTCTATTATTCCGTTTCCGGAGAAAGAAATTTATAAACTAATCCAGCCAGTATTGCGCCAACAATAGGGGCTACCCAAAACAACCACAACTGATCGATTGCCCAGCCACCAGCAAATATTGCCTGACTTGTACTTCTGGCAGGATTTACCGAAGTATTTGTTACAGGAATACTAATTAAATGAATAAGTGTTAATCCCAGACCAATGGCAATTCCGGCCAATCCTTTGGGTGCTTTTGAATGTGTTGCCCCAAGAATAATAATTAAAAACATAAACGTGAAAACAATTTCTGCAACTAAGGCCGAAAGCATGTTATAACCATCGGGAGAATGCTCGCCATAACCGTTTGATGCAAATCCACCAATCTCAAAACCTGCCTTACCGCTGGCAATAAGATAAAGGATACCAGCACCTGCAATCCCGCCCAGAACCTGAGCACCAATGTATGGAAGAAGTTCTTTAGCCTGGAAGCGTCCACCTGCCCACAAACCAATACTGACTGCCGGATTGAAATGCGCTCCAGAAATATGGCCTAAAGCATAAACTCCAGTAAGTACCGTTAATCCAAATGCAAGCGAAACACCTACAAACCCAATTCCTAATTCAGGGAATCCTGCTGCCAAAACAGCACTTCCGCAGCCCCCTAAGACTAACCAAAAAGTTCCAATAAATTCTGCTACTAGTTTTTTCATTCTTATGTTTTTAGTTTTTAATATTTAGTCATGAAAAAGTCAATTTTCAAGATTTTACATTTTTTATCTTCAAGTAAAACTACAATTATTTTTTCTGAAGCAAAATACCCAATGTAAAAAAGGGCTGAAAAACTGCATAAAATGCAATTATTTCAGCCCATGATAACCAAAAACTTTTAATAATGTGAAGAGATTATTTACCAGCCCACTAGTGTAATACCAGCAGTCCATGCATAAAGTTCTGGTCCACGATCTTTTTGAAACATAGTATTTAGTTGGTAATTCACAAATAAGTTAATTATACCATAACCTATTCTTAGTGTAGCATCAAACTTAAATGGTTGCAAATAAAAACTATTGTGATTTTTAACAATATTCCTATCATTTGAGTTGGGAGTTGTATAAGTTGGTGGTAAAAGTTGATTAGTACTTAGATCATATAGTTTATAATTTTTATTAGCCTCATTGAAATATATTTTAGTATGTGAACTTAACCTTATGTTTGCCAAAATACCGATACCAAAATAAAATCGATTTATTTTTCTTGGCTGATTGGTTTGCATCTCAAAAATAAGAGGAACAGTAAGATACATTGCCGTTAATTTAGTCTTTCTAAGTGAAAGATTAGAACCATCTAAATTCTTCATATAAAACCCTTCCAGGCTTGAACTGTCGGGAGTCAGGAATGTAGATCCACTAAAGCGATAGTTATTCCAGGAAAGTCCAAGTCCGGTAATCAAACCAATAGTTTTATTCTTATTTAGTGGAATATTTTGCTCATAAATATTCAAATTTACAGCAGTTGATTTCTCATATCGAAGATTTAGATAATCATATTCAGGAGCCCAGTTTGTTGAAAAATCAGAAGTAACATAACCATTAATCCCTAATTCAAAACCTCCCCAGTGTCCATTAAATCTAGGTTTTTTGCTTCTTTCCCAGCTAACATCTCCATCATCTGTAACAATAAGCGTACGACTGCCAACAGTAATTTTTGTTGTATCACCATCAATAACCTCTACATTTAACGAACCTACATTAACTGTAGTAGTATCGCTATAATGCCGGTATTGTGAAGTTGATAAGGTATCATTTATGACCACAACTTTTTCAGATTTATTACTATTTTGTATAATTAAAGTTTTTGGTTTTTCAGCATATCTGATACTTGACCCACCTGAGACTGTATAGGTAAGACTACTTTCTGCATTTATAAAACACTCGCTGGCACCACTACCACTAACTACTGTGGTCTGGGTTTTTAAATCTCCAGCTTTAATCTCAGATGCACCACTTGCTTCTGCAACATGGGATGCAACTACACCACTTAGCGTAAGTTCGCTGGCACCAGACACCTTTGAAATTAAATTATCATATTCCAAACTTAACTTGGCTTCTGAGGCGCCACTGGCATGAACTCTAAGGTGCTCACCTTTAAGAGTTCCTTTCGATTGCAGTTCACTGGCACCCGAAACTGATATTTTTCTAAATTCAGGAGCAGTTATATAAAACTTCATCTTATCGTACTTTTTAATCTTGCTATATTTAAACCGCAGTTCTTTGTTCTTAATTTCGGTACTAATATATTCATGAAGATTATCATTAGTTTCAATTACAACGCTAAATTCTTCTCCATTAATGAGCACTACTTCCTGAGCACCACCTGCTTGTACAGCATCAAACTCATTAAGTTGAATAGTTCTCTTAGTTATATCACCACTTCCTTTTACCTGTGCCCTAAGGGGACTTGAAATAACTATTGTTAATACAATTATTATTGTCTGTAAAATTTTTGTATTCATTTTATTATATTTTTAGATTGTTTAATAGTATGACGGACTATTGCTGCAATTTGTTACAATAAAAATATAATCTTAGAAAACAATTTGGATTCTACTCTGTAATGTGGGCAGGAAAATTCTTATTCATAGTAAGCAACTGAGTATCTAATTGATAATTTGTCAGGTTACCATCTTCATCATAAACTTTAAATTGTTCAACTTCACTCCCTGTAATAGTATTAAATACAGTAACACTTCCCTGAATAAATTTAACTAATGCCGGATCTTTTTTACTGACGTTTGTGTTTTCACGTTGGGAAGGTTTTAGCGCATTGGCAAGTTTATTTGAATTGTTGCTCACTATTTTTGAAAACAAACTGGACTTTTTATTGCCACGATCAACTGATGCATAATAAACATTAGAATTAACTTCTCGTTTTAATAATTTAGCACATTCAATATCACCAGTTAATGCCAGTTTATCACCTTGATTTCTCAAGAAACTTATACTTTCATGTTTATTTTTCTCCAAATCCGAATTGAGTTCTGGTTCTACAACTAAAACAACTCTTTTGATCCCACGATCTGCAATTTCAAATTCCACATTGTTCATTAACAATACATTCCTGGATTCCGTAGCACTCAATTCAAGTAATACTCTGTTATTTACAATAGGCTTCTCATTTAAAAACCAATAAACACTCAGTAATAAGGCAATCGAAGCAGCCGTTGCCATTGTTCTAAAATTCCAGGCAACTATTCTTGTCTTTCTATATAATTGATTTTTATTTTTAAAAACAATCTCCTCCACTGGCAATTTTAGTTTTCTATGAATCTCAAATTCTCCAGCAAGTGATGGATTTAGTTTTAAGAATCCTTCAAGATCATTCTTATTATCAGAATTCAAGTCATCCTCGAAATTGGCAATAAACCTATCCTCATAATTGTCTTCAGTAATTGAGCCAAAGTTGAAGATTTCTGCTTTTGTTATTGATGATTTTGCAGGATACAAAATTTCTTCTTGTTCAAGTTTAATATTATCAAAACTTTCAAATTCTTCTTTAAGTTCAGGGTTTCTTTCTAAGAACAACATGAGTTCAGCCACTACCTCTTCTGATAGATTTCCATCGAAGTAGTCGATAAAATAAATTTCGTAGTTATTTAAATTAATACTCATATTACTTAAAATACAATTTCAGGACTAACCAAATAATTCTTCAAAAACAGTCTGGCCCTATATATATAAACTTTCACCTGTGCCTCCTTAAGTTCTGTAATCTCTCCAATTTCTTTATATGAATAGCCTTCATAATCCCTTAACATTACCACAGATCGTTGGATTGGTGTAAGTTTTTGTATGGCCTCTTCCAACACTTCTTTTAAATCAGAAAATCCGCTGTCGATAAATCCAACATCATGTATCTGAGGATCAAAACTATCTTTTCTTTCATTTTTTCTAAAGTGATCTATCATAGTGTGATATGCTGTTGTAAACAAATAAGACTTGCTTTTTTTGTTATCAACTTCTTTTCTCTTTAGCCATAATTTCATAAACGAGTCTTGTACCAAATCATTTGCTAAATCCTTGTCCCTGGTGTTTTTAAGCAGGAATCTGAAAATAGCATCCGATAATTTATCGACACAATTATTATACTCACTTACTGTCATTTGTTGCTGGTAAAAATCTATTCACACTAGTGTGACGTGAAAGTAGGCAAAATAGTTACATCAGAAATGAAATTTTATATTGGTCTGGGATTCAGGGCAAGAATAAGTTATAATGGCAATAATCGATTATTGTCTTCTCCTGGATTTAATTATATACTCAGCATCCAGCATTATCATTGAGTCGATCGAAATATTTCTTCTTTCAGCCTTCTCTTTTATCATCTTCATCAGGGTTTTATTTTTCCTGATTTTTTCAGCCTGATTCTCTATATCTAGCCTAAGATCTTTATTTTCAGGATTATAAAATGCATTAAATGCTTTGTCAACAAAGCCCCAATATTCTCGCTTCAGAACAGGTTCTGTGGTCAGAAGGATTATTATGTCCTGATTTATGAGTTCTTGCTTAAAATTAAGATCCTTCACCCATGTTTCCTGATTATTAATTTTTGGAAAAACCTGTCTACTATAAAACCAAAATTGCCCTTCCCTAAAAACCCTGGTAGAAAATCCCAAATTAAATAATTGCCAATAGTAACTATCAGCGATAACTATGGATTGAGCAACATCATTTGCTTGCTTCTCAGATTCAATTTTCAAATACGGCATTTCATGATTTGGAAGATCAAAAATCAGATTCATACCTTTTTCTATATCATTATCAGGCCCTTTAAGATTACGATTCATTTCTATGGCACTCCAATTAATATCAGAAAGTGTAAGTCCTAGCCTATTTTTGCAGTACGAAACTATTGAGTCAGCAGCAAGGCTTACTCCGTAATAACTCCAATGAATTCCTGTTTTCGGATAAAGTGGATAAGTTGCAGTATCTTTCATTTCGATAAACCAGGAACTCATATCGATATAATTTAACTTTAAAGAATCGGCAATTTTCACACACACCTCAAGGTTAGTTTGGCCTTTAGTTGAAATTAATTTTTCTGGAATATATTGGGGAAAGAAACTTCCTTTGCCAGGTGCAAACACCACTAAAATCTTGGTATTATGTTTTTCCAGCGTATCACTCAACTTTTTTAGTTTTGAGTATAGACTATTTATGGTGCTATCGCCCAGATAATCATCTCCATAATAAGCATCAATATAACTTTTCTCGTAAAGATATTTCTCCTTACCAATTATAACTCCATTGGCTTTTGCCTTATCAAAGAAACTGTATTGAATTTGATTTTCTACTCTGATAAACCAACTAAAAAATCCAAAGTTACGTGCAAGATATTTTTCTGCTCCACTCTGGAATTTTTCTGAAAACCAGTTATCCACATTTAGTGCGGGCATATTTACTTTCTTTGCTGAACCGTGAAGTTCACCAGTTTTAACAATCTCCAAACTTTGCTGAAGCATTGGTGCAACCAACAAGGCCATCAGTAGGAAAAACAATATTTTTGACAACTTCTTCATTAAAACCTAAAATAAATAAATGGATTAAAATCAGAAGTTGCTATTGAAGACACTGATAAGAAAACCAACAAGATGGCTACTGCAAAACCTATTATAAAACCTGCTTTTGAGTAATCAGTATAAAATATCTTTTGCTGAATTTTTTGTCCGGATGGTAAAAGAGTAAAAAAGGAAAAGAAAGCAGCAAGCAATAAAAAAATTAAAAACTGCACATCACTGAAAAAATCAAATGAGGCAAATTCAAAACTAAAAAGACGTTCATAGAAGACAAATGCACTTTGATAATCCTCTATCCTGAAAATTACCCATCCCATCACGGTCACAAAAAATGTATATCCCAATGCAATTACTGAGCCTGCTTTGGTTAATAGTTTTGCAAGAAATAGTCGCTCAATAACTAAAAAGAATCCATGAAAAGCACCCCAGATAACAAAGTTCCATGCAGCACCATGCCATAAACCAGAAAGAAGAAAAACAAACCATAAATTAAAATACAGTCGTCTTTTACTAACTTTATTTCCACCCAAAGGAATATATAAGTAATTTTTCATCCACGCTCCCAGAGTAATATGCCATCTTCTCCAGAATTCAGTTATACTTTTGGAAGTGTATGGGTTATCGAAATTTTCAGGGAATTTAAAACCTATCATCCGACCAATCCCGATGGCCATATCTGAATAACCGGAAAAGTCAAAGTAAATTTGAAAAGTATATGCCAGAATGCCCACCCAGGCAGTTGTAGAATCCATACTAGCAAAGTCCATTGAAAGAATTTCATCCGCTTTGGCACCCATAACATTTGCTATAAATACTTTTTTTGCCAGTCCGATGCTAAACCTATAAAACCCCAACAAACGATCATTATTTGTTTCGTTTCTTGTAACAATTTGATCGGCAATGCTATTATATCTTACAATTGGGCCGGCAATTAGTTGAGGGAACATTATTATATATAGAACATAATTGCTAAGTTTATCAAGCGGTTTGTGAACACCTCGGAATACATCAACGGAATAAGTTAGAGTTTGAAAAGTGTAAAAACTAATTCCAATTGGCAACACAATCTTTGTCCAGGCTACAGCATTATAACCCAGCAATTCAAAGGTCTCATTTAGGTTATCTACAAAGAAATTAGCGTATTTAAAAAATGCCAGCAGACCAAGGTTAATTACAACTGACAGCGTGAGTAATAATCGTTTATGTTTTCTCTTACTGCTCGCATCCATCCATTTAACAACATAGAATGAAGCGGTGGTTATTGCCAGCAGAATAAAAACAAACTTCGGTGCACCCCATGCATAAAAGAATACACTGAATATTAAGACAACATAATTCTTAAACTTATTTGGTGATAAATAATAAACCAGCAAAAAAATTGGTAAAAAATAAATAAGAAATGCTATGCTGCTAAAAACCATTATGTTGTTTTAAAACGCTGGCAAATTTAGCATTTAGTAATAAACCTTCATCAATCCCTGAAAATTCTTTTGCCAGATAGTAGATTTTACTCCTGCATTGTTACACTAATAAAAAAATTCTAATTACAAACCAAACTTAATTTCACTTCCCCCTATTCATTCTTGTGGCAAAATGCCTTAGGCATAAAATACTCCATACTGTTATCAAAATACTCTCCCTCTATTTAATACTGATATCTCAATTTAATACTGATATCTCAATCTCAATATTTATTTTACTTTTACCAAAAAATCAACACTATCAACCATTATCAAATAATGAGAAAGATTATACTTTTATCACTGGTATTACTGTGTAGTACTTTGGTAATCAATGCACAACGATCAAATCAGTTAAGGGAGCAGGAAAGATTAGATTATAATAATAATCTGGGGACAATGAGTCAAACTGACTCTGCATATTTATCCGGACTTCCTGAATTACCTGTGCCAGATATTTATCGAGGCCCTAATGCTCCTTTAATGCCCTATGCACTGGATAACTCAACTCAAGACTGTTTCAGACCAGCCTATAATCAAGCCGGCTACTCGTGTGGACAGGCAGCCCTGGTTGGCTATAACTATACTTATGAAATTAACAGAGTAAGGGAATTACCTGGAAATTTACCTGACAATCAGTACACTACACATTTTACCTGGAACTTTTGGAATGCAGGTAATCAATATGGTGGTGTTAGTTATTTTACTTCTATGGAAATAATGAAGTATGTTGGAAACCCAAACGTAACAGACTATGGTGGAATGGCGACGGGAGGAGAAAAGAGATGGATGACTGGTTATAATAACTATTATAATGCCATGCACAATAGAATTACAACAGGATACTCTATGAATGTCGGTACTCCGGAAGGCATAGAAAGTTTAAAACACTATCTCCATGATCACCTGGAAGGCTCGGAGGTTGGAGGACTGGCTAGTTTTTATGCAAACCAACCATCTTTAAATACTCTTGCTTATGGAACTCCTGAAGGGGGAAAAAGGGTTGTTGTTTCATGGAGTTACTCAAACCATGCGTTAACAATTGTTGGCTGGAATGATTCAATTCGTTGGGATTATAATAATGATGGACAATACACTAACGACCTCGACATAAACAACGATGGGGTGGTTAACGTAAAAGACTGGGAGATTGGGGGATTTAAACTCGTAAACAGTTATGGCGGCGTTCCAAATTGGGGAGATGAGGGATTTGCATATATGATGTACAAATCAGTTGCTGATGAATATGGTAGCGGTGGTATTTGGAATAATACCGTTAATACTGTAAAAGTTAAAGAGGATTGTGATCCTCAACTAACAATGAAAATCAAACTTAAACATAGCAGGAGAAAGGCAGTAAAAGTTATGGCCGGTTTTTCAACTGACATAAATGCAACAGAACCTGAGCAATTATTTGATTTCCCGATTTTTAACTTTCAGGGTGGTGACAATTATATGCAAGGAGGCTCAACTGAAGAAGATAAAACCATAGAATTTGGCCTCGACATATCTCACTTTCTAAGCTATCTGGAACCGGGAGAAGAAACAAAATTCTTTTTGAGAATAACAGAACACGACCCTGAAAGTTGGGGTAGCGGAGAGTATATTAGTTTTTCTATAATTGATTATACAAATGGAGTTTTCCAAGTACCTTGCAGTGAATCAAATATTTTAATTCCACATAATGGAACTGTAACCGTATCGGTTAACCACACAGTCAATCATGAAGAAATTAACATTGATAGTGGTAATTTACCTTCAACCCAGGTTGGCGTGCCATACAACTATCAACTGAATGCCTCAGGTGGTTCAAGTCCTTATTTCTGGAGTATAGATTTTGATTATGACGAAACCAGCGATAATGGAGATTTTCCAACAGTAAATGCCAATCAGTTAACGCCATCAAATAATGATAATGGTGTTGCGGTTCAAGCAATTGATTTCTCTTTCCCTTTTTACGGGACTGAATATAATAATATCACTGTTCATACCGACGGGTTTCTGAAGTTTGATGATGATCTTTATCAGTGGCCTTATATAATTTCAAGCGAACTTTTATTTAAAAAAACAGCACTTATTGCTCCTTATATGAGCGATTTAACAATTTACCCTGCACAGGGAGATGGCATCTGGTATGAAGGTGATGAGACCGGCGCCATTTTTTATTGGAAGACATCGGTAAATGGACAGGCAACACAAACAGAGCTTAACTTTGCAGTTAAATTATTCCCTGACGGGGATATAAAATTTTATTATGGTGATGTTAATACAAATGGAGAAATCCAGTGGTATGGCGGCACATCAAAAGGAAATAGTCTTGATTATCAATTTACAGCAACCTCCGGTAAAGAATTTATCGCTAATAATTCTATTATTGATTTTGGATCAGCATTTTATCCCAGTGAATTGGCTCTCTCTGAAGATGGTATTTTAAGTGGCACTCCACTTCAGGATTATACCGGTAATTATGTTAAGTTTAGGGTGACTGATAACAATAACATCTTTTCGAAAAAAGCAATACAATTTTCCAGTAACGACATAAGTATTGAACCTACTATTATTTCAGGTGATGATGATAGAATTGAATTTGGTGAAAATGTTATGCTTAGCATTGCTTTAACAAATAATTCAGTGGCAGATATGGTAAACACATCCATGAATATTTCCATTAATGATACTAATTTTGTTTTAATTGATAGTGTAGAGTTTATTGGTGTTTTGGAAGATGGAGGATCGGTTAATCTGGCAGATGCTTTTAGTTTTAGTGTTTCACCTTTAACCCCTAATAATCATAATCTGTTAATTGAAAGTGAGATTATTACTGACGATACAACTTATTATCACAATTTGTTTTATACAGTATATTCGGCAGTGATACAACTTGATAATGTTATAGTTGATGATGGCGACAATCATATTCTTGATCCTGGTGAGACCACAGATATTATTTTAGAAATTGAGAATTCAGGTGGTGCGAGCGCTGAAAACTTAAGTATTATTCTTACATCTGATGATCCGCTGGTAACAATTAATAATGTAACTGGATTTATTTCAGATCTTCCCATAGATATGATCTCACCTGTGATTTTTAATATTAGTGTAGATGAAAATGCACAAATTGGGCATATCATAGAATTTGCTCTAGATATCTCTTCAGATAATGGATATGTTAGTTCTGATTCCTTTTCTCTTAGCATAAACTTCACTACAGAAGATTTTGAAAGTGGCTATTTTGATCATTTTCCATGGGGTTTTATAGGAGATAAGGAATGGGTAATTACCGGTGATAATGTTTATGAAGGTAACTTTTCTGCCCACTCGGGTAATATATCCTACAATCAGGAATCTTCCCTCATCATCGATATTAATGTTGAAGAGAATAGTGAATTTAGTTTTTACAGAAAGGTATCTTGTCAGAATTATATAAATAATGACGATGAGGATTTTCTGGCCTTTTTGATTGATGATGTTGAGCAGGACAAATGGGATGGTCAAATTGACTGGGGAGAGGAAACTTATTCCGTTTCTGCCGGAAATCATCGTTTTGAATGGCGATTTCAAAATGACCACAATACTACTTCACTTTATAATCGTGCTTGGATAGATAATGTTGCTTTTCCATCGGGCTCGTATATTACCCATAGGTTAAATTTTAATCAGGAAGAAATTAATCAGGAAATGGAACCTGAGACAACAAAAACCGATACTATTATTATTTCAAACCCAGGTAATTTTGGTAATGTAGATTATAGGATTCTTATTGATAATTCTATTCAGCAAGAGGCAAATAGGAGTATTGGTGGTTCCTATCTTGAGTGCTCTGATAAATACCTCATCACAGGACAAAATTTTGAATGGACATTTCTTACTCGTAATATGAGTCAGGATGATGAGTGGATTAAAGATATTTTAATGGATTTCCCGGAAGGAATAATTATAGATTCGGTGACGAATTTTGTGGGAGGTTCACTTGGTGATCTCGAAGATGATTCCTCAACAGGCAATGGAGTTACTGTATCATGGCATGGTGAAAATGATGATGGATGGGGAGTAGTAAAAGGATTTGAAATGGCAGAGGCTACTGTTTATGGCCATAGTGAGGCTACATTTACAGAAGACTTTTCGATAGCATGTGAAATTCATGGAGATATTTATGGTGCTGAGCCCCATGCTTTATATTTTGATATTGAATTTATTAACCTCGGAGAAAGCAATAATTGGGTAACACTTGAAACTCTTGATGGTAGTATTGGTTCAAACACAACTGAAACAGTGATATTAAATTTTAACTCTATGGGTTTACCTGAAGGGGAATATTTCTGTGAATTTATTATTAATGATAACTTCAATAATGAAACTATTATCCCTATTTCATTGTTGGTAGACATTAGTGTTGGTGAAGAAGAAATTGCCGGACTATTGGATAACAATCTTAAAATATACCCTAATCCTTTTAATAGTGATATTCATCTAGAGTTCGACAGCAAAGCCGGGCAAGCAGTATTTATTGAACTAAATAATACACTTGGGTTGAGAATGGGAGAGTGGAATGTTGATATAGTTGTTGATGGTAAACAGAGTTTGACAATTAATACCATGGTTCCCAAGGGTATTTATTTTCTTACACTAAATATTGGAAACAAGAAAGTTAGCAGGAAGATTATCAAATTATAATTTTTTTGAAATGAAACTCCTCGACCATGAGTGAACAATAGAAACGGGAGAAATTACCCCTAATCTTAAACTAAAACGTGCTAGTCTTCATGAAAAATATGATGCTCTGATAAAGCATATTTTTGGAATCAACTAATATTTTTCATCAATATACTTCTTTAAGTCTCAATAATTAGATCCTCAGGGTTTCTTCTACTATCCCAGACATGTAGAATATGGATTTCCCTCTCATATATTTTATAAAAAAACCTGATAATCATCGCTAATTAAGAATCTAATTTCACTATTTTCAAATTTCATACCTAAGCTTGGATATGTTTTTAATAAGGCAATCATTTTACGAAGATTCTGATCCAATTTCCTAGAGTAGGTTTTAGACCCAATCCTCTTAGTCCAGTATTCCAGTATTAGCAACCTGTCTTTAAGTGCATGTTTTGACCAAATTATTCTTTTAACCATTTATCAATCAGATAATCTGCTTGTTCCTCTGAGAAAAACTCACCTTTGGCTATTTGTTGTTCCGATTCAGATATGCGGGTTTTCTGGTAATCAGTAAGATTCATTGAACCCTTTTGAACGGCATGTTGATCAATTAAATCCTTTATCGTAATCAACAATAAATCATCATCAATCTTTTCAATGCTTTTATACAAACTCTCTTTAATATTTGTAATGTTCATTTAATAATTTTTATCAAAGATAATCATTTTTACTCTTAATAACAATAATAACTATTGAGGACTACGTGGTTGATTGTATTAACTAAATGAAAATAGTTCAATTCAATATCTTGAATATCAATTCCTTAAGAGGTCCGTAACTTTTTGCTTCGCTAATCCCCAGACCCCTGGCTTTCAAATCTACATCGCGAATACCGGAAATAATTGTTTCAATTTTGGGTGCTGAAAATACTCTGGCTGCCTGAATATAATCTCTCACAAAAAAAGGACTTACACCAATTTCTGAGGCAAGTTCTTTATTATCTGCTCCTTTTAGTTTATTGATTAAAAAAACCTTTGTAAAAAAATTGTTTAACATCACAGTCAACATCTGTAGAGGGTGTTCCTTTGGGTTTGCTTCAAAATGCTGCACTATCCGCTGAGCCTTTAGAGCATCACGTTGAGTTAGCGCTTTTTGCAATTCAAAAATATTAAAATCTTTACTTATGCCGATGTTTTCTTCAACATGGGTTTCTGTAATTGTCTCTCCGTCTTCCAGATTAATGATTAATTTCCCTATCTCGTTGGCAAGGTTATTCAGGTCATTACCAATGTACTCTGACAACATTGCCGAGGCGATAGGTGAGATACTATATCCCATTATCCTCACTGTATCGCTAATCCACCCCGGGACCTGATTATCGTAAAGTTTTTTTGACTCAAAATAAACGGCATCCTTTAATTTTGAAAGTCGTTTGAAGAACTTTTTACGTCCATCAGGTTTTTTATATTTATAATTGATAATCAATATTGTGGACTCGATAATATTATCGAGGTAGATATCTAAATCCTCAATATCTTTTATCATTTGGGCTTCTTTCACAATAACTACCTGATAATTGCCCATCATTGGAAAACTGCGTGCTAAATCTATTATATCTCTGGAAACAATATCTCGTCCATATAAAATCGTCTGATTAAACCCTTTTGAAGCATCATCAAGAATATTTTGCTCCAAATAATTTGTGATCTCATCTATAAAAAAGGCTTCCTCACCATACAAAAAGTATATTGGATAAAACACTTTGTTTTTAGCATCGCGTAATATTTCTTCAAACTTAATCACTAAAACCTAAGATGTTTTACTGTCAATTTATTCTCTATTAACTGCTTAAGTGAAGCGATACCTATTTTCAAATGGTCATCAACAAATTTTTGGGAAACTTTTAGATCACTGCTGGCAGTTTTCACACCTTCGGGTATCATGGGTTGATCTGAAACTAGAAGTAGTGCTCCGGTTGGAATTTTATTTTTAAACCCGACAGTAAAAATAGTTGCTGTTTCCATATCTATCGCCATACTACGAGTGGTTCTAAGATACTTTTTAAACTCGTCATCATGCTCCCAAACACGGCGATTAGTAGTAAAAACAGTCCCTGTCCAGTAATCACGACTGAACTCTCTAACAGCTGTGGAGATCGCTTTTTGCAGGTTAAAAAATGGTAAGGCAGGAACTTCCGGGGGTAAATAATCATTTGATGTACCCTCACCCCTAATGGCAGCAATTGGCAGTATCAAGTCACCAACTTTATTTTTCTTTTTCAACCCTCCGCACTTTCCAAGAAAGAGTACAGCTTTTGGCATTATTGCAGTTAAAAGATCCATTATTGTCGCTGCATTTGCACTACCTATTCCAAAATTTATCATGGTAATTCTACCACTAGTTGCACAAGGCATCGGCTGACCTCTACCAATAATTTCTACATTATTCATTTTAGCAAAAATTTCAAGGTACTGATTAAAGTTTGTCAATAAAATATAATCTCCAAAGTCCTTCAAAGGGACTCCTGTATAACGTGGAAGCCAGTTAGCAACTATTTCGTGTTTATGTTTCATGTTTTAATGATTCAAGATAAAATATTTATTTCCAAACAATCAGAAATTATTCAAATTAAATATCAACGCAAATTTAATGAATTATGGGAATATTTCTGAATATAAATAAGTATCCAAAGGAACAAATTATTAATCAAACTATTTCCAGATAGTTAGCAATGATAACTGAAGACTACCGACTGAAGACTGATGACCCCAATCTACTTCCCACAATACCTCTTTATAATATTATATGCTTCAGTAATTCCAAGTTCACCGGCCTTACTAAGGTCCTTGCAAGCCAATTTTTCTTCATTTAAATAAAGCAGAACAAGTGCACGGTTAAAATAAGCTTCTGCAAGTTTAGGCTCTAGTTTTATGGCCATCGAATAATCATCAATTGCTCTTTGATACCTTTGTTGCCGTATCTTTAGATTAGCTCTATTGTAATATGCAAATGGTGAGTTCTTATTTAACTTAATTGCCATTTCAAAATCTGCAAGACTCTTTTCATGCTCAGGTGGCAATTCTTTATTATTAACTTTAGGTGAACTTCGACTAATTGTTATGGAGTTTGAATATTCTTTTTCGGCAAAAATAAATTCATCCAGTTCGTACCTTGTTGCGCCCCGGTTAAG
>Ga0164315_10000955_pt1 | contig 21226 bp, 21 predicted proteins | sample GuaBasSedimGuay6_FD_113737 | JGI IMG/M metagenome (GOLD analysis project Ga0164315, IMG submission 113737) | Subseafloor sediment microbial communities from Guaymas Basin, Gulf of California, Mexico - Guay6, Core 4569-2, 0-3 cm | ecosystem: Environmental > Aquatic > Marine > Hydrothermal vents... | reverse complement strand
TTGTGCTACGTGACCCGACCGTTGATATCGCCGTGATGGAAACGGCCCGTGGTGGTTTGCTGCGCTCCGGTCTGGGTTACCGTCGTTGTGATGTATCGGCTTGCTTGAATGTTTCAGCAGATCACCTTGGTCTAAAGGGTATCGACACACTTGAACAGTTGGCGGAACTCAAACGTGTCGTGGTAGAAGTCGCCCAAGATACTGCCGTGCTCAATGCAGATGATGACCTGTGTTTGAACATGGCCGATTATACGCAGGCCGACCATCTCTGTTATGTCACCATGAACCCCGCCCATGCATTGGTAAAAGAGCATATTCAAGCCGGTGGCAGGGCCGTGGTGTTGGAGCAGGGTTTCAACGGCGATATGATTACCCTGTATGACAAATGTAGCCACTTCCAGCTGGTCTGGACCCATCAGATACCTGCAACGATGGATGGTAAGGCCACACATAACGTGCAGAATGCCATGTTTGCGGCGGCCCTGGCCTATTCGCTGGATAAGTCACTGGATGATATTCGTCATGGTTTGCGTTCATTTGACTCCACCATCTTCCAGGCGCCGGGTCGTATGAATGTGTTTGATGAACACCCGTTCCGCGTGATCCTGGATTATGGCCACAATCCGGCTGCCATCCACAGTATTTGCCAGTTGGTTGACCGACTTGAAGTACCGGGTCGGCGCCTGTGTGTTCTGGCTGCTCCCGGCGATCGTCGCGACGAGGACATCAGGGCCATTGCCGATGAGGCCACCGGACATTTTGATCATTATATTTGCCGGGCCGATGACAGCCTTCGTGGGCGTGGTGAAGATGAAGTGCCAGGAATGTTGCGGGATCAATTAATGGCCAACGGTGTTGACGAAAGTGCGATTGAAATTGTGCCGCTTGAGGTCGAGTCCGTTGCCAGGGCACTGGAAATGGCGCAGGAAGGTGACCTGGTCGTATTATTTGCCGATGATGTCCGCCGTAGCTGGAACCAGGTGACTCACTATGAAAGCGACAGTGACACACCGGATACCTCTGAAGTTACCAAACCAGCGCACAGCTTTGTGGAAGTAGATCCGGAAGCATTCTCCCTCGAGCCCGGTGCGCGCCTGGTCAGGGATGAACGTGGTGTGCGTCTGGCCAGGGAAGAGGAAAGCGATTGAGCGTCTGCCTGGATGAATATCGAACTGCTTGATAGTCGTCGTCTGACCGGGCCGAATTTATTTTGGGACTGGCCAGGTGCGGTGCTGGATATTTCTGTTGATGGTGTACCGACCCAAAAGGTGATTTCGGCCTGGACCGGGGAAGTAACGCTGTTGATGACGGCAGTGGGCTGGCCTCCACAAAACATCTGTACGCGATTGTATGAGGGCGGCGCCAGCCTGGTTATCAATGCTCCCATTGATGTGTTATATGCGGCATGCGAGCTCAATGAAGTCGCATTTAGCAGGGCAGTCGCAAAACTGCAAGGCAGGCCATTGGCAGATTTACAGGAAGCCACGAAGGCTTTGTCTTCAACGATTGCCGAAGAAAGTAAACCTGAGCTGCTGGCATTACAGGCGACGGCAGCCCATCACCATGTCCCTTTCCTCTGGGATGATGATGAGGTCTCGGTAGGTTTTGGCAAGTCAGCCATGACCTGGCCGGCGCATCAACTGCCGACAGCTGATTCCATAGACTGGCAGCAGATTCAATCGATCCCGTTGGGTATTGTCACAGGTACCAATGGCAAATCCACCACTGTCAGGCTCGCAGCAGCGATACTGGCAGCGGCCGGCTTACGCGCCGGAATTACCTCCACCGATTACATACGTGTGGGTGAGACAATTCTCGACCGGGGTGATTATTCGGGTCCCGGTGGTGCCCGCACACTATTGAGACACCCACAATCAGAAGCGGTCGTTCTGGAAGTCGCCCGTGGTGGCCTGTTGCGCCGTGGTATTGGGGTGGAGCGCGCCGATGCTGCCCTTGTGACCAATATTGCCGCTGATCACCTGGGTGAGTGGGGGATCAACTCGGTGGCCGAGATGGCCGAGGCCAAGTTCATCGTACGACGGGCATTGAGTGCGGATGCACCACTTATATTAAATGCCGATGACCCTGAAAGTGTCAGGATGGCCGCAAATCTCGATAACCGGGTTACCTGGTTTGGCCTGGATGCCGATCATCCGGTATTACGGGCGCATTTGGAAAAACAGGGTAACGCCGCTTATCTGTCTGATGGTTGGCTGGTACTGGCTCAGGATGGCAAGGCCAGAAATATAGTCAGGGCCGGGGATATTCCCATTACCTTTGGTGGGGCCGCGAGATATAACATCAGCAATGCCCTCGGTGCCATGGCACTTTGCAATGTGTTGGGTGCTCCCGATGAGGCATTGGCAGCAGGTCTCAAGGCCTTCAGTGGTGATGCAAACGAAAACCCTGGCCGTGGTAACCTTTTTATCAAAAACGATATCAGGATTTTCATCGACTTCGCGCATAACGAACATGGTCTCAAGGCCATCAGTGATACCGTCAAGGCATTCAACGCCAATCGGCATATTGTTTTGATTGGACAGGCGGGCGACCGTACCGATCAGGATATTAAAGATTTTGTAAAAGCAGCATGTAATTTGAACCCAAGGCCATTGCTTGTTTGTGACCTGCCGGATTACGAGCGTGGACGGCAAACCGGGGTGGTATCTGAGCTGATCAGAGAGTTTGCCCTGGATGCAGGTATACCCGAAAACGTCGTTACGCTGTTCAAGAGCCCGGTGGAGGGTGTTCAGCACGCACTTGCCAACGCAAAAGAAGGTGATTGCCTGGTATTACTTGCTCTCACCCAGCGTGATGAAGTGCTGGAGATGGTACAGTCATTTGTGCAAGATGCTTGAGTCTTAAGGCAGAAAATTGAATGGCAAAACTTTACTTTAATTACTCCTCGATGAACGCCGGTAAAACCACGGTTTTACTGCAGTCGGCACACAACTACCGTGAGCGTGGCATGACGCCAATGCTGTTCACACCCAAACTGGATGACCGCTACGGCGAAGGCTGGATCAAATCACGTATCGGGCTGCAGGCCAGGGCGACGATATTCGTGCCGGAAGACGATCTGTTCGAGGCCACCCGTGCACAACTGGAGGAGCGGAATATCCATTGTGTGCTGGTAGATGAGGCCCAGTTTCTAAGCCGTGACCAGGTTTACCAGTTAAGTGAAATCGTTGACCGGCTGAATATCCCGGTGCTGTGCTTTGGTTTGCGGACTGATTTTCAGGGTGAGTTGTTTGAAGGCAGCAAATACCTGCTGGCCTGGGCCGATGTGCTGTCGGAAATCAAAACCATTTGCCATACCGGTCGCAAAGCCAACATGGTGGTACGGGTTGATGATGAAGGTTATGCACTAAAGGAAGGCGCACAGGTCGAAATTGGTGGTAATGAACGTTATGTTTCGGTTAGCCGGGGGGAGTTCAAAAGAGTATTTTTCGGTGGCCAGAAGATCAAATTCATAGAGCCGGTGGAAAGTGAATCTGTGGATGAAAACACCCCGGATGAAGAACAGGCGGATAACAACCTGCTATAGTCAGGACATCATTTCACCATGGTGAATAGAGATTACCCATGCGCTGGTTTATATTTCTGATACTTGTATTTGCCCTGCTGTGGTATATCCGTGGCATCGAAGAAAAACCATCACCAACCGCTGAGGAAAGTTTCATTGGCGGCCCCGTCAAAGCCTTGCGAAAGGCAGAGGGTTTTGAGAAAACCTATCTGGAGGCAGCCGAAGAACGCCAGAAAAAAATGGAAGAAGAGCTGGAAAAAGGTTCCGGTGGTTAGTTCAGTGCCTGTAACAGGTCAGCGATAATATCTTCCGCATCTTCAATCCCGACTGACAGCCTGAGCAGGCTGGTCGTGATACCAAGACGTTGCCGCTCTTCTTCGGACACTTTCTGGTGTGATGTTGCCACAGGCTGGCATATCGTGGTTTCCACACCACCCAAACTGATGGCACAATTCACCATTTCCAGACGCCGCAGATAAGCCAGAGGATCAATATCGTCAGCCAGTTCAAACGACAGCATGCCACCAAAACCCTGCATCTGCCGGGCTGCAATATCATGACCGGGATGATTCACCAGGCCCGGGTAATACACCTTCTTGATATGTTCGTTCTTATCCAGATACCCGGCAATGATGCCGGCATTGTCACTTTGGCGTGTCACTCTCAATTCCAGGGTTTTGAGGCTGCGCTCCAATAAAAAACAATCCTGAGCATTCAGGCATCCACCGTAGCTGACGGCATGATCACGGACATGATCTATCAGTTCAGTTGGGCCATTAACCGTACCGCAGCACAGGTCACTGTGGCCACCCAGATACTTGGTGCCACTGTGCATGACAAGATCAAAACCGTGCAGCAACGGATTTTGCAGGATTGGGGAGGCAAATGTATTGTCGATAACGGTATAAATCCCCTTTTGTTTTGCTAAAGCTGCAACCGCTGCCAGATCCACCACCGTCATCAAGGGGTTACTCGGTGATTCCACGAAAATCATCCGCGTATCCGACCCGGTCGCATCTTCAATCGACTTCACATCATTCGCTGCAAAACTGTAACTGATGCCAAAGCGATTTAGCTCGTTGACGATCAGGGCGTGGGTGCCACCGTAAAGCCCCTCGGTCATCACAACGTGACTGCCTGTTCCAAGCAGCCCAAAAAATATGGCTGAAATGGCGGCCATTCCGGAGCTGGTGACAAGGCCTGCTTCGGCCCCTTCCAACACACTCATTTTTTCTGCCACCACATCATGATTCAGCGTATTGAAATAACGTGGGTAACGGACCTCGGAGTCGTCGAGGTATTCAATGGCGCTGGAAGAAATTAATGGCGTGTTCAGACCACCCATGTTTTTATCACGATGGGTACCTGCGCGTACGGACTGTGTGGATTTTTTCACGAGGCAAACCTCAAGTCAGTTGTGGTTTTGTTGCATTGTAGTCTTATTTTTGGTTTGACAGAGAATGTCGGCCTGCTGATATTAACTCAACTGCCTTAATTGGCATAAAGCGTGAGCAGGTGCTAGTCTTTTAATAACAACACCTTCGAGGATCAAATGTTTACCCTTGCAGAATTCAGTCAAGGACAGCAGCTTAGCATGCAGCCGACCGACGAAATAACCCGGCGTGGAATCTGTGTTGCGCTGTGTGACGACTGGCTCGCGCTGATCAAGAATAGTTATGCGCTGACACCAGAACAGCGGATGAAGCAACTTGAGGTGAGCTTCAGGGCCAGTATGGCCCAGCAAAGAGCCTATTCTGGTTTACGTAAAACCCATGGCCGTGAAGAGGGTCGGCGCCGGGCAGGTAGCAAGCGCGGTCTAGCCTACGAATTCGACAAAACCCAGGTTTTCAGAATTGTGGCTGGTGGCGTGATCGAGCGCTCGTTACCCGAATTCTGGGGCACAGTGGGACGGGATATAAGCCGAGTTAATTCTGCCGCCACCTGGACATTGCGTTTCGAAGATGGTGGTGGCCACGCTATCGCCGGGTATTGCGGTGGCGAAGTGATCGCCGTTGGCTTTCAACTCAAATTGCACATCTTTGATCCGAATCTCGGTGAATATTTCGGTGACTATGACGGCTTGAACGAGATATTTAGCCATATGCGTGCGAGCATTCCGATGTACCTTAAAGTGGATAGCATTCACCGGGCGACGGAGTTGAGCTGAATCCTCCAACATGTAGCCTGATGAGCCACCCATCACATGGTTACTTTTTTGCCAGGCGGAAAAACGCTATCGCTGACAAGCAGGACAGTAATAACTCGACCGTTGACCAATGACTTTTTGCCGAATGGGTGCGCTGCACTGAAAACAATCGCTACCGGCGCGGTCGTAAACCAGTAGTTCCTGCGCAAAATATCCCGGGGCTCCTTCAGAATTTACAAAATCCCGTAATGTGGTTCCACCTTGTTTGATGGCCCGGCCCAGTACGTCACGGATAGCCGCTACCAAACCTTCGTAACGTTGCCTGGAAACTCTGCCGGCGGCGCGTTGTGGATGAATACCGGCCATGAACAGGGATTCCGAAGCATAGATGTTGCCAACACCCACGACGACATGGCCATTCATGATGAAATTTTTAATCGCCACCCGTCGGTCGCGGGATTGCTTATATAAATAGTCTGCTGTGAATTCATCAGACAGGGGCTCAGGGCCGAGATTGCTTATCAACTCATGTGACTCCATCTCGCCATCCACCCATAAAAAAGCACCAAAGCGACGTGGGTCGTTAAATCGCAGACAAACACCATTTTCCAGTTCGACATCAACGTGGTCATGTTTTTCCGGGGGTGAGGCCTGCTGCAAAATACGCAATGAACCAGACATGCCCAGGTGGATAATCAGACCGCCTTGCTGCAACTTCAGCAACAGGTATTTACCACGTCTTTGAAGGCTTACAAACTGTTGTCCCTCGGCCTTGCTGACTTCTGCCGGTACCGGCCAGCGCAATCTTGGGTCACGAACGATGACGCGGGCGACCCGTTGATTTAACAGGTGTGGCTCAATTCCCCTGAGTGTTGTTTCGACTTCTGGTAGTTCGGGCATGTGCTTTCGGGAATCCTGGCTGAGTGAGCATTGTAGTAAAACCGAGAACATAATGGCAGGCACAAAAAAACCCGCTACAGGAGCGGGTTTTTCAAAGGATACCGTGGATCGTTTACTTGCCGTGGAGCCGTTACTTAATTTTGGCTTCCTTGTACATCACGTGTTTGCGAACCACGGGATCGTATTTCTTCATCTCCATTTTTTTTGGAGTGTTTCTCTTGTTCTTGTCCGTGGTGTAAAAGTGACCGGTTTTAGCGGAAGACACCAGGCGGATTTTATCTCTTGCTGATTTAGCCATGATTTATGCTCCTCAGAATTTTTCGCCGCGCGCACGCAGGTCTTTCAAAACGACATCGATGCCTTTCTTATCGATGATACGTAATCCCTTGGTGGAAATACGCAAGCGAACCCAACGGTTTTCACTTTCCACCCAAAAACGGTGACGGTGAATATTGGGTAAAAAGCGTCGGCGGGTCTTTACATTTGAATGCGACACGTTATTTCCGGAAACTGGACGTTTACCGGTTACCTGACAAACTCTGGACATTAGATTATTCCGTTTTTGTACTATCAAAATTGAGCCGCACTTTATACCGCACTATGGGCTTATATGCAATCTAATTCAGTGATTAGGTGTCATAAATCCTGACCCGGGTGGTTTTACGCTTTATTTACTACAACATGCCCCTTGAAGCCATGGAAACCGGTGGGCCATCACCCACTACGAAATGGTCCAGCAAACGGATTTCCAGAAGCAGTAAAGCATCTTTCAGACGACGGGTAATGGCCTGGTCTGCAAGGCTCGGTTCGCTGACGCCGGAAGGGTGGTTGTGCGCCACGATAACGGCGGCTGCGCTGAGCCTGAGAGCCCTTTCCGCAACAACCCGGGGATACACACAGGCGCCGTCAATTGAACCCTGAAATAAATCCTCTGAAGCGATGACACGATGTCTTGTATCCAGAAACAGGCAGGTGAAAATCTCACGTCTGCGATCTCTCAGCACGGTCTGTAAGTATTCCATGGTCATTGCCGGGCTGGTTAATGAAACACCTCGTTGTAATGACTGCTTCAGTTGACGGCGGACAAGTTCGTGGGCCAGGCGAATCTGGAAAGCTGCTTTATCATCCAGACCTTCGCGCTCACACGTGGCAAGACGACTGGCAATCTGCAGTCCACGTAAACCGCCAAAACGCTGCAAAAGGGATTCTGCCAAGTGGGTACCTGGCCGTTGTGTGGTATCAGGGAACAGCAGTTTGCCGAGTAATTCGGCATCGGATAGCAGGTCGGGCTGTTGCTGTGCCGGTGTCTGATGTTGATGCTTGTTCGATTGCGCTCTGGCTGGTTTCATAATTATGTCTTTATTGGCTCATGTTTAAATAACTGCTTGGTCATGCTGATGCATCGACACGTCAGCGTATAGCGACGCCCGTCGGCGGTTTTTGTAGGATGAAACCGTTCTTCTCCTGTGTTGCAGACTACAAGGCGCAGGCTTGGTATGATGGCAGCTGCATTAAAATAACGCGCAATGGAAAAGGGATACCGTGTGGATAAGCCAAGGATAAAAGCCGTCCAGCTAAAGAAAATCGACCCAAGGCTGGGTCAGGAAATTCCCTTACCCGTACATGCTACCGATGGTTCCGCAGGAATGGACCTTCGCGCCTGTGTGGAGAACAACACGATCGTTCACCCGGGTGAAACCCTGTTGATACCGACGGGATTTGCCATGCACATATCCGATCCCGGTATGGCAGCCGTCATCCTTCCGCGATCCGGGTTGGGTCACAAACACGGCCTGGTACTGGGTAACCTGGTGGGTTTGATTGATAGTGATTACCAGGGCCAGGTCTATGTTTCCTGTTGGAATCGCTCAGACAAGCCATTTGAAATTGAACCCGGTATGCGTATTGCGCAACTGGTTTTTGTGCCTGTGATCATGGCCGATTTTGAGGTCGTCGATTCATTTGATGCCAGCGAACGTGGTGCAGGCGGATTTGGACATACGGGCCGGAAATGAAAACTCCAAAAATCAAAATTGGCAAAAATATCAATTTCAAAAATTTGATTGATGTAAACAAATGGCACCTTGAACGTCTCAACCCCTATGTTTTGATGGCCGTTGGTGCAGCGACGCTGGTTGTGCTGGCAATATTATTGTTTACAGGCGGTGCCGGCCGCCAGGAAAACCAGGAAGCACTTGACCGTGCACAACAAACCATGGGTCAGGTCGGTGGCCTGGTTCAGGGTATCCGCAGAACGTTGGAAGACCAACAGGTTCAGGAGTTGGCTGTAATGGCCGCAGCTGATCCGGGCAAGTTTGCCAACCTGCAGCAATATATCAGTGGACGTATCCCGGAACTCATCGACATTGAATTATTCGGTACTGATCCGGGCACAATGCGTGGCGAGGATTTGGGTCCATATGGTTACGCAGTGCTCGATCTGTTGTTGTCAGCACAGGAGACTGGCCTGGCATCGCTACAAATTCATGGTCAGGGTGTAGAAGCGTACATGTCGCTGGCGGTGCGAATTGGTGAAGAAGATTCACCGAGTGGTTATTTGATGGCCAAAGTAAAACCGGACGCTTTAGTAAAGGTTTTTCAATCTTCCTTATCCGAACCAGGTGTTTTTGCAATTGAACAATATAATGGTCAGTTTCCGCCAACTGTGATCAGTGATTTTGCCGTACCGCCCACTTCGGTCGAGCGACTCATATGGCTTCGTATTCCGACATCCCTGTTTCGTATTGGTGTAAAACAGAGGATTGGCGCCACCGGTACCCTGGGTGTATTACCCCCATTAGCCTTGATTGTGGGTCTGTTTTTGCTGATTTTGGGGGTGATGCTAAAGATTCGGCCGTATCACCGGCCGACAGAGCTGCGTGAAGACCCGGTGCAGATTGAGTCTTTATCAGAAAGTACCGATGTGAACAAAGATCCTGGTATGGATGAGCCGGACTCACCCCCGCCTCAGCAGCAAGCCGGTGTCGATACCCGTGATGGCATGGGTGCTATTGATTTACCGGATCTGGGTTTTAGTTTGGAGAAAACGAATATGCCACGCAAGAAAGCCCTTCCACCTGTGGAGTTGATAAGCAGTATCTTCAGGGCCTATGACATTCGCGGTATCGTGGGTGAAACACTGGATGCGGAAGTTGCTCGCCAGGTTGGTCAGGTTGTTGGCAGCCTCACACTGGAGAAGGATGCTGGTCCTGTTGTGGTTGCACGGGATGGTCGGGATTCAGGTCCGGATCTTATCGCGGGTATGATCGAAGGCATCGCATCGACCGGCTGTGATGTCATAGATATTGGCGCGGTGCCAACGGGTGTGCTCTATTTTGCCGCTTACGAGCTTGGCAAAGGCACGGGTGTGATGGTAACCGGTAGTCATAACCCACCGGAATACAATGGCATCAAAATGGTGATCGGCGGTATTACCCAGGCGGGTGACGACATCATCGGTATGTATAAACGTATCAAGAGCGGTAACCTGCGTGTGGGCCGGGGTAAGGTCAGTCAAGAAGAGATGCTGGGTAAATACCGCGAAAGAATTTCCAGTGATATCAAGCTGGAAAAACCATTGAAAGTGGTGGCTGACTGCGGCAATGGAATCGGTGGTGTGTGTGCTGCTGATGTATTGCGTGGTATCGGTGCTGATGTTTTTACTTTATTTGACGAGGTCGATGGTACATTCCCGAATCACCATCCCGATCCAAGTGAACCGGAAAACCTCGTTGACCTGATCGAGGCGGTCAAACTGATGGATGCGGATATCGGTGTGGCGTTCGATGGTGATGCAGACCGTCTGGGTGTGGTCACATCCGATGGAGAAATCATCTATTCGGATCGTCTGATGATGTTGTTTGTAAAAGACGTCCTGGGAAGGGTGCCGGGTTCGACCATTATCTATGACGTTAAATGTACGGGCCATTTGCACACCGTTATCGAGGAAGCCGGTGGTATACCCATGATGTATAAAACCGGTCATTCGCTGATAAAGAACAAGATGAAAGAGGTCGATGCGCCATTTGCAGGTGAGATGAGCGGGCATTTCTTTTTCAAGGAACGCTGGTATGGTTTCGATTGTGGTATTTACTCAGCTGCAAGGTTGCTGGAGATTTTGGCGAGCGATGAGCGTGATGCCGGAGAGGTTCTCAATGATCTGCCAAACAGCATCAGTACGCCGGAATTGAAATGTCATATGCAGGAAGGTGAGAACCACGAGTTTGTTGCCCAGATGCAGGAGAAAGCACGTTTTGCAGATGCTAAAATTACCACCATCGATGGTGTACGGGCCGATTTTGCAGATGGTTGGGGCCTGGTGCGTGCATCCAATACCACGCCGATCCTGGTGTTGCGATTCGAGGCTGATACCGATGAAGCCTTGCGGCGGATCAAGAATGCTTTCAGACAGCAGATGCTGGCGATCAACAATCAGTTAAAACTGCCTTTTTAGGAGCCCGTGCAACAAGCTGTAAAAAAGTTGCTTCCATACGTGCTGCTATTGGCAGCACCGGCAGCACTTGCACAATTCGATGATACCGAACTGGAACTGGTTCCACTGCCCACAGTATTGCAACTAAGCGGTATGGCCAGGGTGGTGACAAATATCGCCCGTCCTGCCGATTGCCTTGCCGCGATTGCTGTCAGTAAAATTGATGGCGAAAAGAGGGCGGTATCTGCAAAGAGCTTCTTAATCGAACCCGGTGTCCATACGATCAATGGCAAGGCAATACTGGACACCACAAACTGCCCCATAACAGACCCTAAACTGCAAGTTAGCAGCGCAGCTGACCTGGAAGTAAATTTTGAGCTAGGCAATACTTACTACATCGGCTATTTCCACAAGTCTGACAATACCGAAGAGTGGCAACTGGTTGTTTGGGACATAGAAACCAACCCGTAAAAGCTAACAAAAGGTACCGTCATGGCGCAGGCACCGTCATCCCGGGGCCGCGAGTAGCGGAACCCGGGACCTCTATCCGTTTACCACAATTTAAACAAGAGCCCTGGTTCAGCTTTCCGGATGCTTTAGGAGGTCCCCGCTTTCGCGGGGAAGACGGTGCTAAATAAGGCATTTATTGGTTGGCGATAATCGTGCATAACAATTTACGCACCATTCGTTTCCCACGCGAAAAATCGGCCTTAATAAGCACCTTCGGTAAAAACCGGGTCAACTGAACCGTTCCAGCGACCGTGATACAACTCAAGTTTTTTCTCCGCCGGTGTTGTGCCTGCATGGGTATTTGCGAACAGGGTCTCAAGGAAACCGGTTTCGTTTTCACCGGAGGCACCCAGGCGGTTCCGGGCGGTCAGGCCGGTGGATGCCATTTCCAGAACCTCGAGCGCTATAGACTGAAGATCGCGGTTGCGGATTTTGGTCTTCAGACCCAGTTTTGGTGCGTCTTTTCTTAGCTGCAAACGTTCTTCCATGCTCCAGTCCCGTACCAGGTCCCAGGCGGCTTCGAGTATCGGTTCTTCATACAGTAAACCGGCCCACAAGGCCGGTAGGGCGCATAGCTTCCGCCACGGACCACCATCGGCACCACGCATTTCCATGTAGCGTTTCAGGCGGACCTCGGGAAAAGCGGTTGTCAGGTGATCTTCCCAGTCCTGGAGAATGGGTTTTTCACCCGGCAGTGCAGGTAGAGCGCCGTTCAGAAAATCGCGGAAGGACTGACCGGAAGCATCAATATAATCGCCATCGCGATAAACAAAGTACATCGGTACATCCAGCATGTAGTCGACGTAGCGCTCAAACCCCATCGACGAATCGAATACAAAAGGCAGCATCCCGGTACGATCAGGATCGGTATCTTCCCATACGTGTGAGCGGTAGCTGAGGTATCCACAGGGTTTACCATCGACGAAAGGTGAATTGGCGAATAATGCGGTGGCAACCGGTTGCAGGGCCAGCGCGACCTGGAATTTCCTGACCATATCCGCTTCAGAGCTGAAATCCAGATTGACCTGTACCGTGCAGGTACGGCTCATCATGTCCTGGCCGAGATTGCCACGTTTATCCATGTAGTCACGCATGATGCGATAGCGGCCTTTGGGCATCCATTGCATGTCTTTTCGTTCCCACTTGGGTTGAAAACCCATACCCAGAAAGGCGACACCGAGCGGTTCAGAAATGGTTTTGACCTGCTTCAGATGGGCGTAAACCTCATCACAGGTCTGGTGTACGTTTTCAAGCAGCGCCCCCGAAAGCTCAAGTTGACCACCTGGCTCAAGTGTTATGGACGCGCCTGCATCATTCAATAGGGCAATGATCTTGCCTTGCTCCCGGACCGGGTTCCAGCTGTATTGATCCGCCAGACCTTCCAGTACTGCCCGTATGCCGTTTCTGCCTTCATACGGTAAGGGGCGTAGATCACTGGTTGTGAAGCCAAATTTTTCATGTTCTGTACCCAGTTTCCATTCGGATTTCGGTTTACAACCGGATTCAAGGTATTCAACCAGTTGCTGACGATTTACGATATGCCCTGGGTTGTCGGTTTCTTTCAAGTGTGACACTCCACATTTATTTTTTGTCGGAATGGAACGAAGACCTGTAATCACTTGCCATAAACTAACGACGAGAGTCCATTTTGTTCAGTGCAAGGAACGATGATCGTAATGTATTATATAGTCTTTATCGGGGCGAGATGTTGCAGTGGCTAATGAAAGAGTGGAAAGTCTGATCTTGTGAGCCTCCTGCGCCAATTATTCGTGCTGCCGATCCTGTTGTTGTTTCTTGGTGCCTGTGGCAGTGACAACCGGAACCCGTCAGCGGTTGATCGTCATGTCCGCCCGGTTGATCTTGTGCTGACCGAGGATGGCCGACCGATCCCATCCATTTTGGCCCTGGAGCAGGTACTGCACCGTGATAATGGTGAGGAACCACAAACGCTGGATCCGCACCTGGCCGAAGGTTTGCCCTCGGCACACATCTTACGGGACCTGTTTGAAGGTCTGACTGCCGAATCCCCTGAAGGACGTATTATTCCCGGTGCGGCGATACGCTGGAACATCAGCAGGGACGGGAAAACCTTTACTTTTTATCTCAGGCGTGACGCCCTTTGGTCGAATGGTGATCCCGTCACTGCACAAGATTTTGTTTACGGCTTAAGAAGAAGTGCCGACCCTGCGACGGCATCTGGTTATGCGCAGGTTTTATTGCCGATCCAGAATGCTGCCGAAGTGCTGGCCGGCGACCTGCCAACCAGTGAGTTGGGTGTCGTGGCCATGGATGAGTTCACCCTGCAAATTATCATGCGGGATCCGACACCTTATTTCCTCCACCTTTTGAGCCATTCCTCAACTTACCCGGTGCACGAGGCGAATGTGCTGGAACAAGGCCATTCGTTTTCCCGTCCGGGTAACCTGATATCAAATGGCGCGTATATTCTCAAGGACTGGACCATAAGATCGAGCATTGAACTGGTCAAAAATGAACACTACTGGAATGCGGAGAACGTTATTCTGGAAAAGGTTTTTTATTACCCGTTTGAAGATCAGTCCACTGCCCTGAAGCGTTTCAGAAAGGGCAGACTGCACTGGACTGCCTCGGTGCCGAGCAATCAATTCGCATGGTTAAAGAAACACTTTCCGGACGAGTTGATGATCAGTCCCTGGTTGGGATCATACTATTTTGGGTTCAATCTTGAGCGTGAACCATTCATCGAGAATCCAGGACTAAGGCGGGCATTGGCATTGGCCATCGACCGGGATTTGTTGACGGAAAAGGTTACCCAATTTGGCGAACTGCCATCCTATACACTGGTACCCCCCGGTATCAGGGATTATGTATTACCGGTGCCGGATTGGGCAGAATGGACCCAGGATGAACGTAATGCGGAAGCCCGGCGTCTGTATGCCGAAGCAGGTTATTCAGAAGAAAACCCACTGAGGTTTGAGATTCGCTACACCAATGGTGAAAACAACAAAAAGATGGCCTTGGCGGCATCCTCATTATGGAAGCAGGTGCTGGGTGTGCAGGCGACATTGCTGAATGAAGAGTACAAGGTGTTTTTGCAAAATCGTGAACGAAAGGTGCTGACACAGGTATTTCAGGCTGGCTGGATCTCCGACTACGCAGATGCTTACAGCTTTTTAAACCTGTTCCGAACTGGATACGGTCGCAATGATTTTGGTTACTCTAACAATATGTACGATTCCCTTCTCGATGAGGTAGCAGCTGAGCGTATTCCTTCCAGACGCAGGCGTCTGATGTTTGAGACCGAACGTTTGTTATTGACGGAAATGCCATTTATCCCGCTCTATACCTACGTGACCAAACGCATGGTTAACCCGCGTCTGAAAGGCTGGCAAGCCAATGTAATGGATCACCATTACAGCAAGGATATGTTTTTTCTGAAGGCCGAATCCGAGTTGCTGGAAGAGATCACCGTGACCGGGCAGAGAAATGATGCCAATCTCATTGAAGAAACAGATAGCGAAGTGACAGGCCTGGAAGCAGAAACACCCACAGCCGGGCAGGATGCAGCTACACCAGCGGAACAAAATGAAACAGAAATTCCTGGAGAAGCAGTCGAATCAGTAATACCTGGAGAAAATGTTGAAACAACCATGCCGGAAGAAGCTGACGATGGAACAGCCAAACCACCTGGAGAAGAGACAGAAACCGAAGAAGAGATAGAAAATGTACTCGATGAGGTGGATACCACTTCAGGGGGTACGGTCTGATGATTCAGAATTCCGGCATGGCGAGACATGCTTTATTGCGCCTGGTGGGTCTGATCCCGACATTGTTGATGTTGATCACCGTGGCGTTTTTCCTGATGCGTGTGGCACCGGGTGGGCCGTTTGATACTGAAAAAGACCTGCCTGAGGATATCGAGGCCAATCTGAATGCCAAGTACCACCTGGACGAACCCGTATTGAGTCAGTACTTCCGTTATCTCGGCCAGGTTGCCGTGCTGGATTTCGGGCCGTCTATTCAATACAAAGACTGGACCGTTAACGAGTTGATCGGGCAGGGTATCCCGGTCTCTTTGACCATTGGTATGGCCGCCATGGTACTGTCATTTTTCCTGGGAACTGCGCTGGGTATTACTGCGGCACTCAGACAAAACACGCGTGCTGACTATTCACTGATGGGTGTTGCCATGCTTGGCATTTCCATCCCCAATTTTGTGATTGCGCCGATATTGATCCTGCTACTGGCCGTTTATGCAGGCTGGTTACCGGCCGGTGGCTGGGACTGGAGCATTGCCAGCATGGTGCTGCCGGTAGTGACACTGGCATTGCCGGTGACTGCCTATATTGCGCGTCTGACCCGTGGCAGCATGATCGAGGTGATGCACAGTAATTTCATTCGCTCTGCCCGTGCCAAGGGATTACCCGAAAGCGTGGTGATACGTCGGCATGCACTACGACCGGCACTGTTACCGGTCATATCATTCCTGGGTCCCGCGACAGCCGGTATGATTAGCGGTTCGGTGGTCATAGAGCGAATATTTTCCATCCCTGGCCTGGGCAGTTATTTTGTACAAGGGGCTTTGAATCGTGATTACACGCTGGTGATGGGCGTGGTGATTTTTTATGGCGTGCTGATCATTGTGCTTAATTTCCTGGTAGACCTGATCTATGCCTGGTTGAATCCCAAGGTTCGATATGACGAAAATCGCTGATATTAAGGTAATCGATCCTTTTGAAGCGGCGCTGGGAGTCAGCGACGTCAAGGGGCGCTCCCTCTGGGAAGACGCCTGGCATCGCCTGCTAAAGAACCGGGCTGCGGTTTATAGTGCCTTTATCATGGGCATCATGTTTCTCCTGGTTGTGTTTGGGCCGATGGTGATTTCCTGGGAGTCGGACTTCACCGATTGGGATTACACCTCCACCCCACCGAGTATCGAAAGTGGTCATTGGTTTGGTACCGATTCAGTAGGCCGGGACATCCTGGTGCGTACACTGGAAGGTGGCAGGGTTTCATTGTTGATAGGCCTGGTTGCAACCATTGTCAGCATTGCGATCGGTATCAGCTATGGCGCCATTGCCGGGTATTTTGGCGGTGTGACCGATCGCATCATGATGCGTGTGGTGGATATTATTTACGCTTTGCCGTTCATGTTTTTTGTCATATTGTTGATGGTGGTATTCGGTCGGCATATCCTGCTGATATTTGTCGCCATTGGTGCGGTCACCTGGCTGGATATGGCACGTATTGTACGTGGCCAGACCCTGAGCCTTAAAAACACCGAGTTTGTTGAAGCTGCCAGGGCTTGTGGTGTGGGTGACTGGGCCATTATCAAGCGACATATCACCCCCAACCTGCTGGGTGTCGTGATCGTTTATGTCACCTTGACCATCCCCCAGGTCATCCTGCTTGAATCGTTTTTGAGCTTCCTGGGGCTCGGTGTGCAAGAGCCCATGAGTTCCTGGGGCGCGCTGGTTGCCGATGGTGCACAGGATATGGAGTCGGCACCCTGGACCTTGATCGTGCCGTCGGTATTTCTTGCCGTGACCCTCTACTGCTTCAACTACATCGGCGATGGTTTGCGTGATGCACTTGATCCCAAGGACCGCTAGTGAAACCGTTGCTTGAAGTAAAAGATCTGGATGTCGGCTTTGAGACGCCTGATGGCAGAGTCCATGCGGTCAACCATCTGAATTTTTCAATCAAGCCCGGCGAGACAATGGCACTGGTTGGAGAGTCGGGCTCCGGCAAAACCCAGACAGCGATGGCCATCATGGGACTGCTGGCAGAGAACGGACATTATAGCGGTCAGGCTATCTTCAAGGGCAAAGATCTTCTGCAAATGAATACCACGGAGCTGAATCAGCACCGCGGTAACGAAATTGCAATGATATTTCAGGATCCGATGACCTCCCTGAACCCTTACCTGCGAATCGAAAAACAGATGATCGAGGTGGTGATGTATCACCAGGGTCTGAACAAGACCGAAGCAAAGGCCCAGGCGATTGAAATGCTGCGGGCCGTGCGTGTTCCGGATCCGGAGCGAAATATTCGCCTGTATCCCCATGAGTTTTCCGGTGGCATGAGACAGAGGGTAATGGTGGCGATGGGTCTTTTATGCGAACCGGACCTGTTGATCGCAGATGAGCCCACCGCCGCACTGGATGTGACGGTCCAGTCACAGATTACTCACCTGATGAGTGCATTAAGGCAAGAGTCGAATACCGCAATTATGCTGATTACCCATGATCTTGGCGTGGTGGCGGGCCTGTGTGACCGGGTGTTGGTGATGTATGCCGGTGAGGCGGTTGAGTGTGGCTCAGTAGAGCAGATTTACTATGATCCCAGGCATCCCTATACGCAGGGTTTGCTGAAATCCGTGCCGCGTTTGGACAGGCCGGAAGATGATAGCCTGGAAGCCATCCCCGGTAACCCGCCAAACCTGCTGAACTTGCCGAAGGGCTGTAAATTCCGCGACCGCTGTCCGCAGGCGTTTGAATCCTGTAAAGAGAAACCACCGATGCAGCTAACCGAGGACCGCCATGCATACCGGTGTTTTCTGGGTGAATCAGAATGAATGACAGGGTGCTGAGAGTCCAGGATCTTGCGGTGTATTTCAAGATGCGTGAAGGTGGTCTGTTGCGACCCAAAACGCATACGCTAAGGGCCGTCAACGGAGTGAGTTTCGATCTGAATGCCGGGGAAACATTGGGTATAGTCGGCGAATCAGGTTGTGGAAAATCAACACTTGCACGTGCTCTGTTGGCCTTGATTAAACCCGATCGCGGACGTGTATTGTGGTTGGGTGAAGACCTGAACAAGCTGGATGAAGAGGCGTTACGCAAAAAACGTCAGGATTTACAGATCGTTTTCCAGGATCCGCTGGCGGCGCTCAATCCGCGGATGACGGTACGGGACATTATCGCTGAGCCCTTGTGGACGTTTTTCCCCAAGATTGCACGTGTCCAGGTCGATGAACGTGTCCGTGGTGTGATGAAAATGGTGGGATTACTGCCAAACCAGATCAACCGCTATCCACATGAGTTTTCCGGTGGCCAATGTCAAAGAATTGGTATCGCGCGCGCCCTGGTTTTGAATCCGAAGCTGGTTATTTGCGATGAACCCGTCAGTGCACTGGATGTTTCCATACAGGCACAAATTGTTAACCTGCTTAAAGATTTGCAGAAAAAACTGAATTTATCACTGGTGTTTATTGCGCATGACCTGTCGGTAGTCAAACATATCAGTGACCGCGTCATGGTGATGTATCTCGGGCGGACCATGGAGCTTTCCAGTCGCGACAACCTGTACAAGCGTCCTTTGCACCCCTACACAAACGCCCTGATCAAGGCGGTGCCGGTGCCAGACCCAAAACTGGCGCGGGCCGAGATCGATATCGGTCTGACGGGTGACATGCCTTCACCGCTGGACCCCCCGGCAGGCTGCGTGTTCCACAGCCGCTGTCCGTACCTGATAAAACGATGCCAGTTGGAGGTTCCGCCCCTGAGGAGAATGGAAAACGGCGACTGGGTTGCCTGCCATCGGGCTGAAGAACTTGATTTAACCATTAAGGCTAGTGGTAAAAGCGGTTAGAATACGCGCGACCCAGAATTTATTAAGGAACAGAGAATGATCCGAGTTAGTCTTCGAGCCTTTGCAGTAGTGGCTGTTTTATTGCTATTGAGTGCATGCCAAACAACAAAAGTGATCAGCGAATGGGATGCTGGCCGCGATAGTATCGACAAGCGGGAACGAATTGCAGTCGTTGCCATGATGCCGGAATCCCTGCAACGTCTGACCGTCGAGCAGGAAATTGTAAAGGTGATGCGCGAATCGGGCAGGAATGCATTGGTATCCAGTGATATCCCGGGTTTGTCCGGTCGCTTGACCAGGGAGACGGCAGAGCCCGCCCTGAAAGCAGCCAGTGTGGAAGCCATCGTTGTTGTATTTATTACCGGTGGTGGTAAAGGAGAGCGTCTTGAGCGCGCCGATTATTATGCGGTTCAGGTAGGATCCGGGTTTTATGGGGGTGGTTACAGCTGGTTTGCACCGACGTATTCCAATGTGTATACGGTTGTAGAGGGTGCCGGGTTTTATGATCAGCAAAATTATGTCTACGCAGAAACCACCTATTTCGATATTATCGAGGATCGGGCCAAGTGGTCTATGATCACACGGTCAAAAGATCTTGACCATAACGATACTGCCAAGGATGTCTCCAAAAAGATCGTATCCAAGATGAAGTCCACGGGCACGCTTTAGAAAAATCTGAATGACCAACGACCATCCTGAACGTATCAAGCTGGAATCCGGTCTTGCCCGTCTGGGTCTGGAGGTTTCACCGGAAACAATGGATGGCCTGCTGACCTATATGGTGCAGTTGAAGGAGTGGTCTGGCACCTACAATCTGGTTGCGCCCAGGGAGCGGGATTTTCTGTTGGCCCGGCACATACTTGATTCCTTATCCATCGCACCCTGGCTCCAACCGGGTTCTCTGCTTGATGTTGGTACGGGTGCCGGTCTGCCGGGCTTGCCATTGGCCATCATCAAACCGGAAATGGATGTGACCCTGCTGGATAGCGCAGGCAAGAAGATCCGTTTTATCCGTCATGTCGGACGTATGCTGAAACTGACCAATATCCAGCCCCTTCAACAGCGGATGGAAGACCTGCCTGCAGGTGAGGCATTTGCAAATATCACATCACGAGCATTTGCTTCGTTGAGAGGTTTTGTTGAAGCTGTGAGGCCGTGCGCGGATGAAACAACACTTTTGCTGGCAATGAAGGGTGCTTATCCTGAGAAGGAACTTGAAGAATTGCCCGGCTGGATCAATGTACAGTCGATAGAAAAATTAACCGTGCCGTATTTGCACGCCGAGCGACATCTCGTCATTATGTCGGTCTCACTAAACCAGTCAATATAAGAACCCGTTTCATGGCAAGAATTATCGCAATCGCGAACCAAAAAGGTGGCGTTGGAAAAACCACAACCTGCGTAAACCTGGTTTCCGCGCTGGCTGATATGAATTATCGCACCCTGCTGGTTGATCTTGATCCACAAGGCAATGCATCCGTGGGTTGTGGGGTTGATGCCCGTGCCCTGGAAATCTCGGCGCTGGATGTACTACAGGGCAAGTGCGAAATTCCCAAGGCCATGATCAAGCTGGACAAGCTCGGTTTTGACATACTGCCATCAAATGCCGATTTGACAGCAGCGGAAATCTCTTTGCTTCAGGTTGAAGAGCGTGAGTATCGTCTGAAGGAGGAACTCGAGAAAGTTGCTCATCAGTACACCTGGATCATCATCGACTGCCCGCCTTCGTTAAACATGCTGACCCTGAATGCCCTGACGGCAGCCAACAGCGTATTGATTCCAATGCAGTGTGAGTATTACGCCCTCGAAGGGCTCGCATCTTTGCTGGAGACCATTGAGCAGGTACGTAGCAGTGTCAACCCAGGTCTCGAGATCGAGGGTCTGCTGCGCACCATGTACGACGGTCGCAACAATCTCTCCGGAGCAGTTTCGGAGCAGTTGCTGAAGCACTTTGGCGAAAAGGTCTACCGCACCCTGATACCACGCAATGTTCGCGTAGCAGAAGCCCCCAGCCACGGCCTGCCCGTATTGAGGTACGCCCCGGCATCACGCGGCGCCCTGGCCTACCTCGGTCTGGCCGGCGAAATGCTACGTCGCAGCCGGAAAAGACAAGCCGGGTAACGCGTTACGAGGAAGGATA
>Ga0164315_10000954_pt1 | contig 21231 bp, 27 predicted proteins | sample GuaBasSedimGuay6_FD_113737 | JGI IMG/M metagenome (GOLD analysis project Ga0164315, IMG submission 113737) | Subseafloor sediment microbial communities from Guaymas Basin, Gulf of California, Mexico - Guay6, Core 4569-2, 0-3 cm | ecosystem: Environmental > Aquatic > Marine > Hydrothermal vents... | reverse complement strand
TTAAAAAAGGGTCTCAAGAAACTCTTGAAACCCTTTTGTTTACTATGGAGGCGGCTTCCAGATTTGAACTGGAGAATAACGGCTTTGCAGGCCGTCGCCTTACCACTTGGCCAAGCCGCCTTGTTTTTTGGAGCGGGAAACGGGAGTCGAACCCGCGACTTCGACCTTGGCAAGGTCGCACTCTACCACTGAGTTATTCCCGCCCAGCAAACAAAAGCATTTTATATACTCGGACACTGAATTTGTCAATATCAAATTTGCCCATATCAATAAAAAACTTCAATTTAAGCCTCCTCGTCCAAAAGAATCACCTTCTGGGTTTTTTGTTTTTCTATTTTTTTTAATAATTCATCTGATCGTAAATTTAAAACCGGATGTATTTTATGAGCTCCTATATCACAAATAGGTATTAATACAAAACACCTTTCATGCATTCTTGGGTGGGGGATTTCAAGTTGTTCGGTTTTAAGAATTAAATCATCATAATATACAATGTCAATATCAATGATTCTAGGGCCAAACCTGAAAGGTTTACCCTCCTTATCCAGATCTTTTTCCAGGGTTTTTATAACCGCAATCAAATCTTCAGGACTCAATACCGTCTTTATTTTCAAAGCCGCATTTACAAACCAGTCCTGATCTATAAAATTTTGTGGTTCTGTTTTATAAGAGGGTGATACATCAACCACATCAATCTTATCATACTGGTTTAAAATGTCTGTTGCATGATTAAGGTTTTCTTTCTTATCACCAATATTCGAGCCAATACTTAAATAAACAATATGTTGTTCTGTTTTCATTGAGAATCAACTTGAATCGTTTTTGAATACTCGCTTTTTATATTGTCATTTCCCAGGGCCTGAACCCTGAAATAATATTTAAACCCTTTTTCTTTTTTAAATATAAATTCCATGGAAGGCATTGAGACAACCCCGATTGTCCTAAATTCAAAAGGACATCCAACACATGCTTCAATAGTTTTCTTGGCCATAAAGATTTCAAACTTTTTGGGCTTTACAAAAGCCGTCTCTATATCAACTTTATGGTTCCACGAAAGAAGAATTTTGGTATCATCAGAGGTATAGTTTAAATCAAAGGGGGCTGCAATTTTCTGTCCTTTTATTTGGGGCGCCAAAGGAAGACCTTTTTTCCCGCATCCTGAAAAGCCCAGGATAATGAATCCGGACAATACCAATATCATTAAAGAATGAATGGCGGTTTTCTTATTTTTCATTGTAAGCCAAGCTCCCCTGCTGCTTTCAAAACTGCCTGTTTAACATTGTCAAAGCTGGTCCCCCCATAGGAGATCCGTCTTGAAATCATTTTATCAATCTCAATAAACCCATAAACATCTTTTTGAATCAGCTCACTTAAGGATTTAAACTCTTCAATACCCATATCATTTAGTTCTTTTCCTTTGCCCAGGGCATAGGCAACAGCCTGCCCTGCAATTGAATGGGCCTTACGAAAAGGCATTCCCTTTGAAACCAGATAATCAGCAAGATCCGTTGCATTTAAAAACCCATGTCTGCATGCATCAACCATTCTGTCTTTATGAATTTCTATATTTCCAAACATCCTGGTATAAACCTCCGTACATATTTTAAGTGTATCCACGGTATCAAATAAAGGCTCCTTGTCTTCCTGCATATCCTTATTATATGCCAGGGGCAATGATTTCATCAGGGTGAGAATACATACAAGGTTGCCCAGAACACGGCCGGTTTTACCCCTTACCAGTTCTGCCACATCAGGATTCTTTTTCTGGGGCATGATACTGGATCCCGTGGTAAACGCATCGGAAATGGTAATAAAGGAAAACTCAGACGAAGACCAGAGAATCATCTCTTCGGAAAGCCTTGAAAAATGAATCATGGCAATGGATGCATGGGAAATGAATTCCATGACAAAATCCCTGTCTGACACGGCATCAATGCTGTTATCCGAGGCTTTTGAAAAACCAAGCAGCTCTTTTGTAAATTCACGATTCAAGGGATAGGTTGTCCCGGCAAGTGCTGCCGCACCCAGCGGCATGACATCAATTCTTTTAAAACAATCTTCAAACCTTTGGATATCCCTTTTAAACATTTCATAATATGCCATCAGATGATGGGAAAAAAGAACAGGCTGTGCTCTTTGAAGATGGGTATATCCGGGCATGATCACATCCAGGTGTTTTTGGGCCATCCTGACAAGCGCTTTTTGAAACCCAGCCAAAAGATCTATAATAATTCTTGTTTCTTTTTTTAAATAAATCCTCACGTCCAAAGCGATCTGATCATTCCTGCTGCGACCTGTATGAAGTTTTTTTGCCACATCTCCGATCTCTTTTCCCAGGGCATCTTCAATATGCATGTGAATATCTTCAAGGCCGGCTGAAAATTGTATTCCATTATTCTCAATTTTCTTTCTAACTTTTTCAAGCCCTTTAATAATGGTACCGGCATCAGTCTCAGGTATGATGGATTCTTTTGCCATCATTTTTACATGGGCAATACTGCCTTCAATATCACTGTCATAAAGCCGTCTGTCAACATCAATGGATGCATTGAATGTTTCAACCAGTTCGTCCGTGCTCCGGGAAAATCTTCCACCCCACAGTTTTTCACTCATGGTATTTAAAAATCCTTTATTTTTTTAAAATCAAGCTTTCCAGAATGGCTTTATGCATATGTCTTTTGTTTTCTGCCTGGTCCCAGAACACATTGTTAATATCCTCCAGAACATCTTCTGCGATTTCTTCACCCCGGTGAGCCGGCAGGCAATGCATCACCATCACGTCATCTTTTGCCCGTGACAACAACTCCTTATTGACCTGAAATCCTTTAAAATCGATAATCCTTTTTGACAATTCATCTTCATCCCCCATACTTGCCCAGACATCCGTATAAACCACATCTGCATTTTTAACCGCTTCTTTGGGGTTATTTGTGAACACAATATTGGTTTTTTCTTTAACAGCTGCTGCCTCAATTATATGGGGATTTACACGATAATTATCCGGGCATGCCACAATCAGGTTCAGCCCTAGAACGCTTGCAGCATTGATCCAGGAATTCACCACATTATTCCCGTCTCCCACCCAGGCAATTTGTATATTATTATATCCCCCTTTGTGTTCAATGATGGTCATAATATCACTCAATATCTGACAGGGATGAAAAGAATCCGTAAGCGCGTTGATCACAGGTATGGTTGAGTTTTGAGCAAACTCTTCAACCAGGGAATGGTCAAAGGTCCTCATGGCAAGACAATCAACATATCTTGAAAGAACCCGTGCCGTATCCTTAGCCGGTTCATTCCTGGAAATCTGAGTATCCTGGGTACTCATATAAATGGGATGACCGCCAAGCTGGATCATTGCGGTTTCAAACGCCACCCTTGTCCGGGTTGATTTTTTATCAAAAATCAACCCCAGAGTCTTTCCAGCCAATATTTTATCAAAAATACCCCGGGCATATCTTTCCTTTAACCGGATCGCCCGGGCAAATAAATTTTCAAAGTCATCTTTTTCAAGATCCAAAAGAGATAATAAATCTTTTTTCACAACCATCTCCTAAATTATAACAAATAGTCCAATTCTTTTATCAGCCTGTCAATTTCATGTTTTTCGATAATTAAAGGTGGGGCAAATCTTAAAATTTTATCCTGAATGCCATTTATGATAAAACCCTTTTTAAATAATTCTTTGACAAAGAAGCCGGCATCCTTATCCAGTTCCAGAGCCAGCAACAGTCCTTGCCCCCTGACATCAACAACTCTTGTGTGCTTTTCTTTGAGTTTTTCCAATTCTTCCTTGAAATATTGACCTGTTTGACGAACTTTATCTAAAAATATTTTATTGCCGATAATATTCACCACCTCTAAAGCGGCTGCAGTGGCAAGGGGTGTTCCGCCAAAGGTTGTGGCATGACTTCCAAAATCAAACCCCGTTGCCGCATCTTGTGTTGCCAGCATGGCACCTATGGGAAGACCATTTCCAAGCGCCTTTGCAAGGGTCATAATATCAGGAGTAACCCCATAAAGTTCATGTGCGAACAGAGCACCGCATCGTCCCATACCACACTGAATCTCATCAAAAATCAATAAGATTTCCTTATTATTACAAAGTTCTCTTACTGCCATAAGATAATCAGGATCTGCCGGAATAATCCCGCCTTCACCCTGTACGGGTTCAAGCATGATGGCACAAACCGTTTCATCGATTTTATTTTTCAGGGCATCAATATCATTAAAAGGGACATGGGAAAAGCCTTCAAGCAGCGGATAAAATCCATTCTTGATCTTATCCTGACCCGTTGCAGATAAAGTCGCCATGGTCCGCCCATGAAAAGATTGTTCCATGGTGATGATCTTAAACCGGTTCTTTTCCCCTTTTTTTTGAAAATATCGCCTGGCGAGTTTTATGGCAGCTTCGTTGGCCTCTGCACCTGAATTTGCAAAAAATACCCTGTCACTAAAACTTTTTTCGCACAATTTTGATGCAAGATCTGCCTGGGGCATGGTATAAAAAAGGTTAGACACGTGAACAAGGGTGGATGCCTGTTTTTGAATGGCCTCTGTGATTTTGGGATGACAGTGCCCAAGACCGCAGACAGCAATCCCGGCTAAAAAATCAATATATTTTTTCCCATCCTCATCCCAGAGAAAAACGCCCTGCCCCTTAACAAATGCTTTGCCTTGTCTTTGATAGGTTTGAAATACAAAATTGTCTGTTTTTTTAATTGAATCCATGTGCAACCTCTTTTATTTAAAGGCCATATTCAAAGCCTAAGCCACAAAGACCTGGGTACCAATACCGGAATCGGTAAACAGCTCAAGCAATACGGCATGGGGCAATTTCCCGTTGATAATATGGGCCTTTTGCACACCATTTATTAATGCATCCAATGCACATTCAACCTTGGGGATCATTCCACCTTTAATCTGCCCTGTGCTGATCATCTCTTTTATGGTTGCTGCATCCACAGAAGAAATCAGTTTTTGTTCCATATCCAGCACTCCATCCACATCTGTAACAAGCATCAGACGTGCTGCATTCAACGCTGCTGCAATCCGGGATGCAACAAGATCAGCGTTGATATTATATGTCTCACCATTTTTACCAACGCCCACGGGCGCAATAACGGGAATAAATCCTTTGGCCGTCAGGGTATGAATAATATCAGGGTTTATGCTTACCACATTGCCTACCATGCCGGGATCTATGATTTCAGGTGGTTTATTTTCATCCTCCTGAAAATAGATGGTCATCTTTTCTGCTGTAATCAGCATCCCGTCTTTTCCAGTTAACCCGACAGCTTTGCCCCCCTGGCGGTTAATCCCTGCAACGATATCCTTGTTAACCTTACCCCCTAAAACCATCTCAACCACATCCATGGTTTCATTATCCGTATATCTCATACCCCGGATAAATTTAGAAGTGATTCCCATGGAATCCAGGACTTTATTGATCTGGGGACCGCCACCATGAATAACAACGGGATTCACCCCGATATATTTCAACAGGGTGATGTCATTGGCAAAATCCTTTTTCAGGCTTTCATCCTTCATGGCATGACCGCCATATTTCACCACAATGGTCTTGCCGGAAAATCTTTTTATATAGGGCAGAGCCTCAATAAGTATATCTGCAACAGAATTTTTCATAGGATATATCTTGTTAAATCTTCATTTTCAACAATATCCATCAATTGTTTTTCCACAAAAGAAGCATCAAAGACAATATGTTTTTCTTCTATATCCGGTGCTTTGAAAAGAATATCTTCCAATAGTTTTTCCATTATCGTATGAAGTCTTCTTGCACCGATGTCCTCTGTACTGGAATTGACCTTCACAGCAATGGCTGAAATTTTTTCCACGGCATCTATGGTAAACTCAATTTCTATACCTTCTGTTCTTAAAAGGGCAATATATTGAAGGACAAGCGCATTTTTCGGCTCTGTTAAAATCCTTGTAAATTCATCAGCACCCAAAGAGGAAAGTTCCACCCTTATGGGAAACCTTCCCTGGAGTTCCGGGATCAGGTCCGAGGGTTTTGACATATGAAATGCGCCGGAAGCAATAAATAGAATATGGTCTGTTTTGACGATGCCATACTTTGTTGGAACAGTGCTTCCTTCAACAATGGGCAGAAGATCTCTTTGAACGCCTTCTTTTGACACTTCCGGGCCATAAGTTTTGTCTTTACCCACAATTTTATCGATTTCATCAATAAAAATGATCCCGGACTGCTCCACCATTGTTACTGCGTCTGTCTTTATCTGCTCCATGTCTACCAAATGGGCTGCTTCTTCCTGGGTCAAAAGTTTTATGGCATCTTTAATTTTGACCTTGCGACGTTTTGTATTTTTGGGCATCAGGTTTCCCAGCATATCTTTGATATTAATTCCCATCTCCTCAATGCCCGCATTGGAAAAAATCTCAACCATGGGAGAAGATTTATCTGCCATCTCAAGATCAATCTGCCGTGAATCAAGTTTCCCGGCCCGCAACATTTTCCTGAGTTTTTCCCGGGTGGATTCCTTTGATTGCGCCTGATCACCCTCCTGCCCGATGGTAATAATATCAAGATTATTTGATGTATCCGGCCCGGTTTTTAAAGATGGCGGCAGCAAAACATCCAAAAGTCTTTCTTCGGCCATGCCCGCGGCTTTCTCCTGCACTGAATCCTGCTGCCTGGCTTTTAATTTGTTTACAGTAAGTTCAACAATATCCCTGATCATGGATTCAACATCCCGGCCAACATATCCCACCTCAGTAAACTTGGAGGCTTCCACCTTATAAAAAGGGGAATCCGTCAAATTGGCAAGCCGTCTTGCGATCTCTGTCTTTCCCACACCCGTGGGGCCGATCAATATAATGTTTTTTGGTGCGATCTCATCTTGAAGGTCTTTATCAACCTGTCGTCTTCTCCATCTGTTTCTCAGGGCAATGGCAACTGATTTTTTAGCATCCTTCTGACCAATAATATATTTGTCCAGCTCTGTAACAATCTGTCCTGGTTTTAAATCTTTCATGACCCCCACTTATAATTCTTCCACTGTGATATGATGATTTGTATAGATACACAAATCTGCTGCAATCTTCATGGCTTTTTCCACAATAGTTCTTGATTCCAGATCCGTATTTTCAAGCAGGGCAACAGCTGCAGACTGTGCAGCAGTGCTGCCCGAACCAATACTGATCACACCGCCATCAGGTTCAATAACGTCCCCATTACCAGACAAAAGATATGTGTTGTCCTTATCCGCTGCAATCATCATGGCTTCAAGCCGTCTTAAATACTTATCCATCCGCCAGTCACGGGCAAGCTCCACACAGGCCCGTGTTAAATTTCCATTATACTGCTCCAGCTTTTTTTCAAGCTTTTCCGACAGGGTCAATGCATCTGCCGTGGCTCCGGCAAAACCGACAATAATCTTGTCATTATAAATTCTTCTGACTTTTCTGGCCTTGTGTTTTGTGACAATACTGCCCAGTGTCACCTGACCGTCTCCTGCTACAATGACGGCATCTTTATGCCTTAAAGCAAGAATGGTTGTTCCGTGAAATACTTGTTTATCCATTTTAATCACCCTGTATTTTCAACTTCTTGGATGTGCCTTGTCATAAACCTGCATGAGTTTGTCCATACTCACATGGGTGTAAATTTGAGTTGTTGAAAGACTTGCATGACCTAAAATTTCCTGTATCCCCCTTAAATCCGCGCCGCAATCCAGCATATGTGTTGCAAAGGAATGCCGCAATGTATGGGGAGAAACAGGCACATTCAACTGGCAGCCCCTGACGATTTTATCAAGAATCCGCCGGATGGACCTGGAACTTAATCGTGTAAAATTTTTATTTAAAAAAACCGGAATAAAATTTTCCTTTAAAGAATCCCTATAGTCCTTTACTGCATTTAAAGCTCTTTTGCCAACGGGTACAAATCTTTCTTTTGAACCTTTCCCAAAGACTTTAATCATTTGACTTTTAAAGTCAATGTCTTCAATATCCAATCCTTCCATTTCCGATACCCGCATGCCTGTAGAATAAAATGTTTCAAACATGGCAAGATTTCTTTTGTCAAACCATGTATTTGTCTCAATGGAATCCAAAAGCCTGAAAATATCATCAATACTTAAAAATTGGGGGATGGTTTTCTCAAGCTTTGGAAAGGGAATTGTTTCAGCAGGATTAACAAAAATCTGTCCGGATTTAACCAGGTAATCAAAAAATGCTTTTAAAGAAGACAGCTTTCTTGCTATGGTTCGTTTGGTTTTTCCAGACCTCACAAGCTGGGCAAGATAATTTCTAATGGACGTTTTATCAAGGGTGTTCAATTGCCGGCAAAACAGTTTTTCAGAATTTATGTTTTCTGTATCCTGCTTGTCTAAAACAAATTGAATAAAGTCGTGAATATCTGAACGATATGCTCTACAGGTGTGAACAGAATACCCTTTTTCAGCCATAAGCGTATCAATAAACGTATCAAGAATCATTTTTCAATCCCGGATTTTCCATCACACGTTTCATATCTTCCCAAACCTCACGTTTGTATTCAGGTTGTTTTAAAAGCAGTGACGGATGAAATGTCGGCATGACCTTAATTCCATTATATTCATAAAATTTCCCCCTGAATTGTTCCAAAGGAAGATTAATCCGTAACAAGGTTTGGCCGGCTTTTGTTCCAAGGGTGATAATAATTTTAGGTGAAATGGTTTTTATCTTTTCATCAAGTGATTTCAAATCTTCTGCATTGCAGATGAATACATTATCAGGAGACAGCTTCATAGCGCTGAGGATCTTAATCAGCAGCTTTCCGCTCTTACCTTTAAAAAAACCAGGTTCACTGTCTATGATAAAAATGGCTGCATTTTGAGGGCCTTCAAAAAAAAAATTCTGTGAAGGAGTTTTTATTCCCCAGTTATTTATCCGGATTTTAGATTCTTTTGAAAACGTCAGAAATGTATTTCCGATTTGTTTTTGATGAACAAGATATTGAGAAAAATCTTTAATCACCCGGAGCATCTGAATCCTGATCGAATCCTGATCATTTGAGATGTCTGAATCCATCTTAAACTCTATCCCATTTTCTCAATAACTTTATCGATCAAGATATCAGCCACCTTGTCTTTTGCCATTAAAGGAATATCAAATGATGAGCCATCCCTGAAAAAAAGCTTTACCTTGTTTGTATCAGCCTTGAATCCTGAATCAGATGATCCTACGATGTTGGCAGCAATCATATCCAGATTCTTTTTTTCCATTTTTAACAAGGCATTTTTTTCAAGATCATCTGTTTCTGCGGCAAATCCTACCAAAAACTGGTCTTTGGTTTTCTTTTTTCCAAGAAGCTTTAAAATATCAGGATTCTGGGTCATTAAAATAGAAAGATCTTTATCATTCTCATTTTTCTTTATTTTGCGGGGCTTAGGATCCATGGGTTTATAATCAGCCACTGCTGCAACCTTGACAATGATATCAGCCTGATCAAAGCCGGCAAGCATTTGATCTGCCATTTCTTCACAGGTTTGAACCAAAATGCACTCGACAGCCACGGGTGCATCAAGACTTACAGGCCCTGACACAAGAGTCACTATTCCTCCTCTTCTTTCCGCTGCTCTGGCAATGGAATATCCCATTTTGCCGGAAGAATGATTACTGATAAATCTAACCGGGTCAAGGGGCTCCACCGTGGGGCCGGCTGAAACAAGAATATTTTTACCCTTTAAATCCTTTTTAACCAGCATGGCCTCAACCCTGTCAAAAATAAACCAGGGATCCGGCAGTCTTCCTGCTCCCACAGTTTTGCAGGCCAGAATTCCTGAATCCGGATCAAGAATTACCCATCCATCTTTTTCAAGGATATCAAGATTTCTCTGCACCCTGATATTCTGGTACATGTCTGTATTCATAGACGGGCAGACCATAACCGGACAGGTGACGGCAAGCAGTGTTGTGGACAGTGCATCATCGGCTAACCCATGGGCAAACTTTGCAATTGTATTTGCCGTTGCAGGGGCAATGATGGCGGCATCGGCTCCTGCTGCAAGCTCGATATGTTTTACAGAAGATTGTGTGTCAAGAAACAAATCAGACAGAACTGAATTTTCAGATAAAACTTCAAAAGTTGTTTTACCGACAAATTTTTGTGCACTGTCTGTCATTATGACATTTACGTCGGCACCCGCCTTTTTCAAAAGTCTTAAAAGCTCAACAGACTTGTAGGCAGCTATCCCTCCTGAAACCCCCAGAAGAATATTTTTATTTTGTAACTTCATCATTATTATTTAAAATATCGACCTTAAAAACAATCAGGAATTGAGTTTCTTTTTTAACTCTTCCAATAATTTATCATATGAATCTTTCTGCAGCATCTGGCCAAACTGGGAGCGATAGTTCCCTACAAGACTGACACCTTCAATTACCACGTCATATACCATCCATGAGCCGTCATTAGTTTGAAACAACCGATAATCAATCGGGATTTCAATTGTATCTGTAACGATTTTCGTATTCACCTGTGCTTTCTTGCCCTTCACATATTCCTTTACAAAAATCACTTGTTCATCAGTATAAGCTTCTATTTTAGAAATATAAGTTTGTTCAAGGAGTTGCCCGAACAATTCTATAAAGGTTTTCTTTTCATCATCACTTCTTTTTTTCCAGTGTCTGGCAAGACACAATTGTGACATTTTATCAAAACTGAATCTTTTATAAATAATGTTGCGAAGGGATGCTCTTCTCTTTTCAGTATATTCTTCTCCCTTAAGAGACGGATCTCGTAATACTTCTAAAATTTGATCAAGGGTGACTTTCAGCTGATCCTGAACAGGGGATGCGCAGACTTTATCAACCGGAAAAAAAATGCAGACTGCAAAAAGAATAAGAATAAGAATCCTGAATCGTTTCATTAATACCTCCCAAAGCAAATCATTTTTAAGATTTGCTCAATTCATTAAATGCATTATCTGTATTGGCCTTTATATTGAACACGTTATCCAGTTTTGTCAGGGAAAGTGCATTGAGCACATTTGTACCCAATCCGGTCAATATAAATGCTTTATTTTCTTTCCTGCTCCATTGAAAGCCTTCCACAAGGGTTGCGATTCCGGAACTGTCCATGAACAAAACCCCGGTAAGATCTACAATAATTCCTTTAATTTTTTTGGTAAAAAAAGGAAGTAATTTATCCCTTAAATCCGGTGAAGAGAACATATCAATCTCGCCTTCGACTATGATGACACCAATGTTTTCTTTTTTTTTACTTTTAATTTTAAAACCCATGGGCCCGCTATTTTTTAAAAATGTATTTACTGACCAATTCTTCCAGGCTGATGGCAGACTCTGTATCCATCAAAAAATCTTTATCTTTCAAAAACTCATCAGACCCGCCTGGCGACAATTTGACAAATTTATCTCCAATAACACCTTTTGTGCGAATAGAAGCGATGGTATCATCTGAAATTTTTGTCCCTTTTTTTATTTCCATCTGTACAAGGGCTTGATTTTCTTCAAGGGTAATTCTTTTCACTTTTCCCACGGGCACTCCGGCAATTTCCACGGAGGCTGCGACCTCAAGACCTTCAATTGATCCAAATCTTGCATCAATATAAAAAGAATCAGACCCGAAAAGATCAACATTGCCAAGGTTAACAGATAAATATACCAGGCAGGCAATACCTACCATCATGAAAATACCCACTGAAATTTCTATTTTTCTTCCATACATGATGAACACTTTAAATCCTATAGCAATAAAGATGTCAAGATATAATCTATAATAAGAATGGAAAGCGAGGTCAAAACAACCGAATTTGTAGTGGCCCGGCTCACACCTTCAGTGGTTGGTTCAGCAGTAAATCCCATAAAAGATGCAATCCAGGTTATCAAAAGACCAAAACAAAGAGATTTTAAAATTCCGCCATAAATATCTGTAAAGGTTATGGCTGCAGTCATCTTGCCCAGATATGCACCTTCATTAACCCCTAATAATTTTACGCCGACAAGGTATCCACCGGCAATGCCGACAAGGTCGAAAAAAGCGGTTAAAAGGGGCAGAGAAATGATTCCGGCAAAAATTTTAGGACTGACCACATATTTTAAAGGATCAATGGCCATCATCTCAAGGGCAGGAAATTGATCTGTAATTTTCATAATACCAATTTCAGCAGTAATGGCAGAACCGGCCCGGCCCGTCACCATCAGGGCACAAAGCACCGGCCCCAGCTCCCTGATAATGGAAAGTGCAACCATAATGCCAAGGGCTGCCTGGGCTCCAAACCGGCTTAATGAGTAATATCCCTGAATACCCAGGACCATACCTGTAAAAAGGGCAGTGACAAACACAATTAAAAATGATTTTGATCCGATAAAATCAATTTCTTTAACAAGCCGCCGTATTCTGAATGGCGGAAGAAATGTCTGAAAAACAGCAGCAAACAAAAATATGCCGCTCCTGCCAAGAATCTGAATGCGATTTAAAGTAAAACGGCCAAGCGTGGCTGCAATTTCCAAATTAACAACTCTCCTTTATTCAAACAAAATATCATCTAAATAATTTTTATCCGTACGGGTAAAGGGAATGGGGCCTTCAGGTTCCCCATTGATAAATTGTTTTACCCTTAAATCTTTACTGTTTTTTATTTCTTCCACGGTTCCTTCTGCAATAATATCTCCGGAAAAAAGAATGATAATATTGTCTGCAATTCTGAAACAAGACTTGATATCATGGGAAACCACAACGGATGTAATTTTCAACGCATGGTTAAGATCCTTGATAAGCTTGCCGATTACACCTGTTGAAATGGGATCAAGACCGGATGTGGGCTCATCATAAAATATGATTTCAGGGTCCATGACAATGGCACGGGCAAGCCCTACCCGTTTGGTCATCCCACCGGACAATTGTGAGGGCATCAATCTTTCAATCCCCCTTAATCCAACCATTTCAAGTTTCATGGTCACGATTGTTTTAATAATATTATCAGCAATTTTTGTATGCTCTCGTAAAGGGAAGGCTATGTTTTCAAAAATATTCAGATAGTTGAAAAGGGCAGAACCCTGGAACAGCATGCCCATTTTTTTTCTAGTATCATATAATTTCTTCTTGGTAAAAGTCGTCAAGTCCAACCCATTAAAATAAACACTCCCTGAATCCGGTTTTTCAAGTCCTGTGAGCTGCCTTAACAATGTAGTTTTTCCTGACCCGCTACCGCCGAGGATAACAGTGACTTTTCCTTTTTCAAAATGACAATTCAAATGATTTGAAACGGTAATATCACCATATTTTTTTACGAGATTTTTGACTTTGATCATATATTATATTTGTCACCTGTCTGTTTATGGATATTTCCGGCTTTTTGTTCAGGCACTATTTATAAATAACTTACCATATATAAGGTGTCAACGATAATTACAAAGATTGACAAAACCTGAAAGGCTTTATATAAAAATTAAACTATGACAATGGATAAAAATATACCCCGGTTTATGATCACTGATCATTCATCAGACCTTAAGGCTTGTTTAAGTAAAGTCGAACGTCTGTCCAACTGCATTGAAATTGCTAATCTGATCAATTCTGAACTTTCCATTGGAAAACTTCTTTCCAATGTCATGAAGACTGTAAAAAAAACTTTTGCAGCAGATGCCGCCAGTATGCTGTTAATTGATGAAAAAACCGGAGATTTGAAATTCCAGATTGTCCTTGGTGAGGCTGGAAATGAAATCAAAAAAATCTTCCGATTAAAAAAAGGGCAGGGAATTGCCGGAATGGTTGCTGAAACAGGGACCCCCCTCAACCTTGAAGATGTTTATAATCACCCTAACTTTTCTCCCGAATTTGATAAAAAATCAAATTACAGAACCCGCTCCATGATCTGTGTCCCCCTTAAGGTTCATGGCAAAATCATCGGTGTCATCCAGGTAATTAACAAATTGACCAGACCCTTTGTTTTTTCCCATGAAGAACTTGAAATGCTGGTTACCATCAGCAGCAGTATAGCCGTTGCCATTGATACAGCTAAAATGCATAAGATCATTCTGCAAAAAGAGACCCTTGAAAGGGATTTAAGACTTGCCAGGGAAGTCCAGGAAAGTTTTCTGCCTAAAGAACTTCCCCTGTTTGAAACATACAGATTTGCCGCATTAAATCAGCCTGCCCTTGAAATCGGTGGTGATTTTTACAATTTTTTCAGGCTGCCTGCAAATAAACTGGGAATTGTTCTGGGAGATGTTTCCGGTAAAGGGATTTCCGCTTCCCTTTTTATGGCCCGCCTGACAAGTGATTTACAATATTATACCCATTTATATCCCGAACCCGGGGAAGTTTTAACCCAGATCAACAAAATTTTATATGAACGGGCAAAAAGAGGTATGTTTGTAACCCTTGTATACATGGTTTTAGACACGGTTAAAAACCGAATACAAATTGCCAATGCAGGCCATTTATCTCCAATTTATTCTGATGATAAGGGCACGCAGCTTTTGGGCCATGATAATAAAAAAGGCTTACCGCTTGGCATTATACCGGATGTTGAATATGAACAGGAAACATTTGAGCTTCAAAAAAATTCAAGTATTACCATATATACAGATGGTGTTATTGAGGCAAAAAACACTAATGGAGATTTATTTGACATTAAAAGACTTCTAAAGGTAATTGAAACCCAGCCCAATAATCCTGATTTGATTGTCAAAAAAATTATAAATTCTGTGGACAAGTTTATCTTATCAGAAGGCAGAAGTGATGATTTGACCCTGCTGGTATTTAGTACAAATTAATAATGAAATTAAACCCCATCCATTTGAGTATTACCTCACACCCGGAAAACCTGAAACATATCAGAAAGGTCATGAAAGATATTATGTCAAAGACCAGGCTTTCAAAAGAGGATTCAGGTTGTATTATTCTTGCCGTTGATGAAGCATGTTCCAATATTATCAAACACAGCTATAAAAATGACTATAACCAAAAAATTGACCTGACGATCAAGCTGGAAAAAACGCTTCTAACCATCTCAATTACTGACACGGGTATCAGATTTGACAAAAATTCCATCAAAACAAGGAATATTGATGAAATCAAACCAGGGGGACTTGGTACTTATATCATAAACCAGGTGATGGACAGAGTAGAACACAATTGCACTGCAAAAGGATTAAATCGAATAAAAATGATGAAAAAGCTTAAGTGATTAAGAAAAATCCAGACTTGATTTCAGCATATTCGGACCTATTATATATTGCGCATATTTTAAAAGGACTGAACAATGATGGATATACAGAATACAAACTTTTTAAGAGACCACTCTTTAAAATATATAGAGATGGCCTTAAGAACAGATAGCATTGAAAGAGTTACCAATCCTGACGGATATGGGAAGAGAACCGGAGACTGTGGAGATACAGTGGAATTTTTCTTAACCCGTAACAACAATATACTTGAAACGATCTCTTTTGATGTCCATGGATGTCTTAATACAACTGCCTGCTGCAACACGGTTGCCACTTTTGCCAAGGGAAAACCCATTGAATCTGCCTGGGATATTACACCAGAACGTGTGAAAAAATTTTTAGAAACACTTCCGGAAGATCATTTCCATTGTGCCGAGCTTGCAGTTGGAGCACTATATCTGGCTCTGGCGGATTTAATACGGAATAAAACCAGATGTATAAAGTGATTCAAATGGTTGCATAAATGCGACCATTATTTCATCATTCAAATGTCCAAATCCTGGGCCAATATCATAAGATATTAAAATTATAAAACTATTGGTCTTTATTTATTTTTATGATGTGCCATGGCACATGATTTGCAAGAATTTAAGACCGAAAGTTGAGTACTATAAAATATTAAAGGAGATAAAAATATTTATGATTCATATACTGCTGGTAAGTCAGAAAAAAATCATCTTCAAGGAACTTGAGGCCGCCTTTTCGATAAATCAAATAACCTTTGACTGGACAGACACAGCTCAAAATGCCCTTTCCATGCTTTCCAGGGGGAAATTCGATCTGTTTATCACCCATGAACAACTACGGGATACAACAGGCCGGGATCTTATCGAAAAAGTCCTGTTGCAAAATGCCATGATGAATTGTGTGGTTTTAAGCGCACTGCCTCCAGAAGACTTTCATGAAGCCTATGAAGGATTGGGAGTCCTGATGCAGTTTCCTTTGAATCCCGATGAAAAGCATGTTCTAAAACTTTTGGAACATCTGAACCACATTGCCAGTATTGCAAGCAGAACAAATAAACCAAAAGGAGAATAAATCTGATGATTATCAGTATTGCAAGCGGTAAGGGAGGAACCGGAAAAACAACCGTTTCAACCAACCTTGCGCTCTCTATAAATCAAAAGCTACAACTTTTTGACTGTGATGTTGAAGAACCCAATTGTTATCTTTTTTTAAATCCAACAATAGAAAAAAAAGAACAGGTAATCGCTGCTGTTCCCAAAATTGATCTTGAAAAATGCACCTTTTGTAAAAAATGCATGGACATTTGCCGGTATGGTGCCATTGCGGTTTTAAAAAAAGATGTCCTTATCTTTGAAAATCTCTGCCATTCATGTGGTGGATGCTTTGAGGTCTGTCCTGAAAATGCCGTCATGGAAAAAGAACGGTCATTGGGTGAAGTCGAGCATGGATCAACAAGGGGCATCTCTTTTATCCATGGCCGGTTGGAAATAGGACAGGTAATGGTTCCTCCCATTATTAAAAAAGTAAGATCCTATACAGATCCGGACATTGTCACCATTATTGACGCCCCTCCCGGGACCTCATGTCCCGTTATTGCCGCAATGACTAATGCAGATTTTATCCTTCTGGTAACGGAGCCCACCCCGTTTGGCCTTCATGATCTGAAACTTGCCGTTAAAACCGTAAAAATTCTTGGCATACCCCACGGGCTTGTCATCAACCGTGCAGGCCTGGGGAATGATGCCGTCAAAATATATGCTCAAAAGGAAAATATTCCCATACTCATGGAGATCCCTTTTGATAAAAAAATTGCGCAGATTTATTCCAAAGGCCGGATGATCGTAGACAAAATGCCTGAATATAAAACAAAATTTCAAAACTTGTTTGAGAAAATTAAGCAATTGGTGGAAAGTGGGGGACAAAACATATGAAAGAACTTGTTATTTTAAGTGGAAAAGGCGGTACAGGAAAAACAAGCATTACAGCAGCCTTCACCTCCCTGGCCGAGAACATGATTCTTTGTGATGCAGATGTTGATGCTGCAGATCTTCACCTGCTTTTAGAACCTGATTTTAAAGAATCCTCTGATTTTATCGGGGGCAATGAAGCCATTATCAACCCTGAAAAATGCACCCGGTGCGGTCGATGTATTGAGGTTTGCAGATTCGATGCTGTCAGTTTTAATACTGTCAGAGATACATTTGAAGTTGATCCCATTGAATGTGAAGGATGCGGGGTTTGCGTTGATCTATGCCCGGAACAGGCCATTGATTTTCCGGAAACCATTTGCGGGCAGTGGTATATTTCAAATACACGATTTGGCCCCATGGTACATGCAAGACTTGGCATTGCCCAGGAGAATTCAGGAAAGCTGGTTTCTCTTGTCCGGCAGGAAGCAAGAAAAATTGCAGACAAAAATAATCTTGATTTGATTCTGACAGATGGCCCTCCCGGCATTGGATGCCCTGTCATTGCATCCATTGGTCAGGCAACTGCCATATTGATCATTGCCGAACCAACGGTTTCAGGCATCCATGACATGGAAAGAGTAGGACAACTTTCCAAGCATTTTAACATCCCTGCCATGGTCTGTATCAACAAATATGATCTGAATTTAGATCAAACAGAAAAAATTGAAGCTCTTGCCAAAAAGGACCACATTGCTGTCGTGGGCAAAATCTCATTTGATAAAATTTTTACAGAAGCCATGATCCAGGCAAAAACTATTTTTGAGTACAACAAAAATTCACAGGCCGGTATTGAGGTGCGGCAAGTTTGGGACAATATTCTGTCCCTGCCACATTTCAATAATCCTGTGACCAATAATATAATGCAACATTTATAGGAGTTATTAAATTATGAAAAATGGAAGAATAGCAATCCCTTCAAACGGTCAGGGCGGTCTTGACGGAACAAGATCCGGGCATTTTGGACATTGTGATGTGTTTACTTTTATTGACGTGGAAAACGGTGAAATAAAAGAAATTTCCGTTCTCCAGAACCAGGAGCATGCCCAGGGCGGTTGCATGGTACCGGTCAATCTTTTGTCTGACAACAGGGTAACCGCTTTGGTTGTCGGCGGTATCGGCATGCGGCCTTTGATGGGGTTTAAACAAGTAGGTATTGATGTTTATCATGACGATCAGCGTGCAGAAATCGAGCCTGTAGTAAGGGATCTTATTGCGGGCAAACTACAGGAAATCACAAATGATCAGGTCTGCGGCGGCGGCGGCGGACAGGTATAATAAAGTATAAAGGAGAATGCTAAAATGAAGATAGCTGTCACATCTCAGGGAAATACTCTGGATTCCCAGATTGATCCAAGATTTGGAAGAGCTGCGTATATTATCATTGTAGATACACAAACACTTGAGTTTGAAGCCTTTGATAACAATGAAAATAAAAATGCATTCAAGGGTGCGGGAACCCAGGCTGCGGCAATGGTCTGTGATAAGGAAGCAGAAGTGCTGCTGACCGGATTTTGCGGCCCCAATGCCTTTAAAACCCTGGAGGCTGCAGGAATAAAAGTGGCAAATGATCAGAGCGGACGGGTAATTGATGCTGTCCAGAAGTTTAAACAGGGCAATGTTGTTTTTGCTGATGTCGCCAACAAGGACGGCCACTGGTAAACCATACAAATATGCAGACGAGGTCAGGCTTGTTTTATTGTGTTTTTATCAATAAATCTATATCAAAATGCAATAATGCAAGTCTGACCCCACTCAAATCTGCCAACTCCGAAAGTTGACTTTATTAAAATAAGGAGAAAAGAAATGCCCCTTTATGAGTTTAAATGTGAGGATTGCAGCAAATATAGTGAATTTCTCATTATCGGGACACAGGATAAACCAGTATGCAAATCATGTGGCAGCACGAACATGACAAAACAGCTATCAGCCCATTCTTCAATGTCAGGCCCGGCCAAAAACAGCATGCCGGGATTCGGAGACACAGCCTGTTGTGGTTCTTCACCCGGCCAGGCTGCCGGTTGTGCAGGACCTGGAAGCTGTTGCGGGAAAAAATTTTAATCATGAATAATCTGGATGATTTTTTGGATAACCTTCAAAATGAAATATTTGAAGAGGCTAAAAAAGAGCTTGGAAAAAAAGGTTTTCAAAGGTGGCGTAATCCTAAATTTAATGGAAGGATGAAAAATCCAGACGGACATGCCAGGGTAACAGGGGAATGTGGAGATACCATGGAAATATATTTAAAATTTGAACATAATCGAATCTCTGATGCTTCCTATTTTACCAATGGATGCGCTTCAAGCGCTATTGCAGGTTCCTTTGCAGCAGAACTGACCCTGGGTAAAGACCCGGATGAGATTACGGACATTACAGAAGAAATGGTTTTAAATACAATCGGCAGGCTGCCTGAAAAAGATTTGCATTGTGCAACCCTTGCCGCAAGAACAGTTCAGGAAGCACTCAGCAGTTATATGAGAAAAAAAGGATGATGTGATGGCAGTATACAGCTATGGCGAAAGAACCCCACAAATTGGAAAAAATTCATATATCAGTGATTCTGCAAGGGTCATTGGTGATGTAACCATTGGTGAGAATTGCTATATTGGCCATGGTGCCATTGTCAGAGGGGATTACGGGAAAATTATCATTAGACCCGGAACCGCCATAGAAGAAAATGCCATTCTCCACATCAAACCCAATGGAATTCTTGAATTAGAGGAAAGCGTTACTATAGGCCATGGGGCGATTATACATGGCAAGAGAATAAAATCCCATGCTGTCATTGGTATTGGCTCTGTTCTTGGTTTTGATGTCGTCATCGGATCATGGGCTATTGTTGCTGAAGGCTGTGTTGTGCCGCAGAACTCAATCATTCCCGATGAAAAAATTGCTGGTGGTGTTCCTTTTAAAATCATTGGAGATGTCCGGCAAAAGCATAAGGATTTCTGGATATATGGAAAACAGCTCTATGTTGATCTTGCCGGAGAATACCCTGAAAAATTTAAAAGACTAAGCTGATAGCCGTTCAAAAGTTAAATAAAACAATTGAGGCCTATAATATTAACACTTACGGCAGAGGATCAAGCATAATGAAATTTGAACAAATCATTATTGAAACAGGCAGAAACCATGTTGCAACACTAATTTTAAACCGCGCTGAAAGCATGAACACCTTTAGCAGCCAGATGGCGTTTGAACTGAATCAGGCACTTATTGATCTGGATTCAGATCCATTGGTCCGGGTCATTCTTTTAAAGGGAGCCGGCAGGGCATTTTGTGCCGGAATTGACGTGACAGAGCTTACAGGAAAAACAGCCATTGAATACCGCGAATGGATAGGAAAAATGGAGCAACCCCTTGTTACCATTTCAAAACTGAAAAAACCGGTCATTGTACAGCTTCATGGGGTTGCCGCAGCAAACGGCATGGGCCTTCTGGCAGCAGCAGATCTGGTCATTGCCGCAGACAATGCCCGCATGGGCCTTACCGCCATCAACGTCGGACTCAACTGCATCGGGCCTGTCCTTCCCGTCGCAAGATGTGTGGGCCGTAAAAAAGCATTGGAATTATTGTTCTTTGGAAATTTGATAAAAGCTGACGAAGCCCTCTCTCTTGGCCTGATAAATAAAATTGTCCCACAAGAAGACCTTGAATCCCAGGCTCTTCAATGGGCCGAGGAACTGGCTCAAAAAAGTCCCATTGCCCTACAAATTGCAAAAACTGCATTTTATCATTCCGAAGACATGAGTTATGAAGCGCAGTTTGCCTATATGAATGAAGCCTTTGCCAGGCTTTGCACCACAGATGATGCAAAAGAAGGCGTAAATGCATTTTTTGAAAAACGTTCCCCGGTCTGGCAGGAAAAATAAAGCACCTCTCTTGAGACCCATTGATTTTACGAGTAGGGTGTAAATATCATGGGTAAAAAACGCGTCATAGAAAAAAATCAATCAATTGCCGGCAATATTATCCAGGTACCTGTGAATTATCTTTAGTGAGACATTAACCATTCAAGGTATTCAAAAACAGACCCGGCCAAATAGAACGGAAGGTTCAATAATATAAAATCTTT
>Ga0164315_10000953_pt1 | contig 21236 bp, 20 predicted proteins | sample GuaBasSedimGuay6_FD_113737 | JGI IMG/M metagenome (GOLD analysis project Ga0164315, IMG submission 113737) | Subseafloor sediment microbial communities from Guaymas Basin, Gulf of California, Mexico - Guay6, Core 4569-2, 0-3 cm | ecosystem: Environmental > Aquatic > Marine > Hydrothermal vents... | reverse complement strand
TTTAATAAATTCAAGACCGAGAAAATGTTTATGTTATAATAGCCCATTTGAGGTCTTTGCCAAAAAAACTGGCATAGATATTTTTTAGGTCAAGTGTTGCACTTATGATGTGAATCTAAGAAAGATATAAACTTTGACAAAATAAGAAAATTATCAGTAAAATATAACATGAGAAACGGAAACAAACAAGAACATCATGATGCGCTAAATAGAGGAACAACAATAATTGAACACGAAGAGCTTCTATACAAATATGTTGTTGATTATAGCAATAAACACAAACAAAAATTATACTCAGCCTATGATACAATAGCAGAAGAACTAAACAATAAAACAATTAACATTGTAGATTGGGGGTGCGGACAGGCATTGGCTACTGTTTTATTTTGCGACTATATAAAAGAAAAAAATCTAAACATTGCAATAGACAGCATTGTTTTAATTGAGCCATCTGCACTTTCTATAAATCGCGGTTTATTATATTTAGATGTGTTAGACAAAAAAGCAAATATAACAACCATAAATAAAAGCTTTGATTTATTAAGTAAAAATGAATTCAAAGTAAACAACACACACAATGTATTAAACTTGTTCTCCAGTGTTTTGGATGTTGAAAAGTTTAAATTAAATCAAGATTTTTTAGAAAAAGTATCTAATTTGCAACATGGAACGAATTATTATGTTTGTGTGAGCCCAAATATTGATGATAAAAGAAATGCTAGATTAGATACATTTTGCAATTATTTTAAAGATAATTTTAATGCCGATGTTTTATCGCAAAGAGATGGTTATGTTGGAGGTGCTGCAAGATATGAAAAAATCTTTAGAGCAAGATTTATCGGATAAAGCAATTTAGTTCAATAAAAGCGAACCTTACCAACCCTACACCCACAACCAAAGATATGATACCTGCGATGATTATGTTTGGGTTGTTGTTTTTGTTAAACATCAATTTTGTTAATTCTTTATCATTTTGTAAGTTTTTATATCCGCCTCTAATTCTGATAGGCTTTGTAGTTTTTCTTTTTCTGTCTCTTTTATTTTGTGTTTTTCGTATAAAATGGCAGATTTTTGTTGTGCCATTTTGTGGCTTATTACTCCTGCATTTTCTAATAATTCTCTGCCATTGAATTTGATTATGCCGTCTAATTTTTCTATCCAATCGCTCATATACATAGGTGTTTTTTGTTGTGCCATAGTCTGGGCAAATGATAGGTATTGTTCCACTATCAGGCCTAATAACTTTATCTCATCTTCGGTTAGATAATTTTTACCAATAGTTATGTCTTTTTTGGTTATTTTTTTGTTTTCTTTGTCAAATGACGACATACCAAGCAATGGTTTTTTTATATCAATTCTATTGTATACTAATTCTGCTGCGGTGTTTTTTGATACTGCCCATAATAATTTATTCTGCACCTTTTTAAAAAATAGAATTGTTTGTTCGTCGTCTTTGTCGTAGTCAATACTTGTTATATAAATATCTTTAATTTTTTGGTAAAAAAATCGCTCTGATATTCTTATCTCTCTAATTCTTTCTTGCAATTCATCAAAATATTGCATTGAATTGCCTGTTTTAAACCTTTCGTCATTTAAAACAAAACCTTTGATAATGTATTCTTTTAATGTTTTTGTCGCCCAGATTCTAAACCCAGTTGCTTGTTTTGAATTGACCCTATATCCCACTGATAAAATCGCATCAAGATTATAAAATTCAATATCTCTTTGGACTTCTCTTGTGCCTTCTTTTTGAACTGTTCGGAAATTCCGAACAGTTGCTATTTTTGATAATTCACCACTTTGAAAAATATTATTTATATGTTCGCTAATTGTTGATTTGTAAACTCCAAATAACTCTGCGATTTTTTTTTGGGGCAACCAAATAGTGTCATTATAAAGCCGTGCCTCTATTTTTATTTTATTATCGGCTGTTTTGTATAATAAAAATTCTGTTTGAGTATCTTGTTTGGTAAGTTGTGGATTCATATTTTTATGTTATTTATTTTTTGCTGGGTTAAATTATAACCTAATTTAATCATCTCATCTGCTTTGTCAAATTCAAAAATATTACAAGAGTTGATAGGGATGTTTATGGTATAATCCGGCGGATAGGAGGCTAATTTTTGGCGTGCAATCGTGCTTTGCATCGCATCAAAGGCTTGGTTTGCTATGTTATATGCTTTGATATCAAATTTTGCTGTATTTTGCATTTTATCGCTGAATTTTTGGATATAACTTTGGACTTTTTTATTAAAAACTGATAAGTTTTCTTTATCGTTTTTATTTTTTATTTTTTGAATATTTTTGGTGTTTTGAGCAACAGGCTCACCTCCTAAGTTTACAGCGATTGTAATATCACTACCATCACTAAAAGTCGGGGCAATCGGCACCGGATTCAATACTCCGCCATCAATCAAATCAACTCCATTACGATTAAATGGGGTAAAAAAAAGTGGCAAAGATATGGAAGCCCTAATGGCATCAAAGAGTTTACCTGTATTTATCCAGACCTCTTTACCGTTTTTTATATCAACGGCTACGGCGGTATATTTTATCGGTAAATCTTCAATTTTTTTGTCTCCTACCAAATCTATCAAAGTGTTTATTATTTTATCACCCTTGATTAAACCTGTTTTTTGCCAAGATATATCAAGCAGGCTTATAATATCAAATTTACTAATGGCTGTGATCCAGTTTTCAAATTCTGTTAATTTGCCGGCGGCATAAACTCCACCAACAGCAGCCCCCATGGAACAACCACTAATTGAGATAATTTTAAAATTCTGCTCTTCTAAATAACGGATAACTCCAATATGGGCTAAACCACGAGCGCCGCCACTGCCGAGAACCAAAGATACTGTTTGTTGATTTTTCATTTTTTGTCTCTAATAAACAGTTGGTTTTAAGAAAATAAGCAATTCTGTTTTAATTTTTTGGTTGGAACTATAACGGAATAAAGCACCAAGATATGGGATTTTTGATAACAATGGCACGCCTGATGTTTTGTTGATGGTTTTATCCTGCATAAGTCCGCCGAGCACCACGGTGTCTCCTGACTGAATCCGCAACATAGTTTCAAACTCTCGCACTTGAATTTCTGGGATTTTACTTTGCACGTTGGAGTCTGATAACTGCGGATTAGGGTCGTTGATATAACCGACAATCCTTGATATCGTAGGACGTAAATTTATCATTATATTTTTTTTATTATTGATATGGGCGATAAGTTGCATTACAAAACCGACAGGAACTGTATGAACCCGAGTTTCAAAAAGTGTTTGGGTCACCTTTTCACTGCCTGCAACAACCTGCACACTCGTTGTAAAATAAACTTTGTTATCAACAACTTTCATAATTGCCATTTGATTATTCAAAGCTGTAATTTTAGGGTTTGATAAAACTTTTATGTCGCCAAATTCTGCCAAAGCTTTGATTGTAGCGGTATCTACCCCATCGCTACCTGCATATTTTAATAATGTATAGGGTGCCGTGCTAAGATTTGTGCCAGTTAAACTTTGAACATATTGCCCCTCTGGTCTAATCCTGCTCCAATCTACCCCGGCTTGAAAAGAATCTGATAATTCTACTTCAATAATGGTCGCCTCAATTAAAACTTGCCGATTGACACTTTGCATAATTTCTGTGATAAACTTCCCTATTTTTTGATGATTTTTAGTATTCGTTTTAACCGATACCATGCCTGCCTCTGGATTGATAAATATATTTTTATAATCTGTTTTTCCATTATTTTTTTGTTTGTCTTTTTGTTTGTCGTTTATTATATTAGCGATAGCATCATTGATATTATTCCAAAAATCATTATGGGATATATTATTAAGAGTCGTGTTTGAATTGTTGCCGGCGGACAATTTAGGATCAAAACCAACTGCCCCGATTTGAGTCTCCAAAGAAACCGCAGATTTACTCGTGCGAGTTATATTTACATAATCAAGATAATAATTTTTATAAAATGGATTATCGGCTATGACTTTGACATATTTATTTTTAATTTCATATCGGATCGGATGAATTTGGGCTATTCGCTCTAAAATAACCCCGAGAGTCTCCTGTTTGGCAGTAAGTGTAATATTGCCTTTTATGTTGTTGCCAATATCTAATTTTAAATCTGCATCTTTTGCCAAGGCTAATAACACCTCTTTTAATGGCACATCTTGGACAACTACATTATATTTTTCTTCATCTTTTATGTTTGCTGTGGGAGTTATTGATTGAGAATTATTTGGAGGAGTTTGGTTTTGTGATAGATTAGTTTTTTGATTGTTGTTGAGATGATTATCGGAGCTTTTTATGTTTTGAATTTGATTGTTGGTTTCATTATCAGTTTTTTTAGTCCTTTTGTCATCCGTAGCACATGAAAATAAAAAAAAAGAGCAGAAAAATATTAAAAATAAATTTTTTATTCGTCCATGCATGTGTTTTGTTTTGTTCATTTCCATATAGTTAATTTGTGTTGTTGCAAAAATTAAAGATTGCTACTAAACTCTAATGATTTTATATAATCTTCCATAAATTGCCAATCTGGCAATTTGTCTTTTACAGGTAACTTTATCTTATGAGTCAACATTTTCTCTTTACCCCATTTTCTGCCATAATTAAACCTAAATTGCTCTTTGCTAATAACTGTATTTAAAAACATAGCGATATATGGATTTAAGTTAAACTTAGGCATTAAAATATTGACGTCTCCTGTGGCAAAAAAATTATTTTTTTGATAAAAAGCATCACCTACGGCACCATTTGATGAAACCGTTATTTTTCCGCCTATGTATGGATTTTTATCTGATTTTATTTGTTTTGAAACTCCATTATTTAAAGATGTTGCACTAATTAAATTAGTCTTGCCACTTTCTTTATTTTTCGGTGTTATACCTTTTTTTATATCAAAAATATCTTTATAATAAAAATACTCCCATTTTTCAGTATTTATAGTAAGTTTTTTATCAAATAGAGATTTCTTGCTTGGAATTTTTATTTTTGTTTTATTGACCCAACTTGGAATAGAGTCAACTGTTGGAACTGGCAAATAATCCAATGTTTTGTTGGCTTCTCTTCCATGAGATGTATACCTAAATCTATTGTGAGATATAACATAACAATAAAATTTTTTTTCTGCATCTGTTAATTTTATTTTTGATGATAAAACTTTTACATTTTGTCCCGTATAAAAATCATTTTGTTGAACAAATGCAGACAATAAATATGACCCGCCTAATGTTACACTTATTGAGCCTTTTTTAAAGATTGTTTTGTTTGATATTTTTTTCACTTTTGTTTTGACCCCTAAATTTTCACGGCTTCTAGATATAAAATTAACTCCGTTTTTTAAGTCAATTTCTAATTTATTTAAATCCAATTGACTGCCATATGTAATGTCAAAAATGCTATCTAATGAGGTAGTTTTTGTATTAGTCATAATTCAATACATCAAAAGCAATATATTTTTTTAACTCATTTTTAAAGTCATCTTGGTTTAATGTTGAATAATCAGTTTCCATATAGGCTTCTGCACACCACTCGTCATTTGCACTGACTTTTTGTGTAATACTTAATCCTGTTTTTGCCTCATTGTTTGCATACAAATTTAACCAATTATCTTTAATATCACCCCACTTATTGTTATAATCAAACCTGCCTTTGGTTTTTCTTTTATCAAATCCATCATTTTTAAAATAACCAAAAAATACCTTGTTTCGTTCTGGATGTGGGATGTGTGCCTCAAAAACCATAATGCAAGTAGGAGGGCTAACTTTTGAGTTATGAAACAATTCATTCGGCATAGAAAATACTGCTTTTAAGGTGTGCTTTGTTAATAATTGCTCTTTTAATCTTAACCTCTCACCACTTTGTGCTAATGCGCAACTCATAGGGACAATTGCTACACATTTTCCATGTTTTTGCAAGCAATCTAAACTATTTAATATAAACTCAAACTCTTCTATGTCATCGGATTCAGACTTATAAGGTGGATTTAAAAAACCTATTGTAGGTTTTTTGTTTTTAACTAATTCAATAATTGACTCATCAAAGCAACTGCCACTTATTATGTTGCTTTTACCATCACCGTGCAAAAACATATTTGACACTGCAAGTGGATACATTTCAGGTTGATATTCTATCCCATAGAGTTGGTGTTGTTTTATGTGTTTCTCTTGTTTGTTATCTCCTGCACATTTTTGAATCATTTTTTTCATAGCGGACACTAAAAAACCACCAGTGCCTGTGCAGTTATCTAACACAACATCATCTGATTTTATATCAACAATATCACAAAAAAATTCGGTTATATGCGGAGGAGTCAATACAATTCCTAACCCTTTGTCTGCATTTGAATATCTTAGAAATTCAATATAAAACTGCCCCAAAACATCATAATATTTATAAGTTCTAACATATCCGTTTATGTTTTCATCAATATCATCAATAAGTTCTTTTAAATCTTTTAGGTTTATATTTTTTTTGCACTCTACAAGGCTTGGGTGGGTATTGATAAAACTATAATTTTGCATGAGTTTATCAATTTTTTTGCCTTGTAAGTCTTCATTCTCCAATTGTTGTCTAATTGTATTGACAAGAGTCTCTGCTATCATCTTATTGTTTGCAAGAGCGATATAACTTCTATAAAAATCTGTATTATCAAGTGCTATTAAGACTCCGCTCACAAGTAACGATCTTTTATCTTCTTTGATTTTTAATTTATGTAATTGTTGATTTAATTCTTTGGAGTAGTCCAATAAATTTTCATATTTTTCGTTCTTTTTTGCGGTATCTTGTCGCAAACCTGACAAAATATCATCAATACTAATAAGCCTATTACCAAAAATTCTATCAGATTTGGTCTCGCCACATTTTTGCAAAAAATATGAAACCTTAATATTCTTTTTTTCTATGCCACTTACTGCCAGCGACAAAACATTACACTCTTTTGATAAATATGAAGAATACAATAAAGCACCATCAACAGCATAATCTGCATATTGATCTCTGTTTTTGCTCTCGTGTTTTAAAATATCAGCCTTGCATTCAACCACAATAATTAAATCGCTCTCATCTTTGACAGAGATAATAAATTCAGGCATGCCACGACCCGTGCCTTTTTTTGAAGCATTTTTTAAAAGTTTATCAATTTTTGGAATGTTTGATGTTTGCTCTTCAAAAATTAAATTTGAAAACAAACCATCTTTTTTGAAATGTTCGCGAACTATGTCTTCTGTACATCTTTCATTTAATTTCTTACTAATCATTTTTAAAATCACCTCTTGTTTCAATATATTTCTTGGCACTATTAAGCATTTTTTCAATGCCCTTTGGATTATCGCCCCCTCCTTGGGCTATCATAGGTCGTCCTCCGCCTTTGCCGTTTATGGCAGGTAGGATATGTTGTAATAAATCGTTGGCGGATATTTTTTGAATAAGATTGTCGCTACACACTGCTATAACTACGGCTGCATTTTTCTCCTCGGTGGCAAGAACACAGACAACATTTTTGAGTTGATTTTTAATCTCATCAATTGTTTGTTGTAGAGATTTGCGATCAATGTTTTTTATGTTTTTGCCGATAAAATTTATATCTTTAATTTTAACTGCATTCTGTATTAAATCTTTGGTGAGGTTATTATCTGATTTGGCGGATTGCTGTTTTAATTCTTTTTTATAATCTTTGTTTTGTTGCAATAATTGTTCTGTTTTTTTGGTTAAATTATTACTATCTATTTTTAAAATAGCGGTTAAATCTTTAATTTGTTTTTTGTGCTGAATCAGATATTGAAATGCAACCTGTGAGGTGGTAGCTTCAATACGGCGAACACCAGAGGCGATTGCCTGCTCCGATATGATAACAAATAAAGAAATTTGGGAAGTAGATTTGAGATGAGTGCCACCACAAAATTCATAAGAAAAATCACCAAAACGCACCAAACGAACTTTTTCGCCATATTTTTCATCAAAAAGTGCCGTAGCTCCACTTTTTTTGGCATCATCAATAGATAAAACCTCGGTGGAAGATTGAATATTTTGATAAATTTTTTGATTAACTATGTCTTGGACTTGATTTACTGCATCATCAGACAAGCCTTCATAGTGAGAAAAATCAAAACGCAAAGATTTATCATTTACCTGTGAGCCTTTTTGTTGAATGTGGTCTCCTAAAACTTCTCTTAAGGCAGATTGTAACAAATGGGTAGCCGAGTGATTGATCGTAGTTTTTTCTCGTTTTGTTGTATCAACAACTGCTGTTATTTTATCCCCTGTTTTTAATGTTCCTGACTTTAAAATTACCGAGTGCAAAATGACATCGGATTGTTTGTCTGTGATTTGAACTTCTAATTTACAATTATCATTCTCCATAATGCCACTATCGCCTATCTGTCCGCCTGCGGTGGCATAAAATGGGGTTTTATCTAAGATTATCAGAGCTTTTTCTGCGGTTTTTAAAATCTCAATCGTATTATTGTTTTGGATTATTTGTTTGACTATTAAATTATTTTCTTGCAAGGCATCGTAACCTATAAAGTCTGTCGCTGTATTATCGGCAAGATTTATTTTTTCAATAGTTTTAAACTTAGCAGATGATTTAGCACGTTTTTTTTGTTGTCCCATATGTTTATCAAAACCTGCCATATCTATTTTCATATTTTTTTCACGACAAATGTCGGCGGTAAGATCTGGCGGAAAACCATAGGTATCATAAAGTTTGAAAATAATTTCTCCATCTAATGTAGTGTTATTTTTTAAATATGGTTGCAATAAAGCCATTCCAGTTGAAAGGGTGGCAACAAATTTGCTCTCCTCTGTTTTGATAATTTTTTGAATATGCTGTTGTTGTTTTTTAAGCTCTGGATATGAGTCTGCCATTTGCTCTATTAAGGCAGGTAGTAGTTTATAGATAAATTCCTGTTTTTGCCCTAATTTAAATCCATGGCGGGCAGCACGGCGGATAATTCGACGCAAAACATAAGCTCGTCCCTCATTGCCAGGCAGTATTCCATCAACTATAAGAAAAGATATGGAGCGAATATGGTCGGCTAAAACTCGTAATGATTGAGATTTTAAATCATTAACTTTTATAATAGAGGCGATATCTTTGAGTAAATTTTTAAATAAATCTATGTCATAATTATCATGTTCGCCTTGCAATAGAGCAACTAATCGCTCCAAACCCATGCCAGTATCAACACAAGGGTTGGGGAGTTTTTCTAAGGTTCCATCAGCTTTTTTATCAAACTGCATAAAAACCAGATTCCAAATTTCAATGTATCTGTCACCATCCTCGTTGGCAGAGCCAGGCGGGCCGCCTTGAACTTTGTCCCCATGATCATAAAAAATCTCACTACAAGGACCACAAGGACCAGTATCTCCCATCTGCCAAAAGTTATCCGAGGTAGAGATTTTTATCAATTTATTTTTGTTGATTTTGATTTGATTTAACCATATGTCGGCTGCTTCATCATCTTCGTGATATACCGTCACCCATAGTTTTTCAGTAGGAATATTTAACTCAACGGTTAAAAAGTCCCAAGCAAATTTAATCGCCTCTTCTTTGAAATAATCACCAAAACTAAAATTACCCAACATTTCAAAAAAAGTATGGTGGCGTGCGGTATATCCGACATTTTCTAAATCATTATGTTTGCCACCTGCTCGCAGACATTTTTGGACGGAGACGGCAGTTTTATAAGAGCGATTTTCATCACCTGTAAAAACATCTTTGAATGGCACCATTCCGGCATTAGTGAATAATAGTGTTGGATCAGATGCAGGAATTAATGGCGAAGATTGAACTTGTTTGTGTTGGCGAGCGACAAAAAAATCAATAAATTTTTGCCTAACCTCGGCGGTTGAAAACATAGGTTTTTATATAAATATAGTTATTCTTGTTTTATTGTTTAGATACCATAAACTCAATCGCCGCTTTTAAATCAGCGGGAGACAAATCAGGATTGCCGGCATTCGGTGGCATAGCACCTTTACCTTTGATAGAAGATTGAACCAAAGCATCGATACCTGCTGCCATTCTTTTATCCCATTCATTAGAGTGAGTTTTGGGAGCTTTAATCGCCTCAGCAGTTAAGACATGGCAGACAAAACAGATAGTATCATGAATTTGTTTGCCAGTTTTATTAGGTGTGGCAGGAGCAGTGTCGGCAGATGCAACGGCAACAGTAGGAGCAACAGTTTCCTCTTTTTTTTCAGCGACAACCTCAACAGGTTTTACTGCAGCAGAATCCTTAACAACCTTGACAGGTTTTGCGGTATCGGCTTTCAATATAAGGCTGCCAACAGGTTTTATTCTCTCCTCAACACTATCAGCGAACACAGAAAGAGATAAGAATAAACCAGCAATTAAAACTACAACATTATTTTTCATAATAGGACACCAATAAAAAAGAACCATTATAACAAAAGATAAAATCATAATGCAAATATTTTATTTTTTGTCTTTTCCGGCAAGATAAGTCACAAGTGTAGCAATGGCCACAGCCCCTAAAATAAACTTATCCTGCATGACTGTCTTTTTTCTTGTCTGTGTTATTTGGGGGAAGCTCAACATGTCCCTAATTCTGCTCATCCAAACAATGAACAACATTAAGGAACATTTGTCGCTTACTATGATTTTGCGATGGCGTTTAGTTTTGTAGCTGGGATTATTTGTTGATCTAATGCGGAATTTTTGATGTTCGCACCAAAAGCGACACTTATTAGTGAGCTGTAATATGTGACCGGCATTTTGAAGTTGGTTTTGTATTTGGTATTTATTTGATCTTGATAAACCTCTACATTCATCTGGCAAACAGGACATGGGGTGACTATCATATCCGCTCCGGCATCTGCGGCGGATTCTATAATATCTTTTATCATCATCTGGGATTTTTCAGGCTCGGAGAATGCTAATGCTCCGCCACAACATTGGACTTTTTTGTCATAATTTTCAATTGGTGTGCCGCCGAGAGTATCGATTAAATTATCAAGATATTTTGGGTTTTCATATGACTCGCCGTTGATGCCAAATGGGCGGTTGGTCTGACAGCCTACATAACCTGCAATTTTTATATCTTTGAGTGGTTTGGTAACTTGTTTTTTTATTTTATCAAAACCTATATCTTCGATTAAAACCTCGACCATATGTTTTATCGGAGTTTCATTTTCCACTTTTAAACCTACTTCTTTCAGCACTATTTGCGTCTCTTTTTTTAAGGTTTCATTTTCTTTTAAACGCTCTGATGCCTCTTTGGTAGCGAGCCAACAGGCAGCACATGGGGAGACTATTGTTTGCCCTTGGTTATGTTTTTCAGAGAGGGCAATGTTACGAGCAGACAGAGCAAGCCTTGGTAGTTGACCGCCACCTGCATAACCGATTGAGGCAGAACAACAATTCCAGTCGGGGATTTCATTTAATTTTATATCTAATTTATCCGCCATAGTTTTGACAGAGTTTAGATAGTTGGACGATGATGCCCCTTTTTGTGAGCTACAACCTGGGTAAAATGAATATTCTGTTGCCATTGTTTTTGTCCTATAAATTTAAAAATTACTTTTCGTCACAATTAAAAGATTGCCACACTCGCAAGCTCGTTCGCAATGACGGTGTTTTTTTGTGTCCGTCTTATGACGGTATCTATTTATCAACTCGTGCTGATTCTAAGTCGTAAGCTTTTTTAAGCATTTTATGCAAACCTGATTTATCCTTAACACTATGTCCGCCCCATGCCTCTGCGATACTAAACCTTTTATTTTTAATCATATTTAGGCCTACTTTTTGCATCTTCAAAGAGGTTTTTATGCCCTCGACAAAACCATTCATAAAATACAAAGACAAACCTACTTTTAACTCATTAACACGACCAGTTTTGGTAAGGTTATTCCAAAAAATTTGGGCGAATTTTAAAGTTGGATTATTTTTTGGCGCTAAGCCTAATCTTTTGGCATAATGAGCAAGCCCATGCATTATATGGGTAATTGGTAACTCTCGTGGGCAACGGACGATACAATTATAACACGAGGTGCACATCCACATCGCGTCCGATGACAAAACTTCTTGTTTTTTGCCGGCACGAATCATCATAAATATTTTTTGAGGTGTATGCTCCCATGCATCTCCTAATGGGCAAGAGCCTGCACATACTCCACACTGCATACAGTTTTTTACCCATTCGCCTTCTTCTACTTTGCTTTCAACTTCTTTTAAAAAGTTATTGCGGTATTGATTTATCATATCACTCATTTTTTTAAAACTCCTATTTATTCTTAGAATTTGAATGGGTTCATGCCCACTTTTTCAACTACCTTTGCCATATCTTCGATTAAAGCAGGGGCAGTTTGAATATCACTAATTGCGACCTCATGGACGGCTACTCTCTCACTTTCAAGTTGTAGAGATTCCAAAGTATCGCCGACTTTTGCCATTCTCTCATGTGCCATCTCTGATCCTTTGACAAAATGACATTGATAATCATCGCCTTTTTTGCAACCCATCATAACTATGCCATCATAACCTGAATTCAGAGCATCTGTGATCCAACTTACACTAGTTGAACCCAAACAACGCACTGGAATAATCCGTGCATAAGCTGAATATTCTATCCGATTTTGGGCTGCCATATCCAAAGCCGGATAGGCATCATTTTCACAGGCGAGAACTAAAATTCTTGGTTTTTCATCAAACTCATCTGGCATATCACAATTTTTAATTTGTTGATTGACAGTTTCAACTGAATAATTTGCAAAAGAGATAACTCGCACAGGACATGCTCCCATACAAGTGCCACATCTGCGACAACGAGCCTCGTTAAATATTGGATAACCTTTTTCATCTTCGTTGATTGCTCCAAACGGACATTCAACTGTGCATCTTTTACATTGAGTGCAACCTTCTTTGCGAAATTCTGGGAAACTCAAATCCCCTGAACGAGGAAATTGGGCGCGACCTTTATTAGAGTTTTCAATAACACTAATCGCCCGCATTACTGCCCCTGTGGCATCATCTTTTGTTTGCAAGATATCCATCGGACGTCTCACAGGTCCTGCGGCATATATGCCTGTTCTACGAGTCTCATATGGAAAACATATGAAGTGAGAATCGGTAAAACCATTTTTTAAATGTGGTAAATCTGTGCCTTGGCGGTATTGTAAGTTTAAAACAGATTCTGTTACATCTATTTTTTGAACTTCTGGATTTTCAATTTCTTTGCCATCTGCATCTAATTCAATTGGTGTAGCATATGGGTCAGGACCACTATTGGCAACAAGCCCTGTGGCAAGCACTACCAAATCTGCACTGATTGCGGTATCTTCATCCAGAATTAAATCTTTAAATTCCACTTTTAAGTTGTCACCATCACCTGTAACCTGTGAAACTTTGGCTTTTGAAAATACGATTCCTTTTTTTTGTCCGGCACGATAAAAATCTTCGCCTGCTACCCCTGGCACCCGCAGGTCATCATACATTATAATTGTATCAATATCTGGGTTTTGTTCTTTGAAATACATCGCCTGCTTTATGCTCGTGGAACAACAAAAACCAGAGCAATATGATAGATGGTTTTCTTTGTCTGATCGCTGCCCTGCACATTGAATAAAAACTGCGGTTTTAATCTCGCCTTTGCCATCTGGTTTTTGAATCTTGCCCTTACCTTTTTTGGCTATGGATTCTAATTCACTCTGAGTGATAACATTTTTTTGGGTTTTGTATGAAAATTCGTCCAAAATATTCGCATCAAATTGAGTAAATCCATTGTTTTGAATTATTGCACCGAATTTATGGGTTTTACTTGCCCCTGATTCTTTTGTTATATCTGCCTCAAATCTGCCCGGTGCACCTTCTGTTTTGCTTACGATAGAATCTAAATAAATAGTTATGTTTCTGTCGTCTTCGGCGGTTTTAATAAGGTTTTCAATTTGTGTTTCTTGTGGTTCGTTATATGGTGATTTATGAGGAATTGATTTATACAAGTTTGCTACAAAACCACCAAGTTTGCCTGATTTTTCAACAATGGAGCTTTGATAACCTGCTTTTGAGGCTTCAATAGCTGCGGTTAATCCTGCGATACCACCACCGACTATAAGAATATTTTTGTTGATTGTTGATTGTTCTTCTGATGGGGCAACTTGTTTCATAGTTCTAGCTTCGGCACATGCCATTCTGATATAATCATTTGCCATCTCTTGGGTTGTCTCGGATGACTCATCATTATCAGGGCGCACCCAAATTACTCCCTCACGGATATTAGCACGCGAGGTTGGGATATTGTCAAATTCAAAGGTGTTCATTTTAGCACGCCGAGAGCATCCTGCAATTACCAAACGATTTAACTGCTCTGATTTTATATCATCATTGATGGTTTTAACTCCATCATCGCTACATAAAAATTGATGAGATTTAACAAATTTTGCTTTGCCGTCACGGGTCGCAATAGTCTGCATTTGTTTGTCATCTAAACGTTCGCCTATGCCACAACCTGTGCATATGTAACAACCTGTTTTAATTTCTTCTGCCATAGTATTTTTTTTAACCTCGTAAAATTAAGATTGAGAGTTCACAACTTGCACCGCTTTTAAAGCCGCTGCTGTGGCACTTTGCACACTGCGATTAACATCCAAAGCATCTGCGGCACAGCCTGCGGCAAACATTCCGCCATTATTGTCATTATTTTCCATAAAGCCGTGTTCATTGATTGTTATATCTTTTGGTAAGATGCTGGTATCCATCGCAGGTTGCATACCAACTGCCAACACCACCATATCATAAGAATTAGCATAACGATGATAACCTTCGGTATCAACTCCATTTAATACTGGATTTTTATTCTTTTTGTCTTCTGTGATGCTGGCAACCTTTGATTTGATAAAATTAACATTGTCTTTGTTTTTGATTTTTTGATAAAAATCTTCAAATCTATCAATGGCACGAATATCAATATAATAAATATCAGCTTTGCCGTCTTCATAGGTATCTGTTATATAGGTAGTTTGTTTTAAAGTTGCCATACAGCATATTCTGGAACAGTGTTTAAGATAGTTATGATCTCGTGATCCTGCACATTGGACGAATGCAACATTTTTAGCATCGCGTCCATCTGATGGACGGACTAATTTGCCAGAAGTTGGTCCCATAGGATCCATCATTCTTTCAAACTCCACCGAACTTATAACATTGTCAAATCTATCATGTCCATAGGGCTGGATTTTATCAGCATCAAAAGGTTGCCATCCTGTTGCCCAGATAATGCTCGCTACTTTTAAAGTGGTTTCAGATTCTTGCATCGACAAATCAACTGCTCCGACTTTACAAGAGTCGGCAATTTTTTTGCCCTCGTCTGTTTTTATGACAGATTCATCTATCACATATCTTTGCGGATAAGCATTTGAATAGGGTAAATAGGCAGACTTGGTTTTGTTAAGATTATAATTAAATTCATTATCAATTTCAGATGTGGCAACTGTTGCACAATCTCCACAAGCGGTGCATTTTTCATTTATATATCTGGGGCTTGTTTTGATGACAACCTCATAATCGCCAGTTGAGCCCGTTACAGAGGCGACCTGTGACATGGTGAGGATATTTATGCCAGAATTTTGTTTAATACGTTTTTGGTTGATTTCTAATCCGCAAGTAGGGAAACATAATTTGGGAAAATATTTATAAATCTGGGAAACACGACCACCAATAAAGGGACGTTTTTCAATCAAAATAACATTTTTGCCAATTTCAGCCGCCTCAATAGCTGCTGTCATGCCACTAATTCCACCACCTACAATTAGGATAGTTTGGTTTGTTGCAATTGCCATAAGAAATTAACCCTATTAAAATAATAATTTGCAAATTATAACACACACAAAAATAAAATATTTTGAAAATTAAGTTATGGATGTATAAATATAATTGATAATTCAAATTGGGTAGTTTTGAAATTGAATTTTATAAAAAATCAGTTATACTAAAACACCACCTCCGAGGTTTAAAGGTTATCCGCAACTTCTTTAAAGTTTATCGCTTTGATGCCGTTGATAGAATCTTGTTTTTTGCCATTATAAATAATAATTTTTTTATCAAGTTCCTTAATATTTTTGCTATAATTTAACAGATTTTTACCAAAACTATTATGCCATGTCGAGGATGACTTTATCTCAACTCCAACTAAGTTATTGTCTTGTTTGAAAAGCAGATCTATTTCTTGATTATTGCTATTGCGATAAAAGTATAAATCTCCCATCAAACCTTGATTATAAAAAAATTTTAAAATCTCTAATATAACCAAATTTTCAAACATATTGCCAACTAATGGGTCACGACTTATTTGTAAACTTTGATTGATGCCAAGTAAATAGGACAACAAACCACAATCACTAAAATAATATTTAGGCGATTTAATGGCTCGTTTGCCAAAATTTTCAAAATATGGCGGCAATTTGAAAATTATAAAAGAAACCTCCAATACTGATAACCAATGTTTGATGGTTTTGCTGCTAACCCCGACATCGTTCCCCAGTGATTGATAATTTATAATTTGCCCCACACGCCCTGCGAGCAATTTCAAAAATTTTTCAAATAAACTTATATCTTTTAAATTTATCAATAACCGAATATCTCGTAAAACATAAGTTTGATAATAATTAGCATAGGCTCTGTTTGCCCGTTGTTTTTTGTCATAAATGGCAGGCAAAAAACCATTAAATAAATATTCCTCAAAACTATCAAATTTGATTTTTGCTGTTGATAATTCGCTAATTGACAAAGGCAATAGTTTTAAAATAGCAGTGCGTCCTGCTAAGGATTGACTAATAATAGATGATAATTGCAGTTGATTAGAGCCTGTTAAAACAAATTGCCCGTTTTGCTGTTTGTTATCTACGATGCCTTGTAAATAACTCAATAAATGAGGTGTATTTTGAATTTCATCAAAAATAACCCGATTTGAATATTGTTTCAAAAATGCAATAGGATCTTCCGTGGCAAAGTTTTTATTTTCAGGATTCTCCAAAGAGATATAAGTATAATCTGGCAATAAATATCTCGCTAAGGTAGTTTTACCCGCTTGCCTTGGACCTATAATAGTGACTACTGGATATTCATCCAATAATTTTTTAAATTCTGAGCCAATTTGTCGTTGAATAATCATGGTGGATATTATAACATATGCAAAACAGGACTTCAAGTCCCGTTTTGCATAAAGTTATATTTATCACACGGCAATATTATTTGGATGGTTTTAATAAACTAAAATAAGTTAAAAAACTATGTTATAATATGCGAATGAAAATAGACGAGACGAAAGAAAAAATAGCACTACATTCCAAGTTATTTTTTTCAACTATTGCAATCACTGTTATATTGGTTGGTGCATTATATGAGATGATAAAAAACGAATACTATGGTTTGCTTTTTGTAGGCAGTTTGGTCGCTTTATTTTCACTTATCATAGGTTCATTTATGATGTTTAAATACATCAATTTTCTAATCAAAAAATTAAGGGAGTTATAATATGGAAACATTAGCAACAATTGCTGTTATTATAGGTATGCTTATGATACCAACAATCTTAATTTATAGTAGTTATAAATTAGGTTATTAAAATCAATTAGTGGCATAACATATAACATTCACAATCGGAAGTGGAGTTTTATTCTGCTCTTAATTCATTTAAAAACAAAATGTTACAAAATTCAGTTACAGCTACAAACCCAAGGTTGAGAGGTTATTCTAACACAGCAAATAAATCATAACTATCAGCTTTTGTTATCTTTACTTTGACTAGGTCACCTGTAAAAATTTTGTTTTGCTGCTTTGTTTTTTGAATGTAAACTTTGCCATCAATATCAGGGGCATCGCCTCGGGTTCGAGCTATAATTTGTTTATTATTTATCTTATCTATTATAACCTCCATTGTCCTACCGATTTTATTTTGTAATAAATCATAACTTATATCAGCTTGTAATTGCATTAGAGTTTTTTTTCTGTGTTCTTGGATGGCAGGGGTTATATGCGGTTGTAATGTATTAGATTTGGCGCCCTTAACTGGTGAGTAGGTAAAACAACCAACCCGATCTAATTTAACGATTTTTAAAAAATCTAATAATTCATTAAATTGTTGTTCGGTCTCGGTAGGGAAGCCTGTAATAAAAGTGCTACGGATTGTCAAATCCGGGCAAATTTGCCGCCATTTTTTGATTTTCTCTATCATATTTTGTGCTTTGGCAGGGCGTCGCATATTTTTTAAAATAGCCATATTGGCATGTTGCAATGGCATATCCAAATAAGGCAAGATTTTACCCTCTGCCATCATAACCACTAAATCATCAACAATTTCATAGGGATATACATAATGCAACCTTATCCATAAACCTAATTTTGCTAATTCGTTACATAAAATTTTGATATTATTTTTTAAAACTCGTCCTGCAAAAAAGGAGCTTTTATATTTGTTATCAGAGCCAAAAGCTGCGGTATCTTGGGCGATTATCAATAATTCCTTAACTCCGTTATTTTTGAGATTATAGGCTTGTATTAAAATATCATCAATGGTGCGAGATTTTAATGGACCTCGTAAATCTGGGATAATGCAAAACGAACATTTGTGGTTGCAACCTTCGGAGATTTTTAAATACGCATAGTGGGGAGGGGTCAATAATAAATCTGTTTGTTTGTTATCATCATCATTATTATTAAAATCAATGTCAGGAAAAGCATAACTTACTGCCCTTAAAACAGAATTAATATCACCTGCGGCAGAAACGGACAAAAGTTTAGGAAATCTTTGTTTTAACATTTGCTCTTGTTTGCCAAGACATCCGGTAATTATAACTTTTGAGTTTTCTTTGATGGCATCTTCAATGGTATCGATGGATTCTTTGATTGCCTCATCAATAAAAGCACAGGTATTGATAATAACCATATTTGCATCTTTATAATCAAGAGCGAAACCCAAACCTGCTTGTTTTAAATGGCTTAAAATCTGTTGCGAATCAACAAGATTTTTAGGGCAACCAAGGCTTACAAAGGCGATTTTATAAGGAGTGTGTGAGGGCATTTATTTGTTTAGTGTGTGTTATGTGGGTGGTGGCCAGGGACAGAATCGAACTGCCGACACGAGGATTTTCAGTCCTCTGCTCTACCGACTGAGCTACCTGGCCTAATAGTAGAAGAATATTCTAACAAAAAACCGTGTATTAGACAAAATTTTGAGGCAATAGTCAAGTTTTTTCTTTGTTTGTTATGAAATGAGACCTTTGCATAATTTAAGCACAGTTTATAACAACAATAAAATTTACCTATTTTATTAAAAAATTCGTCAAATAGCAAGCTATTTTCCTTTTTTTTAATAAAATATGCACTATTTTCTTATTATTCTAAATCGCACTTGAATTATGCAAAGGTCTCGAAATAATATTTTTTTAAAATAAATAATGCCCTTTGTTTTCTTATTTTTTCAAAATAGTTGACTATGCGAGCCAATTCTTACCAAACGAACTGTATTATCTATTATTTGATAGATTACCAACAAATCACCACTAACATGAAATTCACGAAAGCCTTGCCATTGTCTTTTTAAGGCATGATCTTTTGCCTCTGCTGGCATCGGGTTTTGGGATAATAATTTGCCTATAAAAATTATAAATCTGCTATATTGTTGGTCGTTAAATTTAACCTTTGTTGAATCTTTGACGAATGCTTTTGTTCTCTCTAATTTACGATACATTTTTTCATATCTTTTTTAAGCTGTTCAAAAGTTATCTCCTCTAAACCTATGCCATTTTGACTATCTTGCATAGCTTCAATAGTCTCTTGGTTGGGAACATCAATATTAAAAGGTATGGCTTGCTTGGCGACTGTTTTTGTTAAAAAAATATTAAAAGCATCCGATAAATCAAAGCCATATTTTTTAAACAATGGCAAGGCTTGCTCTTTCATTTTAACATCAAGATAAAGATTTGTTTTGACTTTATTTGGGGCAGTTATCATTTTATAAATCCATCTAAAAACTGATATAATAACATATTTGAATTTTATAAAACTTGGATTTTGGGGATAACAAACAATCGCCTTCGCATATGACAACTATCAGACAGGCTTGTTGAATATTAAGTTGGTTGTTGTTTAATAGCGATTAGAAAAAATATCGTTGATATTACCGCTATAATTGTTGCCATTATTGCTATTTCCATAATTCCCCCTTTATAATTTTCTTAATTTTGATATTTTTATATGCATGGTTTTGGCAACAAATGCAAACAAAGCAATCAAGAAAAACACCAAAGCCAAACTAAGCCAAAACAAAACATTAACCTGATTCGTTAAAAATAAATTAGCCAGCCCAAGCACTAACCGTTAAAATGATTGCTATTATAATGCTTAAGGAGTCTTGTATCTTATCCGATGTGTAATAAATGATAATTTATAAAGTTTTTTTCAAATGTTTTGGAGAAACTAAAATTCATAAATCAAATTTATGAGAAAACTTTTTGTCGGTTATAAACTCATCATCTGATAAAATTCTTGATAATTCTTGTTCATCATCTGCATTCAAAACAAGCGAAGTTTTATCTGCAACTTTTTTATTGTTTGTAAGATAATCAGATAAACTCTCTCGGACCATTTGCGAAATTGATTTTTTTGTCAAAAAACTTGCAACCTTTGCCCTTTTGAGCAAGTTTTCATCTATTGTTAAATTTAATCTGTGCATATATAATTTTTTATGTAGTGATGTAGTGATGTATAATAACACATAAGATAAATTTGTCAAATTTTTCTTAATCGCCCTCGCACAAAATGACTTGTTTTTTGGTTTGTTGTATATCGCTGACATTTAAAAAAATTTACAATCAAATCCATTTTTTTGTATAATAGCATTTTTATCAATAATCATAAATCTATGTTAATGAATCCAAATTATATTATAGACGAGGATAATAAAAAAATTGCGGTGCAACTTAGCATCAATGTTTATCATAAAATAACCCAAACTTTGGAAAATTATGCTCTTTATAATCTAATGCAAGAAAATGCGGATGATGAATTTTTGTCTTTGCAAGATGCAAAAAATTATTACAAATCATTGAAAGAAATCTAAAATAGCGGAGATAAAATATAAAAAGAGTTTTTAGAGACCTTTGCATAATTCAAGTGCGATTTAGAATAATAAGAAAATAGTGCATATTTTATTAAAAAATGAGGAAAATGGCAAGTCCTTTGACGAATTTTTTGATAAAATAGGTGCATTTTATTG
>Ga0164315_10000952_pt1 | contig 21236 bp, 17 predicted proteins | sample GuaBasSedimGuay6_FD_113737 | JGI IMG/M metagenome (GOLD analysis project Ga0164315, IMG submission 113737) | Subseafloor sediment microbial communities from Guaymas Basin, Gulf of California, Mexico - Guay6, Core 4569-2, 0-3 cm | ecosystem: Environmental > Aquatic > Marine > Hydrothermal vents... | reverse complement strand
TGCTTGCGGGCATCGGTATATACATCTGGAGTATCCTGTAAAAAAGACCTGAAATTAAGGCTCTTGATTTGAACCTGTGGAAATTTGTGATCGCTCAGTTTGGAGACCTTCTAAGCTGGATAATCTTGCCAGCAGAGCAACCACAGGCACTTACAATCGCAGGGATGTTTATTATTACACTTGCTCTTGTAATTTCGGCACTTCTTAAGCGAAAAAAACATCCAATCATTCAAGAAAAAGCATAACTTTATATGATCATTATGCCATGAGGATTCAGACCGTTACATATCTGTTTGTCTTAGCTGTATGTACGCTATCGAATGTCCATGCGCAAGAGGAACCTTTGGTTCAAAAAGGTGTCCTGGACCTGAGGGAATATGACTTTCTAAGCAATGGCCCCGTGGAACTTGATGGGGAGTATGAATTCTACTGGAACCAGATGTTAAGTCCAGCTCTGAAAGGTGATAGCGGGGAAATGATCTATGTACAAGTTCCCGGTACCTGGACCCAGTTGAGAAATGAGCATCCCGAAGTGACGCGCTTTGGTTTTGCCACCTACAGGCTGATTATTTTGTTGCCTGAAAAAGTGGATGAGCTGGCCTTCAGAATTGAGGATGTATTTTCAGCTTCAGGATATTTCTTAAACGGAAAAGCGATCGACTACCTGGGATTTCCGGGGGTCAACAAGTACCAGACTGTGATCAGGTACAGCCGGCCCTTGATTATCGGCACAGTGAATGATCAGGAACTTGAATTTTTGATCAGAGTTTCTAATTTCGACAACAGGATTAGTGGTATTGTTGGTGGGCTTACCATTGGTAAAGTTAGCCAGATGCAGGAATCCAGGCAAAAAGAGCTATTCAGGGGACATTTCCTGATCGGGGCCTTCCTGATTATTGGCATCTATTTTCTGGGTCTTTACCTTATACGAACAGAACATTACAGGCTATATTTTTCCCTGCTCTGCTTCCTGATGGCATTGCGAGTTGTGATGATAGTGGAGATCCCTTTGCTCGACACCTTGAATCTGAATGGACTTACCACGGCCCGGCTGGACTATCTCAATATTTACTTTTTTGCTCCCTTTTTCATCTTAATGATCCGCTCGATTTTCCCCATTGAGTTTCCAAACCTGGTCTACAGGATATCTATGTGGATATCTAGTGTTTTTATTGCAATTGTTGTGTTTACGCCCATCAGTTTTTTCTCCTTTACCTTTCCCTATTTCTTCGGTTTCTTTCTCTTGGTTAGCATGATTTTCCTTTATGTGATCATCATGGCCTGGATACGTGGGAGAAGTCACGCCCCCGCCTATACACTGGGCTTGCTCATCCTCTTCTTTGGCACCCTGAATGACATGCTTAATGAGATTGAGGTGATTGAAACTTTCTATGTGGTACATTACACCATGTTTGTTTACCTCCTGGTGTATGCATACATCTTTGCCGATAAAAGTAACTACCTGCAGAAGAAAGCACAGAAACTTACCGAGGAGGTAAGCCAGGTAAAGAACCATTTGGAAGACCTGGTTGAGGAGCGGACCACCGAGCTACAATCCATGTCGACCGAGTTAGAGCGACAAAAGCTTAAACTGGAATCGACCAACCGCGACCTGGTAGAGGCCATGAACTCCCGGAACCGGCTGTTTGCCATAATTGGCCATGATGTCAGGGGCCCCATCGGGTATAATCTGCAGGCCCTGGAGATGCTGATTGACAATCCCGATATTTCTGAGAAGGAACGGAAGGAGCTGTTAAAGATGATGGCCAGTTCCTCGGAGGTCACCTACAATCTGTTGGATAATTTGCTTGTGTGGGGAAGGTCGCAAACCGGGAAGCTCAAGGCTACACTGGTTAGAGTGAAACTGAAGGACCTGATTGATGAAAGCCTTGAGCTGATCAACATCGGATTGAAGGAAAAACATCTGAAGGTGGAGGTATATGTAAACGAACAACACTATGTTGAGGCTGACAGGGATCAGCTCTATATCGTGATCAGAAACCTGGTAAGCAATGCCATGAAATTCACCCCTGAGAAGGGTAGCATCTATATCTCTTCAAAGAAATATAATGGAGAGGTGATAATTTCCATCCGAGACACAGGGATCGGCATTCCGGATGGAATTCTGAACAAATTACTTGACTCAAAATCGCATGTTTCTACCAACGGAACCAGGGGTGAAAAGGGATCCGGACTGGGGTTGAAAATTTGCCAGGAGATCGTACAGTCCAATAATGGCTGGATGCGAATTGAAAGCAGCTCCGGCGAAGGCACCACTATCTCCTTTGGAATCAAGGCCTCGGATTAGTCGCAGCACTAAACAAATTTAACTGCTGTACCGTAAACCAGGATCTCTGCGGCTCCCTGCATCACCGCACTTGTAGTATAGCGGATATTCACCACGGCATCGGCGTTCAAACCTGCTGCTTCCTGCATCATTCTCTTGGTGGCCATGGCCCTGGCCTCGTTGAGCATTTCTGAGTAACCCCTGAGTTCTCCGCCCACAATAGATTTCAGTGCGTTCCCGATATCCCTGCCCAGGTGTTTGGACTGGATCATGGAGCCTTTTACAGTGCTGATCAACTCATATTTCTGACCGGGGATGTTTTCTGTATTGTAGAATGGGATCATCTTATCCATAACACTTCAATTTTGTGTTTAATTTACTAAATTTATGCACATGAGAGCCATAAGTGTTAAATCAGTTGAGGTCCTCGAAGAGGAGTTTCAGCTCCATGTTCACCACACCTTTGGAATGGAGCAGCATACCGATTATGTATTCAAGACAGGAGGAGGAAAGATCTACTCCGCTACCATCGTTATGGAGTCGAGCGACAAGGTGATCAGTCAGGTGAAAGAAGCAACCAACTCCTTTCCCGACCATGAGTTTATTCTCGTCGACCTGGATACCAATTCCAATGCCTCCACCACCTACAGGTTCAAGGAGGGTGAGATCCTGGAGAAGAATTTTAGTATTGGTTGAGGTCGTCTTTCTCTTCTTCATCGATCTCTTTGATGCGTTCGATGTAGACGCTTATCAGAGCAATTATAATCACCAGTGGAACTATCAGCAGGACCAGGGTCCAGAAGACTCCCAAGCCTTCTTTTATAAATACGGTTGCCAGGCTGCCTGCATAGACAAGGATGAAGAAAATCACCAGAATCAATACCAGGGTTGGTCCGAAACGCTTATCCATCATCAGATAGTTTAATCTTTAGATTTGATCTTTACCTTGGAGGGCTTGAGTCCATCAGCACTTGCACTTACGACCAGGTCGCCCGGTTCGCTGCCTGCCTGGAGAATCAATAGCTGTTTCCCTTTTCGTATCTTTTTAGAGCTGGAACCGTATGGAGTCTGATCCGCCAGATCGCCGTTGTCAATGACCCTGATCTTTCCCGGGCCTTCCAGCTGGTAGTTGACCATGTGATTGCTATGAGGATTGAGTTCCCCTGTGCTGTCTACAACGCTTGTGGTTATATGGACGATGCGATTGTTTTCATCCAGCTGCCTGCGATCAGGATTCATGGCAAGCGCATAGGGAGTGAAGGATGAATTGAGGGTGTCAGATACCTGCTGCTGCTCACCACTTTCGTCTGTGTAGAATGCATGGGCAACCAGCTCGCCGCTCTCGTATGGAACCCTGGCTTTTATCACACCGTCCGGATAAGCATCCCTGTTCAGGGTATGAATAAGTTTCTTATTTAGTTCGATTACCACCTGATTGCAGTTGGTAAAGACTACGACCTCTTTATCCCGTGTATCGTGTTTGAAACTCCAGTGGTCCACCAGGGGGGCACCCACCCAGCTTGTTTGCCAGCTTGTAAGATGGTTAAGCGAATCGGCAAACAGCGAATCTTTAACTGTTAGTTTTACCAGGGGATCTTCCCTGTAGCGTGAGGCAATATACCAGGCATGGGGTTTAATGAAGCCATTGGTTTCCATCAGGCCGTTTCTCAATCCACGATCGGGCCATCCTGCCGATTCGCCCAGATAATCGATGCCCGCCCAGATAAACTGACCGGCCACAAAAGGATCCATATCGTTCCATGAATTATCATTGTAGTCGATCACCTGGTAATCCTCTTTTCGTTGGGTTCCGTATGCCTTGGTTTCAGTGGCAATGAATACCAGCTCGGGATACTGTGCATGCCAGGTCCTGAAAGAATCGCTCCGATAATTATAGGATACAACTGGTGATACATGCATCATGCTCGAAGGGACCTCAAAAAAGCCTTTATCATCGCCAGGGTGAAGGGCCACGGTAACCATCCTGCTTGAATCAATTGAATGCACAAGCTCTTTCATCCTGCTATACAAGGATATTCCATCCGAAGGAATATAGAGCTGCTCCTGAGTTTCATTGCCCAGGCTCCAGAGGATTACCGAGGGATGGTTCCTGTCGCGCCGTATAAAGCCAGCCAGATCGCGCTCCCAGCTCATTTCCAGGCTCTGGTCCTCTGCAGCACCATTCCAGGGCTGCTCCCATTTATCATACATTTCATCAATTACCAAAAAGCCCATGCGATCGCAAAGGTCAAGTACTTCCGGGGCATGTGGATTGTGTGCCAGTCGCAGTGCATTGACTCCCAACTCCTTTAATAACTCAAACCTTCTTTTCCAGCTCTCCAGTGGAACAGCGGCTCCAAGTTCCCCGCCATCGTGGTGCAAACATACTCCCTTCAGTACCACTTTCTTTCCGTTTAGTACAAAACCCCGGTTGGGATCAAATTTGGCTGACCGGATTCCGTGCTGAATACTTACATGATCCAGCTTTTTGTTCCTGTCCATCAGGTAGCAATGCACCGTATAAAGATCTGGTGATTCTGGTGACCAGAGCAGTGGGTCTTCAATAATGAAAGACCTGGATGCACGTCCACTACCTTCCCGATCCACATACTCACTGCTTTTTCCATCGGCTACAAGCTTCCCACCCGGGCCCACGATGTCGTACCAAACTTCGAATCGCCGGTTTTTCCTGCTGTTGTTTAAAAAATCAAGAGCTATATCCAGCCTTGCCCGGCCGCTACTGTCAATCACTGAACTTACAGCCTCTCCCCATAGTTGCATATGCAAAGAACTGGTAGCGATAAGCCTTACATGTCTGTAGATCCCTCCTCCCGAATACCAACGATCCATAGGTAATTTGCTACAATCTGTTCTAACGGCAATCACATTAAGGGTATCCTTTCGGACCAATTCAGTAATATCATGATAGAAGCTGGAATATCCGTAAGCCTGCCTGCCAAGGTGTGTTCCATTGAAGAAGACATCCGCATTCATCATTACACCTTCAAAAAGCAGGTAGAATTGTTCTTTGTTATTATATTCACTCAGGTCCATGGTTTTCCGGTACCATCCAATTCCTCCCTCATAGAATCCGCCTGCTGTTCCGGATGGATTCTCCTGCTTTACCCCTTGTTCAACCATCCAGTCGTGCGGCAGGGACAGGTACTTCCAGTTGGAGTCATTGTATCCAGGCTGAGACGCACCATTTGGATCACCCTGAATGAATCTCCAGTTCAGATCGATTGTGGTGTCGATCCTGGGTTGGGTATCCCTGGTCTGGTAAATGAACCAGGTAGCCAGGACAATCACAAGCCCTAATATGATCCAATGGACTATTTTCATATCTGGCTTTCCGGATTTAACAGGTATTCAAAACGCATGATAAACTTGCGGACGGTATCGAAATGGCCTGCCTTAAGTCTTCTGTTAACAGCTGGCTGGGAAATGCCCAGCATCTGACTAATCTCCATCTGGTTTTTTCCTGTCAGGTTCAGAAACATTGCCTCGGCCTGTTCATCCGACCAGTCATGAATCAGAATATCCATAAAACTGCAGCTTAGAGCGAACTCTTCATTCAATGCTTTTGCAGGTGAGGTAATGGAAATTCGCTGATGTCGTTTCATCATCCCTATGCCGCTTGAAGCTTTACGGAAGGCAGTTCCATCCGATTCCCTCAAATGATCCTGCGCAAACTCTACCGGTCCGATTCCCTCACACATCCTGAGGTCCAATCGCTCTGACAGTTCTTTATAAGACAGAAAGCGGAAGGCACTAAATAACATGATCATTGATCGCATGGAGTGTAGCGGCGATTCAGAAAGCGCTAGAAATTCATCCATCCTGATAATCTCATATTTGAGCTTGCTTTCTTTTGGGACCAGACGGTTTACAGCCTGGAAGGAGGCTCTGATCAGATCCGGGATCTTGCTGAATTGTTCGTCAGAGACCCTGGCGCCAGGGGCAAGTTCTCCTGCGATTACAGCATAATGTGCCTTAGTCGTCATTTCAATTTAAATAAAGGATTTAGGATGATCTGGCTATTATTATGTAAAAAAGTTAGAAGCCAAATTTATAATAATATACGCTTATAATACAAACAGGTTACCCAAAAATTGCATAATTGCAAAGCGGAACACTTTTCTTCCTTTATGATAACATCCAGAAAGACAATAGTATAAGCTAAGAAAACCAGCCTCATTAGATTCATTCTGAATAACCGCCGAAAGGGCCCTAACACCACATTTTAAGGGTGATTAGTAGTATTTTTGGACGGATATCTGGTGTGACATACCTAAATATATGATAATGAAGCAATTAATTGCAATAATAGCCATATGTACCCTACTAAGCGATGGATTTACACAGGAGCCTACCATCTGGAGGGGACCCTCACGTGATGGACATTATCCCGAAACCGGATTGTTAAAGCAGTGGCCTGCCGGTGGCCCGGAGATAATCTGGTCCCTTACAGATCTTGGACAGGGTCACTCTTCTGCTATTGTAGATCAGGGATTTGTCTATACCACTGGCATGATCAGTGATATGGGTTATCTATTTAAGTTAGACCAGAAAGGAAAGCTGGTATATAAAATAGAGTACGGTCCTGAATTCACAGAGAGTTTCTATGGCACCCGTGGTACACCTACCATTGTGGGAGATAAAATCTACCTTCTTAGTGGTTTGGGTAAATTATACTGCTTCGACAATGAAACGGGAGATATACTCTGGACCAAGGATCTCTTTAAGGATTTTGATGGTTCAATTATCCAGTGGGGGATGAATGAGACTCCTGTGGTTGATGGGAAGGTTCTCTACATTACACCCGGAGGAAAAAAGAATAATCTTGTGGCGCTGAATCGTCATACTGGCGATCTGATCTGGAGTTCTCCCGGAAACGGGGAACTGACCGCATATTGTACCCCCCTGCTCTTTGAGCATAATGGAAGAAAGTTGCTTGCTACCCATTCCGAATCTCATTTGATGGGATTTGATGCCACAACTGGCAAAATGTTATGGAAACAGCACCAGCCTAACGAGTGGTCGGTACATCCCAATACGCCCATCTATGACGAAGGAGGCCTGTTCTATCTGAGTGGATATGGACAAGGTGGAGGCATGCTGGAGCTATCTCCCGATGGAAACTCGGCCAAGCTCAAGTGGAAGCATAAAAACATGGATAGCCGGATGGGTGCTGCTGTTCTGGTGGATGGCTACATCTATGGCTCTGGCGATAGCAGGGTATGGAGCTGTTTGGATTGGAAGACCGGCGAGGAGAAATATACCTCCCAGGAGATTGGTCATGGCGTAGTGATTTATGCTGACGGCATGCTTTATTGCTACAGTCAGCGGGGCGAGCTGGCCCTGGTCACTCCCGACCCAACAGGATTTAAGGTGGTGAGCAAGACAAAGGTGGCCCTGGGCACTGAACAGCACTGGGCGCATCCGGTCATCTACGATGGCATACTCTATGTGAGGCACGGCAGAGCCCTGATAGCCTATAAAGTAAAATAAGCCCCAATATTGAAGGAATGAATAGAAGCATATTAGTTCTGCTTGTAATGGTATTGCTTAGCACTGGATTCGAGCTTCGAGCCCAGGATGTGCAATGGCGCGGCCCCAACAGGGATGGGATTTACCCGGATACCATGTTGTTAAAGGAGTGGCCGGAGGATGGCCCTGAAGTATTGTTCCTTACAAAAGGAATTGGCAGAGGCTTTTCCTCTGCAGTGGCCACCAGTGAGAGGATCTATGTGACCGGGATCAAAGATTCCTATGAGTTCCTGACGGCAATGGATCTGCAGGGAAATATTATTTGGCAGAAATCGATTGGCCCATGCTGGGACCAGTCCTACCCCGAAACAAGAGGTACTCCCACAGTGGAAGATGATCGGGTTTATTTGTTAAGCGGGAAGGACCAGATGGTCTGCTTTCATGCAGAAACAGGTGAAATAATCTGGAGTGTTGATATACATAAGGAGTATGATTCGCGGTGGGATATGTTTGGAGTTTCTGAATCGGTTTTGCTTGTGGGAGATAAAGTGATTACTACCCCGGCCGGCGAATCCACCATGGCCATTGCCCTGGATAAAATGACTGGTGCCTTGGTTTGGAAATCGAAACCCATCGGAGCAAACCGTTCCAATATGTCCCCCATCCTAATAGAACACTGTGGAAAAGAGTTTGTGATTGCATCCTCGCAGACCCATATGATTGGGGTGGATCCCGAAAATGGAAAGATTCTCTGGGATTACCAATACAATTTCCTGAGTGAAGCACATGAAAACGCTACCATACTGGCTAATACACCCGTCTATAAAGACTCCTGTTTGTGGATCTCAAATGGCTGGGATGTACCCTCTGTCATGTTGGAAATAGCCCCTGATGGCAAATCTGTTTCCGAAAAATACAGGGACCAGACCTTCGATAACCAGAACATGGGTGTAGTTCTTGTTGAAGGCTATCTCTATGGTTCCAATTTCACCGGTCGAAATGATGGCAAATGGATTTGCATGAATTGGAATACCGGGGAGATTAAGTGGATAGCCGATTTTCATACCAAGGGTCCTATTCTTTATGCCGACGGCATGCTCTATTGCCAGGAAGAGAAACGGGGACATATGGCGCTGGTAAAAGCCGATCCGGAAGCGTTTGAGGTGATTAGTTCTTTCCGGGTAAGCGAAGGAGCAGGCCCGCACTGGGCACGGCCTACCATTTACAACCAGATGATGCTGGTGAGGCACGGTGATGTTTTACTTGGCTATAAGCTTAAACCTTAGTGGCATTAAGCAAGTCAAAGTTAAAAAAGATGATGATTATGGAAAACTATATAAATCGTATTGCTATAACTGCATTGGTGATGCTGGTGTTAACGGGTCTGGAACTTAAGGCACAGGATGGCCAGTGGCGGGGACCTAACAGGGATGGGAAGTATCCCGATAGCGGCTTAGAGAAGAGCTGGCCGGAGGATGGACCTACACTGCTTTTGAAAAAAGAAGGACTTGCCAACGGATATTCTTCTCCAATGGTTGTGGATGAGATGATCTATATGAGTGGCAAAAGGGACGAGCTCGATGTGCTGACCAAGCTTGATATGGATGGAAATATTCTCTGGGAGACTGTTTACGGACGTGCATGGGACAGATCCTTTCCTGAGACCAGGAATACTCCCACCATCGAAGATGGACGCATCTACATTATGGGCGGTCTGGGAACGATAGTCTGCATGGATGCAGAGTCGGGAGAGATCATCTGGCAAAAGGATACACATAAGGAGTTTGAAGGGGAATACCACCGCTGGGGGATGACAGAATCACTCCTGCTTACCGAAAAAGCTGTGATATCCTCACCGACGGGAGAGAGAACCGCCGTGGTAGCCCTGGATAAAATGGATGGTACTCTGTTGTGGGAGTCTGAGCCCCAGGGAGGTGTAAGGTCCTATGTCTCACCCATGCTTATTGAGCATAATGGCACCAGGATGATTCTGATCACCACCAGCGAGGATATTTTGGCGGTTGATCCTGAAAGTGGTGAGGTATTCTGGAAAGTTGATCTGACTACGGAATACGGGTTTGATGGGCGAAGGAACAATACCAACACACCTATTTTCCATAATGGGGAGATTTTTACTACCTCCGGTTATGATGCACAGGGAGTTATGTTAAAGCTTTCGGACGATGGTAAATCCGCCAAGGTGAAATGGCACAATGGTGCTCTTGATACACACCATGGAGGCATTGTTCTGCTTGATGGTTACCTCTACGGTGCAAACTGGATCAACAACGGAAATGGCAACTGGGTATGCCAGGAGTGGGATACCGGAAAGGTGATGTGGGAAGAAAAATGGTACAACAAAGGTTCCATTATCTATGCCGATGGTTTGCTTTATATTTTTGAAGAGAAGCAGGGGCATATAGGACTAGTGGAACCATCAACTGAAGGGTTTAAATTGATCAGTGAATTTAAGCTGGAAAGCCGGTCGGGCCCCTACTGGGCTCATATGGCCATTTTTAATAAGAAGTTATTTGTGAGACACGCTGAGGTCTTATATGTATATGATGTAGAAAAGCGTTAATTGTTAGTGAGTTGAAGTTGGACAGGATAAATATTGTGACTGGCTTGCTGGTTTTGGCAGGAGTACTCTCCCTGGGCTGGTGGTTGGCCAGGGACCCGGTTCGTGAATTTGTTACATTGCAGCCCGGCCTTGACAATCGGGGTGAGGGCGCGGTGGTGGCCGATATCGATATCGGTGCATTTGGTGAGACCCTGGGCAGTCTGGAGACAACGCTGACGGAGACCTGGCCACGTTTTCGTGGAGAGCATTTCGATAACCTCAGTCGCTCCACAGTACCATTAATCGAAAAATTTCCCGAAGGAGGACCTGTAGTTAAGTGGTCAGTGCCCCTGGGGGAGGGACATGCCGGTGCTGCCATCTATAAGGGAGTCGTTTACGTCATGGATTATGACGAGGAGCAGAGGGCCGATCTTCTGAGGGCCTATGCACTTGAGACCGGTGAGGCTTTGTGGGTACGCGGATATAAGATCAATCTGAAACGGAACCACGGTATGTCACGCACAGTGCCTGCGATCACAGAAAATCACATTCTTAGCATTGGTCCGCGCAGTCATGTGATGTGTGTGAACCGGACCGACGGGGCATTTATCTGGGGATTGAATGTGGAGAAGGAGTATGGATCCGAGATACCTCTCTGGTATACAGGTCAGTGTCCCCTGATACATGAGGGTAAAGCCGTCATTGCTACCGGGGGTAGCGCACTGATGGTGGCCCTGGATATGGAGACTGGGGAGGTACTCTGGGAGACACCCAATACCCATAACTGGCAAATGTCCCACTCCTCTGTCATCCCATTCGAGTTTGGAGGCAGAAACATGTACGTATATAGTGCCTTTGGGGGGGTCTGCGGTGTGGCAGCTGATGGTCCCGATGCCGGAACCATCCTCTGGGAAACAAGCGCATGGAACCACCAGGTGGTTGCACCCACACCGGTCTGTATGCCCGACGGGAAGGTTTTCCTGACAGCCGGTTACGGAGCAGGGGCCATGGTGTTGCAGCTATCGGCATCCGGCGGGGTGTTTGGTGTGGAGGTGGTGAATGAGTATACACCAAAAGAGGGACTGGCCTGTGAGCAGCAAACCCCGGTGGAGTTTAACGGACACCTGCTGGGAATTCTCCCCAAGGATGCAGGTCCGCTCAGGAACCAGTTGATTTGTGTGCATCCCGATGATTTTACGAAGGTGATCTGGACAAGCGGACAGGACGTGCGCTTTGGACTGGGACCCTATATGATTGCCGATAACAAACTCTTTATCGTCAGTGACGATGCCACCCTGACTATTGTAAGGCCCAGCACCAGGGAGTACCTGGAGCTTGATAGTTACAGGGTGCTGGAAGGACACGACGCATGGGGTCCCTTGGCCATTGCCGACGGCTACCTGGTGATGCGTGACTCCAAAACAATGGTATGTCTGGATATAGCCGTTGAGCGGCAGTGAAACAAATTATAAAGAACAGCCTTATGAAAAAGCGAAGTCTGACAATATTGGTGCTGGTGATCGTGGTGATTATTCTGGGAGTAATTATCGTGGATTTCCTTGGAAACCGTCCGGACAAGAGGGGTGAGAACCCGTATGCGCTGGAGGTGGACCAGTACAAGGAGGTAGATGATGAGCTGATTTCTCACAAGGAGACCCGCAACTTTTCACTGGGATTAATGATCTCAACGGACATGAGCCTCCATGAGAAGAAACTATATATTTCGGGTAACTCATCCCTGGTTGTATTACCACTGGACGGATCTGAGGCGACCATGCATGAAATCCTCCCAGGGGCCACCTGCCTGGAGGTGGATAGCCAGCACATTTTTATTGGTTTTGGCACCTATGTGGCAAAATACAGCCATGATGGAGAACTATTGCAGGAGTGGCCAGATCTGGGCGAGCGAACTGTTTTGACCAACCTGGCCATCAAAGGGGATATAATTTATGCCGCCGATGCGGGGAACCGAAGAATTGTCATCTTCAACAGGGAGGGAGAACAGACAGGACAGTTTGAGGGCAAGGCCGAATCAGAGGCCGGACATGGATTCATCGTACCAAGCGCCAATTTTGATCTGGCGGTAAACAGTTTTGGCGAATTGTGGGTAGTCAATCCTGGAAAACATGCCCTGGAAGATTATAGCGATGATGGACGTATGCGTGGATTCTGGGAGAGCAGGTCATTTGATATCGATGGCTTTCTGGGCTGCTGCAACCCGGCCCGGATCACCACCATGGAAGATGGCTCCTTTGTCACCAGTGAGAAGGGACTGGTACGGATAAAGATCTATGATCAAAGTGGGAAACTACTGAGTGTGGTAGCACCACCTGATCTCTTTACCGGGGAGGATTTGAAAGCCCCTGAGGTGTGCGCTGATGAAGATGGGGTGATTTACGCACTTGATTTTAAGAGAGATATGGTGCGGGTTTTTGAACCAATAGAGCTGGCAGAATGAACAGACGAAACTTTATAGAAAAAACAGGCAGGGGAATCCTGCTCGGGGCACTCGCCATCGTATCCGGGGTGTTGGTAGCGCGCCGGCAGGTGAGCCCGGATACAAAGTGTTCGGCAAGCTTCCAGTGCAGAAACTGTGGGAAACTGTCTAAGTGCCAGTTGCCCGAAGCTGAAACAGAGCGTAATGATGGATAAGAAGGATAAAAGCAAAGATAAAGCCTATAACCGGCGGGACTTCATAAACAATGGAGTAAGACTTGCCCTGGGAGTCTCTGTGGTGGGCACTGCTGCCTTTACCCTGCAGCGATCTGCCACAGGAAAGGATTATGTATGGCAGATAGATCCCTTTAAATGTACCCAGTGTGGGCGATGTGCCACCGATTGTGTCATGGCAGAATCGGCCTCAAAGTGTGTGCATGCCTATGACCTGTGTGGATACTGCGATCTTTGCGGGGGCTATCTCAAACCGGGGGCCAAACTGGAAACCGGTGCCGAGAATCAGCTCTGTCCCACCGGAGCCATTCAACGCCGGTTTATCGAGGAACCCTATTTTGAATATATCATTGATGAGGAGCTTTGCATTGGCTGTGCCAAATGTGTAAAAGGATGTTCCGCATTTGGAAACGGGTCCCTGCATATGCAGATCAGGCACGACCGCTGTCTGAACTGCAATCAGTGCTCCATTGCCTCTGTTTGTCCGTCCGATGCCATCAGCCGGGTACCAGCCAGTGAACCTTACAAAATTAAAGGTGAGTTTATCAAGGAGGAGGAAAGCTGATATGATTAAGAAAAACCCTCACATCCTACTGATTCTTTTTACACTGATATTGCTCACAGGAAGTTATCTGCAGGCCCAGCAGCGTTTTCCCAAGCCTGAGTTTGATTCTGGATATCTGCAACCCAATCCTACACAACCTGAGCCCAGGGCCATGGCTCTGGAGTATTTTGACGTACTGGTATTGCTGGCTGTTCTCTCTCTGGCATCCTGGCTGGCCATTAAAAAGCGGTCTAGGCGAGGTCTGCTCTGGCTCTCTGTATTTTCGCTGATATACTTTGGCTTCTACCGCGATGGATGCATCTGCTCCATCGGGGCCATACAGAATGTGGCATTATCCATCTTCGATTCAGGCTACGCCATCTCCATAACAGCGCTGCTCTTTTTTGTCCTGCCGCTGCTGTTTGCACTCTTTTTTGGACGCGTCTTCTGTGCATCAGCCTGTCCGCTGGGAGCCATCCAGGACCTGCTGGTGATAAATCCGATCTCCATTCCCAGCTGGATCAGAAAAACCCTGGGATTTATCCCTGTCCTATACCTGGCGCTCTCGGTTCTGTTGGCTGCCACGGGCAGTGATTTTATTATCTGCCGATACGATCCTTTTATAGGAATTTTCCGAATGGACGGACCGGCCCTGATGATCTTCCTTGGCATTACCTTTCTCTTTCTTGGAATGTTCTATGCCAGGCCCTACTGCAGGATCTTTTGTCCTTACGGGGTATTGCTGAGTTGGATGTCAAAATTTTCAAGAAGGCATTTGACCATAACCCCATCGGAATGTATTAAGTGCAAACTCTGCGAGGGCTCTTGTCCCTTCGATGCCATTGAAATTCCGGTGGAACAAAGCTACAGGACGCCAGAAGTCTCACGGAAGAATCTGAAGAGATTTATTATATATATTGCCCTGATTCCGGTGTTGACGGTTGCAGGCGGGTGGATCGGGAGCAGGTCACATATCTTTATGAGTCGTGTCCATCCCGATGTCTATCTGGCCGAATTGATGATAAGTAATCCCGAGCTTAGAGAAGATGAGGAGAATCTTGATATCCAGGCCTTCCTGGAATCGGGCGATACCTTTGAGCAACTGGTGGAAGAGGCTGCCGTAATCAGGGGGAAATTCAGAAAAGGGAGCATGGCCATGGGTGGATTCGTGGGACTGGCCCTGGGTATTACTCTGATGAATCAGGTAGTGTTCCGCCGCAGGGAAGATTACGAGCCACATAAGGGCGACTGTTTCTCCTGTGGCAGGTGCATGGACTACTGTCCGGTGGAAAAAAACGTTAATCTATGAAATCTAATATGGATCAGGAACAGCGTATTAAGTTGGCCCACAGGGCAGCACTGATTTCCGGGATCTTTTGCGGGGTGGTAGCCCTGCTGTTGATCCTGAATTTCTGGCATATGAAGCAGCATGAACCGCTGGAAAGTAAAACCATTGAGGCCCTGGTGGAACGACTTTCCAACGAGCCGGGAAACGAGGAGTTGAAGGAAGAGATTCGCAGCTTCGATCTGTTGGCAAGAAAGGCTTACTTTACCAGCCGCTGGCAGGTAAAGACCGGCACCTGGCTCTTGCTGATAGGAGGCATCATCCTGGCTGTTTCATTGAAGGTATATACCGATTTGAGGGCCCGGATCGAAGAACCCGAGAAGGTCACCGAGGAACTATTGAGGGCGCGGGCCAATTCCCAGTACTGGCTGATGATGGCTGGTGGATTGATCCTGGGATTGTCTCTTGTGGCAGGCTTCCTGACCAATGACTTTCTGAAGGAATACCAGGAGATGGGTGTGACAGAAGTGACTGGCCAGGACAAGAGTGGTGTGGAAGTGATAGAAGTTTTCCCCACCACTGCTTCGGAGGCTCCGGTCCAGGGAGCGGAAAATGACTCCACAGGAATAGAAGAGATTGCCGGGACCGGCGAAGCAGTAAATAGTGAGACGATTAATGATGGGCAGGCAGCTCAGAATCAAAGTGCTGCTGCCCAGGTGCGATTCAACAGGGAGGATTTTAAAAAGAACCATGCCACCTTCAGGGGGTATATGGGACAGGGCATTTCCTACCACAAGAATATCCCGGAGGCTTGGAATGGCTCCACCGGTGAGAATATCAAATGGAAAGTGGCATCCTCAAAGGCCGGTTATAGCTCACCCGTTATTTGGGGAGATAAAATATTTATTTCTGGGGGAGACGCCAAATCCAGAGTGGTGAGCTGTTACAACCGGCATAACGGGCAGTTGCTTTGGGAGACGGAAGTCACCGGAATCCCGGGTTCGCCAGCTGTTCCACCCAGGGTAACCGACGATACCGGGCTGGCAGCGCCTACCATGTCGGCCGATGGAAACAGGGTATATGCTATTTTTGCAACCGGCAATGTGGTGGCCTTCGATATGGAGGGAAATCAGGTATGGGGCCGGAACCTGGGAGTTCCTAAGAACCATTACGGACACTCCTCATCGCTCATGGTATGGGGCAACAAGATACTGGTACAGTACGATACCAGTACCAGTGGAAGAATGTTGGCACTTAATACCGCTACGGGTGAGACTATCTGGGATGTGGAACGCCCGGTGCATATCTCATGGGCATCACCAATCCTTGTTGAGGTGGAAGGAAAAATCCAGGTGGTCACCACGGCAGATCCTTATGTATCCGGACATGATCTGGAAACAGGTGCCGAGCTATGGAAGGTGGAGGCGATGATGGGAGAGGTAGGAGCTTCTGTGGCATACGGAAACGGACTGGTATTTGCTACCAATGAATATGCCCGGCTGGTTGCAGTAGAACCCAAAGCAAATACGGAGTTTACCTGGGAAAATGATGAGTACCTGGCCGAAGCATCCAGTCCGGTTGCATACAATGGCCTACTCTATACAGCTACCAGTTATGGAGTGCTGGTCTGTTATGACGCCCTTACGGGAGAGAAAAAATTTGAAAAGGAATTTAATGATGGCTTTTACTCGTCGCCCATCATCGCAGATGGAAAGCTCTATATCATCGATATGGATGGTGTATGTCATATTCTTGTGGCGGATGCCTCAGGAACTATAATAGCCGAGCCGGAGTTGGGTGAAGGAGGATATGCAGTACCAGCTATGGCCGAGGGACTGATCTACATAAGGGGAGAAGAGAATCTTTATTGTATAGGAAAATAGTTCGCTGCGCGAACCTTAATAAGCTCGGTTCGCAAGCCTTAATGAGTTAGTGTGTTAGATTTTTGAAAGAGAGGAATTCTTGGAGATTGAAATAAGAGATATTGATGGGATCGTGCAGCAGCTGGGGGGAAAGCGGCATGATGTTATCCCGGTACTGCAGGCCATTCAGGAGAAATATAACTACCTCCCGGAGGAGGCGCTACGCAGGGTGTGTGAGATCTCGGAGATTACTCCGGCTCAAATTGTGGGGGTGGCCAGTTTCTATTCCCAGTTCAGGTTCACTCCCGCCGGCGAGCACATAATAAAAGTGTGTGCGGGAACCGCCTGTCATGTGAAGGGCGCCGGTCTGGTTTACGATGCTATGAAGCGGGAACTGGAACTTGGTAAAGATGAGGATACCACCACTTCTGGAACCTATACCATTGAGAAGGTCAACTGCCTGGGATGCTGCACCCTGGCTCCGGTGGTACAGATCGATGAAGTTACCTACGGGCATGTCAGCACTTCACAGGTAGGGACGATACTTTCCGATTTTGAGAGTCAGAAAGGTGCCTCAGGCAAGAAAAAATTCAAATTGGCCGATGGCAGTGAGGTGAAGGGTGAGATTCGTATTGGACTGGGATCCTGTTGTGTGGCCAGTGGCAGTGATGAAATCAGAGATGCAGTAAAAGACACCATTGACCGGAACGATTTGAATGTAAAGCTAAAACATGTGGGCTGTGTGGGCATGTGTCACCAGGTACCCCTGGTGGAGATTGTTCCTGCTAATGGGGAACCTACCCTCTATTCGAAGGTGAAAGCTGCCGATGTGGACCAGATTGTACAGGAGCACTTTCAGCCCGAGGGCTTGCTAAAAAGGCTTTCCAATAAGCTGTTGAATGTTGCCGATACCATCCGTGACGATAGCCGCTGGATGGGAGTAGACCGTTATTCACTGGATATAAGGGAGAAACATGTTTCTCTATTTCTGGATAAGCAGATCCCCATGGCCACCGAGTTTAGGGGAGTTATCAATCCCATCGATATACAGGAGTACAAGAGCAGGAATGGTTTTAGGGGGCTGGCAAGGGTATTGAAAAAAATGAAACCAGCTGAGGTGATTGAGGAGATCACCGAAAGTGGAATACGTGGCCGGGGTGGTGGTGGCTTTCCTTCCGGTACCAAATGGAAGATGGTGGCGGATCAGCCTGGCGATGTAAAATATATTATATGTAATGGTGATGAGGGCGATCCGGGTGCATTTATGGACCGGATGCTCCTGGAATCTTACCCGTACAGGATTATTGAAGGAATGGTGGCAGCAGGTTATGCAGTGGGTGCTCCTGAGGGTATTTTCTATATCAGGGCCGAGTATCCCCTGGCAGTCACCCGTATCCTGCAGGCCCTGGATATCTGCAGGGAGCAGGGCTACCTTGGTAAGGATATCATGGGAAGCGGGTTTGATTTCGAATTGACCGTTTACCAGGGTGCCGGCGCCTTTGTTTGTGGCGAGGAGACCGCCTTGATGGAGTCCATTGAGGGGAAACGTGGTTTTCCCAGGATCAGGCCGCCCTATCCGGCAGTGAAAGGCTTGTGGGGAGCGCCCACATTAATAAATAATACGGAGACCTTTGCCCAGATCTCTTATATCATGAAAAATGGTGCGGGAGCATTTAACAAAGTGGGGACCGAATCTTCACGGGGTACCAAAGTATTTGCACTGGCAGGGAAGGTAGCACGGGGCGGACTCATCGAAGTACCCATGGGAATGACCATCCGCGAGGTGGTGGAGGAGATCGGTGGAGGAGTGGCCGGTGGCCGGGAGTTCAAAGCAGTGCAGATTGGCGGGCCATCCGGAGGATGTGTCCCTTCGTGGAAGTCCGATACACCCATTGACTTCGAGTCCCTTAAGGAAGTTGGAGCCATGATGGGGAGCGGGGGACTGGTAGTGCTGGACGATGCCGATTGCATGGTCGACATTGCCCGCTATTTTCTGACCTTCACTCAAAGTGAGTCGTGTGGGAAATGCAGCTTCGGACGCATCGGCACTAAGCGAATGCTGGAGATCCTGGAGAAGATTTGCACGGGGAAGGGCACGGAGAAGGATCTGGAGAACCTGGAAGATCTGGCCCACTGGACCAAGAAGGGTAGTTTGTGCTCGCTCTGCGGAACAGCTCCCAATCCCATTCTGTCCACACTGGCCTATTTCAGGGAAGAGTATGAAGCGCATATAAGGGGAGAGTGTCCTGCCGGAAAATGCAAGGATCTTATCAAATATGAGATCACCGACGATTGCATTGGCTGTACCCTCTGTGCCCAGGACTGCCCGGTAGATGCCATCGCCTTCAAACCCCATGAAAAGCATGAGGTGGATAACGAATTATGTATTCAATGTGATGGCTGCAGGCAGGTGTGTCCTGAAAATGCCGTTATAGTTAGATAGAGAAATGTTAGATAGAGATATAGAGTGGTAAAGATTAAGATCGATAATATCGAAGTGGAAGTTGCTGAAGGCAGCGTGTTGATGGAGGTGATCCGGGACATGGGCATTGATGTGCCCTCCATGTGCTACCTGAAGGATGAAGAGCATTTTACTTCCTGCATGGTATGCGTAGTCAAGGAGCGCAAAAGCGGGAAGATCATGCCCTCTTGTTCCATGGAGGCAGCGGAAGGTATGGATATTATCTCTTCTGATGAAGATGTGATGGAGGCACGGAAGAGCGCCCTGGAACTCTTGCTCAGCGAACATGTGGGCGATTGCGAAGCTCCCTGCCAGATCACCTGTCCGGCCCATATGGACATCCCGCTAATGAACCGTCTGCTTGCCGAAGGAAAATTCCATGAGGCACTGGTAGTGGTGAAGAAAGATATTGCCCTTCCCTCAGTTCTTGGCCGGATCTGTCCGGCCCCATGTGAGGGAGCATGCCGCAGAAAATCCATCGATGAACCGGTCTCCATCTGCCTGCTGAAGCGTTATGCAGGCGATCATGACCTGGAAGCGGATGCTTCATGGAAGCCCGAAGTAGCAAGCGATACGGGAAAAAAGGTAAGCATAATTGGTGCGGGTCCCGCCGGATTGGCAGCAGCCTACCACCTGGCCCTGCAAGGACATCGCTGCCGGCTTATTGACCGTAACAATATTGCCGGGGGCAGCCTATGCAAGGAAGTAAGTGAAGAAGAGCTCCCTGCATCGGTTCTGCAACAGGAGATCGATCAGATTGCTGCAGTGGGTGTAGAATTTAGCCTGGGATCAGCGGTAAATTTAGCCGAATTTAAAAAATTGCAGAAAAGTAGCGACGCCCTTGTGGTGGCCACAGGCAAAGGAGAGAGTGGCATTGCTGAATGGGGATTGCCCATGCATCCCAAAGGGGTTGAGGCAGATGGAAATACATACCGGGTGGGCGAGACAAATGTTTTTGTGGTGGGGAGTGCTCTGAAACCTTCCAAACTTGCCATTCGTGTATTGGGACAGGGCAAGGAGTCTGCATTCAGCGTGGATCAGTTTCTTAAAGAGCAGCCGGTCAAAGGTGAGCCGAGGCTTTTTAATTCCCGTTTCGGAAAGCTTGTCCCGGCCGAATATGGCGAATATTTGAAAGAATCGGTGGAAGGCTCTCGTCTGGAACCTGCTCAGAAAGGGGATGGACTTACAGCAGAACAGGTAATGGAGGAGGCTGCACGTTGTCTGCATTGCGATTGCCGCGACCTGAAGTCTTGCAGACTACGTCTCTATTCTGATGCCTATGCAGCCGATCAAAAGCGCTTTAAATCGGAAGAGCGTCAGCTTTGCACCAAACAGGTGCAGCACGATGAGATGATTTATGAACCTTCTAAATGTATCAAATGTGGGATTTGCGTAAGGCTCACGGCCAGGCATAAAGAGGATTTTGGATTTACCTTTATTGGCAGAGGATTTGATGTCGTGGTAGGGATCCCCTTTAATGAAAGCACAGCAGCGGGTTTGAAAAAAGTGGCTCTGAAAGTAGCCGATGCATGTCCCACTGGCGCCATCAGCCGTAAAGTGGAAAACAAATAAGATATGTCAGCAGATATAAATCGGACAAACAAAGTTGGAGGCGTGGTTTCCCTGATCACGCTGGCATTGTGCATCCTGATTTTCGCTTTCAGATTAGGTGGGCACCCTGAAATTGAACGCTTTCTGGGTATTCTGTTCCTGCTAACCGGCGTGCCTTTCCTTTATCTTCTTTTTCTTGCCAGGACGCATCAACGGCCGACCATCTTTTATATCCAGGTCTCGGCCATTCTGCTTTTTATATTGATTGAGCTGTTTCTTGACTATGCATTCAAGATCGATTTCAGGAATGTCCTTTGGTTGACAATCTTGTATGTAATCTTTTTTTTCGCAGGAACAGGGGGCTTGATTGGAATTGCATCTCTCGCCGGGAAAAGGTGGGGCACAGTAGCCATTGTGCTGTTCCTGATAATGACATTTCTCGCTTTCTGGCAGCGGGCTAAAATTGGTATGTAGCTATGAGGAATAAAAACACTTTTATCCAGCTTCTGCTGGCGCTTGTAATTAT
>Ga0164315_10000951_pt1 | contig 21238 bp, 25 predicted proteins | sample GuaBasSedimGuay6_FD_113737 | JGI IMG/M metagenome (GOLD analysis project Ga0164315, IMG submission 113737) | Subseafloor sediment microbial communities from Guaymas Basin, Gulf of California, Mexico - Guay6, Core 4569-2, 0-3 cm | ecosystem: Environmental > Aquatic > Marine > Hydrothermal vents... | reverse complement strand
TTCCTTAAAATCATAGCGAGAGCTTCCCCGCCCCCTATACAGATCGAGGCCATACCGTATTCTACATCTTCTTGTTCCATGGCGTTCATAAGAGTTACAACAATTCTCGTTCCCGATTGACCTATTGGGTGCCCTAGAGAAACGGCACCTCCATAGATGTTTACCTTTTTTGGATCGAGATTGAGATCTTTCATACAGGCCATGACTACAACTGAAAAGGCCTCGTTGATTTCAAAAAGACCGATTTGATCTAAGTCCATCTTGGCCTTAGTGAGGCATTTTTTCATGGCAGAGGTCGGAGCTGTAGTAAACCAAGTTGGATCTTGCGCGTGAGAAGCATGAGCAATTATTTCAAATTTAGCGTTTTCTTTGTTGGAACTTAGGATGACGGCCGCTGCTCCATCGTTAATGGTTGAGGCATTAGCAGCTGTGATCGCTCCATCTTTTGCAAACGCTGGTCTGAGCTTTCCCATTTTTTCAAAATTGGCCTGAAATGGCCCCTCATCTTCATCTACTAGGACATCACCTTTTCTACTTTCAATCAGAACAGGAGTGATCTCTCTTGCAAAGATTCCATCTTTAATCGCTTTTTGCGAACGAAGATAGGATTCTTTGGCAAACTCGTCCTGAGAATCTCGTGTGAAGTTATATTTTTTTGAACACTCTTCCGCACAATTTCCCATCGCTTGGTTTGAATAAACATCCCATAGCCCATCGTGAGACATGGAATCGATTAGAGTTCCATTGCCAAATTTAATGCCCGTGCGAGATTTTGGAAGTAAATGAGGAGCGAGAGACATATTCTCCATTCCTCCGGCAACGACGGTACTATTGTCTCCAGAAAGAATCGATTGAGCACCCATGATTATAGTTTTCATACCAGAACCACAGACTTTATTAACAGTGGTACAGGGAACAGAGTTGGGAAATCCTGCGAAGAGGGCCGCTTGTCTAGCGGGAGCTTGTCCGACTCCTGCAGTTACGACATTTCCCATAAAGACTTCATCAATTTGATCTGCACCTAATTGGGCCTTTTCCAAGGCACCATTTATAGCGAAGGCCCCAAGTCTTGGAGCAGGAGTAGTACTTAATTTCCCTAAAAATGCGCCATTTGCGGTTCTAGCACCTGATAAAATATATACTGACATATGGATCCTTAAAAATTTTTCTCAAATTAGCAAAAAAATGATGCCTTGTCCGCTTTATCTTTGATAGGGTGCCCTCATGTTATCTAGAAAACAACACGACGTAGAAGGGATTTCTCTTCCAGATGAGTGGACTAATGAGTTCACAGGACTTTTAAACTCTATCTATAAAGATGAGTGTAATAGGGCGAATAAATCCTTTTACATACTAGGATTCACCTATCCAAATGAAGTTCTTTTGGCCATTTCCTTTATGGATGATCAGGATATGAATGCTCTTCCTGTAACCTTAATCATCTCAGCAGATCTTAAAGAAGGACAAAAGGCAAAAAAATTACTGGATACATTGATTGATTCAGTAGGTGTATTTTTTGATTCACATTTTGGAAATACTGAGGGAAATGATTATAACACCAGTTGGTCGAATGAAACTTTCAGAAATATTGAAATCTTCTACCAGGTAAGTAGAGAAAATATCCTTCTGACCCTTAAGGCAGATGAACTACTAAAGTAGTTCTATTCTGCCTCGTTAATTGTTCTAAAATTAGTCTTAGTTTCATAGGTGATATCTCTATCATCCTCTCCATCCTCTTCGTCATTTTCATCAAAAGATTCGGATTTTGAATCTATATTGAGTTCTTTAAGGACACGAAAAAATGTCTTATCATCTTGTAGATCATCTAAGATGTTTTGAATAATCTTTATGGGGAATTTATTTAATACTTCGATAATAACTTCATTAAGCTTACCTTGCTTAATAATGGTTTCCCGATTTTTAATCACTTCCCAATTTTTGATATAATGAACTCGACAGAACCCACCAGTAGTGGACAGGTTGTCACATTTTTTTTCCAGACATTCATCTGACTTAGCGGTAAAATTATCCATGCTTCGCATGGCCTCAAGGATATCCTCAATGTTAAGTTGTCCCTTGGCCGAGGAAAGCGACGATAATAATTCGTCTCTTACTTTAGTCTTTGTTACTGCTTCTTTTTTCTTAGTTTTTTTAGGTGCGGCTTTTTTAGTCTCTACTTTTTTAGGTATGGCCTTTTTAGTCTCTACTTTTTTAGGTATGGCCTTTTTGGCCTCTACTTTTTTAGATGCAGTTTTTTTAGTGGTTTTCTTTTTTTGAACCTTCTTGGCCACTTTTTTCTTCGCTACCTTTTTCTTGGCAACTTTCTTTTTAGCTACTTTTTTCTTCGCCACCTTTTTCTTAGTAACTTTCTTTGTAGCTACTTTTTTCTTGGCAACTTTCTTTTTAGCAACCTTTTTCTTGGCGACTTTCTTTTTAGCTACTTTTTTCTTGGCAATTTTCTTTTTTGTAACTTTTGTCTTAGCAACCTTTTTCTTGGTTACTTTTTTCTTAGTAGCTTTCTTTGTGGCCTTTTTCTTCGCCATACCTATTTTCTCCAAAAATGTGTTTATCAATTTAGTTTTTTTCAACTGGCCCAGAGTATTAATTTTTCAAGGGCGAGTCAACTTTGTCTACGTAATTTAACTTGTAAGCTCGTTATGAGCAATCACCAGGCGCTGTATTTCTGAGGTTCCCTCATAAATCTCGGTAATTTTGGCATCCCGAAAATGACGCTCTACCGGGTATTCTTTGCAATAACCTGCTCCGCCTAGGACCTGAATCGCCTTGGTGGTAATCCACATGGCCGCTTCAGAGGCAAAAAGTTTTGCCTGGGCACTTTCCTTTGAATATCGCTCTCCCTCGTCTTTTAACTGGGAAGCATTTAATATCATTAGTCTTGAAGCATGAAGTTTAGTACTCATATCTGCCAACATAAACTGAATCGCCTGTAGGTCACTTAGCGGTTTTCCAAATTGAATTCGCTCCATGGCATATTTTTTTGCGTAGCGAAATGCGGCCTCTCCAATTCCTAGAGCTTGAGAGGCGATGCCAATCCTTCCTCCATCTAGAGTCTCAAGTCCGATACGAAATCCCTTACCCAAAGCTCCGAGTAAATTCTCTTTAGGTACTTTTACCTTTTCCAAGGATATCTGAGCGGTAGAAGATCCTTTGATGCCGAGTTTATCTTCGCATTTTTGAACGCTAAATCCTTCCCAGTCCGTTTCTATAATAAAGGCGCTCATACCTTTGTGATCTTTTGTTTTTTCTGTCTTGGCAAAAAGAACTGCGATCTTGGCCTCTTTACCGTTGGTAATAAAATTTTTAGTACCGGAGATTTCAAAGTAATCGCCTTTATCTTCGGCAAAAGTTGTAAGAGCTCCTGCATCTGATCCGGCATTGGGTTCACTTAAACAAAAGCAACCTATGTGCTCACCTGTTGCCAGCTTAGGAAGATATTTTTTCTTTTGTTCATCGGTACCAAATTTTAAAATGGGATAATTACATAGGGAGTTATGGGCAGAAATTAAAACTCCTGTAGAAGCACAGCCTCTTGAGAGTTCTTCCATAATAATAGCGTAAGAAATATAATCTAAACCGGCGCCACCATACTCTTCAGGAATATATATTCCAAAAAATCCCATCTCTTTTAATTTATCTATTAAGGTCTTTGGAATCAACTCTTCGTGATCAATTTGAGCGGCGATTGGAGCTACTTCAACGTCGGCAAATTTAGCGGCCATGTCTCTTAGCTCTTGGTATTCCTTATTTAGCGTCATACGATTTCCTATTTATAATTGTGAAAACCATGTCCTGTTTTATATCCAAGTCTTCCTGCCGCTACATATTGCTTTAGAAGTGGACATGGACGATATTTTGGATCCCCGTATCCCTCATGGAGAACTTCTAGGATTGCCAAACAAGTATCAAGGCCTACAAAGTCGGCCAGAGTAAGTGGCCCCATGGGCTGGTTGGTTCCAAGCTTCAAGGCAGTATCAATATCTTCAGCTGAGGCAACACCTTCATAAAGAGCAAAAATGGCCTCATTTATCATGGGAAGAAGTATTCTATTGATGGCAAAACCTGGAACATCTTTGACTGAAATCCAGACTTTTCCCATTTTTTCTGCCACGCTCCTCACGGCCTCAAAGGTCTCATTTGAGGTTTGCAGGCCTTTGATTCCTTCCACCAATTTCATGATGGGCACTGGATTCATAAAGTGCATTCCTGCCACCTGGGAGGGACGAGAGGTTTGGGCGGCAATTTCAGTGATGGAAATAGAGGATGTATTGGAGGCCAAAAGGGCATCTTTTTTTACAATTTGGTCTAATTCTTTAAAAATTTTAAATTTTAAATCTTTATTCTCTGTGGCGGCCTCAATTACCAGGTCACACTCCGCGAGAGGGTCTTTTAACATATCGGCCTGAATTCTAGATAGGGTTTCTACAACGAAAGGCCCTTCCCACTTACCTTTTTTAACCCCTTTGTGGAGCTGTTCTGTAATAAATTCAAGTGCTTCTGCCAGTATATCTCGATTTAAGTCCTGAAGTTTAACCTGATATCCAGACATGGCCGCAACCTGAGCAATTCCCCTGCCCATTTGGCCGGCCCCTACCACTCCGATGGTTTTCACTTCAATCATGCACAAGGCCCCTTAAATACTGGTTAAAAGTGCTCGAAGTTTAGGCCGTAAAATCCTTAATTTCAACCTTTTAGGGTGTAAACTTTTTATTTAAAGCTTGCCAATATTTTAAATTTGGAATAAAAACGATCCTTTATTGCATTATAAATAGGAGCAAATTTTGGCGAATCATACATCAGCTAAAAAGAGGGCGAGACAAACAGTTAAAAGAACCCTTAACAACAAAGTCAAAAATTCAAAAGTAAAAAGCGTTTTGAAGACAATTCGAGCTGCCATCACTGGTAAAGAAAAAGTAAAAGCACAAGAGCTACTTCCAGATGCTCAGGCCCTTTTATCTAAATTGGCCCGTGTTGGTTATATCAAGCCTAATAAGGCCGCAAGAACGACTTCTAGACTTACGACTCAAGTTAATAGTCTTTAAGGTACGCAAGGCGGAGCTTTTCTTTTAAGTTTCCGCCCTTCGCCTCTATTTGAAGTTCTCCGAATAACTTTATTTCATTATTTATCTCATCAATACTCCAAAGATTTCGTTGTTTAGCGAGATCTCTTTCGTATTGAGAATTCCCTTTCGAGTCCCCTGTTAACTTAAAAAGATGGCCAATCATAAAATTGAAGAAAGATATCCATTCTTTTTGAGATACCTCAAGAGCTATGAGTTTATGAAAAAATTCCTGCTTATTTTTATTCCCAAATAAAGAGGCCAGTTGAAAAATATCCATCCTCGAAGGTGGGATAATTTCCTTTAACTCCTCTAGAGAAATTTGTTTGCTACCAAAGTGAATGCTGATCAATTTGAGAGCATTAATAAAGCTTCCAACCTCATGTGTAATATTTGTAAGAATATAATTTTTGATAGAGGAATTAAGAGGCCCCCCTAATTCTCTAGCGAGGAAATCTAAAAGCTTATCACTCTCCCAAAATTTAGGCATCTCCATGGTGAAAAATTGACCTTCACCCTTACAACATTTTAAAAAGAACTTTCCACTTTTTGAAAAAGAGATGAAAAGAAATTTCTCTGACAAATCTAGCTCTAAAATTTTCTCTTGAGCAGAGGTAGGTATATCCTCTCCATTTAAAATCATATAGGAGTCCTGACCGCCAAAAAGATCTAATGATATTAGATTTTCATCAATCCAATCAGAAGTTGCTTCATTTCCCAGGATAACATGATGATTTAATCCCATGCCTTTTATATGGGAGGACCATTTCTTTTGAATTAATCGTTCTAGGTATGGGTCAAAGCAATAGGTCCCATAAAGTCCTGGTTTTTTACCTGGGGGAAAATTTTCGAAAAAACTCCAAGGCCTTGCTTTAGAATGCATTGATTATTTCCTCATTGAATTTCACTACCGCCAACTTGGCCATTTTTTCTACACTATCATCTAGAAAGTAAGAATTTTTTGTGAAATTGACAACGCCTCCCCTGTCGACACTTAAATTGTCACGAAGCGAGCGAGTAAAGGTATGGTGAAGACTAAAGGTGCGATTAAAAATAATTTTTGGGTGCCCTTTAATATGCTTTCCCATTTGAGAAGAAACGACCTTAATAAGCTCTGGGCCAGGTCTTTTTATCAGGACGACTCTAAGCCTGAGTGAGACTTGAGTCGTCAAAGGCATATAGAACTGATTTCTTTTCGACCCAATGGAATCATGCAAAAGGCCGGTAATATATTTATAGTTTTTTGTTTGTACCACCTTGCTACGAGAATCATCAGATTCTACAATGCCTAGCAAGATGGCATCCGCACTTTTTGTATCACCGAGATAAACTCTAAGCCCATTAAACCGGGAAAGACCTTGAGAGAACTGTTTTGCGAAATGACCATTTACATTAGGAAGGATAGAGTGATTCACAAACATGGGAATTGCTATGGTTTTAATTCCGAGAAATTCAAATGGATTGGAATTTGTCTTAAAGCTGTAGCTCCCACAGGAGCTAAGAAGCAGTAGGAATGGAATCAGTGCACGAAACATGCGTGAAACATAACACCAAAGATTAAAAATAGAAATAACCCACAATTTATTTTAGGATTTAAAACGGGGTCTAACATTATGCGTAAGGTCATCATTGTTTAAAAAACTTTCAAATATATTAAATAATTTAGGTCATAAACCTATAAAAAAATCCTATCGCAAAGTACCTCAAAGTGGCTTTGATTTTCTCTCTCTCATAGATAGATGGGAAGAGATTGTAGGAGAGCGACTAATCAAAATGACCATCCCGCTTAAACACCAATATGGAAACTTAGTTATTTTGACCTCTCATCCGGCCATAGGCCAGCAACTTAGCTTCATGGAAGAAGAGCTTAAAAAAAGGGTTGTTGAAGTTTTTCCCAGTCTTAAAGGGAAAATAAAAAGCATTCGCTATCAGATGAATTCATCTTTTTTTGAAAAGAAAACAGATGAATCCAAGAAAAGAAAAGTAACCAGCAATAGTCCTAAACTTTTCCATCCCTATTCTCCAGAATATAGAAAATATAAAAAAGAGGCCGATGAATTATTTATTGATATTGAGGACCTAGAAGTAAAAAAATCACTTACCTCCCTTTATATCCAAGGGAAACACCTCAATTAAATTAGTTTTTTCATCCTTTTTAATGACGTTAAAGCTAAAAGTTGATTGATATTTCTCAAGAAAACCAAGCTCTCGGCATAAAAAAACCCCTACACCGTTTGGGTCTAAATGCTTTTTAAAAAAAGACAGCAAGTTATCTAAATCACCATTTAAAAAAAACCTACAAATATTTTTTTTTATATCTGGGCCCCTTCTAAAATCTTTGGGGGCGAAGTAAGGTGGATTGCTAACAATTAAATGATATTTTTTCTCTAAGGTAGTTTTAGAGTAATCTCCTAAAATAAAATTAGCATTAAAAGCATTTAGATAAACTTTATTGGCCTCAAAATAGGGTTTATATTCTGCTTGGATTTCTAAAAAATCTACCTGACCTTTAAAATTGGACTCTCTGATAATTTCAAGTCCTACGACTCCACAACCTGAGCCCACATCTAAGATCCTCATATTTTCTCGAACTCTTCTAAGCACTTGCTTAGATAAAAATATTGAATCTTCCGAAAATTTATAAAATTCAGGTTGCTGATAATCCCAGGATATCTCTGACCTTTGAGGTATTGGTTCCAGACCTGATGATTTCATAAGTATTACCTTCTTCCACTTTTACAATAGTTGAAGACATACCTGACATATGATGATCTTTAAAGTGAATTAATTCTGCTGAGTTCGCTTCATTATTCTGAAAGGCCATAGCATCATCTAACGAAGTAATCGGGCCTCCACCAGATAGATTTAAACTAGTGCTGGTAATCGGAGCTCCTTCTTTTTCTAAGATTTTTTTGAGCTCATCATTTTCCAGACATCGAATTCCAAGATATGGGCCCTTTGCTACCCAATCTGGAATTTCTTGTTTACACCAACTCATGGGAATTAAAAAAGTCACTTCAAGCTTAAATAGATCATCCCATAAGACAGGATAATCAATAAAATGCGCCAACAGATTCTTTCCTGGGAATAGGACTGACATAGGTTTATCAGGACTTGTTTTTTTTATGGCCCTTATTTCTTCCTGAGCATCCCTAGAAAAAATACTGGCCCCTATTCCCCATACCGTATCAGTTGGATAAATATAAATTTGATCACTCATTAAAATGTCACCCACCACAAAATATCTTTTTCTACTACTATATCTTTTAATCTTAACAATTGGTAAATACTGAAATCTACCACTTCCCCTTTTGATAGAAGATCCATATAAAACCTTCTTTTTTGCTGGAATAGAGGTCTCGAAAGACTGGGATATCTCTTTTTAATCTTATTTAAAACTTTAAAGTTTTTACTTTCATTTAGATTTCCCAGGAGCTGTAGCATTAAATATTTATCATACATAATTTTAGATTTAACCAACTCATCCATAATCTTTAAGACTTCTTCCTGAGATTTTTCATTTTCAGGAAAATAATAGGAAAAAAGCCAAGGATAATTTCGCCCCCACTTTTTTATATTATCTCCTGTTAGCTCATCTTTCATAAATCGATCTACTTGAGCTGGAAAAGTATTGTAGTTATACATTTCATACCAAAAACCTAAATAAGGAATTCCGTAGTTTTGTGACTTATATTGGTCCTTTATTTCTTGAAAAGACCAATTTGCATCCCACTGATCAAGGTCAAGCGGCATTTCTGCAGAATTTGTTAGAATGGCCAATTGATTAAAAAACATTTTTTTCCACTTAACATCACTTAAAAAGTTGTTCACTTTATCTAAAAACTGCATAAATAACTGTCTTAAAGTCCGAGCGTCATGGTTCTCTCCAAGATGGTGGTAAAAAATCATTTCTGCCGGGCCCATATTGATAAATTCTCTAATAATTTTTTTTGCCCAGGCCTGATTATCAACTCTTATGGCAACAATGATTTTTAAAATGCCGGATAAAAAACTTTTTCCCTCGTTTTCAATAGCAGTTAATATATTTTTATTCTGCCTGTAAATTTTAATTTTATGTTTTTCATCAAATCCGAGTTTCATCGCTGCAACAAAAGAATTATCCCATTTTTTTATCTTATGTATTTTCTCTCGGGTCTTAAAGATCTTTTTAACTTTGGATAAGTCTTCCCTTGATAGGAACTTTTTTATTTTTCCTGCTAACTTATTCGAGGTTTTAAAATCATCTCTTTTGTAAGCAATTTGAAATTTAAAAGATGGTGATAGTTTCTCAAAACATCTATTTATAAAGTCCTTCCAACCATTATCCAGTTTATTTTTTTTTGAGAGCAAGATTAATAATTTCAGGGAGAATTCGTCAGTATCCTCACATTTTTTCGGCCAGTTTGGGGTAATTTTATTAAAGTAGAAACCTCGAAGAGTTACACTTGGATAAAGCCATCCTCTTTTAAGTTCATGAGGTGGAAAATAAATTACACTTTTTTTTTTTTGATATTTTGAGGAAAATCCTGGGCCTTTATATTATCTGAAGAAAAGAAAAGATTAGAACTCATTATTAGAAAAAATATTACCGGCCAAATAATTTTTTTTCCCTTTGGTGAAGTTAAAATGCTCTTGGCCTCACTTACTGGGTTAAAGCTTTGGATATAATCACCATTTAGATATTTATCAACTAACTCTTCTTCTTTGATTTTAAACCAATAACCATTTCCCGAGCAAACCTCATCCTCTAATTCCAAAGAACCTGATTTTATTAATTCTTTAACCTTATCTTTAGTCACAGGACCTAAGACTTGATTTTGCCCCGTCCTAATAAGCCAATTTTTTTCCATGATCCTCTTCCTTAAACACCATCAATTCTTTTAAATTATAATTTCTAGGAACTCTCCCCGTAAGTTGGCAGAAAATTTCATACGGTATGGAACCAGTTTCATCTAAAAACCTTTGAAGTTCACTCTGCTCATGTCCCCAAATTTTGACTTTATCCCCAGTTTTAATTTCAGCTGCAGATTCTTTAGAAAAAAGCACATGAGTCATATCCATATTAACTCTGCCAACTATTTTTCCTTTGTGACCTTTATGAAAAATATGTGCCCCTTCAAAATTAGTCGAAAATCCATCACCATAACCTAAGGCCAAAATTGCCAAAAGTCCGTCATCCGGGCAGGGGGAGGCACCATAACCTATGGGAGTTCCCTTTTTAATCAAACTGGTTTTGATAATATAAGTTTGCAAAGAAGATATAGTTTCTCCCTTCCAATTAGACTTTGTCCGATACTTTTTAATTAAACTTGTAGGCCCATAAAGCATTAGTCCAGGCCTTATATGAGTTTCTTCAAGGCCCAGACCTTGTTCGATTGCCCCAGAATTGGAAATTGAAGTTCTCTCAAGATTAATATTAAAGGCCTCGAACTTATCTTTTATATTTTTAAATCTATTTTTTTGTTCCGTGTTCCTCTTATTTGTTCCCAGCAGGGAAGCAGAAGAAAGGTGAGTCATTAAGTGATAAACCGAGGAGCGACCTCGAGTTTTCATCATGGAGACGACCTCTTCCACATCATCTTCTTCAAAACCTAAACGGTTCATACCTGTGTTAAATTTTAAACAAAGAGGAACATTTTTATAGCTCGAATCAAAAAGAAAAAAGTTTAAATCTGCCAAAGAATATATCACTGGAATAATATTAAATTCTTTATAAAAATTTCTATTTTTTTCTAAGTTAAGATCGGAGAAAACATAAATTTCAAAATTTTCTAAAGGTAAGTTACTTCTTAACTGTCTTGCCTCAAAACAGGTCGCAACGCCAAATTCCCTAATTTTTGAAAAATTAAGACAATAACTAACCAGCGGTACCATTCCATGGCCATAAGCATCTGCCTTAACCATAAAAAGAACTTCATTAATAGGCGCTAAAACGCCTAATTTTTTAATATTTTCGCCTAAAATATTTAGATCTATCTGAAGTTCGCTGCGATCGTTCATAATTCTGACCTAGATATACTATTTTCCGTAAAAAAGGGAGATTTTTCCGCTAAATGAGATAAATAACCTCTCACTGAGGGTGGAACCATTTTAAGGGTGGGAGTAAAATTACCAGATACTATATCCTGATCCTCTTCAAAATATTTCCACATGGGAAAATCTTTTAGCGATTCATTTAGAAGTTCAAATAGGCCATTGCCATTTTTCCAATCAGTTAAAAAGGCCAAGTGTCCTGGACTGGTACAAGAAACATTAAAATCAAATTTCTCTCTTAAAGGACTGCAAAAATCATTTAAGAACTTATTCCAGGAGAATTTATTTTTTTGTTTTAATAGCACTGTAAGGTGAGAGGAAAAATCCAAATCAATTAAAGTATGTTTTTTACCATGGATATCCATGTTCTCATCTAACAGAGAAAACATCTCCCAGGGCCCTAAAATCATTTTTTTCTGAGATTCAAAAAAGTTATTTTTACCCTTATTGTATAAATAGAATACGCCCAAGAATTCTTCAAGCAAAGACCAATTAAAATCTTTTAGGCATTTATGAACCTTAAAGAAGATAAGAACTTCTGGATATTTCCTACTTCCTTTAACTTTTAATACCACACTGTCTTCGCCTAGTGTCTCCTCTACAACCTTTTTGCCCATATCCTCAGCTAACTTATCAATCCCTTCCAGATTATTTTTGCCAAGTTCAATATCAGGAATCTCAACAAATTTAAAATTTGATATTTTAGGCGAAACTAATTTTTGTCCATTATGATCTAAACAGAGCCAAGTATACTGCTCAACTTCAGGCCAATTACTTAAAACCTTTTCACTCGCATGATAAAAGCTCTCTTCATCTTTGCAAGAGAGCCAAGATTTAATGGTCTTAAGATATATTCTAATTTGGGCATCCTGCAGAGTTCTCTTAACCGATTGCTGCAGTTTTTGATTTAAATTAGTAGACTTTCCTTTAAAGGACCAATATTTTACTGCCCTTTTCAAAGCACATTTCAAAGCTGGCGCATAATTGGCAGATTTTTTCACCAGCCCCATATGAAATATTTCATAAGTTGAGACCGTTAAAGGTGTCGTTTCATCAGTATAATAAAAAGCAATTGGTAGATCGTCATTTTGAATTAAGGGATGGTCCTTAAGAACAACCTCCCCTTTACTCATCAACTTAACATCAATTATCGAGAGACTCGGTCTTTTCTCCTCTACTCTGTTCCAGAAAACTTCCAAGTCTTCATAACATTCAGGAGTAAATCCCATCCTCTTAAAAATGGATGATAAATTTTTTGTCTCTACCGGATCATCAATTAGAAGCGCCACGATGGGGCCATTGTTTTCACTCACCAAATCCTCCTTGGCATCCCTTTAAATATAGCTCATGTAGGCCCTATGTGTGAAAACAAATCTTTTAGACTATTAATTTGCTCAATCTGCTCTAAGTTTAAAATGTATTTACATTTTTTATATTGGAGCACTCTCTCATTAAAAAGTTTTTGCAGTTCTTCTCGGGATAATTTTACTAAAGGTCGCTCAATGGACTCTTTAATCCTGTTAAAACAAATATCAAAAGGGGTGTTAAGCCATATGGTAGTGCCCTTTTCTAATAATTTTTGATTATTTTCATTAAAGGCCCCGCCTCCCAGAGCAATTACTAAATTATCTCCAGAATTCATCATATCCTTTAAAAAATCATACTCCATTTGCCTAAAAGGGCCCCAGCCGACGCTTTCAATCAGCTCCCCTAAATGACTCAGACCTTTTCCTTTTAAGATTTCTTGGTCAAGGTCCACAAAATGGTAATTAGCGCCATTTCTTTGCAATTTACGCAAAAAACTTGATTTACCGGCCCCCATAAACCCGATAAGAAGAATTTTATTTTCAGTGCTCTGCATAAGAATATTTTTCCGAAAGACTATACTTAAATCGAGCTATCATATAAAAGATTTAAAGCATATGGAAACTACTACGCACAACCCTAAATCAGGTCCAAAACCACATAACGGTCAAATTAATGTCCGAAGCTACCCTTTCAACGAGGAAAATGAATATCATCTAGATATGAAAATTCCTTGGATCAAAGACCTCTTAAAGGAGCTTGAACAAGACCAAATGATAGATGAAGATCATGCCGTCTCAGGATCCATTGAAGTTAAGCTAAGTATCCAAAAAAAGAATACAAATACCTTAAAAGATCACTTTATTCTTCATGGTTCAGTGAAGGCCCACTACCCCTGTTCTTGTGTCAAATGCCTAGAGCTCACCCATGAATCCTTAGAAAATGAGTTTTCTTGCTGCTTTATCGACTATGAACTAGGGAATAGTCCCAAGTTTGAAAATAGCACTTACATCGATCATGGATTAGATGAGTTAGAGCTCTATACCTACGATAATGGAGTTATAAATCTCAAAGAGCTAATCCATGAAAATATCTACATGGTCGCAAACCCGCTTCCCTTGCACCATATTGAATGCAAGGGTCTTTGCCCTAGCTGCGGAGTTAACCTAAACCTTGAAAATTGTAGTCATAGGCCCCTGAAAAATTAAAAAAATCCTTGCCCTATTGCCCCCTATGTCGTACTTAACTAATCTTATTTAATTATGGAGAAATAGACATGGCAGTTCCTAAGAAGGCCACCAGCCCAAGTAGAAAAGGTAAGAGACGCGCAGGTCAGCACCATAAACTTTATAGAAAACACCCAATTTCATGCCCAAACTGTGGAGATTTCACTCTTCCTCATTCGGTATGTCCATCGTGTGGAACCTTTAAAGGCATGGAAGTTATCAAGATTAAAGTTGCTGAAGAAGAGGCCAGTTCAGAATCTGAAGCTTAATTTTCCTGGATAAATTTAATGGAAAAATCAGTAACCCTCCTTTTTCCCGGACAGGGATCTCAATATGTGGGAATGGGTAAAACTTTAGGCGATTCCTCACTTTTTCAAGAGACCGATCAGGCCCTAGGTTATGATTTATCTGGCATCATGCTAGATGGGCCAACGGAAGAATTAAATCTAACCAAAAATACTCAACCTGCGATTCTAAGTTACTCTATGGGGCTATTTAGAAAACTCAAAAAATATTTAGACAAGCACAATATTAAAGTTGATCGAGTTCTCGGACACTCTCTGGGAGAATACTCTGCTTTGGTTGCTGCTGAAGTTTTAACTTTTGAAGATGCTCTAAAAGCTGTGCACTTGCGTGGACAATATATGCAGGATGCGGTTCCGCTCGGAAAAGGTAAAATGTTTGCCATCCTAAAAGTTCCTGCTGATTGGGTTTATAAGGCCTGTGAAAGATTTGAAAATGTAATTCCTGCTAATTTTAATGGCCCGGGACAAATTGTAATCTCTGGAGAAGCAAGATCCTGTGAGCAAGTTGTAGAGTGGCTAAATGAAAATTATGATAGTCCGTTTAGGGCCAAGGAACTTAAAGTCTCAGCTCCTTTTCATTCACCTCTCATGAGGCCTGCTGGCCTAAAACTAAAAGAAACATTAAATAATTTTCCTTTCAAAGAAAATAAAACTCCCTATTTAGCAAATGTTGATGCCAATGAATATTTAGAGGGAACTTCCGTTGAAAAAATAAAAGAAAACTTAGTCGACCAAGTAGATTCAAGCGTCCTTTGGCTCCAGTCCTTTGCCAAGATCCCTGATGGAAGCATCTGCATTGAAGTAGGTCCAGGTAAAGTTCTAAAGGGATTAGCGAAAAAGATTAACCGAAATATAAAAGTTATCTCAATGGATTCGGAAAACTTCTCTCAAGAGCTTGAGGAGATACTCCAATGATTTATTCTGATTTAAAAGAAAAGAAAATTCTTGTTACTGGTGCCACTAGAGGTATTGGTAAAAAAATTGCTATGAATCTGGCCGAACAAGGTGCCCACGTTGTTTTTAACTACCGGGCCGGAAAAGAAGACATCGCACAAAAATTTAAAAAAGAACTAGAATCTCTAGGTGCTGTAAAAGCGACCCCCATTCTTTTTGATGTAACTCAAGAGGAACAAATTAAAGAAGCAATCAATGCGTTTGTAAAAGAATACGGCCCCATTTCAGGGCTCGTAAATAATGCTGGTATCTCTAAAGACCAGATATTTTTCAGGCTTAAGAAAGTCGATTTGGACGAAACTTTAGATACTAACCTAAAAGGTGCGATGCTTGTCACCTCTGCTCTTTCCAGAAGCTTTTTAAAAGCGGAAGATGTTTCAGTAGTAAATATGAGCTCGGTGGTAGGGCTTATGGGTAATGCATCTCAAGTGTCTTACTCTGCCTCTAAAGCAGGATTAATAGGTTTTACAAAATCCTTTGCCAAAGAAGTGGCCTCTCGGAATATTCGCTGTAACGCTATATGTCCGGGTTTTATTGAGACCGAGATGACTGAGACACTTGATGAAAAGGTGCGAAAGGCGTATTTATCTGAAATACCACTTAAGCGAATGGGTTCAGTGGATGATGTCGCCCAGCTAGTTTCATTTTTACTTAGCAAAGCATCAAGCTATATCACAGGAGAAGTGATTAAAATTGATGGTGGACTTTATATATAGTTATAGTTTTAAATTTTAAGATAGAAAATTAGGAGTTTATTATGCAACAAGAACAAATTATGAAAGTTATCTCTGAAGCTGCCAAAGTAGAAGTATCTACGATTAAACCAGAAACAAGTTTTGTAGATGATCTAAAATTTGATTCATTAGACATCGTAGAACTAATGATGAAAATGGAAGACGATTTTGGAGTTGAAATTCCAGAAGAAGATGCTGAAGGTCTAAAAACCGTTGGTGATGTCGTAACTTATATCTCTAATAAAAAACAGTAAGAGATATAAATGATTAACAGTCGTGTTGCCGTCACCGGAATGGGTGCTATTAGCGGTATGGGTAATTCCCTCGATGAGATCTGGAAAAATCTTATTGAGGGAAAAAGCGGTATCTCCCACATTAAAAGAGATTCTTTTGATGTGGAACAGATTCCGGTCAACATCGCTGGTGTCGTAAAAGATTTTGAACTAGATGTTGAGATTCTCTCTCCTAAAGAAGCGGCCAAATACGATACTTTTATTCATTATGCTCTTCACGGAGCAAATGAGGCCTTAAATCAGGCCAACCTTTTAGAAAACTCCCCCTATGCCCCAGGAAAAACTGGAACCATCATCGGTGTTGGAATGGGTGGGTTTCCAATTATTGAAAAGACCATTAATACTTTTAATGAAAGAGGTGCAAGAAGAGTTTCTCCCTTTTTCATTCCTTCCATTGTTCCTAATATGGCCTCAGGAGTAGTATCCCTAAGATTTAATTTAAAGGGAGTAAACTATACCACTTCAAGTGCCTGTGCTTCCGGCTCCCATGCAATCTCTGCTGCTTACCATGAAATTCAATCTGGAAGACAAGACATGATGGTTACCGGTGGTTCTGAAGGTGTGATTTCCAACTTACCTTTTGCTGGTTTTTGTTCCATGCGAGCACTTTCTAAAAATAAAAATCCTCTTGAAGCTTCAAGACCTTTTGATAAAGATCGTGATGGCTTTGTAATGGGAGAAGGCGCCGGAATTTTAGTCTTAGAAAACTGGGATAAGGCCGTTGCCCGTGGGGCCCAAATTTACGGTGAAGTTGTTGGAACTGGATACTCTTCCGATGCTCATCATATAACTGCTCCTCACCCGGAAGGCGAAGGGGCCGCTGCTTGTATGGAAATGTCTCTTTATACTGCAGGAATTGCTCCCGAAGCGGTCGGCTATGTTAATGCCCATGGAACCTCAACACCACTAGGAGATATTGCTGAAACTAAAGCGCTTAAAAAAGCTTTTGGAAATCATGCAAAAAATCTTTTAATAAGTTCTTCTAAATCCATGTCTGGACATCTCTTAGGTGCATCTGGAGGATTTGAATCTATTGTTTGCCTCAAGGCCCTATACGAAAAAATACTTCCTCCAACTATAAACTTGGTTAATCAAGATCCTGAATGTGACCTCGATTACATTCCTAATAAGGCAAGAGCTGTTGAAGTTGAATATGCCTTAAATAATTCTTTTGGTTTTGGTGGAACTAATTCTACATTGATTTTTAAAAGATCAAATTAAAAAGGAGTTTAATGATGTTTCATCCAAGTTCAAAGTCTCTTGCTGATATGGACAGTGAAATAAAAGAAATCGTCAAAAAAGAATGGCTTAGACAAGAAGAGGGATTAGAACTAATTGCTTCTGAAAATTATACTTCACCTGCCGTAATGGAGGCCCAAGGGACCGTCCTTACCAACAAATATGCTGAAGGCCTTCCTCATAAAAGATACTATGGTGGATGTGAGTTTGTTGATCAGTCCGAAGACCTGGCCATACAAAGAGTCTGTAAACTATTTGGCGCAAAATATGCCAATGTTCAACCACACTCAGGTTCTCAGGCCAATATGGCCGCCTATTTTTCCCTGATCAAACCAGGGGATAAAATTTTTGGCATGAATCTATCTGAAGGTGGACACCTAACTCACGGCTCTCCTGTTAATTTTTCTGGAAAACTTTATGATGTTGTTTCTTACGGACTTGACCTTGAAACTGAAACCATAAACTATGACGATTTAGCAGAGCTAGCTCTTAAAGAAAAACCCCAGCTAATCATGGCCGGTGCTTCTGCTTATCCAAGGGTTATTGATTTTAAAAAATTTAGAGAAATCGCTGATTCCGTTGGTGCTTATCTAATTGTCGATATGGCCCATATCGCAGGACTTGTCGCCGCAGGCGTTCACCCAAGTCCAATTCCCCATGCCCATATAGTAACTTCAACCACCCATAAAACTTTAAGAGGCCCAAGAGGTGGACTTATTTTAACTAATGATGAAGAGCTCATCAAAAAGATTAATTTTAATGTCTTTCCTGGAATTCAAGGTGGCCCTCTAGAGCATGTTATCGCGGCCAAAGCAGTTGCCTTTAAAGAAGCGCTAATGCCCGAGTATAAAACATACCAAGAACAAGTGGTAAAAAATGGACAAGCTCTAGCTAGTGCTTTAATCGAAAAAAATATTGATATTGTTTCTGGTGGAACTGATAACCATCTCCTAATGTTTAAAACGGACTGTGTAGGACTCACCGGGAAGCAAGCAGAAATTACGTTAGAAAAGGCAGGTATCACAACCAATAAAAATATGGTTCCAGGTGACACCAGATCTCCTTTTGTAACCTCAGGTATTAGACTTGGAACTCCAGCTATAACAACTCGTGGACTTAAAGAAGAGCATATGAGCGATATTGCAAGTTGGATTCATAGGGCGCTCATGAACTTTGAAGATGAGAACAAATTGGCCGAAATTAAAAAGGAAGTTTTAGGCCTTTGCCGCGATTATCCGGTCTATCCAACAATGAAGTTATAAGCAAAACTTTGACTCTACAGTATGAATGGCCCCACTTGGCGTTAAGTTAGAAGAGTAGAGGATGAACTCCTCTACTGTGATTTCGCTTGATTCAAAAAGGGAGTGCATCTCTAAAAATTCAGATATATTGCCTCCCTTTAATCTCGCCAAAGTTATATGGGGTTTAAAATTTTTAAGCTCAGCTTTGAAACCTTGGGCCAAGAGTTTTTTTTCAATTTTATCCTTTAGAATTTCTAATTCCTCGCAAGGTACCACTCCAACCCATAAAACTTTTGAGGAAAAATGCCCTACTCCTTTTAGCTTTAAAGAAAATGGATGGTAGGATATCTGATCTAGCGCCTCTACTATCTCTTTTAATTTAAACTCTGTTACTTCGCCGATAAACCTTAGGGTCAAATGCATTTGTTCCCTATTTGCCCATTTAGCACCCTTTATTTTGCTTTTTAGACTGGTTATTGCATCTTTAATATCGGCCGGAAGATCTAAAGCGATAAAAATACGAATCATGTAAGACCTTTTAATTTTATTTCATCTCACTCTTATTAAGAATTATTATAAAATAAGATCATGAAGAAATATTTTATTTTTATTACCTTCTTGGCCTTAGGATGTAGCTCCTCTAAGCAGACCAGAAAGATTGCCAGCGTTAATCAAACCGGTAATTCTATATTTTGTCACGTAAACACATCAGATTACCGCCAATGTAATTACAGGACGTTAGAAAAATGCAATCAGGCACGTAGATACCTTGAAGGCATTTGCATAAAAAATGAAATTCAAGATTTGAAATAAAAATGTTAATATCCGTTCATGAATAAATCACTAACTGAGGCCATCACGCCAGAATATCTGGGAATTATCTGGGTTACCAAGGATCAACTGCTGGAAAAACCCGAAAAGTTTGACCAAATTGATTACCTCTTTAACGGACTTATAACTAAATCTATGGCCCAAAACTCATCAGGAAAAAAGGGTCTTTTTATGGGAAATTCCTTTGGCCATCCCTTTTTCCTCGCCCATTTTAAAGAGGATGCTCCAAATTTTGAAAAGGAGATGAATGAAGCTATGGAGATGATCTATAAGCTAGGTCTGAAATCGAATAAAGTTTTAGTTATAAGTGAGAAAAAATTTAATTTTAAAAAATATAAAAATTTTCATCTGCAAGAATATTAAATATATTTGATCTGAATCTGACTGACGTGATCTTCATACTCCACAATCAATTTTTCTAAGCTGGCATCATCATGATCGGTAGCGGCCTTTTCCATTTTGCCACCAATTTCACTAAGTCCCATAAATTCATAACTTCCTGCAGTCCCTTTCACTTTATGGCCTATAGATCTGATTTCTTCATAATTTTTTTCTGCAAAGAAATTCTTGAGTAATTCTATATCTTTATTCCGGGCATTCATAAATGCTGGAACAATCTCCTCTAATTCCTTATCAATTTCGTACACTATAGTCATTTTTCCCCCAAGAATCTTTTTTATTAAATCATAGAATTTTAATTACTCAAGGGCCGCTTTAAATAAAATTAATTAGATTTAAGTCGATAAGTTAAAAGCTATGGGCCCAGTAAAAATCACATATTATGGAATGGATGGAAAATTGACTGAAATCCTTAACAAGGAAAAAGTCAAAGTTGTAGACCAGCATGAAAGATTAACCATTGAACAAGCTATTCCCGATGAAAACCATATAGTTCTCTGTGACCTTATTTTAGAAAATAAGATGGACCTACTACTTGTAGATCTATCTAACACCGATAATATTGATAAGGCGCTAAAAGCACTGCTCTATGAACTTCAGTTAAAAAATATAAAAATTATCGGTGTTTGGAATGAGATGGAAAATCCCAAGCTCAAAAAATGGAGATTTGAATTAGGTATTAATACCCATTTTTTTTATTGGGCAAGAGACCTAGGATCTATGGAAGATCTTATGCTTGGACTTGCAAGATATCTAAAAATTCCCAACGAAAATTTTACTTTTTATACAAAAAAACAAGACCAGACAATAAACGTATCCACTCCTATAAGGATTAATCATTTTACCAGCAATGGAATTCAAATAGAATCCGATATAGCTATAAATAAAAATGAAATTTTAAATTGTTATTTTCCCTCTATTCCTCATTACCCTTTTACAGATTTTTATGTTGATACCGTTTCACGACTTAATTTAAGTTATCCTCTAGAATATCAAGGAACCTTGGAACATGTTTTTTATGATAATTATGGCCAACTTTACCGAAGTTCTTTTGATAACTTAGAAGATATTGATTACCTAGAAAAGTTAGCTGAAAACCCCATAATATCTAAAAATTTAGATGAGACACAAGTTCAAGCAATTATCACTTCCTTTAATCAAAACAAAAGAGAGTCAAAAAATAAAAAAGATGTCCTGCGAAGAATGGTAGGCAAGCTTTCTAAGTTTTCTGATATAGACACCTTAAAAAACCTAGTTATTGACCCCAGCTTTCCCACTTACAAATTATCACAAAATCCTATCTGGTATTATCCTTACAAGTTTCTCTTGGTGAGTACTTTAGAGGATAATCTTAATATTTTAAATACCTGTGGGGCCCAATTAGTTACTTTTGTCATAAGTGAATCGATCAATCCGGATAATTTCACAGAGACCATTGAATTTGTACAACTTAAAACCATCAGCTCCAGGTTGAAAAACAACTACAAAAGTCTTGGGATCGAACCTCCTCTACTGCAAATTTATAATCTTGATATAGAGACTCCTGATCTAATCAATATTTTGGAATATGATCATCTCAATGTTACTAAATATGGTTTCG
>Ga0164315_10000950_pt1 | contig 21262 bp, 17 predicted proteins | sample GuaBasSedimGuay6_FD_113737 | JGI IMG/M metagenome (GOLD analysis project Ga0164315, IMG submission 113737) | Subseafloor sediment microbial communities from Guaymas Basin, Gulf of California, Mexico - Guay6, Core 4569-2, 0-3 cm | ecosystem: Environmental > Aquatic > Marine > Hydrothermal vents... | reverse complement strand
GTTTCAGCACAAGATGGCCCACCACCACCACCTGGTGGAAGTAACAATACTGGAACCAACAAACTAAATGGAGGTGGAGCCCCAATTGGTGGTGGCTTGTTCATATTACTTGGTCTGGGTGCTTCTTATGGCGCACGAAAAATATATCAACTTAGAACAGAAAATTTTGAAGAATAATTACAACCTGATCTTAGCCTGAATTTTTATTTCCGTTTTATGATTTGAAATTATTTCATCGGCACCTGAGCCAATGGTGGTTTTATCACGGAAAATAGTTCTGCCAATTCTAAACCATAAATCTACATTCCTAAACGCATCAAGTTTAAACATTAAATAAACCCGTTGTCCTTTGTCGTAATATGCCGGTACACTAAATGCATACAACACATCATTTTCATAAGCGTAAATCCTACTATCCCAACCATCGGTTGAAAACAAAGCATAACGGAAACTAACAGAGAGTGGAAAATTAGCAGGCCTGTACAATACATCCTGATACAATAAATACCCATGCTCAGAATTACCTGCCTTTTCGTAAATTACTGTCTCTATTCTGTTTTTTAAGATTAGAAAATCAAAAATTGAGTAAGAGATATTAAATCTAAATGACTTTTTCTCAGCAAAAACAACTTGTGTAATAAAATCATAATCACCTCTGTAATTTTCCTGTTTATTATCAAACTTCATCCTAAAGTACATATTCACATTTTGACTTGGTGCATAATTCATTTGCAACAAATACTCTGCTCCTTTTGAAGGAGAAGAAACTCCATATTTAATCCATGGGAAATTATAAAAATCTGCATACGCATTTAGTGACACTTTACTTGCCAATAGCACTTTTATTCCAAAATAATATCCTTTCTCATTTCTTCCGGCACTTCCCTCTCGAAAAGGATTATTGTAAAAACTAAAATATTCTTTACTGAAATTTCGATACAACAAAGTCATTAAAAACCTATCTCCAAAAAATAGATTAGCACCAAAAATTCCGGCTAAAGCCATACTATTAGTTGAAGATATTTCACCAAACAACTTTATCTTTTTGAAATTATAATTAAAATCCAATCCGAAGTTTGTAAGACTATTCCCTTTGAAGTAAAACTTTTTGTAAATCTCTCTTGCTTCAAGAAAGGGTGCATCCAGATTAGTCTGCACTGCAGTAAGGCCTACCGAGAACTGCTTAAATCTGTAACTAATATTTGCTCCATAGGATTGAATGCTCATTACATCTTTATCCACAAACTCATTAATAGTACGATGATTACCTGTTTCAATAACACTTGTGAGTCCGGTGTTTTCAAGTGAGTCAATCGTCAACAAATTACCATCAATATTATTTTTTGAATAGAAGCCACTAATTTCAAAACCACCAAAGCCGAGCGTAATTGCTGCGCCTCGCATAAACCTATTTTCATTTACAGATGTGTTAGCCCTAATGCCTCGCCCAAACTTTTTAATCTGAGTTGCCTCAGACGATTTTCCAAAAGACAAGCCTGACCACAGTGTTAAACCTTGTCCAAACTCCAAGTGATAATCACCGACAACGGCTTTCTTCACAGGCCCGATATCAGATATCAACAAATGAAATGAAGCAAAGTCGTTGAGGATTCCAGTTTTGTCACCAATGATGCTTAAGATAGAATCGTTAAGACCATTTTTAAATATTATTTCGCCCGCATCTTTTTCCCATGTAAATCCAAGTTTAATCCTTTTATTAAAGTCGAAACCATACCTTATGTAATATTTCTGAGGACTACCAAGATAAATCGTTCCAGGATGAAACACTGCTGAATCATTGGGCATAGAATATGCTTTGGAAGGCTCAGCAATTTGCGAATACCTGAGAATAAATTGATGGTGCCCGTATTTGAAAATATCTTTAAACTTAATCTTCTCTGCAATATGCTTTTGCTCAGAAAAAGAAATAAAAGGCATTAGCCTTTCAACACTTTGCCTGTCAAATCCAGAAATTGTTGCTAATTCAAACTTGCTTTGGATATTACCAAAACTATTAATGTAGGCTTCCAGTTCATTTAACTGATTCTCATTAAGAAGCCTGAGTTCTAATAATATATTTCTGTCATTTGTATTTATTGAAATAGGATTTTTACTGTAATATAAATACTCATCAACGAGGTCTGAATAGTCGATGCTCAAATCAGTTGTGCTAGCAATATTCTCAATTTGATCCGTAATAAATTCGGTATTTAGTAATTTTAAACTATCTGGTTGTTGAGCAAACCCAGATGATAATAAACAGGAACAAATCAATATTAGAATAAGAATAATTATCGTCCTCATATCACAAATTCTAAAAAGTAAAAACTATTGATGATTGAGGAGAGAAACCTAATGACTCATGCATTGTAGCAGCCAGGTCGAAACTAAAATATTTAAACTTCATTCCAAAACCAAAAGTGAGTATCTCATATCGGCTTGCAATTCCTGCTCGGAAGAAGAACTTAGACTTTAAGTTGTATTCAATTCCCATTCGAAGCAATATTGGATTAATGTTAGAACTTTTCTCTGCCTCAATACTTGCAATAAGCCATTTGTCAAATTTATAAGCCATACCAAGTCTGAAAACAGAGGCTACTTTCTCCTGATTGTAGTCAGCCAACTTTACCATTATTGGATTAAATGCATAGGCTCCAATGGTAATATTTTCGTTTATGTCAGACTGTACTCCTATTTCAAAACTTACATTTTGTTTTTGCCCATAGCCATCACCAATTTTTGTGGAGAGATAGTCTAACTGAATTCCTATGCGAAAATATTTAGCAAATGAGCGAGCATAAGCAAGGCCTACCTTCATTTCGTTGTAACTTGAATATCCGAAATGATTAAAACTCAAACCTAATACTCCGAAGTTTAATGGAGCAATTACGGCAGCGCTTTTGGTACTTAATTCATTTAAACCAAATCGACTTTCGTAATGAATGCCTACAGAATATTTGTCGATCAATGCCATCCCAGCCTGATTATTTTGAATCCCCCAAAAGCCAGTCATTGCTACCGAAACTCTTCCCATTCCTGCCGAACGGGCTCCTAGTGGAAAAAAATCACCACCAGCTTTCACTTCATTATTACATAGGATAAAAACAAGGATGTAACCGAAAAGAACAAATTTGTTAAATAAGTAATAAGATTTGGGTCTCATAGGTAATTTAGGCTTAAATGGGTTAATTTTAGACCCTAAATGTACAAAAAATATTTAAACCGGGAAAATGAATTCATTAATTATCAATTTTTTAAGTCAACTGAAAGTAAATAACAATCGAGAATGGTTTAGCGAAAACAAACCTAAATTTGAAGAAGCAAGGAAAACTTTTGAAATTTTCGCGAATAGTTTAATAAAGGAGATCTCACTATTTGAGAATAGAGTAACTGGGCTTGAAGCCAAAAAAACAATATTCAGGATTTACAGGGATGTTCGATTTTCAAAGGACAAAACACCATACAAGACTTCCTTTGGATCATACATTGCACCTGGAGGCAGAAAATCAATTTTTGCAGGATACTATCTACACATTGAGCCAGGTAGATCTTTTTTAGCGGGTGGAATGTACAGCCCAGCGAAAGAAAACCTAGCCAAAATAAGGCAAGAAATATTGTACAATGTTGATGAATACAAATCCTTAATTAATGATAAAAGTTTCAAGGCTAACTTTGAAAATGTAAAAGGCGAAAAACTTAAAAGGCCACCCAAAGGTTTTCCTGTGGACTTTTCAGATATTGAGTTACTAAAACACAAGGACTACATAGTTATTCATAACATGAGTGATGATTTATTATTAAAAGATAATTTCCTTGAATATTCAAGTAAAGTATTTGAGAGCATGAAACCTCTGAATAATTTTCTAAATCGGTCGCTCGATTAGATTATCTCTGGCTCATTCTGTAAACAGGAGTTCCTAATTTAACCAGATGCTTTATCTGATCAAAACCAAGTAATATTCTAGTAGCCCCTCTCGAGTAAGGTGCAATTTCAAAACTATTGAAAACAAAACCAATACCACCAGCTTCAACAAATACATTTTTGTTTGGCTTCACCTCTTCAACAAAAAAGCCAGCCTCCTTTAAACTTACTTCATCAGGTATCTGATAATCTGTTCGCAACTGCTGGGTTAATATTAATGTTAATGTACTATCAATATTATCAATAAAAATATCATCATAGTAGAGTTTATTTCCATTGTCAAGATTAATAATATCGTACGATAGGTTAGTCATACCATGAGAACCTCCAGCATATGCATATCTTAAATATTCGGTACAAAGCAGGTAATTTGAGTTATTTAAAACAGACATATTTACCATTTTCTCCCAATTGAAAGATGCACCACCTGAATCATGCCATTTCTTTGCTTGCTTGTTATAGTTTTCAAGATATTCTTTTTCAAAATTTTCAAGCATCAATTGAGGCTTGAGAATTTCGAAACCAGCACCAAAATAGTTTTTTGAAATAATCTTCCTAACCGAATCAACTATGTCAGGCTGAAAATATTTACTGGTGGGATAAATCAGAGTAAGTTCTATTTCAGCAACTGGGGAATCAGCCTTATTATTATCAAGTTTATTCTCTGAATTTAAATAATAGATTTCAAAAGGCAAACTGCCATTTGGATAATACTCTTCCATTTGAAAATTTATTGCCTTGTCTTCATCAGCATTCCAGGTACCACTGTAATATTTATCTTCAATAAGTCCTACAAAAGTAAATTCTTCACTTCCAAACTCCCTCAACATCAGCGAATCATACTTATTAATATCACCACTCAGTTCAATTGTCTTACCATAATACATTTGATTATTCTCGTCAACAAAATAGTAAACATAATTTCCACTAATATTGTCGTAAAGCCTAACGATATTGGCGGTTACATTAATATTTTCTCCAATTTTACCCTGATACCGTTTGTAATATTTGCTTTCTTGATTAGTATTCTGGGAAAACAAAATATTATTTGTCAATAAAAAGATACTTATGATTAATAATTTGATTTTCATACTATTAGTAACTGTTTTTTGATTCTGACTCCAAATGCAAAAGTAATTATATTGATCTAATTACAGCAAAATATTAGCGGAAGTTTTTACTTTTACAAAATTATTTTTCATAGTGCTTATGTTGTATTTACTACTTACAATAATTACTTCAGTTTTAATAATTATCTCTTTTAAGATCTTTCATAATCTTGGGATTAATACTTTTCAGGTAATTACTTTTAATTACTTTTTTGGATTTATTTTTGGAATACTGTTTAGTGAGAGCAAGTTTGAAATTAGCACATTTACAAATAGTCAGTGGTTTTGGCCGGCAATACTAATTGGCTTTGTATTCATTGCAGGTTTTGTTCTTTTTTCTAAATCCACTGAAAAAGCAGGTGTCTCAATTACAGCAGTTTCATCAAAAATGTCAGTTATAATACCTGTAATGACAGGGTTCTTTTTGTTTGGTGATAGTATTACTTCTATTAAAATAATAGGGATAGTTCTGGCCATTGCTTCGTTTTACTTTGTTTTTAAAACTGAAAAGGGAGGGAAAGTAGATATTAAATATATCTTACTACCTCTTCTTTTATTCCTTACATCCGGACTAAACGACTCTCTTGTTAAATATGTTGAACACCATTTCTTGAATGGGGAACCCTTATTGTTTCTAACAGTAGTGTTTTTTTCTGCCTTTTTAATAGGAGCAGTTTATTTATTAGTTTCAAAGGATAATAAAAATAGAAAAATATTATTTCCAGCAGTTGCTGGTGGCTTTGTACTCGGTAGTATTAATTTTTGGAATGCATGGGCATTTGTGAAGAGTATGGAAGTGTTTGAATCGAGCGTACTGTTCCCTATTGTTAATGTAAGTGTGGTTTCAATAGCAGCACTAAGTGGAACATTTTTTTTTAAAGAAAAACTTAAGCCTATTAATTGGGCAGGAATAATAATGGCCGTAGTAGCAATTTTATTAATAAGTATGACAAATGAGAACTGATCTCTACAAAACCATAAAAAAAGGCGCTACCGGAATTTACAAAGACAAAGGGAGTAAATTTATTGCCATAAGTAAGCATGTGGTTAACGAAGAAGAATTCAAGGTCTTTTTAGAAGAGACTAAAAAAGAGTATTATGATGCACGACATCATTGTTATGCATGGCGTTTAGGACTGGAAGAAGATAAATACAGAAGCAATGATGATGGTGAACCTTCGGGTTCAGCGGGGAAACCTATTTTAAATCAACTACAATCTTACGAAGTTTTCAACACTGCTGTAATTGTTGTAAGATATTTTGGAGGAACAAAATTAGGAGTTAGTGGTTTGATAAGTGCATATAAGACATCAACCAGGGAGGCACTTGAACAATCAACAATAGTTAAAAGATTTATTCATAATACTTTAGAGGTAAAATTCAAATATCCTCGCCTTAATGATATCATGCGAATTGTTAAAGAAGAGAAGATTTCTATTTCGGAACAAATTTTCGAGATAGAATGTTTATTAAGACTTAAAATTAAAAAAAATGACACTGACAGAGTCATTACAAGGCTGTCAAGTTTTCATGATATAACAATAAATCAGTTGTAAAACAACACTTTAACCGTTTCAGGCCTTATTTCCATATAACGATAAAAAACTTAAAAGTCAACTAAAAAAACAGTTTTTTTTTCACTTTTTTTATTTGATATTTGCTCAAGTCAAAGGCAACATATTAAAGGAAAAGGGATATGGTTGAGCCTTAAAAAGTTAACCCCTTTGTAGGAATATAAATATTAATTATCGACTAAAGATTTACTAGCGAATGAAGAAAAAGCATGTTGATGTTTGGGAAAAATGCTTAAAAGTTATCGGTGACAACATACCTGTACAAGCATACAAAACATGGTTCGAACCAATTAATGCAATAAAATGGGAAAACGAAGTCCTGACAATTCAGGTTCCAAGCCAATTCTTTTATGAATGGCTTGAAGAGCATTATATTGGATTATTGAAGAAAACTATTAAAAAAGTACTTGGTGATTCGGGTAGACTAGAGTACAGTATTATTGTTGACAGCGCTTTTAGTAATTCCAAACCTTATTCGGTAAATTACCCAACAAGCGACAGAAGGGCAACGAAAAACAAACCAATGAACATGCCAATAGATATTAACAAAGGTAAATCAAGAGATATTCCAAATCCATTCATCATACCCGGGCTTAAAAAAATAAAGGTTGAGTCGCAATTGGTTGAGGCTTATTCCTTTGATAATTTTATCGAGGGTGACTGTAACAGACTTGCAAGGTCAGCGGGTTGGGCCATTGCTGAAAATCCTGGCAAAACAGCATTCAACCCCCTACTTATATACAGTAATGTAGGACTGGGAAAAACACACTTAGCACATGCTATTGGATTACAGGTAAAAAGCAATTTCCCTGATAAAATTGTTTTGTATGTTAAAACAGAACAGTTCATTAATCAATATATTGATTCAGTAAGAAATAATAATCAGAACGACTTCGTGCATTTTTATCAAATGATAGATACTTTGATAATGGATGATGTACAGTTTATTGCTGGCAAAGAAAAAACACAGGATGTTTTCTTCCATATTTTTAATCATTTACATCAAAATAATAAGCAGATAGTTTTAACATCTGACAAACCACCTGTTGAATTAAAAGGAATGGAGCCACGATTACTTTCTAGATTTAAGTGGGGACTTGCAGCAGATTTACAAGTACCAGATCTTGAAACACGTATTGCTATTCTTCAGAAAAAACTTTACAAGGACGGCATTGAAATGCCATATGATGTAATTGAATATCTCGCCTACAGTATTACAACAAATATCAGGGAGATGGAAGGTGCTCTTGTATCAATATTAGCACAATCAACACTTAACAAAAAAATCATCGATCTTGAACTTGCAAAACGCATGATTGATAAATTTGTAAAGAACACAACACGCGAAATTTCGATTGATTATATTCAAAAGGTAGTATGTGATTATTTTGATATGCCTCTTGAAGCCATTAACTCAAAAACCAGAAAGAGAGAAATAGTACAAGCAAGACAATTGGCTATGTTCTTTTCAAAAAAGCACACTAAAAATTCTTTAGCCACTATTGGACTCCATTGTGGAAACAAGGATCATGCTACCGTTTTACATGCCTGCAGGACTGTAAATAATTTAGTTGAAACTGACAAACAGTTCAGAGGTTATGTTGAGGAAATAAATAAAAAATTAAAAATTTAATGCATTTTCAGTAGTTAATTTGAAATGCGGAATTTTTTGATTACCTTTAAAGCATAAAAAATATCATAATATGAACGTCTTATTTGTTTGCTTAGGAAATATATGTAGATCGCCAATTGCTGAAGCTCTTTTAAAAAAGAAGTTTGCTGAAAATAACATAGAAGGTGAAATTGATTCTGCAGGTTTTGAACCTTACCACATCAACAAACCACCAGATGAAAAAGCCATTCGAACATGCCAAAAACATGGAATTGAAATAGGTGGTAATTCCAGATTATTTGTTAAGGATGACTTCGGAATTTACGATAAAATTTATGCCATGGACACTCAAAATTACATGGATATTATTGAACTAAGTGGTAACAAAAGTGATATTGACAAGGTTGATTTAATAATGAACACAATTGATCCGGGGAAAAACCAAAATCTACCCGATCCATTTAGAAGTGGCAAGGAAGATTACGACAATGTTTATGCAATTCTTGATAAAGTTACGGATCATTTAGTTGAAATGGCTAAAGAAAAGAAAAGCAACTAATAACATAAAGTGCTTACAAATACACCATCGAAAGCAGATATAATTACTGCTCATAACCGAATTGAGCCATACATAAACAGGACTCCTGTATTAACTTCACAAACATTTAATTCTTTATTCTCCACATCTCTCTTTTTTAAATGTGAAAACTTTCAAAAGGCAGGTGCTTTTAAGTCGAGAGGGGCTGTCAATCTAGTTTTTTCACTTAGTGATCAGGAGGCTAAAAAAGGTGTTTGTACTCACTCATCGGGCAATCATGCTCAGGCTTTGGCCAGAGCTGCACAAATACGGAATATCCCCTCTTACATTGTAATGCCATCTAACGCTCCAAAAGTAAAAGTTAATGCCGTTAAAGAATATGGAGGCCAAATTAGTTTCTGTGAACCAACTCTGGAGGCAAGAGAAAGCACTCTATTAAAAGTCCAGAAAACAACAGGTGCATATGAAGTTCATCCATACAATAACTACAGTATTATTGCGGCTCAAGCAAGTGCCAGCATTGAGTTATTTAAAGACATAAGTGAGCATTTAGATATTCTGTTATGCCCTGTTGGGGGGGGTGGACTACTGAGTGGAACCGCACTAGGTAATTATTACTTTAGCGAAGGAACAAAAGTTATTGCTTGTGAGCCCAAAGGTGCTGACGATGCCTACAGATCGTTTCACAAAGGGGAAATCATTCCCAGCATTGAGCCAAAAACAATAGCCGACGGATTGTTGACCTCGCTTGGAAGTAAGAATTTTCCCATTATTCAGAAATTTGTTGATAATATTGTCACAGTTAGTGAGGATAATATTATTAAGGCCATGAGGCTTATTTATGAAAGAATGAAAATAATAGTTGAGCCATCGTCAGCGGTACCATTGGCTGCCATTCTCGAAAACAAAGTTGATGTTAGAAACAAAAAGGTAGGAATAATTTTATCAGGTGGCAATGTTGATTTAAATGATTTGCCCTTTGGGTTGTAAATACCGAGCTGAAATAAATCAGGATTTCATTAAATAATAATAACTTTAGTATGAAACCAAGTTTAATTTTAATACCAACAACTTTAGGGGATCTGGGCACTGTTAACAAAGTACTTCCAGACTACAACTTAAAACTTACTTATGGAATTAAAGTTTTTATTGTTGAACAAATAAGGACAGCACGAAGGTTCTTAAAAAAAATAAATCATCCAGTTCCAATTGATGATATGACTTTTCATGAACTCAACAAACATACGGACCAAAACCAGGTTTACAGTTACCTTTCAGCAATAAGCAAGGGTGAGTCAATCGGTTTGATTTCTGAAGCAGGTACTCCATGTGTTGCCGATCCTGGGTCAGTAATAGTAAAAATAGCTCATCAAAAGAATATTGATATCATCCCGCTAGTAGGTCCCAACTCAATTATTATGTCTCTGATGGCATCGGGATTTAATGGTCAAAATTTTTCATTTCATGGATACTTACCTGTAGATAAAAATGACCGGGCAAGAAAAATCCAACAAATAGAAACAAATATTTACAAAAATGACCAGTCTCAGATATTTATTGAAACACCTTTTCGAAATATGCAACTCTTCGAGAGTCTACTAAAGACTTGCAAGAATGGCACTCTTTTATGCGTGGCATGCAACCTTAGTCTTGAAGATCAATTTATTAAAACCCTCAGTATTCAGGACTGGAAAAAAGAAACAGTGGATCTCAAAAAGAAACCCACTGTTTTTCTATTGTATCGTTGATAGAAAGGTAGAATTGATTAGAACAAGAAATAGATCAGAAATTTTCCTATAATTCCTTTAACTAAACATCCTAACACACAACTAATTAATGATGATGACCACCCTCGCCATGAACATGGCCATGAGATATTTCTTCATCATTTGCATCTCTTACTTCAAGAATTTCACCTGAGAAATGTAAATCTTTTCCTGCTAAAGGATGATTAAAATCCATAACAACACCTTCATCAGTTAAACTAATAACCTTTCCTTCAATTACATGACCATCATCATTTTTCATTGGAATATATTTACCAATTTGAACCAACTCAGTATCCAGTTTACCATCCTGCATGAATATTTCATTGCTCAGTTCTACAACATCTTCTTTTCTAATGTCACCGTAGGCCTCTTTTACAGGGAGGTGAAATCCGAATTTATCTCCAACAGCAAGTCCATTAAGGTTTTCTTCAAATGCAGGCAGTAAGCCTCCAACACCAAATAAATGTACAAAAGGTTTATCTTTATTTACCTCCTGGATAACTTCACCCTGAGCATTACCACTTTTAAGGATATAAGTTAAATTAACAACTTTGTTCTTTTCTATTTTCATTATATTTTAATTTACTATTACAACATCTATTTATTAAAATCAAACCTGCATACAATTAAATTATTGTGTTTTAGTTGCAGTTTGCAAAAATAGAAAAATATTACTTTCATATAATTTGTATTATTTATCATAAATAGTTTTTAATGACATAAGCCATCTTTATTTACCTTTGTCCATGAATGAATTACAATAGATTGAAAAACTTAATTAGGTATTCTACATTAATCTTTTTGGTTGCAATTTCCTCCATTTCTTGCAAACAAACAGAAATAATAAGTGAGCAGAGAACTATTCAGGATGGTAAATATGATAGTGGACCAAATGGAAAAAGCATTGGAACAACAATAAAATATTTATCAGAGTCGGTAAAAAAAATTGATGTTTTAACTTTTTATAAAACCTGGGAATTTCCAAAAAATTCAGAATACACTAAAGATTATCTTTCAAAGATATCACCAAAGGAAATTGCAATTAGCAGCAACGTTAATAACGAATCAGCATCAGGAACAGCATTTGTAGTTTACTTTCACAATTATTTATCAGGTTTCTTAACATGTGCTCATGTTGTAGAGAAACCTGATATAATTTACACCTTTTTTGATGAAGACCAGACTATTGTAAGATCAATGTCTTTTAAAATAAGGCAACAGATTTTTATTTCTGATATGCATGGTGAAAATTCTGTTGAAGTTGTGGCAATAGATACAAAAAAAGATCTTGCCTTCCTAAAGAAGAAACTAGACATTAATGACGCTAGTTTAAAACCATTTAATTTTACAGTAGGCTCAACTGATAAGTTAGAATGGGGATCCGAAATTTATGTTTTAGGTTATCCTCTTGGTAATTTAATGTTGACCAAAGGTGTAATCAGTATCGATAAATCCATTAATAAAAGATTTTTAAGTGATGCGATGTACAACAAAGGTATAAGTGGCAGCCCTGTATTTGCAATACTTGATGGAAACAATAATTTTGAATGGATAGGCATTGCTAGCTCAGCTTCAGCACAAACAGTTCAATATTTAACTCCTAAACTTGATATTGATGAAAAAGTACATAACAATACAGAATACTATGGTGATATTTTTATTGAGGAAAAACTATTGATAAATTATGGGGTAACTTATTCTATTCCTATTGAAGAAATAATTACTTTTATCGTCAGAAATAAATCTGTTCTCAGAGAAAGAGGATATGTAACAGATTTATTGCCAACTAAAGACTAACTATTACATTGTGACTGAACCATTTAAGCCTAGGAAGGAATCTTTTGAAGAGTATCGAATTTCTACTGGAAAGAGAATATTTGATATTATTTTCTCGATTCTTGCAATAATTTTCTTCTCTCCATTAATGTTATTAATCACAATTTTAATAAAAATTGAAACTAAAGGTCCTGTTCTTTATGTTGCTCAAAGAATCGGAACTGGTTACGATATTTTCAATTTCTATAAGTTTAGGTCGATGCGAAAAGGGGCTGATCAGGAAATAAATAAATTATCGAAGATGAACGAATATCTGATTAGCCACAAAGGTAAAAATCGGCTATTCCTTAATATTGATGAATGTCCTGAGTGTGCTAAAGTTGAAGATACATGCTCGCCTCTATTGTACATTGATGGCATAGAAATATGTGAGAACTTGTATTTGAAAAAGAAAAGGGATATCCTATTACACAATACATTTTTTAAAATTAAAAATGACCCCAGAGTAACAAGAATTGGTAGAGTTATCAGGTCTACAAATCTGGATGAACTACCTCAGTTTTTTAATGTTTTAAAAGGCGATATGTCGATTGTAGGAAACAGGCCACTCCCATTATATGAAGCTGAAAAATTAACCACCGACGAATGGGCATACCGATATTTATCACCTGCTGGAATAACCGGTTTATGGCAAATAAGCAAATCAGGCTTTAATTATGCAGAAGAAAGAATAAGGTTAGACAATAAATATTCAATGATTTCAAGTCCATGGACTGATTTCAAAATAATCTTAATGACTATCCCTACTATTTTTAAATTCAAGAAAAATTCTTACTAAACTTTGTCTTTTTGTGATTGCAATATCATTGCATTTTCTCGCTGCAATAGTGTGGGATGTGAATAATTAAAAAACACATAAAGTTTATGGGGAGTTAAATTACTCAGGTTATTTACTGATAATTTTTTAAGTGCATTAATTAAATCCTTTGCATTGGAATGCATGCTTGCGTACTCATCTGCTTCATATTCATATTTACGTGTAAACAAATTGGATACTATGCCAGTTACAAATGAGAGGGGTGAATACAAAAGTCCAAACGCAATAATTCCCATGTAAAAACTAGCATCTAAACCTCCAATAGACATAGATAGTTCTGGATATTTTAAGGCAATGGATAATAAAAATAACATTAAAGCACTTTGTACTAAAGACATGGCAAGGCCCTTATAAATATGTTTATGTTTAAAATGTCCTACTTCATGTGCTAAAACTGAAACAATTTCATCTTCAGTTAAATCATTTATTAATGTATCATACAAAACAATCATTTTCTTTGGCCCAAGTCCGCTGAAATAAGCATTAGCTTTAGTGCTTCGTTTAGACCCATCAATTACAAAAACATTTTTCAATTTAAACCCTGTTTTTACAGCAAACTTTTCAATTTTCTCTCTAAGGCTTCCATCCTCTAAGGGAGTTAATTTATTGAATAACGGGACTATTAGTTGAGCATAAAACATTGCCATTAAAATCATAAATAATGAAAGTCCGGTAAAAACAATAGGCCAAAATAAATTACCCATTGTTACCCATGCCCACAAAATGAAACTTATTATTGCACCTCCGATGAGTATGGAAATCGCCCATGATTTTAATTTATCCAGGACAAATGTCATTGGCGTGGTTTTGTTAAAACCAAATTTTTCCTCAATCACAAATATTCCATAAATTTGAAATGGTATCGAAACAATATCAAATGCAAAGCCCATAATCCCAAAAAACATAAGAGTATTTAAATAAATGTTATCAGACATACTTCTTACATATTCATCTAGAATAGTAAATCCACCACCAAAAAGCATAAATAGTATTATTACTAGAGAAAACAAACTTGTGACCAATGAGAATTTTGTACTTACACGTTCATATTGCTGCGACTTTTTATACTTCTCACTATCATAAATACCATCTAATTCTGCAGGCAAATCCTCTGTTAAATTCTTGATATTAAGATAATCCAAAAATTTCTCGAAAAGAAAGTCAAAAATAATTATTGCAATTATTATCCAGAAAATTGTATTTATCATTTTGAAATAGTTAGACGTGAAAATATCATGTTATTAGTAAGTCCCAAAGTATTTTCTCAATACCCACTCCACTGATAGAAGCAGAATTATTAGAAGCAATACTAACGGAATATTATTCAATCCTGAATAAGTTTGTGAATACGATATCCTATTTTTGGCATCGTTTTCCTTTAATAATTTTTCAACTTCATCGATCTTACTAACAGAAATAAATTTACCATTGTTCCTTTCCGATATTTTGTAAAGCAAATCATAGTTGGCAATAAGTTGTTGTGCCTCAAAATTCTTTTGAACAATAACAAACTCACCCTTTTCAGTGTAAGTCTGGTCTTGATAGGTGGTGGTTGCCCGATAATTATAAATTCCTGGTTCTCTGGTATCCAATTCAAGTTTGTAAGACTCTTGCCCAGGGCTAAAAACAAAGTCAAAACTCTCCCCTTTTTCGTTAGTTAGTTTTAAATCAATCTCTGCATCCTTAATAGGCTCATACGATTTATTGAACAGTTCAGCTTCAAGTTTCACATTATCATAAGTATCATACTCACCTTTGCTTTTTATCCTAAAAAACCTCTTATCGGCTTTTACCATTAAATACTGAACAATTTTGCCTATCAAATTATCAAACACTATGAAGTTCGATTTTTCCAGATAATTGTAACTTCTCCATAACCATAATCCCTCGCCAATAACAAGACACTTTTTTTGCCCATCTTCTTCCGCAAAATATATTAATGGGAAATTTGTTTTTATGTTATTGATTCCTTGCCATACCAACACATTTGACGGATTTACATTATTAAAATTCCCTAATGGTACTCTTAGAGGTGGTAAAGTCTCTAACAGTGAGATATCTAGGTCTTCCAAACTAAAAAGCGGGAAACTTTGGTTAAATAAGGCCACACTGTTCTCAAAACTTTTTACAGATGAGTTAAAATTCAAACTTCTAAATAAGTTCATTGTTGTTGGAATTCTTGACTGCTGTCCAACAATAACCAGCAAAGGTATTCGTGACTTATTAATTTCAATTATTTTATTTGAGATAGAATATTTTAAAGAAGGTAACTGGTGTAATATTATCAAATTATAATCACTAATGGTAAAATTCGGTTTTTCAGCATATGCAACATCAACTTCATAATTCTTAAATCCTGAAATTGCCCGGCGTAGACCAGAGACATCCGGGTGAGGAGAATTGGCAAGTATTAATACTTTTTGTCGTGAATCCAAAACGTCCGTAAAAATACTTTTGTAATTATTGGTTTTGTTGTCTTCAACAACTTTAGTCACAAGTTCAACTCTAATTCTTAATTTGCCTGGATCTTGCGCACTTAAATCAAAATGCTCCGTTTTATTAAAATTATCATTGGTTACAGTAATCTTTTTACTCTTTTGCAATTTATTCGCTGCATAGACATTCAAGGTAATGCTCTGCTTTTTTAATCCATTTGCCGAAAAATTAACCTCAAGAGGAATATTTTCGTTTAAATAAACCAAACTATTGTATGCAATATCATTTATTTTAAGGTCAGGTTTAACTAAAGTATCCCCAACAGCCAATGAATAAATAGGAAATTTAATACTTGACGCGGAGTAAACAGGGTCAGTTCCGATGTTAAATATACCATCACCCACCATAATCATTGCATCGACCTCATTGTTGGCATAATGCTCTTCCACATATGCAAATAGTTTCGAGTAATCAGAACCCTCCTCATCAAAACTAAATGAAACAAATGGCTTTACCGATTGTCCAAACAGAAGCCTGTCAATTTCATAATCACCACTAAAAGATTCCTCAAATTTATTCAAATCAGATTCAAAATCAGATAGTAGATAAGATGAATCAGAAGAATAAATCATTGATCGAGAATTGTCAATAGCAACTAACAATCTTGGCTTTTGAACCTGTTTTTTGGTAGTTTTAATAAAAGGTGAGAGTAGCAGAAGTGAAATTAAAGCAACACTAAAAAACCGTAGAATAAAAAGCACGACTGTCCAGGAGGCAGGTAATTTATTATGTTTATTTTTAACATAAAGCAATGCGGCAAATAGTCCACCAATTGCAAGAGGCAATAAATACCACCAAATAGGATACTCTATATTAAACTGACTAATCACAAGATTTAATTTTGTACAAAATTAAGGTTCTAGATTGAATGGAGTGATTGAAATTTTAGTTTTATGAAAAAAAAGCAGGCAATCAGTAAATACGATTGCCTGCATATATTTTTCAGTAATACTATTCTTCACAATTTAGCAGATACTGTTTTCCTTAGGTGTCCATTCCACCACAAACATTTATTACCTGACCTGACACATAAGATGAAAGTTCTGATGCAAGGAATGTAGCAACATCAGCAACATCTTCTGGCTTTCCAGATCTACGAAGCGGGATAGTTTTAATCCATGATTCTTTTACATCATCTTTCAATTTACTTGTCATTTCAGTTTCGATGAAGCCTGGTGCTATTGCGTTACATCTTATATTTCGCGAACCTAATTCCTGGGCTATTGACTTTGTAAAACCAATCATTCCAGCTTTAGAGGCTGAATAGTTTGACTGCCCCGCATTTCCACTAACTCCAACAACTGAACTCATATTAATAATGGAGCCTATTCTTTGCTTCATCATAACTCTTTGAACAGCCTTTGTAAGGTTAAATGCTGATTTGAGGTTAACAGTTAATACCATATCCCAATCTTTTTCCTGCATACGCATTAATAGGTTGTCACGGGTAATTCCAGCATTATTAACCAAAACATCTATTCTCTCAAAATCATTTACTACATCTGCAATAAGTTTTTCACTGTCGTCAAATGAAGCGGCATTAGAGGCATAACCTTTAGCTTTAACACCCATGGCATTTAATTCTTTTTCCGTTTCTTCCATATATTCATCATAGTTGAGATCGGTAAAAGCCACATTGGCTCCTTCACTTGCAAATTTCATTGCAATTGCTTTTCCAATACCACGTGCTGCCCCGGTAATCAAGGCAGTTTTTCCTTCTAATAATTTCATATTTTTAGTTTTATTTATTTGCTGATTATTACAAAATAATTATTTCCAATCGGTCTCCAATTCCACTGGAACCTCAAATGTATTTTTTGGTTTATTTCGCGATCAAATATAAGTATTTATATTTTGAGTTCTCTAACATTATGTAAAGTGCTGTTTTGCAGAACCTATTCTTCAAATATATCAAAGTGAAGCCTAACCACTGCCCCTGAATTTTTACTATTAACTGCCTCTGCTTTTCCATTATGAACGCTCATCATTAATTTAATAGCGGCTAGTGATAGTCCGGAGCCTTCAATATGAAGAATATCTCCTGGACCAAAAAGTTCGAACAAATGATTTAATGCATCCTTAGAAAAACCTGGACCATAATCATTAAATTCGATGGTAACCTTATTCTCAGTTGTTTTGACTGAAATATCCAGTGGCCTCTCAACACCTGCAAATTTCACTGCATTTTCAATAATTAAAATACAGCATTGTCTTATTAAATCCGAGTCGGCAAAAATTAATGGTTTTGCATCATTTTTACTAAAGTTAACTACTAGCCCACAACTTTCATGCAAGTTCTGATACTCCACTATCCCACTCTCTACCAAATGATTGACAGAAACAGAAAGAAAATCGGGCTTGTATTTATCTATTTTCAAACTAGTAATTAAGAGTGCAATATCAGAGAATCTGACAAGACGTTCCGACACCTCCTTCAAATGATTAATATATTCTTGTTGACTCTCGTCAAGGGGAGTATCATCAAGTAGGTTAGTAAGGCCAATAACTCCATTAAGCGGAGTACGCAATTCATGACTAATAATAGAAAGAAAATCGCTTTTAGTCCGGTCGAATTTCTCAAGAAGTAAGTTAGCATTTTTCAATTGAACCGTCCGCTCCTCAACTTTTTGCTCTAACAAACTATTTGCTGCCCTCAGTTGAATTTTTTGCTCCTTCAGTAAAATATGTGTATTAACCCTTGCCAATAATTCTGCCGAATTAAATGGTTTAGTAATATAATCCTGACCACCAGTCTCAAATCCTTTAACAATACTGTCCATATCAGCTTTGGCAGTAAGAAAGATAATTGGTATTTCGGAGGTTTTTTTACTCGATTTAAGCTTCTCACAAACCTCATAGCCGTCCATTTCGGGCATCATAATATCAAGTAGTATCAAATCAAACTCTTGCATTTTAGCAATACTTAGTGCTTGCTTACCACTTTGGGCATAAGCAATTTGGTAGTCGTTGGCAGACAAAATATTTCCAAGAATTTGTATGTTTCTGGCAACATCATCAACAATTAAAATAGTATGAGGGGTATCTTTCTTTTTTAAATTACTTTCCATCAAATAAAGTTTTTAGTGTGCTTAAAACTGATTCAATATTTTCAATTTCGAATTTATCGCATGCATCTTTCAGCATAACTGAAACTTCAAGCAACAGATTTATATTTCGTGATGTAGCAAATTCATTTATCTCATTTGAGAAATCCAGAATATCTTCTATCATCCTGGTTGACATGACATTAGAGAACATTGGCCCAAATTGCTCTATTATTTCAATTCTAATTGATTCGTCAATATTTGACAAATCGATAGAAACTAAGTCCTCTGTAATATATATTGGTCTTTTATCTTGAGTAACAAAAGTTTCTTTTTTACTACCATTACTTTTCGACTTCCGAACTTTAACTGCTGCTATGTCAGGAATTAAAATAGTAAATGTACTTCCCTTTCCAAGTTTACTGTCTAGAGTAAGTTTTCCATTCATTAGTTCCACAATTTGCTTTGTAATTGACAAGCCAAGTCCTGTTCCGCTATAACTTTTTTCAAAAATATTATTACTCTGACTAAAAGCACTAAAAATCATATTCTGATCATCTTCAGATATTCCAGGACCACTATCTGCAACAATAATACTAAGATCAAATAACTCACTATTCTCTTTCTTCTTTTGAACTTTTAGTTCAAGTTTAACAAAGCCTTCATCGGTAAATTTGATAGCATTGCCTATCAAATTGAAAACAATCTGACGAAGTCTTACACCATCACAACTAACATAATCAGGCAAAGCGTCGTCAACTGTTGTAATAAATAATATTTCCTTTTTAGTTACTTGAAGAGAAAAAATATTTTTAATCTCACTTATTATGGTTCTAAGTGAAACAGGTTCATAAATCAAGTCTAGTTTTCCAGCCTGAACTCTGGAAAGATCAAGGATATCGTTAATTAGAAATAATAAACTTTTGCTACTTGAATCGATTGCAGAAATATAACTCAATTTTTTTGGCTCATCTTCTATTCCTAACAAAAGTTCCGTAAAACCAATAATGGAATTCATAGGGGTCCTTATTTCATGACTAACATTTGCTAAAAATGAACTTTTAGCTTGATAAGCATCCTCAGCCTCCAGCCTTGCTTTCTCTACTAATTTATTCTTATTACGAAGTTTAACATTCGTATCCTTTAATTTAAACTCAGACGTTTTAAGTGCCAACTCAATTTCTTTTCGTAAAGTGATGTCCTCAACCAAACCTTCGATATACTTAATAGAGCCGTCAGTATTTTTTACTATCCAGGCACTTTCCATAACATACATCTTCGATCCATCAGCTTTGTTCCAGATATCCTCTCTACCAGTAATAATATCCTTTTCTTTTATCAATTCAAGAAAATCCTTTCTATTTGGATTCTCCTGATTTAGGTCGATTCTCTTTAACTCATTAAAAGTTTCATATCCAAGAGTTTCCAGAAGTTGTTTGTTTGCAAAAAGAACTTCACCTTCAGGATTAGTCTGAAATATTCCGATGGTAGCATTTTCAACAATTCCTTTAAACCTCTCACGACTTGTGGCAAGTTCTTCATTCAAACTACTTAGTTTCTCTTTTTGTCTGGTAATTTTTTTATTCTTGAATGTTAAAATACTAAAATTCTTTCTGCTGTCTTTCACTCTGTAATTGATAAAAAACACAATAATGAAAGCGATAAAAACAATAAATGAAGCAAATACTATTATAAAAAACTTTGAGTTCCTTTCTTTTTCAAGTTGTAATTGTTGTATGTCGTTGTTCTGCTTTAGAATCTTATTTTCCGTTTCTTTTTTATCAGCCTCATATTTCATGGCTAATTCTTCTAAAACCCTATTGGTCTTATCACTAAAAGTAAACTCTTTAAGTTCCTTATATTCTTTTAAGTATGAATATGCCAGAAATATGTTATTCATTGAGAAATACACATCAGAAAGAGAATGTAGTGCATCAATTTCAATATCACGGTAACCTATCTCCCTGGCAAGCAACAAACTCTTTCCCAAATAATTCAACGATGAATCATTTTGTTTAAGTTTAGCGTAAATATTCCCAATTACCCAAAAAGAGATAGCAATCCGTTTATTATCACCCACCACTTTTTTTAGTGTCAGCGATTTCGTTTGATAGTAAAGGGCAGAATCTAGTTGGTTTAGATGATAATATACTTCCCCAATATTGCTCAAGGCTATTGATTTCAACTTTTTATGATTGATTTTTGCCTCCAGGTTTTCAGCCCTCCTGAAAATTGCTAAAGCGTCATCATATTCCTTTTTCAATAAATAAATATCACCAATATGCAAAAGCATATTTACTTCATTTGGTATTAATCCTTTGCTTTGATAATACTTTAAGGCCAGGTTATAATATTCAAGTGCTCTGTCGAGTTTATTCCATTCCTGCATTACAACACCAAGAGCAAGATAAATTCCAGTAAGCCCCAAATCATCCTGAAGTTCAACATAAATATCTCTTGTATCCTGCAAAAGTCTTATTGCTTTTTCATAATCTCCCCAATTTGAAACTACTACAGCAATCCCTTTCATACTTTTTGCTATTCC
>Ga0164315_10000949_pt1 | contig 21272 bp, 17 predicted proteins | sample GuaBasSedimGuay6_FD_113737 | JGI IMG/M metagenome (GOLD analysis project Ga0164315, IMG submission 113737) | Subseafloor sediment microbial communities from Guaymas Basin, Gulf of California, Mexico - Guay6, Core 4569-2, 0-3 cm | ecosystem: Environmental > Aquatic > Marine > Hydrothermal vents... | reverse complement strand
GTTGATACATTGAATAAAAACCTAACTGCTTTAAACGCTATATTTGAACTTCAGTTAAATGAGGCTGATCTTGACAAAATGATGGAAGACCTTAATGGCTCCGTTACAGAATCAAGAAAATATCATACCGAAATTAAAAAATTGGGTACCCGATTAGAATCATTAAATAACATTTACGGAAATATGCTTTCCGCTATGAATGTTAACCTTAATGACTAATTATTATCTAAATTTTTTTATTTAAATTTAAATCTGAAGAATTATGGGACACGGAAAAGAAAGCCCAAGGCAAAAAATGATAGGTATGATGTACCTTGTTCTTACCGCTTTGCTTGCGCTGAATGTTTCTTCTGAAGTTCTAAATGCTTTTATCTTAATTGATAATAGTTTAAGAACGACTACTGAAAACTCAGAAAAGAAAAACAATAATGTTTATACTGAGTTTGCCAATGCAATGGAAGAAAGTCCAAAAGCAGTAAAAGAATGGAAAGAAAAAGCTGATGGTGTAAAAGTTAAATCGGATAAGCTTTTTAACTATATTGACACATTGAAACAACTGATTGTTACTACAGCTGATGGTCCTGAAGGACGTGCAGATAGTATTCAATCTAAAGATGATACTAATATTCCCGGTCAAATAATGATCACGGAAAAAGTAGATGGTAAAAATAGAGCTACGCTCTTAAAGGATGAAATGGATGAATTTCGTTTATCGCTACTTGAATTGGTTGGGAAAGACTCCAGCCTATATAAACCAATAGTAACAAGTATTAATAACAACTTAAATACGGCTGATATTAAAGCTGTTGATGGGGGCAAAAAAGCATGGCAAACGGCAAACTTTGATAATTTACCATTAGCAGGTGTTGTTACCTTAATGTCAAAAATGCAAGCGGATATCCGTAATGCTGAGGCTGATATTTTAGGTTATTTATTTGGAAAAATTAGTGCCGGCTCTTTTAAATTTAATAAAGTTGAGGCCATAGTTAACTCACCAACCAATTATGTTTTAGTGGGACAGCCGTATATAGCTGAAGTATTTATTGCTGCTTCTGACTCTACTGTTGACCCGATAATAAAACTTAGTGGTGGTTCAAAACTTAAGGTTGTAAAAGGCAAAGGTATGTACACTGGTGGTACAGGTTCAGCAGGTACTAAATCCTGGGGTGGCGTAATAGAAATGAAACACCCGGAAACAGGTAAGATACTTACCTATCCTTTTAATAGTGAATATACAGTGGGTGCAGCACAATTAGTTGTTTCCCCTACGAAAATGAACGTATTTTATATAGGTGTAGATAATCCTGTAGATGTATCAGTTCCGGGTATTGATCCAAATAAAATACAAGCGAGGATTTCAAGCGGAAGTATCCGTAGAAAAGGCAATAGTTATGTTGTTAAGGTTAAAAAAGTTGGTAAAGTCCGTGTAAGTGCAACAGCTGATGGAAAGAGCATGGGATCCAAGGAATTTCGTGTAAAAAGAGTACCAGATCCAGTGGCAAAAGTGGGTGGCAAAAAAAGAGGTAAAGTTTCTAAAAATTGGTTAACTGCTCAATCAGGTGTAAAAGCTGATTTAGAAAACTTTGATTTTGCATTAAGATATAAAGTTACCAGCTTTACCATTTCAGCTACCATCAAAGGGTATGAAGAAGAAGCCCGTTCTAACGGTGCTCGTTTTACTGCACAGCAAAAACAGTTGATTAAAAAAATACCCAATAAAAGAAAAGTTTTAATATCTGATATTAAAGCCAAGGGACCTGATGGAACAACCAGGAATTTGGGTGCAATATCATTTAAATTGAAATAACAGCATAGCAAAGGGAAAGCAGTTAACAACTGCTTTCCAAAAGAATCCTATAAAAGGAGAAAAGGTAGTAACTTAATAAATAAACTGATGAAGACAAAAGGATTATTTTCAATCATTCTGCTATTTGTAATAGTGTTTAGCCCTGATGGATTAAATGCACAAGATGTTCTTAACGGTGTTTATGTAAAAGAAAAGACAAGGAACAGGAAACCGGTACCTTATCAATATTTGCGTGAAGCTGATGTAATGTGGTCAAAAATTATTTGGCGAGAAATTCAGTTGAAGGAAAAAATGAATCATCCTTTATATTATCCGGAAATACCCGTTGGTGACCGCATGAGCCTTATTTCATTATTGATGTGGGGTGTGCAAAATCAAGGTTTAACAGCATATGACGAATCAGAAGGTGATGAATTTGCCACGGTAATGACCGTTAAAGAAATTGAAGATAAGTTTGGTGCCCAGGATGAAGTAGTAATGGTAGAAGATGTTGAAAATCCGGATGGTCCCATGATAGAAACTACTATTGAAGGGACTTATAGTACTTCTGAAGTAAAAAGATACCTGATTAAGGAAATGTGGTTTTTTGATAAACAACGTTCTGTTTTAGATGTTCGAGTTATTGGAATTTGCCCCATTCGGGAATTTACCAGGGATGATATGGGTGATGAATATGATGATGATGAAGAAAGTTTAGATATCAAAAAGAAAAAATTGTTTTGGGTATATTTCCCTGAAACAAGAAAAATATTAGCAAGTCATGAGGTATTTAACCCACAAAATGATGCAGAAAGAAAATCTTTTGACGATATCTTTTTTAAGCGTTATTTCTCAAGCTACATTGTTCGTGAATCAAATGCATACACCAGATCAATTGATGAATATACAATTGGCTTAGAAGCCCTACTTGAAGCGGATCGTATTAAAGAAAGTATTTTTAATTTTGAGCAAGACCTGTGGGAATATTAATTCCCCAATATATAATATTCTTTAAAAGGGCTATTCATATTGGATAGCCTTTTTTAATAAGTGTTTGTCTAGAAAGTCCGATTTTTTTGTTATGCTTGCCTTCAAAATGCTCATCCCGATCATACTTTTTGTTGATTTTTAAATTAAAAACCTTACAAAAGCTATATCGGGACTCACATTTTTCAAGCTTCGCAAGCCTCAAACTCGAACTTTCTATTTCAAACACTTGACTTTGTAGACCGTTTAATGAACATCTGGAAACAAACTGTTAACTTAAATCAAAATGAATAAATTCAACCTTTTACTTTTATTTTTTTCCATGTTGTTCATTCAACACATTACGTCACAAGAAAAACCTTATGTAATATTGGTCTCTTTTGATGGTTTCCGTTGGGATTATTGTAATAATACCCCCACCCCAACTTTTGATTCAATTCAGGCTAACGGTGTACGGGCAAAATCTTTAAAACCTTCATTCCCAACCAAAACTTTTCCAAATTATTATACTATTGCCACAGGATTATACCCTGACAATCATGGTATTGTACATAACACCTTTTATGTGCCGGAAAAAAAATCAGTGTACAAAATTGCTGACCGAACAAAAGTTCAAGATGGCTACTATTATAATGGAACACCGATTTGGAATTTAGCTGAAAAGCAGGGTGTTAAATCTGCTTCCTTTTTTTGGGTAGGTAGTGAAGCTAATATTCAAAATCAACAGGCAAGCTATTGGAAAGAATATGAACATAATTTTCCTTTTGAGCAAAGAATTGATACCGTAATAAAATGGTTAAAGTTACCGGAAAAAGAACGTCCACACCTTATTTTGCTGTATTTTCATGAACCGGATAGTCACGGTCATAAATATGGTCCGGATAGTGAAGAGATGAAGGATCATGTTCAGTATTTAGATAGCATTTTAAGCTACCTGACCCAACGTTTAAACAAATTGGAACATCAGGGTGATATTAATTTAATTGTTACTTCAGACCACGGAATGAGTACTGTATCAAAAGAAAAGGTAGTTGTTTTAAAAGACTATTTAAAGGATAAATGGCTGAATAGAATATTAGGCTCAAACCCAAATTTTAACCTTACATGCAAAAAAGAATTTAAGGATTCTGTTCTGGATGCTTTAAAAAAAATTAAGCATATTCAATTTTGGGAAAGAGAAAATATCCCTAAATATCTAAATTACGGTAAAAATAACAGAATTGGTAACATTAGCATTGTTGCGGATAGCAGCTGGAGTGTAGTTTTAAATAAATATGATAATATTGGACCAAAAGGTGCACATGGTTATGACAATACTAATATAGATATGCATGCTATTTTTTATGCATCTGGTCCTGCATTTAAAAATGCCTATATTGCACCTGAGCTTTTAAATATTGATATTTATCCATTAATTGCACACATATTAGGCCTTAAAATACCCAAAATTGATGGTGAATTAAATAGAATTAAAGAAGTTTTATTGGAAGAATAGTATTGATTTGAAAATAAAAAAAGCTGCAAATGCAGCTTTTTTTATATTGAAATATTTAAAATTTCTAGCTCCAATATTCCATTTGGAACCTGAATTTTAGCTTTATCACCCGGTTTTTTCCCTAACAGACCCTTAGCAATTGGCGTTTCAATTGAAATCTTTCCTGCTTTTAGGTCAGCTTCAGTTTCCGCAACCAAAGTGTATTCCATTATTGCCTTCGTTTTAATATTTTTTAATTTTACTTTTGTCAATATTTGAACTGTAGAAGCATCAAGTTGAGACTCATCCAATATTCTGGAGTTTCTTAATGTTTCCTGCAATTTAGCAATTTTCATTTCGAGAAAACCTTGTGCCTCTTTAGCAGCATCATATTCAGCATTTTCAGATAAATCTCCTTTATCCCTGGCTTCTGCAATTTGATTTGAGATTTTAGGTCGTTCAACCCTTATAAAATGATCAACCTCATCATTTAGTTTTTTAAATCCTTCTTTTGTCAAGTATGAAACTTTTGCCATGACCTGAAATTCAATTAGTTATATAAAATAAAAAAGAATCCTATAGCTAGGACTCTTACGGCTACAAAGATATGTAATTATTTTTAATTATTCAAACTGTTGATTAATAGTCTTTTTGAGATATGTTTATTAGCAGATTAATACTATATGAAAATTCTGTTCTCAGAATTCTGTATAATTTTATTTATTAAAAAGTTTGAATTTGCCGGATTTTGAAATTTCTATTTAATGACGAAATTTTTTCCTTTCTAAAATTGAAGAATAAATAATAGCAGAATTAAGATCGAACCCGTCTTCTTTTTCTTCTTTCTCCCTATTTTTTTCCTTTTCCTCCTTTTTCTTTCTTTTTTTATCTACTATTTCTTTCCTTCTTTGTTCTACTTTATCAACATAATTATTTTCATCTATTTTATAAGCTACAGCTTGTTCTTCTACTGGTTTATCTTCAGTTTCTAATTCATGAGTCTGGCTAAATTCTTCTTTCCTTTGAAGAATTTTTTCAAAATCATTAAGAGAATATACTATTTCATCAGTTTCTGACTCAACAGGTATATCCTTTTTCTTTTTCTTTTGCCCCAATAAACTAACAATGAAAATTACAATTGTTGCAATAATATAAATAATAGTATCCAGATCCATAAGCCTGTATTTTGATAAAGTACTTTACAAAGTTAACTATTCTTTAATAAAAGTCAACCAATCATTTAAATAAATTTAATATTTTCCTTTTTCTAGCCTTCCATTTTTCTCTTTGGTAGCTCTTTTTAGCTCTTTTTTCTTTTTCGTGCATCCTTTTTAAGGTTTCTTTAGTTTGGATACTTTCAAATTTTTTTCTGCGAAATTTTTCTATTTTTCTTGTTTTAACATACTCCTTCCTATAAGTACGTGCTAGCTTATACTTTTCTTTTATATTAAGTGTATCCCTGTAGCTTCTTCTTAACCGTTGATCCTCACCGGTAAGCCTATATTTTTCATTAATCCTCATTAAATAATTAAATTCCTTTTCAGTAAGATTCATCCCTTCAAGTTTCTGCTCATTCCGGGCAATACTTTCCCCAATAGGATCGTTACTTTCAGACAAGGATTCTTTATCCTGTGCAAAAACAGCAGAATTAAAATTACAACAAATAAGAATTAATATATTTAAAATCACTAAATTTGCACGCATAAATACAATTGTAATACCTATGTCAAAGATAATACTAATTTTTCTATCATTTTTTTTAATTGGAACCTTTTCAACTTGTGAAAATAATAACCCCATACCTGAAGTTTATGTAAATTTCACTATTTACATAAATCCATCTTACTTGCCATTAAACTCAGTTGGTGGTTCAGTATATATACCATACGAAGGAAACAAAGGAATTATTGTGACCAGAGCAAGTTTTGAAAAATTTTCTGCATATGATGCTACATGTACTTATGACCCAGAGCATGAATGGGGGAAAGTAGTTATTGAATCAAGTATGATTTCTGCCAAAGATACTGTATGCGGTTCACAATTTTCACTAGTGTTGGATGGTATGGTAATAAACGGCCCAGCAGGACTATCATTAATACAATATGTTGTTGATTATAATCCAAATTTGGGCTCTCTTCATATTCACAACTAACTATATCAGTCTTAACTTAAGTTTTTAAACCCGACAAGGTTATAAAATTTATTCCTATCTGCAAGCCATAAAACGGATATTCTCTGTTGAGTTATTAAGAATTTTTTTTAGAATATTTATTGTAATAACTATATCATCTCTTGTATTTCCAAATCCAAGTGAAAAACGTGCAGATCTATGAACCTCATCCTCGGATTTCCCCATAGAAAGAAGAACATATGAAGGTTTTGATGAACCAGATCTACATGCTGATCCAGATGAAAAACTAACACCCTGCTTATCCATTTCCAAAAGTAAAGACTCAGCCCTTATTTCAGGAAATGTAATACTTAATGTATTGGGGAGTCTTTCCACCTTTTCTGAATTAACAATAACTCCAGGAATAAGTTTCAGCATTTCTTTTTCCAGAAAATCCCTATTTTTTTTTAAATCTGTCCGTTTATCTTTATTCTGTACAGCCATCTCAGCTGCTTTACCAAAAGCCATAATATTTAGAATGTTTTCTGTTCCACCACGCTGTGAAAACTCTTGCTTTCCCCCATTGATTAATGGTTCTATATCAAGTCCTTGCCGTATAAATAATGCCCCTACGCCTTTCGGCGCATAAAGTTTATGCCCGGACATACTTAAAAGATCAACACCTAATTCTTGTACATTTACAGTTATTTTTCCAATAGCCTGTACTACATCAGTATGGAAAATTATGTTATGCTGATGGGCAATCTCAGCCAATTCCTTAATTGGCTGGATACAACCCGTTTCATTATTTGCCAACATGATACTTACCAGGCAAGTTTTTGAGGTAATTGCCTTCTTAAGTGATTCAATCTGTACTATGCCATTAGTATCAACATCTAAATAAGTAACTTGAAACCCTATTCCTTCCAACCATTTACAAGTATTCATAACAGAAGAGTGTTCAATTTTTGATGTTATAATATGATTTTTACCATCAAAATTCTGAAATGCAATCCCTTTAATAGCATGATTGTTCGCTTCTGACCCACCACTGGTAAAAGTAATTCTACGAGACGTTGTATTAATTAGCTGTGCAATTTTTCGTCTGGCTGCTTCCAGTTCTTTTTTAGCTTCCTTACCTTCTTTGTATATGCTTGATGGATTACCAAACTTATCAATATTATTAATAATATATTCCTTTACCTCATCACTTAAAGGTGTTGTTGCATTATAATCAAGATATATTCTTTTAATCGCTTGCTCCTGGATATCAATATTTAGCTCTTCAGCATCTATTTCACCTGTATTAATAACTAATTTATCGGATAATTCAGATACTTTTTGTACATCGCATAATAATGCTTTATAAACTGGAAATCCAGAAATGGGATCAAAATTATTTAAATCCGTTAACTCATTTATGTTACAATCTTGCCAGGCTTTTGGTCCAATAGGTGTGCCTCCCCCCATATTTGCATCAATAGCACCCTGTACAATATCTTCTGTAACCAGCGCTCTTAGTTTTACTTTGCCACGCTTGGTAATTACGTTCACAAGCTCACCATTAGCGATATTTCTTTCTTCAGCATCCTTAGTATTAATTGTTACTGTTGGTTCCGGCCTTTGTTTATATAAAGATTTAACTCCATGATGTTGTGAACGAAAGTCAGTACTAACCCGTGCACCTGAATTAAAAACCAGTGGATATTTTTTTGTTAAATTTAGTTGAGATATAGGACCCTCAACCGGATCAGTATATACAGGTAAAGCATCATATCCATGTTCTTTAAGCAATTCTGATTCAATTTCAAACTTACTACTTGGGGTATCAAAGCCAAATTGTTTGTCAGCTCTCAACAACCCTTTTTCCCATTTTTTATATTGCATGGGTACTGTTTTCTGCTTAACAATTCCATCATTTTCTTTTAAATCATCAAAACTAAAACCAGAACCTTTAAGTGCCTGCTCAATCACAGTATTTTCGGTTTGTGGATACAGATGACCATAACCTAACCGCTTTGCAAGCTCAGCCATTATAAGAAAATCATTACGGGCTTCGCCAACTGGTTCAATAACTTTTTCACGAATCCTGAAAAGTGGACCGTATTTCATATACGATTGAATTTCAAACATAGTTGTTGCCGGAAGTACAATATCTGCATAAGCAGCATCCGCAGTAAGTTGCCTGTCAATACTTACAACAAAATCCAACTCATTTAAGGTCTTTTTCCATATTTCGGGCTGAGGCCAGGCAGTAATAATTGAAGCACCATGAATAATTAATGATCTGATTTTATATGGTTTCCCCTCTAAAACAGATTCCGGCAATGAAATAGCATGTGATTCACCGCGATAATGACTATAAACGGGGAACCTGTCCCTACCTAATGCTTTTGTTACATCAGGATTAGGAATCAAACCATCACGATTAACCTGAAATTGATTTTCCTGCATGGCAAAACAATAGCCACCCGGAACATCCAATTGACCAGCAAGTGCCCATAAAATAAAGGTTGCCCTGATATTTTGAACACCACTATTTGTATATTCCAAGCCGGTATACATCAATGGAGCAACACCATTTAATTCCGAAATAGCAATAGCTAGTTCTTCTACTTTCTTAGCTGATACTCCTGTGATTTGTTCAACAACTTCAGGTCTAAACTGTTGTGCATATTTTGAAAAGTTTTCAAATCCAACAGTCCACTCGTCTACAAAACTTTTGTCATAAAGATCCTGCCTAATCAAAATATTACATAAACCTAATGCTAGTGCACCGTCCGTTCCCGGTCTGAGCGGTAACCAATCAACACCACCAAGCTTAGCTACAGCAGTTCGCCTTGGGTCAATTACTACAATTTTAGCACCTCGACCATGAGCCTCTAATACTTTTTTGTAACTATTTGGTGGAGTATCTGTTGCCGGATTAGCACCCCAAATAATTATCATTTCAGCATTATCTATATCCGGATACATATAATGATACATCCCACCCATAGTAACATGAGGAGCAATCATTGCAAAAGAAACATAACATAATGCACCTACTCCTAAGGTATTAGGCGAGCCAAATGGGAATAATACACTCGAAGCTGATGAAATAGCAACATCCTTTGGCTGGAATAAATCACATAAAGCCAATTCAAAGCTCCCACGCCCAGTATATATTGCTGTTGCTTCTGCACCATAGTTTTCTTTTATTTCAATATGTTTTTTTACAATTATATCATAAGCTTCGTCCCAGCTAATTCTTTCAAACTCATGAGTTCCCTTTGGGCCAACACGTTTCATAGGATAGCGAAGCCTGTTTTCTGAATAAACAATTTCAGGTGCATGCTTGCCAAATTTACAAATAGCACCAAGTGGTGAAGAATCATCCTCTTCAACTTTAATCATTTTTCCATCTTCACCATAAGTTACCTTTACCCAACAACCCGCTGGACAAATACCACAGATTGCTTTTTTCGTGCTATTTTTCATCATTTATTTCACTGCCTCCCATAAAGAATTAACAAAGAAATTACGATTATCAAAGAAATTTTTTTGTACTTTAAACCCACACATAGTAGCCATATCCTGAATCATTTTCAAATCATATTTCTGGGAGATTTCCATAAAAACAGGTTCCCACTTATCAAACTCAAAGCTTATATCCTCTCCTCTAAAACTTACTTTCTGCTTTTTTGTACTTACCAGATAGCTTTTAGCTGCACCACTTTTGGGATCATAAACAGGATAGTGAATGAAGGAGCTTATATTAAAATCAGCATGGAGCTCCCTGTTTATTCGACGTAACAAGTTTAGATTAAACTCTTTAGTGTAACCCGCTTTATCATTATATGCATTAAGAATCACTTGTGGATCTTTTTTTAAATCAAACCCAATGAATAATTTATCACCGGGAGTTAATAATTTTCTTACGGTTATAAAAAAATCCAGACCCCCTTCATAACCATAATTTCCAATATTGGAACCTAAAAAAAGCACTATTTTTTTCTTGTAGGTATTGAGGTTTAAAGAGCTCATTATTTGAAAATAATCGCCAATTTGTTCCTCTACTTTTAAATTTGGAAATCTATTCTTAATTTCATTAACCAGCCTAATTGTTGGTTTTTCAGATATATCAATAGGAACATACCGAAATGGAACATCATTTTGGCAAAAATGCTCAAGTAAAATTTTAGTTTTATATCCATCACCAGAGCCCAAATCAATCATGTTAAACCCTTCGGGGCTTTTATAAAAAGCCTCCTTGATAGCATTTTTTTGCTGATCAAATATTTCGTGTTCACAATTTGTAAGATAATAATCAGGATGTTGCATTATTTTTTCAAAAAGCCTGCTTCCTGCATCATCATAAAAATACTTTGAAGAAAGAAATTTTTGACTGGATGAAAGACCTTTTAACACTTCGTTTAAAAAAGAACGATAATTGATATTTTCTAAAGTTTCTGATTTCTGATTAACAGAATTTAAATAAGTCATTAGGTAAAATGTTTAGATTTCTGCTATTACTTTATTGAAAAATGAATTAAATGGTTTGGCTGTTTTATACAAATTAAGCAAATAGTCTTCAAAACCTGATGATTTTATTGTTTTATCATCAATAGCATGTACCAAAGCATAACTTTTAAATTTTAGTAATTCAATATCTTCAAAATCTATCGGAAAGCCTTTTGGAGCAATTTTAAGCTTATCACCATATATTTCAGGATAAATATTTTTAAAACCTGATTCCGAAATTATACCTTTAAATTCATCTGTTTTGTCCATTATTTCATAACGAAGTTCTTTTAGGACAACAGGTTCAGGATGATATACCCCCCCACCGGCAAATGACCCTTCGGGTTCAATATGCACATAATAACCAGCAAAGGAACTTTTTCTCCCACCATCAGCCAAGTAGGCACCAAAATGCGTTTTATAGGGTGCTTTGTTTTTTGAAAACCGAACATCTCTATAAATTCTAAAAATACAATCCTTAGCAGATAAAGAACCATTAAACCCATCCAATTGCTTTATTTTCGGTATTAATTGATTAATAAATACTTCAAATTGCTCTTTGAGCTCAACAAATTCCTTTTTGTGATTATTAAACCAGTCACGATTATTATTTTTCTTAAGCCGGTTTAAAAAATTTATAAGCCTTTCAAATTCCATTAATTTATCGTTTAATTTCACTCAAATATACAAGAAAAAGTAAAACTAATTGTCACATAATTGACATTGAAAAGAAAATACTGAGATGTTAAATTTAGAGATTAGAAAAATTATTTTTATTGTATCAAATAACATTAGCCTAAGGTAAATATAAGAATTATGAAACAACCATTATAACAAACAGAAAATCAATAGGTAATAATTTTAACTTGTAAATTTAAAGAGTCTGTGATTAAAAAGAAAATAAACTGCACCCTTTTTGTTGTACCTGACTTATTAATTTAGATTATAAATTAACAATGGCAGTAGCTGAATAATAATACATTAATCTACCACTGCCATTTTCAACCACTCTATATTTCAAAAAAGTAATAATCTCAAGTATTATTATACCTCATGTACGATAATTTCTGAACTAAGTTCCATTGCCTTACGATAGCTTTCACTTACACCACAATATCTTTCTTCAGAAAGGCTTACGGCTTTTTTTAGTTTTTCCATTGGAAGGTCTTTTCCTGTGAACTCATAAATCACCTTCATTTTATAAAAGTGTTTTGGATGCTCTTCTGTTAAATCACCTTCTACTTTTACTTGAAAATCATCTAATTCTACACGCATTTTTGTTAAAATTGAAATTACGTCCATTGCCGTACATCCTCCCAACGCAACAAGCATAAAAGGTTTTGGCTGTGCCCCTTTATTTTCACCACCGACTTTATCAGTTGCATCAATCATAATTTTATGTCCCGCAACTTCAACCTCAAAGGCCATCTTTTTTTTCCACCTAGCTGTAATTGAATCTTTCATGTTCTTATTTTTTTAATATTTGATTTTTAATACCTGATAAATTAATTTTAATATTTTTACAAATATACTTTAATATTGTATATTGCAAAAAATTGATAGTGACGTTTTTTCTTATGAACGTACTAATTTATATAGTGTTATGAAATAATTGCATTTGTAATTGATGCACTTACAGTAAAATATTAGATTGAATTTGACCAAAACATAAATAAACAGGGCAAGTTTATAAATGAGAAACCTAGAGAATATACCGGCATGTGGTGATTGCTTTAATATTAATCCCCTTTTTAGCAATCTTACAAAAGATGAATTAAACATTCTAACCTTTGAGAAAGGGTGTAACTTTTATAAAAGGGGAAACATTATTTATCAGGAAAGGAATCGAATAAGTGGTGTTTACTGTATCAGTCAAGGTGTTGTAAAGCTTTACAAAACGGGAATAGATGGAAGAGAGCAGATTATCAGGTTTGCACAAAAAGGAGATATAATCGGGTATCGATCAATACTAAGTCAGGAACTAGCTTGTACAACAGCAAAAGTAATTGAGGATGCTGTTCTCTGTTTTGTGCCTGCCAACTTATTTTTTAATTTGATTAAAGAAAACAGTGACTTTTCCATGCAAATAATGAAACTTTCATTGAAAGAATTGGGCGAGGCTAATAAATTCATCATTGATATTGCACAAAAAACAGTTAGAGAACGACTTGCAGAAGTATTGATACTTTTAAAAGATACTTTTCTGCTTGATAGTGAAAAATATTTGCAAGTTAGTCTCACACGAGAAGAGTTGGCTAATTTGGTTGGTACGGCAACTGAGTCTGTTATTAGGCTTTTATCTGAATTTAAATCAGATAAATATATTGAATTAAATGGTAGAAGGATTAAAATATTAAATGTTGAGGCATTAAAAAAGTTAGGAGGAATCAATTAAGGTAACCGTTAAAGTATATTTTAGAAAAACTTAATTCCTATCATCACTATATCATCTGTTTGTTCATGATTTTGTGTCCATTTTTCCAAATCTTTATACAGAATAAGTTTTTGCGATTTTAATGATTTGTTTTGATTTTCTAACAACAAATTCATCAACTTCTTTTTTGAAAATTTTTTCTCTTCAGCTCCTCCAAACTGATCTGTTATACCATCAGAGAACATATAAACTGCATCATCCTTTTCGAGCTGGATTTCCTGATTATTTAGAATTCCTACTTCCGGTTCTACATCCAACGAAACAAAATCGCCTCTTATATAGAATAAATAATATTCATCATTATGCATTAAGGAATTTACCTTTTGATCATTAACCAATAAATAATTCTGCCCTTTTCGTAAAATAATTATTGGTCTACCGGCACCAACAAAATTCAAAATATGATCCAATTCATTGTATTCGCAAAAAACAGCATCTAAGCCATTACTTGTTGCGTAGGTATCAGTAGATTTAGAAAGGTTATTAAGCAATTCGGCACGTAAATTATTGGCAACCTGCAATGGATAGGTAATATTTTCTTTATTAACAATATAGTTTAATGCCATATAAGCCAAAATTGAAATCATTGCAGCAGGAACTCCATGTCCGGTGGAATCTGATACACAAATAAATTTTTTATTCAATTTTTGAGCTATAAAGTATAAATCACCCCCAACCATATCCCTGGGTTTGAAAAGTGTAAATGAATTCGGGAATACTCGTGTAAAGCTTTGTTTATCCGGAAGTAAAGATTGTTGAATACGTTGAGCCGAAATCATGCTTTCATGAATATTGGCATACACCTGATATTCATCAACCTGATCCTGTGTCTGCTTTAAACGAGCATGAATATCAATTTTTGTATAAAGTTCAGTGGCATCTATCGGTTTTTTAATGTAATCATCAGCCCCTAATAATATTGCCTTTTTTACATCATCCTTTTCAACCTTAGCGGTAACCATTATGACGATGGTATTTGAAAGGTTTTTATTTGTTTTGATTTTCTCAAGAGTCTCAAAACCATCCATATAGGGCATAAGTACATCTAACAGTACAATGTCCGGCGGGAAGTCAACAATTTTTTTATAGGCCTCCAATCCATTCTCCGCAGAATCTGTTTCATATTTGTTTTTTAACAAACTCTCCAGAAGCAGTACATTTATAGGTTCGTCATCGACTATCAGAATCCTCATTAATTTGCTTAGTTTATTCCTGCAATTTACATACAGGTCATTATTAAAGGTATATAATATTCTCTAAAATAGCACTTTTTTTCAAACTATGAAATTATTTTTCAAATTCCTAGCTAAAATATATGAATATAAATAATAATTTTCTTACCCTGCTTTATTCATAAAAAATGACAAAAAGACTGTATTGTGCTGATTGTATGAGCTTAACTGACTATAAGCAAAAACACTTAATTTTTGCCATTTTTCACAAGTGCATTTATTTTGCAGGTTACAAACATATAAAAGGCTTCTTCTTTTTCCAAGCATTTTTTTTAAAACCCTATTTTATTACCATTAGTTAATTTGCTGAAATCTTTCTTTTCTAAATTATAGATTTCAGCCAGGGTCAAAGATTTTTCAATATTGCTTTCGATCCTCAATTTCAAAGCTAAGGCCTGTGCTTTTTTTAATTCAAGTTCTTTGAATTCATAACGAGCAATTAACCTGCCTTTTCGCAAAATTGCCTGATCTATTTGTTTTAAATCTGCATTAAAAGTGCACACTATTTTAATAGCCAAAGCATCAGACAACAATCCATCACCAAGGTTTAAAAGATTTACCAAAGCATTATCTATACGTCCACCATCTCTTGGTTTTATCAATGTTTCACAATCCTCCAATACTAAAATACTATTTCTGTACTGCGAAATAAAAGGCAAAAAATTAGGATTAGAGATAGTATCCATCATATCCAAAGGTAAAAAAATAAACCTTTTATTAACCGTATTCATTAAATTGCGGATATAGGATGTTTTACCTGTTCCATATTTACCATGCAACAATACCAAACCATTTGATTTATTTGTATTAAGAAAATTGTTTATCGTACTATTGACCTCAATAAAATCATCATTATAATTAGTCGCAATTTCAATATCCTGCTTTTTTATGTTGAAGCGTCTAAAATCAAAACCATACTCTGAATGGTTGCTTCTGGATACCATGTAAAACTTTTTCTTGTGCTTTTTTTCTTTCCTGCTATTCTTTACAATTTCAATTATTTCTTTAATTCTCTCAAAATCAATATCTTTAGCATAATAAAAAGATATTTTATAATTAGCAACAAAAAGCAGCAGTTTATCCTTAATTCTTATCAGGTAACTCCCTTGTCCATAATCAATATGGTCAATTTTTTTTGATTTTGAATACTGATTTTTTATTAAAAAATCTTCCTCTTTAATCTTAAATTTTTCTTTTATGTTATTTAAGAAAACCTCAACATTTATGCTTTTATAAACTGAATATGTGTTAAAAATTTCTTTATACAGGGATACAAAAAATTTACCATGGTGAATATCATCATCATAATTTGAAAAGATATCTGGAATTTTCATATTGTCAATATCCAAATTATCTAATTTTACTTCCTTATTCATTCTTTCCCCACTGGCCTTTTCCATTGTTTTATTTTATAAATTTACTTTCAAATATGTTTAGCCGACAAAAGTAGTAAAAATACAGATGCCTCTTACCCGATTAATTCATAAACTTTTATGAACCTTAGATCAGTGAAGACAATTAATCTGACGATTAAGAACATATAAGGGTTTCAGCTAACTGAAACCCTACATTTTCTACATCGGGGTTAAGCTACATTGCTCGTAGATTATTTAAAATATAATATTTATGGGCAATGTAGCTTAAGAGAATTTTAAAAAATGATTTGATATTGAATAAAAGCTCCTATTTTTGTAAAATGTTAGACAACCCTTTTAAATTATAGAAAATGACAACAGATGTGAATGAAAATAAGGATCTAAAGAAATCACTTAATTTTATTGAATCAATTATAGAAGACGATTTAGAGACTGGAAAACATAATCAAATATATACAAGGTTTCCACCTGAACCAAATGGATATTTACATATTGGCCATGCCAAATCAATTTGCCTTAATTTTGGTCTTTCAAATAATTATAAAGGTAAATGTAACCTTAGGTTTGATGATACAAACCCCGTTAAAGAGGATGTAGAATATGTTGAATCGATTAAGGAGGACATAAAATGGCTTGGTTTTAACTGGGAAGATGAAGTTAAATTCACATCAGACTATTTTGAAAAGCTTTATGATTTTGCTGTTAATCTAATAAAATCAGAAAAAGCTTATGTTTGCGAATTAAGCCCCGAACAGGTTAGGGAATATAGGGGAACTCCAACAGAACCAGGTAAAGAAAGCCCTTGGCGAAACCGAAATATAAATGAAAGCCTTAAGCTTTTTGAAGGGATGAGAAACGGGGAATTTAAAGAAGGAAAATATCTGCTTAGGGCAAAAATTGATATGGCTTCGCCTAATATGCATTTGCGCGACCCTATTCTATACCGAATAAAATTTGCCACTCATCACCGCACTGGTGATACATGGAGCATTTATCCAATGTATGATTTTGCCCATGGACAATCAGATTATTTTGAAGGTATTACACATTCTATTTGCACCCTGGAGTTTGAAGTACACAGACCCCTTTACGACTGGTTTATTAACCATTTAGTTGAGGGTGAATACAGACCAAGGCAAATTGAGTTTGCCCGGTTAAACTTAACTTACACGGTAATGAGCAAACGTAAATTACTGGATTTAGTAGAAAAAAAGTATGTGAGTGACTGGGATGATCCAAGAATGCCAACTATTTCCGGTTTACGCAGGCGGGGATACACCGCTGAATCAATTCGTAATTTTTCGGATAAAATAGGTATTGCAAGGCGTAATGGTTTTATTGATGTGGCATTACTTGAACACAGTATTCGGGAAGATTTAAACAAAAAAGCCAACCGTGTTATGGGAGTTTTAAATCCATTAAAAGTAATAATTGATAATTATCCTGAAGATGTAGAAGAGTATTTAGATGCTGTAAATAATCCTGAAGATGAAACCAGGGGAAAGAGAAAAGTACCATTTAGCAAAGAGCTTTATATTGAGCAGGAAGATTTTATGGAAGATCCCCCAAGAAAGTTTTTCAGACTTGGCATCGATAGAGAAGTACGATTAAGGTATGCTTATTTTGTAAAATGCACACATGTGGAAAAAGATGATGAGGGCAATATTACTGAAGTACACTGTACTTATGACCCAGCTTCAAAAGGAGGAAAATCACCAGATGGTCGAAAAGTTAAAGGTACTTTGCACTGGGTTTCAGCAAAACATGCTATAAAATCAGAAGTTCGGCTTTATGATCGACTTTTTACCGTTGAAAACCCCCAGGCAGATAAAGAAAAAGATTTTAAAGAATTTATTAATAAAGATTCTTTAAAGGTAGTAGAAAATGCCATGCTTGAACCTCATCTTAAAAATGCTAAGCCTGGTCAACAGTTTCAGTTTGAACGTATGGGGTATTTCTGCGTAGATAAAGTTTCTAATACAGACAAATTAGTTTTTAACAGGACTGTTACTTTACGGGATAGTTGGGCTAAAATTAAAGGGAAATAGAATATTATTTAAAATAAAATGAACTACCCCTCCGCAAAGCGGACGGGGTATCGAAAAAGAAATTCCTTTATCTTTATTTCGCCCTAAGGGGCAGGGCATAAAACCCATAAGATCCCGATCGCTTTGCGAATCAGGATCAGTTCAACTTTACTATTTCAGTTCACTATCGCTTCTGAAATAATAGTCTCACTGATTCAAATTCTTAAAAAAGGAAAACCGTTAAAATAAATTTGAACGGTTTTCCTTTTTTAATTTGTAATAGGTTCTAGTTAGGAAACTGAGTTTTCTATTTCTTCTGTAGTTTGTAATTCCTGTTCTTCTGAATGTTTAAAAAATTTTCTATGAAACAGTATTATCATCGCAACACCAACCGTAATAGAAGAATCTGCAATATTAAAAACAGGCCTGAAAAAAGTGAAAGGTATGGGTTCCGGTTCTGATGCCCAAAACTGAATACCTGCAGGTATTGAGCTCTTAATTATTGGGAAATAGAACATATCAACTACCTTTCCGTGTAAAAAATCAGCATACCCCTTTTCAGGAAAGAATTCAGCAACATTTCCATAACTACTTTCCGTAAAAATAAGTCCATAAAACGAACTGTCAATAATATTTCCAACTGCCCCGGCAAAAATCATGGCAAAACTTATCAATAAACCAGCAGGAGCACCTTTTTTAGCAAGGTCGACTAAATACCAGCCAATACCAATAACTGCAAGAATACGAAAAATACTCAGAATCATTTTACCAAATTCACCACCAATTTCCCACCCAAAAGCCATTCCATTGTTTTCAGTAAAATGCAAAAATGCCCAATTACCAAATATTGAAAATTGTTCACCAAGGGACATATTCGTTTTGATCCAAACTTTTAAGTACTGATCAAGCAAAAGAATAACAAAAATAAGAATTAACGGAGCTCGCAATTTTGACATAGTTTGAAAAAATTTACTTTTAAATATTTAATCTTTTATTTCTGACTCATTTTTGCATCAATACACAATGTTGTATGTGGAACTGCCCTTAATCTTTCTTTCGAAATAAGTTTTCCTGTTTCTCTACAAACACCATAAGTTTTATTTTCAATTCTTACTAAGGCAGCTTCAAGATGTTGAATGAATTTTTCTTGTCTTTGAGCCAATCGTCCTGCCTGTTCTTTTGAATATACATTTGCACCTTCTTCCATAACTTTAAAAGTTGGAGAAGTATCGTATGTATCATTATCGTCTTTGTGGTTAATGGCATTTTTTAATGTATCTAAATCATTTTTTGATTTTGTTAGCTTATCAAGTATAATTTGCTTAAATTCAGTCAATTCCACATCTGTATATCTTGTCTTGTCTGCCATAATATATATTTTAAATTAATTTCTAATTTTTTAAATTTCTATCTGTAATTACCACTTATTTACAAGTTACTACTTACCTAACTATATTTTACTTAATTGAATATTTGTTTGAATAGTATTATCAATTTCCACAAATTTAATTCCTGAATTTGTACCAATTTCATCAACTAGACTAATGTTTCCTGCCAGGGTTTGTATAGCAATATAATCCTTATGATTTTCAATAGCTCTATTAATCAATTCATGTTTTTGTATACTTAAATTTATTTTATCGGTAACTTCAAGTCCTATTTCTTTCCTTAGGTTCTGAATTCGATTAATAAATTCACGGGCTATTCCTTCTTCTCTAAGTTTCTCCGTAACCTCAATATCTAAAGCTACTGTTAATTTGTTATTGCTTGTCACTAACCATCCCGGAATATCATCAGATGCAATGATTACCTCATCCAGTTTTATTTCAATCTTCTGATCGTCAAGTTGAAGTATATATTTACCTTCAGCTTCAATTTTGCGAATATCATCCTGATTAAATTGACTCACTAAAGCTGATATTTGTTTCATCAACTTACCATATTTTTTTCCAAGCACCTTAAAATCAGGCTTTATGTTTTTTATAAGGAAACCAGCATCATCAGAGATATATTCTATTTCTTTAACGTTAATTTCTGATAAAATTATATCTTTCCCTGCTTCAACTTGTTCTTTTAATTCCTGATTAAGAATCGGAATCATAATTTTTGATAACGGTTGGCGAACTTTAAGGCTTTTCTGTCTTCTCAAACCCAATACCATAGAAGAAATTTGTTGAGCAATACTCATACGTTCTTCCAGGTTCTTATCAATTAGTTTTTCATCATATTCCATGAAATCTGCTAAATGAACCGATTCACATTTTTCTTTCCCGGTTACCGATGCTAAATCATTATATATTTTATCAGTATAAAAAGGTGCAATTGGCGAAGCCAGTTTTGCTACTGTGGACAAACAGGTATATAAGGTTTGATATGCAGCAATTTTATTCTCTGAATAAGACCCACCCCAAAAACGTTTCCTGTTCAAACGAACGTACCAGTTGCTTAAATGATCATTTACAAAATCCTGAATAGCTCTTCCTGCCCTTGTTGGGAAATAGTTTTCATAATAGTTGCCAACATCTTTTACTAAAGAGTTTAATAATGAAATAATCCAACGGTCAATTTCCGGCCTTTTTTCTAAAGGTATCTCGTCTTCCTCGTATTTAAATTCATCAACATTTGCATAAAGTGCAAAGAAATTGTACGTATTGTATAAGGTTCCAAAAAATTTCCTGCGTGTTTCATCAACACCATTTATATCAAATTTTATATTATCCCATGGTGGTGCATTAGTAACCATATACCAACGAAGTGGGTCTGAACCATATTTTTCAATAGTTTCAAATGGATCAACGGTATTACCCAAACGTTTGGACATTTTAGCACCGTTCTTATCCAGTACCAACCCATTTGAAATTATATTTTTAAATGCCACGGAATCAAACAACATCCCGGCAATAGCATGAAGTGTAAAAAACCATCCACGTGTTTGATCAACACCTTCAGCAATAAAATCAGCAGGATAAAACTCATTAAAATTTTCCTTATTTTCAAAAGGGTAATGCATTTGTGCATAAGGCATTGCCCCTGAATCAAACCAAACATCTATTAAGTCCGGTTCACGATACATTTTTTTACCGCTTTTTGAAATCAATATAATATCGTCAACAAATGGACGATGTAGATCAAACAAAGAATAATTCTCAGCCGAATTATCACCTTCATTAAAATCCTTTAACGGGTTCTTTTTCATAAAACCAGTATCAACTGATTTTTGAATTTCTAATTTCAATTCAGCTACAGACCCAATACAAATTTGTTCACTTTTATCTTCAGTCACCCAAATTGGCAATGGTGTTCCCCAAAAACGAGATCTTGATAAGTTCCAATCAAGCAAATT